>Ga0214919_10000783_pt1 | contig 54404 bp, 56 predicted proteins | sample LL1503_MetaG_FD_177994 | JGI IMG/M metagenome (GOLD analysis project Ga0214919, IMG submission 177994) | Freshwater microbial communities from Lake Lanier, Atlanta, Georgia, United States - LL-1503 | ecosystem: Environmental > Aquatic > Freshwater > Lake | place: USA: Georgia | collected... | reverse complement strand
GTGATCAGAAAAAAAGAAGTAGTAAGGACTAGGTCGCCACGCGTTGGTTAAGACATAAGGATCTGTGACCAGGATCTGTGATCAGAAAAAAAGAAGTAGTAAGGACTAGGTCGCCACGCGTTGGTTAAGACATAAGGATCTGTGACCAGGATCTGTGATCAGAAAAAAAAAAGAAGTAGTAGGGACGAGGTCGCCACGCGATGGTTAGTTTGCGTTGTCAGTTTCCAGCAACAAACATGCAAATGACGAGATCAACGAAATCGCAGCATACTCCGTGCGATCAAAATGATGGCGCACACCGAAGTTTGCATTTTGGTTCAAGCGAGATCCCGGGGTATTCAGGCTCGTCGGAGAGATGAGCGAAGGCAACCAGCCAGATGCTGGAAAACATGAAGAGGTAGTTCGCCGAGCTTGCTTACGCAATAAGGAGAGTCTGCCAGGAGGGCAAGCGGCTACCTCGGAAAGGGAAGCAACGCAGCACAGGGAAAGCTTGGTCAAGATGCTCGCGGAAATCAGGGAGAAGAGGCGAAAGGGAGGAAAGCAGAGCGTCCGTCGCGTGGACAAGGGCGATGACAAACAAAAACTGGTTCAACATATTTTGGAGAGTAAAGAGGAGTTGAAGGCTTCGAAAACAAGTCTGGTTCAACAGATTTTGGAGGGTAAAGCGGAGCTCCAGGCTTCGGAGGCAAATCTGAAGAAAGCTGAGGCAAAACTGAAAGCAGCGGAATCCAATTCGAGTCCTTGCAAGGGGGAGGATGGTTTCGCTATTGCGTGGAAGGCTTGCGTGAGCGTGCTATTCAAAGTAAAGCCTTTCAGAGAGTCGGTCTTGTCGCAGGCATGGTATTCCCTGCCGACGCTGGCGGCCACGGAACTGGCGAACGTCTTCGAGGGTCCAGATATGGGCGATAATGTCAAGCTTCGCCGCTTCTGCGAGGCCATGGGAACCTGCGCCTTCGGTGCAACGTGTTTCGACTTTTTTTCAATCTTCAGGGCTTCTGTGGCGATCATTCCAGGATGGTCGTGTAGTAATAAACCTTCGCACCTTAATGAGGGTGTCCGAAAATTGTGGGTGTACCAGCATGATCCCCCCTTCGCTACCTTTGTTGTGGTTTTCGTGTGGAAGGATGAATCTCGGCTCCTGCCCAATAGGTTCCGAGACTTTGGAATGGAATACGAGTGCAGCTGCCACCTGCAGTTCTCTAGTTCCCACGAGGATGGCGTCTACCTGCTCCCTCAGGAAGAAATGTTCTGCATGAGCGGAGTGCATGACCTGCTCCTTTACACCGCGGTCGGGGAACGCTCATTTGGCGACCCCGAGGTCCTGTCGCTGCGCTTCTTGAATTGCCTTTCGCGCCAGGACGACTTGCCGACGCTGCTGTCCCAGTGTTTCCTCAGGGATCGCAACGACCGTGCTCAAATCTCTGCCAGGAGGGTCTTGGCCTTCTCCACCTTGGTGGCGGAGACGTCTCCTTGCGTGAGGCGCGTTCTTGCGAGAGAGGGCGGTTTATTCGACGAGTGGCACCGGATCGCTCCGGAAGAGCGCCTTCGTCGCCTGGCAGCGATCGCTAAGGCCGTAATCGAGGCCTTCTTCAAGGACTTGATGAAGATCGCTCGCGACGATCTCCTCATCCATCCCGAAGCGCACATGACCGAGGCCGAGATCTTCCTGTTGGCCGCCTTGTTCGACTTCAACTCTGACTTGTTCGACTACATGGCTGTCAACGTCGGGCTTGACCGCTTCTTGCAGGACGCGCTCAAGGTTTTGGGAGCGTGGGTCTCCAAGGCCGCGCTGGTTCCCAACTCCATCCGGGAAGCCGCGCGGGCTCTTGAGCGAGCCACCAAAAAGCATTTCAGCGGCAAGGTGGGTAGTCTCCCCCTCATGCAGCTGCCCTCGACCAAAGGATCACACTGTGAGATTCCTGGCAGAGGCGGATATTACTGGAACCTCAGGCCGGAGGTGTACGGCGGGAACGTCTTCGACCTGCATTTTCTTGAGGAGGACCTCTGGTCGTCCGTCGTCTCCTGCGACGTGCACAACGACATTTTCGGGCGGCCGGGAGTGACTCTGACCTTCACCGTCTCTGACTCGCAGGCGGCTTCGATCCGGGGCTTCGAGAACGGTATGATGTCGTATGTGGTTCCAAAGTACCCGGAGAGAGGTGTGACCGTCTCGACTCTCTTCACTTCTTTGGTGAAGATGGGCCCTGACGGTCTCCAGCTGGTGTCCCTGCGGTTGGCCCTGTGGAACGACGATCCGTATGACCGCTGCTCCGTGCGCCACCACATGCCTTCGCGCCGAGGGGGGCGTCCAGAGGGAACCCGCCTGGTCCACGGCTGGGATGAGATTCGACCTTTGATCGAAAACGGCACCTTCCGCAATGCCGAGCTGCGCGCCAAGGCCGTGGAATGCGTGCGCGTGCAACGCCGCGAGCTGGAAAAAGTCGAGTCAAACGGGCGACCCGTCCAGGGCTTCTGGAATCATCTGGAGATTGTGATGGAAATCCGGGAGCTAGAAGTCCGGGAGCTGCAATTTCAGGACCCAGAGGCATCGGGGGTCCGGGATCCAGAAGTCCGCGAGCCAGGAGTTCGGGAGCCAAAAGTCCGAGAGCTGGAAAAACGCCCTCCCGCGCGGAGCGACTCGGAGAACTTCGCCGCATTCCTCAACGCGGCGGGTCTCTTGGATGCCGTCTTTGATCTCCACAGGATGGACAAGAACAAACCTTTGGAGGAAGGAATTCCGGCGCAGAAGAAATGCCAGAGGGCGCTGGCCGAGGGACTGCGGCGCTACCGCGCCCGCCTGGGCGGTGCAAGGAGGCGGCGGGTGCAGGTCTCGGAGCTCCTGGAGTGCCTGGTGGACAATGCGGAGAGCGGCGAGATCTTGCAGCGGCGCCTGCGGAAAAGGCGTGACCTCCGCAGCGCCTCCGGCCTCTCCCTCGGGCCCTGGGCCGAGGAGGAAGACGGGACGATTGCCTGTGAGGAAGTTCTGAGGGTCTGCCTCGGGTGCTTGGACGCAGTCTCCGAGCTCACGCTCTTCTGGCCGGTGCGAATGGTGGAATGCGAAGAAGGTTGGAACGCCCTGGAGACGGAGACGGACCTGCTGCTGCGCGGGCTCGAAGAGGCAGGCGAGGAACTCCTGAGCGAGCTCCGAAAAGTGGCGGAGGCCCTCGGAGTCGACTTCGACGCGGCGCTCGCGAGCTTGAAGGGGAAAGCCACTGCCGTGCTGCAAGCCTGCGACGGCTGGGCGCACAAACGTCCCATGGCCGTGAAAGCCCATCGGCGCGCGATCGGCCGCCTGGCCGACCTGCCGCGGTCGTACGCAAACCTGCGCACGGCCTTCGTCGTGGAGCCGTACTCTCCGTTCCTGGACGGAGTCGTGCAAGTCGCCGCAAAAGCTCGAGCCGCCACGCCTCCTCCGCAGCCAGAGCATCTTGTTCAGCTTCCCGACTTGGAGGCCATCATTAACGGCGAGAACGACACGGCGAGGCAGTCCAAGCTGCGGCGACCACAGGCTGCGGCGCCTCAGCCTCCTGCAAGAGAGGCGGCTGCACGACCTGAGAATCCTCAGGATCCCGAAGAGGCTCCAAAGAGGACACAGAAGCAGCGGCGTCAAGCCAGGGCCGCAGACCGCGCGCTGAAGCGGCGGCAAGAAAAACGAAGAGAAGAGGAGGCCACTCAGGCCTCTTACAGGAGGCGGATCGCCGTCGCCATGGAGAGCAAAGAGGACGACAGCGCCCATTTGCCAAGCTCGGAGCGGTCGCAGCAGCTCCTGCGACGGAAATTGCGGATGATCCGGCGCCAGGAGAGATGCACGGGCAGGACGACCGAGGCGATGACCCACAAGCTCCCTGCCGGAACGGTGAATCAGATGCTCCTGGCAAATGGCATCATCAGAATTGGAACGTGAGTGCCACATGGACGAAGAACCGCCTGGATCATCTTCGGCTGAAAAAAAAGAGTTGATGATTCGCAGAAGCGCGTAAAGGTAAACACGCGTGTATCATTTGTAACACTCTGATACTGCCCATAAACACTGCCCCCTGGATGCGCAATGATGTAACCGCAGATCAAGAATGGACTCGGAAACAAAGTATCGAGGCCAAGAATCCTGGTGCCAGTTTCGACATTAATGATTGATACATTGTGATAAAAATAGAAAAGTTGGCTATCACATCGAAGCTGGTTTGCAAACTTTATTTGAGCATGTACCCAACAACGGTGGCATAACAGGGGGCCACGGCGATGAACTTAGTTGGTAGTAACAAATTTCCCCATCTGATTTATTTTTGCAAAACGAATCCAAGTTGTCAAAATCCCACGAACATTTAGTGTTTCCCATCGGGCAGCCATTTTCTTTTGGAACGTCACACTGCCACATGCCCCCTATGTTGTCGGGGGAACACGCCTCTCGATCGACCGTTTCAGTTCGCCAATCACAATACCCGACCCAATCCGCAGAGTTGTTCATCGCTGAACAATCTTCAGGTTTTGATCGGTGCATTTTATCACCGACAATCTTTTGAAAAGCCTAATGTCAGATTTTTGTTTTGAGAACACTGTACAAATCGTTCTCAATGGTGAAACAGAGGTCTTGGGATGCGGAGGTCTCGTGATTCTTCCAGGCCAGCGCCGCATTTTTCACGATGTCTTCACAGGCTGTGGTGGCAGCGCTCACCATGGATGGGGGAAGTTGGTGAAGTTGACTTATAATGATGGGACATAATCGATGACCATCTAGAGATTCACTTTGTTTCAACATCTCTTCGCATTTACCGTGAATGGCATTGACGGAAGACTCGCACGAACTTTCAATGTTTATGTTGAAGGTTGAACAAAACGTCTTAAATTTAGAGCAAAAGGCGTCTTGCACCTTCGGGCACAGGGGCTGCAACGGGGAAGCCATTGCGGGTGTTTTTCAGTGAAAATATTTTTAGACACCTATACAACAAGGCCCGCGTTCATTTCTTCAGATTAAGTATAGCGGGTACCATAAAACTGAATGGGGATCTTCGATCAACTCTTCGTTCGCGAACATCTTGATTTATCGGCGTTTCCAGTCGGCGTAGAGACTGGCACATGCCTCGGATACTCCACGAACATTATGCAACGTATTTTTCGCAAAGTTTATACAATTGAACTGGACGAGCAATTGTATGAAGCTGCTGCCCGTGATTTTGTGGACTCGCCCACTGTGACATGCGTGTGCGGCGATTCCTCAGAAAAGCTTCCTCAGATTATAGAGACCCTTGAACATCCAACCTTGTTCTTCTTAGATGCCCACTGGAGTGGCGACCACCGAGTCGATTGGTCGGCTTCTTCTTGGAAAGGGTACCCTCAAGCGACCAGCCACCGCCGGAATGACAAAAATGTCGGCGCCGACGTTCTGCCGACCTCTCAGGAGCAGACTCCTCTGCTTCAAGAAATCATGCACATCATGAATTTCCCTTTGAGGTGCGCTATTTATGTTGACGATCTCGACAAGTTTGCGAGCGACGGCACTGGCTTGACAAACAAAGGCTTCGAAGGAGAAGACTGGTCACACTTAGACTGGAATGCTATAGTAGATATCTGCAGACCCCGCCTTGAAGGTGAATACTACAAGTCTAATGACCAAGCACTTCTCATTCTCAAGTCACTTGGTCGGGAAGAGGTAGCTGAAGAGTAATCGTCGTGTTTTTATTATCGTGAAAAGTACAGCATGCTCGCCTTGGGGTTTGGGTTGTTACTTCTTGCGATTGCCGCAATTATAACTGGGGGTATATTGGTTGCGAATACCTTTTACCCCGGTGCGAAGAGTAAACCAGAATGCGATAAGATATCAGATAAACCATGTAAATCTCTCTGGGTCGACAACATATGTCACAAGGCTCACGTAGATAACAACAATTGCGTAACCGATTCGTCGCTTGTTGGGATTATTATTCTTGCGGTGGCTGGTGCTATTTTCATAGCTGGTCTTGTCTTGGTTTTTGTACCAGGCCGCCGTAACAGGTCATCCACCCCGACGAGAGGTTAATTTTAGGCCTGCATAGGTTTCAGTGGAGGGAACGAAACATACTTGACTGTGTTTTCCTCTGCCTGACAACTTGAAGGCTTGGCATCGCTCGTGCCAAATCGGAATAAGTTTGCTGCATAGTACAATGGGTCATGAGTTAAAGCTCTCGAGAGCAACCCACGTCCAGGCGCTGAATCCGCCACAACCATTTTATAGCACTGACACGTCGCACGAAATGGAAGGGCTAGCCAAGGAACTTCATCCAACGTGTTGACTATATTCAAGACTTCATCACAGTTCTGATGCAATGCTGCGCAAAACGCTGCGTCGCCGCCTTGGGCTCCTCCGATTGTGATTAAACGTACACGTTTATGGCTCGCACAGGCCTGATAAGCTGCCAAGCAAGCCATAGCGCCTCCTAGAGAATGTCCGACTATGATGATAGATTTTGCATTGAGTAAGCATTTATGAACGAACGTTTCCAGGCTTCGTCCTTTGGTATCTCGGTTAACGTAATGTTTCTGGAAAGTTTTGAGAAACTTTGCCTTTCCGAATGCTGGTAGCATTATCCAGCTTGATGATATAGCCGAAAAGTCCGTGAGAGTTTCTCTTACAGTTGCAGTTCCACGAAAATATAAAACAAGAGTACCATCTGCCCGGGTGAAGGAGCTTACGACTGCTGGCACATCCTGTCCAAACTCGTAGTGCAAAGAGCCAAAACTAAGATCGGGTGGAGGTTGTGGTTGCAATTCTTGTCGATGGGCTTTGAGAATGTCCCATGAATTTCCAGCTAAACAGATGCCTAAAGCGTAAAAAGTCAGGTCTTGGCTGGTCGTTAGCCTTGCATCCATGAGATAGTTGATCACTGAGAGCTTGTATGCCCCCGCTATTATCCCTAACATTATACGTAGATTCTTAAGCCTCCAATGATGGATTTTCGCGTGACCCTGTGGCAGATTGAAGTCTGTAATAGGATCATAAATGTGCGATGGTCGGTGGCCCATTTATACAACATAACTCCAGTCCAAGCGACGGCCGAGTGGGACAAATAATATTTTGGAGTCATCTGAATCTTTGTGACACGCCAAGATTCTTATCCTCAGAGACTTTTGATGGTGTGGCAATGGCCGGGGATGACAGGAGGTGGGCATGGAAAAGTGACTGCCGGACAGTGGATCCACCAAGTTCAAAGTGGCATTGCGGACAGTTTTTCTCGACAAACTGGGCCCTGATGCTTCAAAATCTCACGACACCTCCCGCAGCAGAGGCGGTTGCAACAGTATCCTCATAATAAGCAGCTGCGATCGCTCGGGCCTGCCGCCATGCTGCGGTGTTGGCGGAAACGCAGCAACTCACGCGGGTCACGTTTTAGAATGCCACAGGGCTCGCACACACCGTGAGTTGCGCAGAGAGGCTTTTCTGTATCTGTCTCAAGAAATGAAAAACGATGAGTATAGATGCCGTCCGAGGGCTTGAAGATAACCGCGCGTTCGGAGGTCGTGGTGGCGCGAAGGTTTACTCTGAAAATGCGCACCCTTCTGGCCGCCTGGATGTGCTACCTTTTCGTGCGGGCGGCGCCCTGGACCATCTCATGCCAGGAATGTGTGACCGCCGTCGACGCAGCCCGGTCTGAATGGCAGAAGCTGGAACCGGCCATGATTCGGGATCTTCCGACTACCCTCTGCCGAGATTGCACGCTGTCGGCCGTCTGTGAGCAGGGCATCACCTCGCTGGTAGAGGCCTTGAATGAGAGCATTGCCGTGACGACCGGCCATCACTTCTGCACCGAGTTGGGGTTGTGCAATGCGTCCACTCCTACTCTCTGGGTGTGAGGGCTTGGATGCACCGGTAGCGCTGGTTGTTCAGCGCGCCCGGCATGGTGCACGAATCCTGCTGGAACACGTTGCCGCAGAGCGTAGCCACGAGGGTGTGGTATTTGCCGTCGGCAGACAACGCGTTGGAAGTCCAGTGGTTCTGTGGGAGGGTCTCGTTGCGGTGCCAGGTCTGGCCGAAGTCGCAGGACTGGTAGACATAGCCGGAGGCGACGGAATCGGGCTCTTGCTGATAGGACAGCGCGCATTGGTACTTGCCGGTGCTCGTCATCGCCACGTTGAGCCAGTTGTCGGTGGCCGCATTGACGATGAGCCAGTTGATGCCGCCATCACTGGAGACGTAGAGGGCCGATGGGATGGCCGGCGCGAAGAAGCAGTTCTGCGCTCCGGCCGTGATGTGTTGGCCACACTTCGAGATGGCGATGCAGTTGAAATAGTCGGTGAGCGCCGGGACGCGCGCCCACGTGCAGCCGTAATCGCGTGACATGTAGATGGCGCCGGGCGAGGCGGTGCTCAAGTCATCGGCCAAGGTGCCGAAGACGCTCGCGACTTGCACGCTGCCCGAAGCGTTCATGGAGCCCGTGAGCCACAGCTGCTCGCCGGGGCCTTCACGGGGCGTCCAGGTCTTGCCGAAGTCCGAGGAGCAAAACAGAAATCCATTCAGTGGGGCGCTCTTGTAGGTGTTAGGGAGGGCCAGCTGATATTGGCCGGTGGCGGACATGGCGACGCCATACCAGCCGTTGGAGGGCGCGTTCGTGTTCTGGCTCCAGGTCTCGCCGAAGTCGTGCGAGGTGTAGATGTAGCCAGGGCCGCTCATGGGGTCGGTGTTGTTCGCCTGCACCACGGCCGTCTGATATTGCCCGCACGACGACATGGCGACGCCCGTGAAATTCAGGATGGTGAGTCGGGAGGCGAAGGTCTTGCCGTGGTCGCACGACACGAGGAGGACCGCCTGCGAGGGGCAGGTCGTGTCGTCCGACTCCGCCCGCTGCACCAACGTCTGGTGCCTGCCGTCGGCCGACATGGCGACGGCGTTGTAGTAGCCCGGCAGCGTGGTTTTGTTCTGGGCGAAGCTTCGGATCATCGCTTTATTCTTTGGCGACCGCCGATACATAAAACATGGCAGTCGTTTACCCAACCACCTGCCAGCAGCAGACGAGCGGATGCGCCCCGGCGGTCTGTGCGATTTCTTCGTTGGCCGCCGACTTAGATTGCTCGACCGTTGCGAGCTTGAGCGCGAGCGACGTGACCGCCTGCTCGGCGGTCATCACCAACCTTTTCTTGGGCTCCGGGTCCTTAGGCCCGGTAGATGGCGATGGCAATGTGGCAGCGCAGTCTCTCGTGGTGCAAGGAGACGCTGCGGTGGATACGATCACAGCGACCGCAGCCAGTTTTGGGTCAGCGGGTCAGCCGACCCAGACCAATCTGCAAGGCGTCGGTCTTCAGGCCGGTCTCATTCTTCTGTCAGCTTTTACGACCTACTCAATCCCAACAACTACTCCTCACTTGACTTTGATTTTGGCGCTCTATCCAGTGCTCACAACGGGAAACTCAACCATTTATCTGCCAGATGCACCTACGTATGCCGCGCCATTCCCCCCATTGGGATATCGACTGAGCATTTTCAACATAGATCCGATAAATTTCATGAATGTGACTTCTCCTTTCCATAATGTTTATAATCTTACTGGAGGGGCTGGGATTATACAACCAACGGTGTCTTTAGCTGCCAACACGGGATTCGCCTTTGTCTGGACCGGTTCTCTGTGGCTGTTCTCTTTCACTTGACTGACCAGGTTAGATTGCTCGACCGTTGCGAGCCTGAGTGCGAGTGACGTGACCGCCTGCTCGGCGGTCATTACCAACCTCTTCCTGGGCTCCGGGTCGTTGGGCCCGGTAGATGGTGCCGGAAACGTGGCAGCTCAGTCGCTCGTGGTACAAGGGGACACCGCTGTCGCTGCGATCACCGCTGTCGAAGGCACTTTCGGAACGGCATCTCAGCCGACCCAGACCAATCTCCAAGGCGTCGGTCTTCAGGCTGGCCTCATTCTTTTAACGGCTTTTACGACGTATGCTATCCCGACGACTACGCCGTTCCTGACTCTCATCGTGGCTTTATCGCCGGTACTCACCACGGCCGTCCCAATCATTTATCTTCCCGATGTTCCCAGCTACGCCGCCCCATTCCCGCCACTGGGATACCGACTGAGCATTTTCAACATCGATTCAACATATCCCATCTATGTAACTTCTCCTTTTCATACTATAAAGCCGCTTGTTGGAGGAGGGGGAACGCCGGGACCGTTTTTGGACGTGGAGCCCTACACCGGGTTTACGTTTGTTTGGACCGGTGACATCTGGCTGGTTTCGTTCACTTGACCTACCGAATCTAGATCGACCCGTTTGTGACCGCCATCGACGCTTTATGCTTTTCTCAATTTATTTTGTAAGTATACATAAACCCCGTCATGGCATACTGCGGTCCATGCAATGTGCCGGCCCCCTTGGTATGCACCCAGCCCTGCTACCAGACCGAGATCGTGGGCGCCACGGGCGCCACAGGCCCCACTGGCGGGGCCGCGCCGACGTCCGTCAACTTCACGGTGGGCTACCGGGGATCGCCATTAGTTCTCACTGCAGCTGCCGCCCCAGCTCTGATAACTTTCGCGCAGTCTGGAACCACGCAACAGGCCATTGGCGTCGGAACGGCCTACTGGAATGCAGGCTCTGCAACCTTTTTGGCTCCGCAAGCCGGCGTTTATAATTTCAAACTTAACGTTGCCTTGTTTTCAGCAGGCGCCTCACCAGCGTTTACTCTCTATTATGCAATCAATGATGTTCCAATTCTGTCTAATTATAACTTCACTCTTCCTGCAGCAGTGAACACCGTGGTACCTCTCAATGCCCTAATAGCAGTTACTCTCAATTCTGGCGATAGGGTCTATTTCTTAGCTGCATGCACTGGTACCGCCATCAGCGTCAACGCATTTGCGCTGACCGCGCAATCCATCGGATTTTAAAACAGAACGATCCTCTTCGTGTAATTACTCGTGATCTGGCGTCGTGCATACACGAACGTCTGAACACGAATCGCATGTCGTCAGGCTTTGTGGTAAACGTTTTGCACAGAGGGATTGCTTTATGTCGTTTCCGATGCCCTGTCATAAACTGTCTCAGACATGCCAAGATATGCCCAAAAAAAAATCGAGACTACTACAAAGAATGCCTGAACTCCCGCAAACCCCCGACGCCGCCGGGCAGGAGGTGCCGAGCAAAACAGAAGTGCAAGTGGAGGAGACGGCACCGGTGCAAGCCTCGGATGCCGAAACTGTGGCGGTCGTGGTCAATGACACGCTTAAGACCGAGCAAGAGAGGGGTGAAGAGACTATAGCATCCCTGGAAAAAGAGCTTGCCGCGGCACGGTTGCGCACCGCATACGCTGAAGCTTTGTACCAGAACCTGCAAAAAATAAAAGGCACCAATGCCGCGAGCGCGACCGATTTAGCAGAGCTGGCAGAATTCAGGGCTAAAGAGGAAGCGGCCGTTGTGACTGCCCAAAAAGCTGCGCAGGAACGTGAAGCTCAGGCTGCGGCGCTCTTAGAAAGTCAACTCGGTGCCATGCGGCATTGGTCGACATCCCTTCGAGTATGGAATTAGGCCCAATTTGCATTTAAAAATCTAGGCTTGGGTACTAGTTCGTGACCGGTTCGGAGGGCTTCATCAGGTCCAAATAAACCAAGACTCTCCCGTCCAAACGAAGCGAACTAATCGACCTGGCGAAACATTTACAACTGTGGCTGCCACATCGAATAACCCAAAAAATGCTGCTCCAGGGTCTGCTAATGACGGCCTCACAACGAGGGATGATGTGAAGCTTCCCAAATTGTAGACTGAGATTGCGTATCCGACCGGTAGGGTTTGGCCCGCCGGCAGTCGAAGGTCCCCGGCCAGGGCGGTACTCACTATTGCGCCTTGATTAGAAAAGCCTGCCGGTACCGTGTAATTCGTCACGACCGTATCTATGATTAAGACGTCTGGGGCCGAGCTCACGCCGTTGAGAATCAGACTCTCGACTGTGAGGCCGGACGTTGTGATTCCTGCCAGCGCTCCTTTGGCGGCGGACACGACGTTTCCCGTATATGTGCTGGCCGTGACGGTGCCGCTCGCCAAGATGCCATTCGTTGCGGCGATCGTCGCTTTCAAGGCACTGAGCTTGGCCTCCTCTACGCAGGCGCTGCCGATGCCCCCGGACCGCGTGCTTAGGCTTTCTATCGCGATTTCGGGGTAAGAGCAAGGAATGCAAGGAAAGAGGGAGCACGGGCAGGTGAAGCTCGGGGGCGCTCCACCGACAACGATCGCTGGCACTGGGCACGTCATTTTTATATCGCACGTCTGACACCCGAGCTACGGCCTGGAAGTCTTCCTGAAGTCGGCGCAGGCCTGCCTCTGCCCGCACGTCCTCTTTCCGCACCTCTTCCTTTGCGGTACCGCCGGGCCTTTTACGTCGGATACAAAGGCCACACAAACCAGGAAGTACCCGTCCATACGTACCGGGTCATTTTTGCGCTGTTCAGGGTCGCGCTGCTGACCGCACTCCCTCTCTGTGTGAAAAAAGCGATGCCGGGATCGGCGACGGATTTCTGCACCGTTAAGCTGGCGGATCCAAGATTGTAGACCGAAATCTCATAGCCGACGGGTACGCTGGCACTTGGAGGCAAGCGCAGGGTGAATGGGTTGATAGCGGTGGGGCTCGCTACGATGGCGCCGTGGTTTGCAAAAGTAATGGGCACGGTATAAGTGGCCGTTGTAGTGGGGATGACGGTGGCGTCCGGGGCCCCGCTGACGCCATTGAGCAGGAGGCTGCTCGAGGCCGTCAGCGTCTCGGCGGCGGCCCCTTCCAGGGCTGCGCTGACCGCCGTCACGGCGGCGCCGGCGTACGTCTCTGCCGTCAAAGGACCGCTGACCACCGCTCCGTTGATGGCGGTCGTCGCGAAGGCGGCCGTTGCGAGCGAGGCCGCCGTGATGCAGCCGGACTCGAGCGCGCCGCTGCGATTGTTCAGCGACGTTACGCGGAGCTGTGCATAAGAGCATGGTTCGCACGATGAAAGACCGGCCCTGCTCGTCATTTGTTACAGATGGTCCATCCGGGTGGCCTGACTTGCAGACGAAGACTAGGCGTTGAGTGCCGCGCAAGTCCCGCTGAATACGGGGGGCGCCCCCGAGTGCGGCGTAAACTTCACGTTTGTCACTGAATAATTGCAGTTCGTCGGGTGTTGACCTCCCATGGCACAACCGCTGAATCCTTCGTCTCCACCGAGTCCATTCCAAACATCGCTGATCAGCTTGTCAGGCGCCGGCGCCGGAAAGTAGCGGTAGTCGGGGTAGGAAGATAGAATCAGAGGCGGCCATACCAGGCCGCCCCGGCTTCACGCCGACTGGTCTCGAGAATGAGCCTGCACACGAGGCACTCTGTCGTGAACTGCGCCCTGCGCTGGTGTAATAAAAGAGATGTCGTGCACTCCGTGTGTACCTCTACCGGGTGGCGTCGCCACGACCTCGTTTCCGCCTCGTTGCGTGCCCTGGGTGCATGCCAAGGCTGCCGACGTGAATAGCCTCTGCGCCACGGACCTCCATGCCGGGAACCTTTCCATGGTGACCGCGAGCGTGACCTCTCTGACCAGCGACCAGACCACGGTGGCGGCACAGCTCACGGCGGCCAGCTTGACCACGACCGGACTAACGGCCACCGCCTTGAGTGCCGACACGCTGACCTCCACCGGCACCGTGGCCATAAGTGACACGGTGCTCGTGAATGCCAATTATGTCGGGCCACAGCTGTTTACCGTCACGTCGACCGCCACCTTCGTCATCCCCACGACGGCGGCCTCCAGCTGCACCGTGTATTTTCCCGATACGCTGGGCGCGGGCGCCGACTGCACGTTGCCCTCCTCTCCTCCGGCGGGGTTGATTATCTACGTGTGCAACGCCAGCGCCACGAACAGCGTCACGGTCAGCGCTCCGACGGGCATTTTGATAGTGCCGGTGACGACGCCGACGTTGCCGGCCGCGACGTATGTGTTGGCCTCGGGCACGCAGGCCCGCTTCCTCTGGGCTGCGACGCAGTGGGTAGAGTCGGCCCCGTGACTTGACGCTGCTTGGGGATGGCCTCTAACTCACGGGGATGTCTCGGTGCGGGGTGACGGATGCCGTCGACAAGACGTTGCAGCTATAAAAACGCGCCGCTTTGCGAGCCACGAGCGAGCGTGAGCAAGGGTGGCCCGAATCCCAATCTCGCCGTGCGAAGGCTCAAAAAGGCTCGAGACGGCTTGCTGAGGGCAGGGATACCAGAATGCAGCCGGACCTTTGGTTTCAGGTGGTGCAGTTCATGGAGAGGCCTCCGGCGCTGCAGGCCTTCTCTTCGGTCTGCAAGCAGTTCGGGGCTCTCGTCAAAAGCCGGCAGTGCTGGGGCAGCGCGCTTCGGCCTCTTTTCGAAGGCCCGCACTGCTCTGCAAAAGAGCTGCGCCTGGCCTGCGACTGGGCGGTGATCCGTCAGCTTCCGGAAACCTTTCATGATGCGCGCCAGATCTTCGTGGCTGGCAGCTTCGCGCTGCACGAGGTCTTGGTCAGACGGGGTCGGCCGCCCCGGTGGTATCCTCGAGACATCGACGTCTGGCTCGTGAACAGCAGCAGCTGCATGGAGCTCGGTCACCTGTTGGCGGGCAGACTGGCTGCTCTGGGGCTCCACGTAGACGCTACTCCTGGCTGTGGCGATTACGTGACGGACGATCGGATGGACTACAAGAGGAACGGCAATAACCAGGACTCTATCAGGGGCCTGGAGCCCGGAAGCTGTGTCATCACGCGCGTCTACGACCTTCGTTATTCTTTAGACGGCCTCCATCTGGGCACCTTGAGTCTCATCGGGACGCGCCCGGCGGATCCCATATACGGGGTTCGCAAGCGACCTCCGCGACCTCCTGACCCTTTGACGGTCTACTCGGTGATGGCCAACTTCGATGTGGACGTCTGTCGCGTGGGGGTCTTGCCGTCGGGAAAGCTGGTCTTTTGCGACGCCGCGGCCTTCGACCTCTCGCTCAAGACGATGAGGGCGCACCAGAAGCGACGGGGCAGGGCGTCCGAAGCTGAAGCTATGCGCGAAGCGGGGCGACTTCTCAAGTACGAACGGAGAGGCTTCCGATTTTGATGCAGAAACAATGCTTCGAGCTGGTCGGAGTGGCCGCTGGACTTCGCGGCTCGGACGACGCCCGTGCCTTGGCGGTTCCGTGCTTACACACCGTCCCGATGAGCAAGAGACAGAGGCTCGCGCTGACAGAAGTATAGAGCGTACGAGGGAAAAGGCCCCTGGTCGTTTCGTGGCTCAGAGTGTCGTGGCGCCTGAGGAAGAGGTGACAGCGCCCCATACCCCCTTGCAGTGTTGATTCTCCTAAATGAATCATTTTTTCATCGCTTAAACAAACGCACATCATGGCATGCAGGCCGCCATATTGGAGGGGACCTCCGTGTTCTCCATGTGCTCCGTCTCCCTGCTGTGCCCAGCCTGAGCCCTGCTTTCCTCCGGTGGGGTGCCCGGTCGGTGCCACCGGCGCCACGGGCGCCACCGGCGCCACCGGCGCCACGGGCGCCACGGGCTCTGCCGTGCCCTCCACTTATTTCAGCGTCGCTCTGAATACAGCAACCGGCATCGCGGTCACCGCAAACGCCCTCGCGCTGGTGCCATTCAATCTCACTCTGTCCGGCAACACCGACGGGGCCTACAATTCGTCGACCGGCTTCTACACGGTGCCAAAATCGGGAATTTACCGGTTTGATTTCAGCGTGACCTTCTCTGCCCCTATAGGCACAGTTGCCGGTGCAACGTTTTCGACCGCACTTCGCCAAGGTCTTTCTCAGTTGTCTCAGGCCACTTTCACATTCAACACAACTGCTGTGACGGCGGGGGTTGCAGTGCAAGAATCTGTCAATTCCTTTTATGAAGACTATTTTAACGCCGGCGACATCGTATCCTTGACGGTACTGAGCACCTTTGCAGCAACGATAAACGGCGTCGCCACCTTGGGCGTCGGTCCATACTTGACAATCTTTTCCGGTACCTCCATGTTTTAGGTGCCAGCCTTGCTGGCAGGTGCCTAACCTTCGCGCATGCACCTCCTTTCTCTTTCAGTCTTCCTATAGATAACGTTTTTTCGAGTAACTATGTAAACATCTATGGCGTATAGGCCTCCCTTCCTGGCATGCGCCGGTCCGCCTGCATTTTCGCCGTGTGCGCCGCGCTGCGCTCCCGCATGCCCGCCTCCTCTGCCGTGTCTGCCCCCGCCGTGCACCGCCACCGGTCCTACCGGGCCCGCGGGCGCGACCGGAGCGACCGGGGCCACCGGCCCCACCGGCTCCAGCGGCCCTGCTGTGAATTTTGCGGCGGGGCTGAACACGTCGAGTGTGGCACTGACCGCAGGTGTCTCGACGCTCATACCCTTCAACTTGGTCTTGTCCGGAGACACCGATGGCTCGTTCAGAACCGCGCTAGGCACCTTTAGGACGCCGGTGGCGGGTAATTATCGCTTCGACTTCTCGGTAACGTTTCAAATCACCACCGGTGCCCTAGCAGGGAACTCGATGGCTTTCTCATTGCGCACGGCCGCCTCCAATCTCACCACGGCAACTTTGTCCTTCCCGGTCGGAAGCACTTTGACGCTAATCAACACTGTCAACTCTTTTTACGAAGGATTTTTCGCTGCGGGGGTCGATATAGGCGTGTCTGCGCTGTGGACGGGCTCCGCCGCTGCGACTCCCACCATAGTCGGCCCGGCTCTTACCGGCTTTGCGCCGTACAACACCATTTTCAGGGGTCAGTCTCAGTTTTAGAGCTTCCACAGCGATCTGAGGCTTCAGCCCGTCGCATCCCTTGCCCTGCTTTTTAAGCGCAAAGACTTTCTTGGCGTTGGCGGGCCACCTGCAGGCCTTGCCGCTCACGGCCACGCCCGAGTATCGCGCTGGACGCTAGAACGGACACGAGGCCCGCCTCTTCATTCCTCCGCTCGTTTTTTTGCATCTCGCAAGCTCTATCCGAGAAGTAGTCTATAGATACTTTTTTTTGAAAACATAGGTAAAACCTCCATGGCCTATGCACTTCCGTGCTCGTCTGCTTGGGGAGCGTCAACCTGTTCTCCGTGTGCTCCACTGGCGCTGACGCAGCCCTGTTTTTCGACTTCGTGTCTTGTGGGCGCTACGGGTGCCACCGGGGCCACCGGGGCCACGGGCCCCACGGGCGCCACAGGGTCTACGATATCTCCAACATATGTGTTGTCGGCTACGATGAATATCGTTTCGGGTGCCTCCTTCACGACAGGTTTCACGCTCACAAGTGCGGTTACTACCGTTCTACCCTTCAACTTGGTTATCGCAAGCAATGCCGCCGGCCTTAGCACCTTCAACACTGCGACGGGCGTTTTCACGGTGGCCGAGTCGGGCCCCTATCGGGTAGATTACAACGTGGCGTTCTTATTGCCAACCGCCACAGCGGCCAATTCAAGCTTACAGATTGCGGTGCGACAGAACCTGACCTCGGCTTCTAGTTCCATTTTCACACAGCCACAACTTACCGCGACAACAAATATATTCAACATCAGCAGTTACTACATTGGTGATTTCGTGGCCGGCGACAGCATCGCGGTCACCGCCTTGGCCAGTATTGCCGGCATAATCGTCTTGGGACCGGCATTCAATGCCATCGCGCCCTACAACACCAACATGATCGTGACATCATTGTTTTGAGCGGGCGTGGGCCTTCAGGCCCTGAGCATGTGGCCACCGAGCTTCCTGACCAAGGCCTCCTGCCCTTCTTCGAGCGCATCGATGTCGAGGCCGAGGCGCTGGAGCAGCGTGTCGTCGTCCAAGGGCCGGTGCTCGTAGACCTTGGAGGCGACCGCCGCCGCCACGCGCGGGTCCAGGTCCGGGGCCGCCTCGCAGTAGCGCTGCGCCGCCAGGGCCGTCTGTGGCACCTTGGCGGCGAGCGCCGCGCAGGCGCCGGCGATCGCGGCCGAGACCGGCGGCGGTGCCGTGCCGTCCGTGAGGTCCGGCGCGGCGGCCGGCGGCTCGCGGCGCAGGCCGGCCGTGCGGAGGTCCGCGAGGAGCGCCGCGGCGGGCGTGCGCCGCTCGGGCGCGTCGGCGAGCAGGCCGGCCAGGAGCCGCAGCACGCGGGGGCCGTCGAAGCCGCCTCGGCGCCGGCGCACGCGGCGGATGGCCGTCTCGTCGTCGGAGGCCGAGAGGCGCCGGTTGTCGAAGAGCTCGAGGAGCGTGATGCCGACGGCCCAGAGGTCGAGGCTGGGGTGGGCCGGCCCGCCCTGGAGCATCTCGGGCGCCACGTAGGTGGGCGTGCCGACGGTGCCGCTGTGGGAGGGCGAGCGGGCGCGGGCGCGGCAGCGGCGGCAGCGCAGGGGCGGCGCGCTGGGCTGGGCGGTGCCGAAGCTGCAGAAGCCGAGGTCGGCGAGGTGCGCGCGGTCCTGGGCGTCCACCAGGATGTTTTCCGGCTTGATGTCGCGGTGCACGATGGCCGGCGTGCAGCCGTGCAAGAAGGCCAGGGCCGTGAGGACGTCGCCGGCCAGCCCGAGCCGGGCGCGCGGGGGCAGCGTCTCGTCCTCGATGACGGCGGCCAGGTCGCGGGCGTAGAGGGGCATGTAGAGCACGAGGGCCTGCGTGTCGCCGAGCTCGAAGCCGAAGTCCAGGAGGGGCACGACGTGCGGCGCCCGGAGCCGGGTGAGGAGCGTCATGAAGCCGAGTTCCCGGAGGGCCATGGCCGAGACCGTGGTCTCCTCGTCGACGTCGTCCACGGGCACCCACTGGTCCTCGCTCTCCAGGACCTTGGCCGCGAGCTCTTGGCCGTCCCGGCGCACGCGCAGGACGGCGCCGTAGCTGCCGTCGCCGATGGGGCCGAGCTCCTCGTAGGTATGTCCGAGATACGACATTTGAAGCCACGCGTGCGGCGGTGAAGGTCGCGCGCGAACCCAGCGCTCGAGCGGGCCCTCCCCGCAGCCGCCATGGACGGGGCGGTGGCCGCGCACCTGCAGAAGGTCAAGCAGGCCGTGCGGGCCTGGCGCGGCCGCGGCCGTCTGGCTTGCCTCCGGATCAAGACGGCCCTGCGCTGCATGCGCCGCGGCGTGCGGCAGGGGCGGGCCTTCCACACGCGCCACGCGCTGCGCCTGCTGCTGCGGCTGCTGACGCCCCCGGGGCCGGCGTGGCGTCTGGAGCTGCCCGGCGGGCGGCCGACGGCGTCCAGCTCGGGCGACCTGCGGCTGTTGCGCCACCTGCACCAGCACCTGGACTTCGTGGTCGCCACCGACGCCGCGGCCGGCGACCTGCGTGCGGCCTGCCGGAAGTACCGGGAGATCCGGGCGCGCGAGCGGGACCTGGGCGTGCTGTACGCGCAGATGCTGCGGGCGCCCGCGGCCGAGGCGCTGCTGACGCATCAGGAGGCCGTGAATGCGGCGAAGCGGCAGCAGCAGGTCGCGGCCGAGGAGCTGCGGGCCTGCTCGCGGCGAGCAGAGCTGCGCTTCGAGGCGGTTTAGATGAGCGTGTAGCGGTAGAGGGTCTGGTGCAGCGCCGCCAGGAGCTCGTCGCGGATATTGAGCAGGTCGGTGTCGTGCGGCTTGACGAAGTGCAAAAAGTCGGTCTTGAGCCAGCGGCCGTACTCTTTGAGCTGCTCGACGGCGGCGGCGTCGTCGTCCTGCGGCACGTGCAGCGTCATGCCGTTCGGAAAGCGGGGGCGCTCGTAGCGGCCGATGTAGACCTCCACGAGGTGGTCGATGGTCTTCAGCAGCTCCTGCGTGAGCTGGTCCGAGGCGATGTGGCGCGCGTGCGAGTGCGTGGACCAGTGATAGAGCTTGACGGTGTTGTACATGCCCTGGAGGTACTGGACCACGTGGTTGGCGCCGTCGGCCATGGGTCTTTCTTGTTGCAGGGCGGCCGGAGGGCCGGCCGCTCTGAGGCCGTCATCCATAAATGCGGGCGGCCGAGTGGGTGCTGGCGGCCTTGGTGGTGCTCTTGCCCTCGGGGCTGTCGCTGGTCGCCAGCTCGGTCTGTCCGATGGCCAAGGAGTCGGGCAGCCCCGTGCGGGCCCGGCCGCCGGCGCTGGCCTTCGGCATCCTCTGGCCCCTGCTCTTCCTGGGTCTGGGTCTGGCGCTGCTGCGGGCCGACACGAAGTGGCCCGTGCTCGCGCTGGTGGCGCTCCTGCCGCTGTGGCAGGTGCTCTACGTCAAGAGCTGCGGCGACAACCGGCGCGCCGCCGCGTGGCTGCTCATCGCCTGCGTGGCCTTCGGCGTCATCGGGCTGTGCTTCGCGACGGTGCAGCGCGACCGCTGGAGCATCGTGGCGCTGGGCGCCCTGCTGGCCTGGCTGGTCTTCGCGCAGCAGCTGGCGATGCTGGACCTCCAGGTCGCGTCGGGAAATATCTAGCCGTGTCTTTCAAAAGCATGGGGCTGCTCGGCCTGCTCTTCATCGTGCTCGCCTTGGTCACGGGCGCGCTGACCTACTTTCTGAAGGGCAACATGGTCTGGAAGAGCAAAGCCGACTGCACAGACAAGACGGTGTGCGCCGCCGACGATACAAATTGCTGCGCGGCCTGGGACGTGGTCGCCGGCTCCATCGGCTACTGTCGCCTCGGCACGAAGACCACGGACATCGCCGGCACAGCGTGCGTGCCCAAGAGCGAGGTCCTGTCGCTGAGCCTGGCCGTGGCGACGGTGGCGCTGCTCTTCACGGGCCTGGTCGTTCTGCTGATACCCGGGGGCAGCAGCGAGCCGGCCAACGCCAGCACCGTGGCCTTGCACCTGGGCTAGGCGGCCTCGAACCAGATGTTGAGGCTCATGGCCGCCTCGCCCGGGACGAGCTCGACCTCTACGTTAGGACACCAGCCGGACGCCGTGGCGCTGTAGTGCAGCTCGAGGTCCAGCAGCAGCCGCAGCTTGAGCAGGTCCAGGAACTCGCTGGGGTAGAAGGCGCGGCCGTCGACGAGCGTCGGCTGGTGGAAGCGCACCAGACAGGAGCAGTTGCGCAGGTCGTCGGGCGTGTTCCAGCGGAGGTAAGAGCGGAGCAAAAACTTAGAGTATCGCTCGCAGGCGATCGCCCGAGCACACGGCTTGTCGGCTGGCTCCATAACTTTTCTAGGTGCGGGGGTTTTATTCTGACCCGCTGAACGCGGGCGGGTGCGGGTAAAAGTATTCCTGCAGCTGCGGCCGCAGCACCGGGTCGTTGTGCTCCAAGAGCTGCCGGATCGTCCAGACCACGCGGCGCGCCTCGTCGATGCGCTCGATCGGGATGTCCAGGAGGTCGGAGATGCTGACGCCGGTGGTGCCCGGCGGGAGCAGCGTGATGGCATAGCAGCGCTCGGCGGGGTCCGCGGGGTCGAAGCCGCGCGTGAGCCAGACGCCGGCCGGAAAGAGGGCGGCGGCGGCCGCCTGCTCTGCCGGCGTCGGCGCGCCGTGGCCGCTCGTGCGCTCCTGCCAGGCCTGGATCTCGCCGTGGCGCAGGACCCAGCCGAAGCTGAGGCAGGTTTTCATCGCGTCCTTTAACAGCTGGGGGGCGCGCCGGCGCGGCCTCAGGGCTCCGCGGCCCAGGGCCGGGCGAGCTTCTTGCACGTGCCCAGCTCCACCTCGCCCACCCAGCTCTCGCAGTCGTTCAGGGACGCGAAGATCTGCAGGCGCGCCGGGCGCTCGGCCGTGGCCGCGGCGTGTGCGAGCCCCAGCGTGTATTCGATGCCGACGCGCTTCAGCACGAAGGGCAGGCTGTAGGCCGTGAGGCGCCAGGTCGTGGGCTCGAGCCAGACGAAGCAGTGGAGGTAGACCCGGGGCGTCCGGGGCACGACGACGTGCACGAGCCCCCAGAGCTGGCCGTCGATCTCCACGAAGGGCGTGGAGCCGCGCACGTGCCGGAACCAGGCGGGCGTGGCGTGCGTGACGACGAGCTCGAGCCGCGGCGCCTGCACGGCGTAGATCTCGAGCGGGTGCCAGCGGTAGATGCAGTGCCGGGCGTCGAGCGGGATCCAGTTCTTCTCGCAGCTCGTCTCTTCGCTGCCGGGCGGGAGCATGGCCGTGAAGCGCGCGGTCGCCGTGGGCTCGCCCGCGACGTAGGCGTAGGTGCCCCAGACCATGCGGTTGAAGGGCCCGTACGAGAACTCGCGCGTGGTGGCCGTGAACGTGGTGCCGCAGAGGCGCACGTCCTCGAGGCCCCGGATGCTGTCTGGGCGGCGCGGGGCCTCGGCGGCGGGGGTGAGTTCCGCGAGCTCGGCCTCCTCGTAGGTCAGCGCGTCGACTCCCTTCCAGCGCGTCAGGAAGTTGCGCGTGTCGACGAAGCCGTCGGGCATGAGGTAGCCGCCGTCGGGCAGGATGATGTAATTGACGCAGCGCACGCAGAGCACGCCGTCCGCGACCCCGACGCTCGACGTGGCGTAGCCGGGCGGCGACGGCACCGTGAGGCGGTGCCACGCGACCTGCGGCAGCGGCTTCGTGTAGTACAGGGTGTTGAGGAGCGCCTGCGCCTCCTTCGGACCCTCGCAGCGCAGCCCGGCCTCGAGGCCCAGCGCCGGCTCGTCCGGCGCCATGTAGTAGGCGAGGTACGTTTTTTCGAGCGACTGGTCGGGGCCATAGGCGCTGGGCTCCACGAACAGCCGAGTGGCCGCCGGCACCGGCAGCGCCGCGACGCGCTCGAGGAGGCGCCACGCCTTGTTGAAGAGCGAGACGATGTCGGGCGGGGGCTCGCCGGCCGGGGCGGCGCACGCCTGCCAGCGCCGCATGCCCTCTTCGCGCAGGGCGGTGGCGAGGAACGTGGCCGGCTCGGCGCGGTCGGCGCAGAGCTTGAGGGCTTTCTTGACCCACTGCTCGGCCTCGCCGTACTCGCCCAGCCTCACGTGGCACGTGGCGCTCTTGTAGTGCGAGTACCAGACCTCCTCGAGCCAGCCGCCGGCGGCGATGCGGCGCGCGTACCAGGCGAGGGCCTCGCGGGGCTTGTCCCAGTCGTGGTAGGTCTGGGCGAGGTAGAAGAGCGTGCGCGCGTCTTCGGGCTCGTCCTCGAGCGTGCGCCGCAGGAGCTTGGCGTCGCGCTCGAACTTGTCCTCCTTGCAGCCGCCGTCGCCGACGTCCTGAATCCACGTGGTGCGCTCGTCGAGGAGCGACGTCCGCTCGCGCCCGCCGGTCCAGTACTCGTGCGTGGCGCCCTTGCAGAACCAGCCGTCGACGAGCCGCAGGAGGCGCGTGTTGTGGTAGGAGATGTTGCCGAGCTTCTGCGTGAGCGCCACGGCGCTGATGTCGCTCGCCAGCGCGCTCTTCATGTAGGTGCGGAACGCGGTGGGCACGCCCTGCAGTCGCATGTCGGCGTCGAGGACCAGGGCGTAGGTGTGCCGCAGCTGCCAGCCGAGCTCTACGGCCGCGTAGCGCCGCGCCGCCTTCAGCGAGGCCGTGCGGCTCCGGCCGAAGTCCAGCCAAGGCTCTTGGGCGGTCGCGAGCGGCCGGCCGGCGTAGTTTCGCGCCACGTCGAGCGTGGCGTCGGTCGAGCCGGTGTCGAAGACGAGCACGGCATCCACGAAGGGCTCGGCGGCGAGGAGACAGCGCTCCAGGATGGCGCTCTCGTTTTTTACCATGAGCACGAAGAGGATGTGGGGCTCCGTCCCCATCGGTGCGTTTCCTCGACCGTTGGCCAAGGAAGCTTCCCCCAGAACGAGCCTTGCTCCATGCGCGCCGAGCCTCAAAACAGAAAATTCCCGGAGCGCTGGCCCCTGTGGCTGCACCCTGCGTGGCTTCGGCGCGCGGCTCGCTCTGCCGGCCAGCGGCCTGGTCTCGACCCTTGCACGTTGCAGCTCCCGCCGCGCAGCAGTTTTCCGCTTGCCAGCTCAGCCCCCAACGGTAGAAAGAGCCATGCAGTGCTCCGCCAAGCAACCTTGCAGTCTCCCGGCGCAGGTGGTCTCGGCAATCGATCGGTTTGTGCGGCGGCCGCATCCCATCGCGAGACTGGTGAGCCAGGCTGAGCTGCTGTTGGTGCGTGAAGACGGTCGCCTCACTGCGATTCTTCCCAATGAGAAGCGAATCGTCTTCGAGTACGACGTGGTCACGGGAGAGCGACCCTCCGCGGCCGAGCGCGCCCTCGAGGCGGCGCTTCGATACTCGAGGATGCACTACGCGCTATATCCCACGAGGCGGCCGAGTCTGGTGGACTCGGACAGAATGTGGCGGGGGGTCGCAGAGAGCCTCGGAGTGCTCGCCTCTTCATCTGAGCTCCCCGCGCCGAGGGTGGCGGCCCGGGGCGCGCTGCCGGCCAGCAGCGCCCCGATTCACCGCCCGTGGCGCCTCCGGTAGAACTGCAAAACAGAACTTTCAGGCGTGGTTGCCCCTTCCTCTGAGCCCTGCGTGGCCTGTGGAGGCGCACTACCGGCTAACGGCGCCCCGCCGCCTTGCCCACGGCGCTTCCTGCCGAATAACAAAACAGAAATTGCCAGGAGTGCTTGCCTCTTCATCTGAGCCCTGCGTGCGCCGGCGGGTGGCGGCCCGTGGCGTGCCGCCGGCCAGCGGCGCCCGATTCCTCGCACGCGGCGCCTCCGGTCGAACAGCAAAACAGAAATTTTCAGGAGTGTGTGTCTCTACGTCTGTGGCGGCGCGCGGCGAGCTGCCGGCTCCCTCGCGTGCGTTTGAACCGCCCGCGTCTCTCCAGAGAATGAAAAAAAGATTGATAGTGAATGACGACCACTCTGGCGGAGTCGGCATCTCTGCAAGACAACGTCACCGTCTCCTGGAGCCTTGCGATCTCTGGCAGTCAATTCGGTAGCGTGGTGTGTCCCAAGAGCGCGACTGTGAGCCAGCTGGCGACGCTGATCGGGATCGAGCAGATAAACGTCGTGCTGAGTGGGAGAGTCTATGCCGGGCACTCCGAGACGCCCTTCCTTCATATCTCGACGTCGGACTCTGCAGAAACGAAAGTCGAGGTTGATGTGGTCATCGTCACGGACAGCTGGCCCAATCCGACGAGGGCGATGCGGTGGAAGGACGTCGACGTCTCCGACGAAGATTGCGATACACACACAAAGCTCTTGCGAGCACTCATCGAGCTGGGTCACACCGACGAGTTCGATGGCGTGAGATGCAGCGCCCGGATCCAGCAAGAAGTCCAGTATGTCGTCGACGGATCTTTCCTGTTCGTGGAGCTCTCGCGCTCATATGATGTCTGGCTCGGCTTTTTGGGTAACCTCACGGTAGATGGCGTCGCGACGGCGCCGAAGTCCGTGTGGCTGCACGCCGATCTTCACACCCCACTGCAACCCGTGAGCGTTGGACGCGACTTCGAGCTTCCGGTCATCGCGGCGCAGTACACCGCGGCGCATCTGCGGTTCGAGTTCGAAGACCTGCCTCGAAAAGATAGCCCGTTCCGCTTGGAATTCGACGTCTCCGTCGCCATGGCGCGTTCGGAGCCTCGCAGAGTTCTCAGCCGGACCGATCACGTTTCGAAGGAAGGTTGGGCTCTTTCGAAGGGCAGCGTGGCTTACTCGAGATCGCCCCGTTGCCTGCACGCGCTTATTACCGTCCTCGGCAACCACGAATTCTCCATGCCTTCACCGCATTCGTATGAATACTCCATTGCACCGGCGGGGTCTTCCAAAGATGTCGAAGCATCGTTTATCGGTCTCGGAAATAAAGATTTCTTCATCGAAGACTCCTGGTATCGATCGCGGTGCGAATACAGCGGCTTGAGTGTAAGAAGAAAATGCCTTACTGAGAACGAGCAGCCCTGGTGGCCTTGGCAGTTTGCGCTTTATGCAAGATGCCGCTTAGACCGCGTCTGATCACTTGGCACGCTCGTCGTCAGCGACCTCCAGGCCGAACCTCATATCGAACTCGCGCTCGGACAGGATGCCGTGCGCCGCCGCTCGCCGAGTACTCGGTGTCGTCGACCGGATGCCCGCCATCTTCGAGGGCGCTTGCTTTCTCTTGAAGCTCCTTGAAACTTTCTCAGAGTACGTCGTGGGGAGGTTGAGCTTGCCAGCGACGAAGGTCAGGGCCGAGAAGCTCGAGGGCAGCGGTGCCGCCGAAGAGATCCACAGGGCATATTCCTCTACGACGGGCGTGCCCACGCCGGACTCCGCCCCGCCCCGCCAGATCCGGAAGTGGCTGTGGAAGCATGTGGTCAGCGCCAGACGCGCGGCGTCCGACGCCTGATAGACGATCGTGGGAGGGCGCGCGCGGTCCGCCGTCAGCAGCGTCCCGAGCCTTCGCATACGGCGCATCCCGGCGACTCTGCGATGAGCTGCTTGAGGTGGTCGCCGTGGCAGGCCTGATCCTGCAAGAATTTCACGTGGTCCCAGCAGGAGCCGCCGCTTTCGCCGCTCGCGCTGCGCTTCCAGAGCGTCTGTTGACATTGCGTGGCCTCGGCCGGATCGCACGAGTGGCACGCCTCGCCGCAGTTCGGCGATTCTTGCTCGACTTTTGCTAGGCTCGTCGCGCAGCTGCGCTGCTGCAGAAAAGTGAGGTGGTCCTGGCAGCTGCCACCATCAGGTGGGTGGCCTGCCCACGGGACCGAAGAGCACGTGCCAGTGGGTGTGGGCGTCGGCCCGGGCGTCGGCCCGGGCGTGGGCGTCGGCAGAGGCTGGGCCGGCGCGAAGCGGCAGTACTCCTCGCAGCCGCCGCCCTTCTGCACCTCATCGAACGGCCTCTGCAGCTTGCCGCAAGCCCAGTCCTTCCACTGCCCGGGGACTTCGTGGGCTGGGCACGCCCAGGGGTACGGCAGCGGTTCGGACTCGGGGGTCTGATTGCGAGGGCTGCAGTTCCCGAAGTTGTGGTCCCAGCCGGCGAACTCCGAGCAGGGGCGTATGCCGAGGTTCTCCGCCTGCAGCGCCTGCCGGACTGCCGGCTCGTCTTCGGCGTGCGGGCCGCCGCCGCCGGGGCAGAAGGTGACCTTGACGGTGTCGTGGTCCGTGCAGATCATGCCGACGTTGGCCGCCATGTCGACCTTGGTGGGCGGGTCCGGCGCTGCGGGCACCGGCGCCACGCCGGGCGGCGGGTGTGTCTTGTCGTGATTGGCCTTGAGCCAGGCGAAGAGCCCGGGCGCCCCGGCGGGCGCCGGGTCCGGATAGCCCTGCTGCTGCAGCCAGCTGCGCGGCACGAACTGGTTCACGCCGTCGCACTCGTACGTCACGGCGAAGCCGGCGCCCTCACCGCGGCTGTTCGGCACGCGGATGTTCGCCGCCGCCGGATAGTCGAGCTGCGGGGCCGCGTCGCTCAGGCTGCCCGTGTAGTTGCGCGTCGCGCCCTGACTGCACGCGAGGTTGACCTGCTCCTGAAAGTCCAGCGCGCCGCCGCTAAAGGCGGCGAGGAACTGCGCTTCGGTCGCGCGGACGAAGCCGCCGGGGGCCGCGGTGCTTTTCAGCAGCACCTTGTCCAGCACGCGGGGGGTCGCCGGACTGCTTTTCCGCTTCTGCGCTGCGGCGTTGATGGCGTCCCACGCGTCGGCGCGCGGCGCACACCAGCTGTCCGTGCAGTTCTTCTGGCCTGTCGTGGGCTCGCCGGGGGCGGCCGTGGGCGGGGGGTCGCTGCACCAGACCGAGGCGGGCTGCGCGCACTGGGCGGCGTCCGGGTTCCCGGTCGCGCGGGCGGGGGAGGGCGTGGAGATGCAGGCCCGGTTGGCATCGGGCGCCACGCAGTATTCGTGGCTGAAGCCCTTGGCGCCGTGGCCGGGGTAGCCCGGCGGCGCCGGGCCGTACGGATCAAAGACGCGGAGCGTGTGCCCGCCGCAGGCGTGCGTGTCGAAGTCGCACCGCGCCCGGCCGGCGTGGGTGCAGTCCGTCTTGTCCTTCCCGCCCGCGAGGAAGGCCACGTCCAGGGGCAACGAGTAGCCCAGCTGATTGTCGAAGTTCAGGCTCTTGCCGTAGCTCTGGGTCTCGAGGCCCTGGCAGAAGGTGTAGTTGTTGCACGGCAGCTGCCAGCCCAGCTGCTGTTCCTCATCCCACGAGAACTGGAAGGCCATGGCCTCGCTGCCTCGGCTGAGGTCGTACTTGAGCGACTCGCCCTGCTGCAGCGAGAGGCAGCGGTCAGGGCTGCCGGCATCCACGATGCACGGGAGCTCCGCGTTCGCGACCTGACTGACGTAGGCGTGCGGCTGCTCGGCATGGGCCTCGCTTGCCCGAAAGTTCCGCAGCAGCACCGGCGCGCTGCACTGATTTTCCAAAACGAGATTGACCATTTACCAAGCAGATGCTGTGCGATGCTCTATGGGACTCGCGGGCGTCGAAACAGAATTTTCCGAGAGCCCGCCTCCACATCTTCAGACCTTGCAGGGGCAGGCTGTGACGGTCTGCACGTCGTTGCACTTCGTAGGGACTGGCGGCGTGGGGGACCCCATGATGGAGGCCGGATACAAGGCCAACGAGGCGTCGGTCGGCGCCCGCGGGAGCTGCAGGGTGTCGACGAAGTAGGCCCACAGGTTGTGCGCCCCCTTCAGCTTGTCCGGGACCTTCTCCGCGTCGTTCTTGTACAGTTGCCACGTGATGCTGCCCAGGACGGACGAGGCCCAATCCCAGTTGGCTTGCTCGCCGAGGGCGCGGGCGCACAAGGCGTCTGGCTGCAAGGCCGGCAAGAGCTGCACCGCATACTTTTGCTGGGGCTTGGCTGGCTGCACGAAGGCGTCCGCGAAGGTCGGTCCGAGCAGAGGCGTGGGGGCGGCGGCCACTTCGGCGGCGGCGAAATGCTGCGACAGGCCCTCCCAGGGGATGTTCCCCTTTTCGTCGGGTATGAAGCGGTAGGTCCAGTAGCCGAGGGCGTCGATGAGGTGGACGAAGACGTAGGGCTGCTTCCAGCCCTGCTCGAAGCGCGTGCCGCCGCCGGAGCCGCCGCTCCAGTACACCTCCGCGCCACCTGCTCCGCACCCCGGCACGTTCTTGTTTTCGGGCTGCTGGCAAAATTTGCGGAAGAACTCGGGGTAGAAGCCGAAGCGGTCCTTGTAGAAGTTCGACTGGCCCGAGCTGTACGCCATGGGCATGGCGCCGGAGGTCTGTGCCGCGTTCGAGTTGACGAGCATGTTGATGACGCCGCTGGCCGGATTGCCCGGCGTCCAGCCCAGCGCGCCCTCGACCGGGTCATCTTCCCAGATCCAGCAGTTGGTGCTCGCCCCGCCCCACTTGCCGATGTTCAAGGTGATCTGCAGGAGCATGTAGAACGCGCCATAGTAGAAGTTCTCGGCCGAGAGCACGAACATCATGGCCGGCGGCGTGCCGCCGCGCGGGCCCTCCTGCGCTTTCCCTTGGGCGCACGTGGGCGCATACTTGGTGGTCCAGTCGCCGCCCGGAAACGTGAACTGGCTCTTGTGCTTCTCCCAGCCGCTGTCCGGGTACTGCCCTCCCACGCCCTTGTCGGAGAGGTCCCCGCACGTCGAGTCTGGCATCAGCACGAACTTGGCCTTGCTGGCGTCGTACTGGTAGGCGGCGACGTAGTTGAGTTGCACGGCGTCCTTCAAGCACGCGTCCGGAAGGTCTTGCCCCTTGCTGCTACAGAACTGCCCGCTGCCTTGGCCCGCCGTCTTCTCGCACGTGGCCACGACCCAGTTGAAGTGCGGGACCCACCCGCAGCACTCGGGCGCCAACACGGCCGGGTTGCCGAAGCGCTGGCGGAGCGCGGCCGTGTCCGGGCCGCCGTACTGCGGCTTCGTGGGGGGTTCGTACTTGTTGCGCGCCGTTTCGTCGGGCGTGCAGGGGTACTCCCACTGCTGCAGACAGTTCTCTTGGTACTTGCTCAAGTGATCGGCGATGTTGTCGGGCGTGTAGAACTTCCTGTCCACGAGATACGCCTTGCACGAGTCCGACAGGCCGTCGGGGGGCGTCGCGGGCGCGTAGGTGGATTCGACGTATGGCGGCAGCGTGCTGCAGTCGGCGCCCGGTTTGCAGATGGCCGTGCAGTTTTCACATGGCACCGTCCTCAGATCCTCCCCGCTTTTGAGAGAGCACGTGCTCTGACCGCTTTCGGTTCGGAAGACCGCCGCGCGGCACGACGGCGCGCTGCCGCAGGCGTTGCAGCAGTCCTGCACCGATGCTGCGGGCGCGGCATTGCAGACGCTGGTGAAGATGTCGAAGTGGCCGCCGCCCACGGGCTTGCAGTTGGAAGGTGGTGAGGGCCCGCTCCCGGGTGGTGGGAAGTCGCAGGAATTGCTCGGAGATGGCGCGCACATGGCATTGCACAATGGTGCCAGGCACGTGCCGCCGGAGCGCACGTCTCCCACCTTGAAGAAGCAATTGCTGCTGCCGGCTGGTATGCTAGGCACGAACACGGCCGCTTTGCATTGTGAATCAGCTGCGCAAAGCTTGCAACAGTCCAGCTTGTCGTCGGCCCTCACGTCGGGGCCTTTCGTCGTGACGTTAAAATCTACGCTGCCCAAATCCTGGCATCCGGGCTCGGGCGCGGGTGCCGGCGCGGGCGCGGGCGGGGCCTGGCGGTGACCGGGCCCCGCGACGAAATACCAGGTGACTATGCCGGCGACCAGCAGCAAGAGCAGCAAGACCACGGCCGTGCTCGACTTAGGTGCCATTTACAGGCGCGGACACTTAATATCCCGGGTAGCCGGCGGCGCAGCCGCCGGCGCAGGCGCCGGGGTAGGCGCTCAAGAAGGCTGCGGGATTGGCACCGGGGTAGGCCCCTGGCACGGCGTAGGAGCCCGCGTACGAAGCCGCACCGGCGGTGGCCCAGGGCGCCTGCGGGCCATAGAGCCAGTTGGGGTTGGAGAGGTAGCTCCCGGCGCCGCCCCCGCAGCAGCCGGCATAGGGCCCGGCGCTGAAGCCGTAGGAGTCGAGGTTCCAGCCCGGCAGGCGGACGAGCGGCGCGAGGCCGGCGCCGTAGGCGTCGCACCCCTGCTGAGCGAGGGCCTTCTGCTTCAGGAACGCAGCAGTCTGCGTGAACTGATACTGAGGGAAGTTGTACACTGGCCCGTCGTACGCGCCGCCGCTCATCTCCGCTTTTCTATGTTGCCGTTAGAATGTGTTTGACTATACGCAGGGATCCGTAGGCTCGAGTGCGCGGCCTCCTCCGCCGCCTCCGATTTCGCATGGCCCGCCGCTCGGACGTCGGCTGGCCCACGGCCTCCGAGCGCCAGGACTGCGTCGCCGTGTGGCTGAAGGCCACGGCTGAGGAGCGGCACTACATCTCGTGCCTGAAGTGCCCGGCGAGCGTGCGCTACCTCTACGTCGGCGGGGAGCTGCTGGCCCGGCGGCTCTCGCGGGCCGGCTGTGAAGCCTTCCGGCTCGAGCAGCTCGAGTGGTGGAGCGCCGCCGACCCTCAGATGCTGCTGCTCGGGAAGGACCTGTGTGCGGCGGCGGACGCCATGACCTTCATGCTGAAGTGGTGCGCTCGGACCGACTCCGAATGCCGCGAGATCCTGCAGCAGGCCAAGAGCGGGCGCCTCGCCCTCGACAGCGCCGAGAAGGTGCTGCTCTCCGGCCGCTGCGCCACTTGGGAAGCGTATGCCCGGGAGGTGTATACCTTGATCCTGCACGAGATGCTTCAGCACATGGACCGTGCCTCCTGGCGCAAGCAGTGCCTCGCGAACGTGCACATGGCGCTGGCAGGCCCGAGGCCTTCGCAGCACCGCTCCTGGCCCTCTAGATCCGAGCTGGCGACGCTGCAGGCAGAGTGGGCCGAGCTGAGCACTGAAGAGCGCCTCGAGGCCTCGGCCATCGCTGCCGGGTTTTTCTGGTTCGTGCAGGCCTGTGACGTGGCGCTGGTGGCCCGGGCGCTGAAGCACGCCGACTTGGCCGACGCGCGGGCGGACCGGCGCCTGCTCCGCAAGGCTCGGGAGGCCTCGCGCCTGCTGACGAACCTGGAGGTCACGCTGACGGGCGAGCGCCAGATCACGCTGCTGCCCGAGTTCGTGGAGAGCGCGGACTGCCTGGAGCTGCTGCAGCAGAAGGCCGTGCGGCACGTCAAAGACAAGGAGAGCTTGGTGAGCCTCGCCCTCACCACGTCCTACGAAGATCTCGTGTGTGGTCGGGCCCCGAGCCTCATGGCCGACGCAGCCGCGACGTGGCTAGACCTCGAGCGCATCGTGGCCACGGTGCTGCTCGAGAACCTCGTGCAGCGGACGGGGTTGATGAGCAAGCTCCGGGCCGAGATGCGGGCCCGCGAGGCCCAAGACGCCGAGCGGGCGGCCGCGGTGAGGCGCGCGGCGCAGCAGCGGCGCAAGCGGCGCAAGCAGGCGGAGCTGCAGGCGCAGGCGCAGGCCGCGGAGGCGCGCGGAGACGAGCGGCGGCGCGTCGCGGCCCTGCTTGCCGCGGCGCCTTCTTGGCCGTTCGAGTCCTGGTTCGGCATCAAAGGGACCTTCGTGCACGTGGCGGTGCAGACGGAGGACTGGCCGAGCGAGTGCGACCGTGGGTATGTCAGCGACGGCAGCTACGGCCGCTGAGAAAAAGCGCGAAAGCTCCGTTGGCCACTCTTTCTTCACAATTGTGTATATGCATTTTTTTTTGTAGCCTTTGGTAAAATGGCGCAGTGTGGAAGTTGTCAGCCTACGCCTGCGGTGGTGGTGTACTACTCGACTCTAGATCCTAACACCAACATCGCCTCGACGGCTGCGGGTGACAATACCTTGCTCGCCACCATCAACGGGCCTCTCTACCGGGACCCCAACCTGCGCACCGCCTACCCGAACGAGCGCGTGGGCGTCTCGCAGGCCATCTACATTGGCACCGGCGTGGCGAGCCTCGCCGGGCAGTTCACGCTCTTCCTGCGCGACGGCACCGTCACCTGCCAGCCTGCCGGCATGGCCTCGGAGTTCAGCGCCGGCAAGTACGTCTTGCCCCCCGGCGTCTACTATTACGACATCGTCAGCGGCACGCAGGAGTACTTCCGCAAGACCGGCTACGTGCGCCTGACCGTGGGCCCCGTGACCACGGGCCTGCGCACCTTCGAGATCTTCTTGGACCCTCGCAAGCCCTGCCCGCCACTGTACGCGAACGCTTCGCTCTTGCAGCAGGTCCAGGCCAATGCCGCCGGCTTCCCTTCGCCCACCCAGTACGCTTGGTGGGCGGCCCGCGGCTACTGAAAGCGCCCGCCGGCGGCGCGGCCCGTCCGAGTCGCGAGCCGTCGCTGAGCTCTGCGGCGCCGGCTATTCCTTCAGCGGCCTCGGCGCCGCAGAGTCGGGCCTACCAGGCCGCGATGGTGTCACGGCGGCTGGCGCTCACGGCCGCGGCTACGGCGTCGCAGGCCGGGACCAGCAAGGCGAGGATCGCAATGCTCTGAGCCGTCGTCATGGCAAAGTCGTCGAGGTCGCCCGGACAGTGCAGTGGCGCGAGCGCCTGCACGATCAGCTGGTGGCGATTGTAATCGTCCACCGGGCAGCCCGTGCTGGCCCACGAGTGCGCCAGCTGCATGCAGGACGGATCGAAGTCGTCGTCGTCGTTGAAGAGCCGGAGGACGCAGCGGCCGGGCATCCGGGCGACGAAGAGGTCGCCCCGGCGCAAGGGCTGCTCGGAGGCTGGCCCCGCCCGGGCCGGTGGCGCCTCGGTGCTGCTGCCCGCCACGGACCGCCGGCTCCGGGGGCGCGCCCAGCGGTCCGGCACCTCTTGCCAAGCCGTTGAGGCTTCGTCGTCGTCGGCGCTGGCCGCCGCCAGGGCATATGCATACACGTCGGCGTGCCAGTCCGTCCAGGCGACCGTGTCGGCGGTGGCCCGCACCTCGAAGTAGAGCCAGCCTGGCCAGGCCGGCTCGGCGGCCTGCTTGGTGACGTACCCCCCGAGCGGCTCGTCGTCACGCCGCTCGAAGAGGAAGAGGCGGTCGACGGGTCCGCCTCGCCCGGCGTCGGGCGGCCGGACGTAGACGCCGAAGCACGTGTCCGTCAGCCAGCCGAAGTGGGAGTACTGCGGCGCGAGCACGCATAAGGTGGCCATTTGCTTCGGGCGCCGTGGCCGGTCTGGAGCGTGCTAACGCGCGTGCCTCTGGCTGCTCAGAGCAGGCCGCCGGCGCGCGCCTCGAAGAGCAAGGCGTGGGCGTAGCGGTCGTACTCGGCGATCGCCCTCTGCGGGGTGGCGCTCCAGCCGAGCTGCTCCCAGACGCGGAGCTGCTGATACTTTTCCTCGCCCATGAGCTCCAGGGCTTCCCAGCAGTTTCGTATGTTTAGTTCCGGCGCGTAGGCGCCGTAGAAGAGATCTTTGCCGCCGGCAACGTCGGCGAAGGCGCACACGAGCGCCGGTGCTGCACTCGGGGGCAGCAGCTCGACGGCGGCGCAGTCGATGCGCGCGGCGGTCAGGCCCGCCACGTCGGGCTTGGGCCGGAGGCTGAGGCAGGGCTCGAGCAGGCAGGAGCCCACGGCGAAGCACAGCTGCTCCATGCAGCGGTGGGCGTGCGAGGAGGTGACGGCCGCATCCACGAAGTCGGAGCAGCAGCTTGTGGCGGGCTGCTCCGCGCACCCGATGCACGCGCGCGCCGTCATTTTAGAGATGGCCTTCGATCCGTTTCGAGCATAGGTCATTCCGACAGAATGGCCGAACCGTCGCGCGCCTCGGCCTCGTGCACCGGCTCTTGGCCGCCTAGTGGCTGGACATGGCCTTCTTAGCCTTGGCCTTGGCCTTGGCGGCCTTGGACATGACTTTCTTCACCTTCTTGGTCTTCTTCAGGCCGGACATGGCCTTGGCCTTGTGATGCGCGACGATGTGGGAAATGGCTTTGGCAAGGGACTTGCCGTGCTTGGTGAGAATTGGATCCTTTGGCGCCATCTCGATTTTTCTTCCGTGCAGATTTTTGGAGGAAGGCCCACGGCCCGAACAACGCCGAGGCCGGCTCTCGCGCCGCTCTGGCGCGGTTGTGGCGGGTCTTTCCTATAGGCCTGCCTATCTCTGGCACCAGGCGCTGCTCTGCGGCGTGGCGCGCATTTTGGACCGCGTCCAGGGCTGGCCGCGTGCTGAGCGTGCGCCGTCGTCGCCCGCATCCAACCCCTCCGCGGGCAGGCCGGGCGCTTGTCCTAAGGCCGTCTTTTGCGCCGCCTCGTTGACCCCGGCGCCTTCTTGGCGCGGGGGCCGGGGGGGCGGCCTGGGACAAGCCCGCGGGCGCTCGTCGCTGGCTACTCCGCGAGGGGCTTGCCCAGGGCCGCGTCGGCGTGCGCCGCCCAGTCGAAGGGCCGGTAGTGCGTGAAGATGTTCGCGTAGTGCGCGGCGGCCAGGGGCTCCAGCCGGCCGTGGGGCACCGTGGCGCTCTCGTAGAAGAGGACGTCGGCACCGAGGTCGCGCAGGCCGACGGCGCAGACCTCGGCGGCGTCGTGGGGCAGGAGGTGCAGCGGCCACTCGTGCTCGAGGTCTTCGGCGGCGACGTGCACGATGGCGCTGATGACGTGCGTGTGCGGCCGGTCGACGTGCTGCTCGAGCCGGGCGCCGCGGTGGTACTCGCGGATGCCGTACGTGGCCGTGTGCTCGAGCGCCCCGGCCCCGGCCCAGGCCTGGAGCTCGCGGGCCAAGAAGGTCGCCAGCCGCTGCAGCGCCGCCGAGCCGCTCAGCTCGATCATCGTCGGGCGCAGCGCCTCGGCCCCGTAGGCCACGAAGTTGGGCCCGGCCTCGCGCCGGCCGTGCGGGCGCCGCCGCCGGTACTCGGCCACGAGCGCCGCCTTGAGCTCGTCGGGCAGCGCGAGCACGCCGCCGCCGGTGGCTGTGTGGCGGCGGAGCGCCTGGTACTGGCGCTGGTGATAGGCGGGCATCGCCCGCACGAAGGCGGCGGCCGAGATGCCGCAGCGGCCCCGGGCGGCGTCGAGGTCGCGCACCCGGAGGCTCGCGAGGGCGCGGCCCGGCGCGGGCGGCCGGGCGGCGAAGTGCGCCGTCAGGACGACGACGAGCACGCTGAGCAGCGCCGCGACCGACAGGAGCCAGAGCTCCTGGCTGGGCATCGTCGTTTTTTATCTCCGGCGCCGGGGCGGCGAGCGCTAGGAGCGGCGCGGCGCGCTTGAAAGGAAAAGCGCCGCATGGACGACAGCGACGTCCGCGGGCCGGCCGCCCCGCCCCCGCCGGCGCAGCATTACGAGGGCCAGGTCTTCGCCCGCCTGGCCCTCCGGGCCTTGAGCGCCATGGACTACGAGCTGCGGCAGATCTGGACGAGCGCCTACGTGCTCCTGAGCGGGCCGGCGACGGCGGCCGAGTTCCGGCACTGGGCCGTGCACGCCATCAAGGCGCCGGCCGCCGCCACGAATCTCACCGTCGCCTTCGCGCTGCGCGACGACATCTCGGCGCAGCAGCTCTGGCTGACCGAGACGGCGGCCGGGCGCAGCCTGGCCGGGCTGCGTCTCGATCCTCGGCGGGAGCTGGTCTCCATCCGAAGCCTCCGGAACTGCCTGCACGGCGGGCCCTACTTCTTCGCGGTCGTGCACGAGAACTCGGCGGTGCGCGGCCTCGCGTCGGATCCGATCCGGACCCTCGAGCTGGCCAAGGAGCGCGGCTGGACGAACCTCTTGCCCGACATGCTCTTCGCGCCGAACCTCGTGGCCGCCGCCCACGGGCTCGCGGCGGGCAACGACCACCTGCGCAAGGGCTTGCTCGAGTACTGGCTGGACGCGCGCCGCGGCCGCGGCGGGCCCGGCGGCCTCCAGGCGGTAGCCAAGCCGTTCCTGAGCAAGCCGCCGACCCGAAGCATAGGGCACCCGTACGACGATCCCGTGGCGCGGGCCCTGCGCCGCCTGCTGACGTTCGCCTGCTTTCTGCAGCGCCCCCGCGATTTCGCCGGCGCCGGCGGACCGCGCCGGCTGACCGACACGCCCGAGGCGCAGCTCGTGCTGTGGACGGCGGCCTACCTGACGCGCCTCTGGCGTGAGCTGCTGCTCAGCACCAAGAACCTCGTGAGGTTGGCTCACGAGCAGCTGGCCCGCGAGCGCGCTTACAGCGAGGCGTCCGGGCCGGCGGCCACGCCCGAGGACTTGAGTGCCGCGCTGCAGCAGCCTGAGGATCAGCTGCCTCAGGCACTGCGCGACAAGGTCGCGGCCACGCGCCAGCGGCGCGGGGGCCACCGCGACCCCGGCGGCCTCGGCTTGGCCAGCACGTTGCTGGCTCAGAAGCTGTTGAAGGCGCGCGAGCGCCACCCCGATCGCCACGAAGCGGCCGCGCTGGAGTTTGCGCCCGGGGCCGACGTGCCGGCCTTCTTGCGCGGCGCCGCGGACATCGGCCGGTGGGCGCCCGAGAGCCCGGAAGGCGCCGACTTCCGGCGCCGCTTCGAGGAGACGTTGCGGGCGCTCCGGGCCTACGAGCCGTGGCTGACGGCCGAGAAGCCTCGGCCGGCGGCCGCGCGCTCGGCCCGCAACCAGCGGACGGAGCGGGCGCTTCGGGATCTGCGGGACGTCGACAAGCGCGGTCTGAACAATCAAGAGCGCACGCAGCTGTGGCGCTCGTTCTGGCGCATCGTCCGCGATCAGGATCAGGAGACGGAGGAGGACGCCGGGCCGCCGCCTCTCCCACCTGAGCCGCCGCCGCCTTTTCCACCCGGGCCGCCGCCGCCTCGCCCGCCGCCTCGCCTGGCGCCTCGCCCGCCGGGCCTGCCTCCGCCCGGCGCGGCCGCGGCGCCTGCAGATCCGTCGGACGCTGCCGGACGTGCGGTCGCTCTCTCCGAGGAGGCAGATCTCTTCGGCGAGGAGGAAGAGCCCGGGCCGGCGACGCCTGCGCAATTTCAGGCCCGCTTCGACGACGACGACGAGATGTTCGTGCGGCGGCGCGCGGCGGCCGCCGCCTTCCTCGGAATTCGACCCGGTGGGCGCCGGGGCGGTGCCGACGGCGCTCGGCGCGCGGGGGCGGCGGCGCCCGGCGGAGGCGCGCGCCCCGTCGCGTGAAGCCCACGAGGAGCGGCGCTGCGACCTTTTCGACGACGTTGACTTTTCAGACGCCGCGTTAGGTAAACGCCCGCCATGTCGCCGTTAAATGCGTGTTCCGCGTGCTCGCTGCCCAGCTCCTGCGGCCCGACCGGCCCGGCGGGCCTCGTCACGCCGAGCTCCTTCTTCCGGGCGCAGCTCAGTCAGGTCAACGGCGTCGTGCCCCTGACCACCACCACGGAGCCGATCATCTTCAACGCGGTGACCGGCGGCAACCTCGACGCGGCCTACGACGTCGTGACGGGCATCTACACGGCGCCGCGCGCCGGCTTCTATGTCTTCGACGTGAACGTCGTGATCAACAACGTCATCGCGACCGTCGGCCGAGCCATCGCGTCGTTGACGGTGAACGGCGTCGCCACGAACTCCCAGGAGGCCAACATCCTCGGCACCATCGGTCAGGTCTCGGCCATCACCTTCTCCTCTTTGCTGCTCTTGAGCTCGGCCGATCAGGTGCAGGTCACCGGGCGCGCCACGGTTCTGGGAAATCTGACGCTGGGCTCCAACGTCTACCCCATCGCGGCGAGCTCCACGTTTCAGTGCAAGAGCCTCTTTTAGGCGCGCCCCTCTCCCGGGCTCTCCTTCCCCTTCTGGGCGCCGGCCGCGATCCCCGAGCCCCTGGTAAACGCACCATGGCCTGCTCGGGCGCGGCGGCCAGCTGCGGGCCCACCGGCCCGGCAGGCCTCGTGACCCCCGGCTCGTTCTTCCAGGCGCAGCTCAGCCAGGTCAACGGTCTCATTCCCGTCGGCATCACAACGTTTCGTCCGGTCTTCTTCGACGTCGTGACTGCCGGCGGCCTCGATGCGGCCTACGACACCACCACCGGCACATTCACCGCGCCGCGGGCCGGCTTCTACTCCTTCGCTGTCAATGTCGTCGCGAACAATAGCGCCGCCACCGCCACCATATTCCTAGTCGCGCTGAATGTCAATGGCACCACGACGAACGCGCAGACGGCCCAAGTCCCCGCCACGATCGGCCAGGTGGCGGCCGTCGCCTTCACCTCGCTGCTGCTGCTGAGTGCTGCCGATGAGGTCCAAGTGACCTGCCTGGCGGGCGCCGCCAATCTCTTGTACCTCGGCTCCAACGTCTACCCCGTGGCGGCGATTTCGACGTTCGCGGGCACGAGCCTCTTTTAGGCGCTCCGGCGTGCCCCTGCTCACCCCGGCCGCCAAAACGGCCAGAAGACTCCAGGGTGCTGAGTAAAAAGAAAGGCCCCCATGGCCTGCTGCCGCCCCGACTACTTCTCGCCCTGTCGCCCGCCCGTCTTTCTCCCGGCCCTCTGCGGCGGGCCGACCGGGGCCACGGGGCCCTCGGGCCCGAGCCTGGCCGTGCCCACGTCCCTGTTCCAGGCGCAGGTGAGCGCCACCAATAGTCAGGCGCTCTCCATCACGGGAAGCACGGGCTACGTCGTCTTCAACGCCGTGCGCACCGGCAACGCCGACGGCGCCTACAGCACCAGCACCGGGTACTACACGGCGCTGCGGACGGGCTACTACTACTTCGACGTGCAGCTCGTGGTGAACAACACGACGACGACGGCCACCTTTTTTACGTTCTCCCTGAATGTGAACGGCGTGGTCGTCGCGTCGCAGACCCTCCTCGCCTCGGGCGCGATCGGGCAGGTCACCAGCGGCTCTCTGAGCTCCACGCTAGGGCTCATCGTCAGCGATGTCGTGTACGTGACCTGCGTGTCGAGCGGCACCGCGGGCCGGCTGACCTTCGGGTCGCTGATCTACCCCCTGGCGGCGGCCACCACGTTCCAGGGCTGGAGTTATTTCTGAGGCCGCGGCGGCCCGTTGCGAACCGTCAGTTTTAGTCGCGCGTCTTATAAACGTCGGCATGGCCTGCTATCCCACCTACCCCACGCCCTGCTGCCCGCCGGCCGCCTGCTGCCCCCAGCCGTTCTGCTACGGCCCGCCGGGGCCCACTGGCCCCACGGGGCCGAGTCTCTCCACGCCGACGTCCTTCTTCCAGGCGCAGCTCAGCATCGCCAACGGCTCGACGGCGCTGACGCTCACCACGCTGACGCCGCTCATCTGCAACGCCATCCGTGCCGGGAACCTCGACAGCGCCTACAACATCGGCACGGGCATCTACACGGCGCCGCGCACGGGCTACTACCTCTTCGACGTCAACGTGGTGGTCAACAACACGACGGCGGTGGCCACGTTCTACACGGTGTCTCTGCTCGTGAACGGCGTCGCCACCAACACCCAGGCGCAGCTCTGCCCCGGGACCATCGGCCAGGACACGCAGACCGTGTTCCGGTCCCTGCTGTCGCTCACGCTGGGGCAGCAGGTCCAGGTGTCCTGCTTCTCCAGCGGCGTGGCCGGCGCGCTCACCTACGGCTCCAACGTGTACCCCACGGCCGCCGTGACGACCTTTCAGTGCACGAGCCTCTTCTAGCGGCTCGGGGCCCGGCAGTAGGCTCCGACCGGCTGCCACGCGCCGCCGCGCGCCAGGGGGTAGGACACCGCGGGATCCTCGCGCAGGGCTTCGAGGATGTGGGCCGTCTCGCCGATCTCCAGGTTGGCGAAGGCTTTGTGCAGCACGTAGAGGGCCGGCCCCTGGAACTGCAGCTTGGTCAAGAGCGTCACCAGGTCCGGCAGGGGAAAGAGCGCCCGCCGGTCCAGCTCGCGCGCCACGGCCCGCGAGCCGGGATTGTCGTCGGCGAGGGCGTCGAGGGCGCCGGTGGCGGGCGCCCCGGCCGTGCCCGCGGGCGGCTGCGGGGCGGCGGCCATCGTGCGCTTTATGAGGCGCCCTCCCGGAGCCTCGGGCCGGGTGCCCGCGCCCGCCGCTCAAAACAGAAATATCTCAGGAGCCCCGCGGGCACCGGAGGCCCCTCGCGGTGCCCGGCCGGGCCGGCCCCGCCGTGAGGCCGGCCCGGCCGTTTCAAACGGCAAGTTCTGCAGGGCCCTGGTCCGTACGGCCGCCGCCGTGGGCCGCCCGGACCTCCAGTACGTGCGAGCAGCCCAGGACGCTGCCCGCGGCGTCCAGCGCCTGGACCTGGAAGAAGGGCCCGGCGTCTTCGACCCTCAGGACCGTCTCGAAGCCGGACCGGGCCCGCACAGCACGGGGGGCGGCGGCGGGGCGGTGGGCGGGTAGACGGGCGTCGGGCGCCCGGCCGCCCGGGCGGCGCCGGGCTGGCCCACGCTTATGCCGGTGTCCGGCGCGCCCGGCGCCGCCATCGGGCCGTTACTTTGTGAGTCACGGCGGCCGCGCCGTGGCGCCCCGCTCGCTCACCGGCGCCCCATCTTGACAAAGGCGATGTCGGCGTCCCTGGCGTGCACCGTGGCTATTGCCTTGTTGCTGGCGCTCGATTTCGTGTGGCTCGCGCTCCTCGGCGCGGGCCAGCGCTTCCTGACGGCGGTGAAGTCCCTGGGGGCCGCGCCCACGTGGTCCGCCTGGCAGCTCGGCCTGCTCGTGGCCGGCGCCTACGTGCTGCTGGGCTGGGGCCTGTGCAGCTTCGCCGTGCTGCCCGCCCTGGAGCAGCCGAGCCCGCGCTGGAGTGCCGTGGCCAAAGGCGCCCTGTTCGGGTTCGTCGTCTACGGCGTCTTCGACCTGACCAATCTGGCCCTGTTCGGCTCGGGATATGGCTTCGGGCTCGCGGCCTCGGACATGGCTTGGGGCACCTTCGTGTGCGGCGCCGCGGCGCTGGGGGGGACGTTGGCGGCCTGACCGGGCGCTCGCCGCGCAGCTCGAGCCCGTCGTCCGTCCCATCCCCGATGGCGGCGCTGCAGCTGGAAGTCGCCGTGGCGGGAGGGCGCCTGCAGCTCTTCGGCCAGGACGCGAGCGGCCTGCGGCGCGCGGCGCAGCTCACGGCCTATGCCGTGGAGCGCACCGCCGACGGCCGGGCGCTGCTGCACGCCTGCGAGGCCGCCCGGGGGCCGGGCGCGGGGGCGGGTGTGCGCGAGGTCCACGTGCCCGCGGCCTGCCGTGCCGCCGTGCTTCACTTGGTCTCGCCCTGGCTCCAGGGCGTGGCCATCGACGTGGTGGGCGATCGGCTGGCGCTCCGGGGCCGCGTGGTCGACGTGGCCGTGGCGCAGGCCTATCTGATCGTGGTCGCCACGGCGCTGCCCCGGCTGCTGCACCGCGTCCCCGCCGCGCCCCCGGAGCGGCCGCGCCCGGCCGAGCCCGCGGCCCTGACGCTGCTCGCCGGCGTGCGCGGCGGCACGCTGCAGGTGTTTGGCGCCGACGCCTCCGGACGCCTGCAGCCGGCCGGGCTGCGGCCCATGCTGGTGGTGCCCGGCGCCGGGACTCGGCGGCTGCAGCCCTTGCAGGCCCCCTGCACGGCGGCCTACAGCGTGGGGGCCGCCGCGCCGCACCTGCTGGCCGCGGCCCTGCGGCTGCTGCCGTGCGCCGAGGACGTCGCCGTCACGGCCGAGGGGGCCGTGGCGCACGTGCGCGCGGCGCAGCCTGCGGCGCTGACGGCGCTGGCGAGCGTCCTACGCTACTGCGCCGAGTTGCAGGTGGCCTTGACGTACGCGGGCCTGCTGGCGGCCTCGGGCGCTCAGAGCAGCGTGTAAGCGGTCGAAAACCAGGGGCCCCAGGCGGTGGTGGAGCCGCCGGAGGTCCGCACGTAGTTGCCCGCTTCGCCGACGAGCTGCTGAAAGACGTTGGCGCCCGAGGGCAGCACGGTCGTGGTGAGCAGCATCTCGCCGTTGGTGCTGGGTATGATGCCCGTTCCGAAGGCGGCGTAGTTTTTCTCCTCGGCGTAGGCGCCCGGCCCGCTGGCGATGTAGAAGCTGGGGGGTTGACTGGTGTAGCGGAAGCCCGTGGCCGTCGTGGCGCCGCCGGGCGAGTCGAAAATCACGCCGAGGCGCCCGCCCTGCGCGTTGGGCTCGGCCACGGTGCTGGTCGAGATGCGGTACACGAGCGAGGCGCCGGGGCCGGCGGCGCTGAGCTGGTCCAGGTAGAGATCGGCCTGCACGAGCGTGGCGGCGCCGTAGGTCACCGCCAGGCCGCCGCCGTTGCCGCCCGGGACGGGCGCGACCGTCAGCTCGCCCGTGACCGTGGCGTCGCCGTTGACGGTCAGTTGGCCCGGGCTGAGGAGCGGGTCGGTGCCGACGGTGGCCGCGCCGGCGAAGTTGGCCAGCGTCGTGCAGACCTTGTCGCCGCAGAGTGTGGTCAGCTGCGGCACGACGTTGCCGTCGGCGTCGAGCTGGGGGGGGCCGGTGCGGCAGGGGAAGCCGTAGAAGCGGCTGCCGCAGGAACTGCCGTAGCCATTGCTGCCACAAGGCATGCCGGGCGGTCTTTTCTCTACGCCGGGCGGCTCGGCCGTCGACGGGCTACCCGGGAGCGGCCGCCGGCGCGCCCCGTCAAGCCTGGGGCTGGAGTATGCGGGCCGCCCGGCCTGCGACGTCCAGGACGACGTCGTCGCAGCGGAGGGCGACGCCCTCGTCGCCGGCGTAGAGGCACGGCCCGACGGTGACCACCTTGTCGGCGGCGGCCAGCACGTGGAGGCGGAGGCTGTCCTCGGCGAGCATGCGCGCCGCGCAGCTCGCGGCGTCGCCCGCCAGACACTGCCGGTGCAGGGCGAGCTCTATCTCGATCGCCTGAATCGTGGCAGCCTCCGAGGGCAGGGCCAGCAGCATGTAGACCAGCAGGACGGCGCCGACGGCGGCGATCAGGGCGCCGGGCAGGGTGCGCATCGTGGGCCCGCTTCGCTTTGATGGACGCGGCGCCGTCGGTCGGCGAGCCGCCGGCGCGGTCCCCGCACCCTTACTGTGCGCGCCTCTGGGCCTGCGGCGCCCGGTGGCGCCCGAGCTCGCGGGCCGTCACCGCCGCGCTGCACCGCCTGCGCGTGGCGGCGGGGACCATCTGGCTGGACGACGGCTCGGTCTTCTTGCTGCTGCAAGTCGAGCCCTCGGAGGAGCTCTCGGCGCCGATCGAACGGCTGGAGGCGGCGCTGGCGCTGCTGGCGCCGGGCGTGCAGCCGGAGGCCCTGGCCTCGCTGCACGGCTACCACCTCGAGCTCTTCGGCTGGGCGCCGGTGCCGGGCTTGGACCTGGCGCATGCGCCGGAGCTGGTGGACGCGCTGCCGCCGCACTGCGGCACGCTCACCAGCCTGGAGGCCTACCGGGCCCGCCCGGCCCTGGCCGCCTGGCGCCGGCCGCGGGCCGAGGTCCGCTGGCTGTCGCGCGCGTCGCGCGTGGTCTGCGACCACCACGTGGCGCTCCCGCCGGCCGAGCTGCAGGGCTGGGTCGAGCTGCGCCTGCGCGCCGTGGCGCCGGCGCGGGTGACGCTGCCGCTCGTCGTCCACGTCCTGGGCCAGCTGGGGCAGTTTTTCGAGCCCTTGGCGCTGCACGCCGCCGCTCAGTCGCTCTATGCCGACTTCTGCGCGCAGCACGGCCTGGCGCCGGTCGCCGGCTCGCCGCGCGCGCAAATGCTGGCGGCCCACGCGCACGTGCCGGCGCGCTGCCAGCGCTGCACCTCGCCGCTGGAGGTCTGCCTGCGCCGGAGCCCCCAGCAGCCGTGCCGCTGCCGGGCCTGTCAGGGCCCGCTGCGGCCCCAGCCAGAGCTGGCCTTGCTGGCGAAGCACTCGGAGGACGCGGCCGCCCGGGCCGCCGCACGGGAGGGACTGACGCGCGCGGGGAATCTCCTCGCCCGGCGGGACGAGGTCGCGAGCTTCGATCCCGCGCGCTTTCACGCCTGGCTGCGCGGGCCCCGGTGCTGCTGCGCCTTCGTGTGCGGCAACTTGGCCGGCGCCTGTGCCGCCTGCCTCGAGCGGTATCGACACGATCAGAAACTCCAGGAGCTGAAGCAGCACCCGCCGGACTGGGCGGCCCTGCAGGAGGAGGTCGATGCCGCGCAGGCGCGGCTCCTGGAGCCGCCGCTGGTGCAGGCGGCCTGGGCCTGCGAGCGCTGCCACAGGACCGCCGGGCCCTGTGGCGCCGAGGCGGCCCTCACGGCTGCGTGAGACCCTGGTGCGAGCTGCTATGGCTTTACAGGCGATAGGCTATGTGCGCAAAAATTCTGTTGCGCTTTGATAAAATGTCCTGCGGTCTTGAGTGTCAGCAACCCCTCCCAGGCATCGGCGCTCCGGCGCAGCCGCCTACTAGCATCTGGGTGCGGCGCTGGGAGTACGCCTGGGCGCCGACCGACCGCCCCTGCGAGGGCGCCTGCCAGAGCTGGCAGAAAGTGGCCACCTGCACCTTCGTGCAGGCCGTGCGCGTGCTGCCCGCGATCTGCGACTGGCCCCGGTGGAAGACCTGCGTCGGCGACGCCGACCTGCCTCCCGACGAGTATTTCAAGCTGCGGTGGCTGCCTCAGTACGTGTGCGCCGACCCGACGCAGGTCAGCAGCTGCGGCCTGACCCTGACCTACACGCCCTCCTGGGAGCGCATCGAGACGCCCCGCGCCGTGCGCTGGGTCGGCCCCGCCGGCAGCGGCTTCCCCGCGCCGCTGCCGCCGCTCTGCCCTCCGCCGTATGGCCAGTAGGTGGGGTGCCGCGAGCCTAAACAAGCTTGTTTTTTTTCCACGCAATGAAAAGTGACGCCATGGCCAAGTCGGCCAAGCCCTCGAAGAAAGCGCTAGCCTCGAAGCTGGAAAAACGCCGCCTGGCTGCGAGGAAGGCGAGCATTGCCAAGCGCAAGAAGACTGCCACTGAGGTCAACGGCTCGCCCTGCCTCGGCCGCACAAAACGTAGTTGCGAAAAAGACAACAATTGCAGCTTTCGAAATGGGAAGAAGGTGCGCGGGAAGACGGTGCGTGCCAGCACCTGCACGCGCAAGCGATGGGTGTCCGGGGGCTGGCATCACGTCAAAAAAACAACCCCCAAGTGATGGCCGTCTGAGTTCGAGCGCCGCCGTGCCCCGACTTCTCTCGCCATGGCCCTGGAGCTCGCCATCTGGGATGACACCGGCGAGCTCCGCTACGACATGCTGGCGCCCTCGCCCGAGTTGGCGCACGACTTCAACGATGCGCGCAAGGCGCTGACGCGCACTCGCAGCTGGCCCGACCAGACGCGCCGCATGAACCGCACGGATTACGTCGAGCTGGAGAACGGTGCCCTCTGGGGGCTGAAGTTCAAGATCGAGCCGCCCGAGGTCGGTCGCCGCAAGTATCGCATCTTCCGCGATCACCTGCTGATGTGGCAGCCGAACCGCCAAGCCGAGCTGGCGCTGGCCCCGGCCCGCGATGCCTCGTCGGAGATCTTCGTGCTGGCCTTCATTCTGAGTCCTGCCGAAGACCTGCCGCTGGGCATGTACACGGTGCAGCAGCGCGAAGGGCAAATCTGGCGGCTGCAGGCGGTCGAACCGCACGGTCCTCCGACCGCGCCGCCGGCGCCTGCGTTGCCTCTGCCCGTGGCTCTGGCCGGGGGCGTTTCGGCGCCTGCGGTGCCTCTGCCCGTGGCTCTGGCCGGGGGCGCCCCGGCGCCTGCGGTGCCTCTGCCCGTGGCTCTGGCCGGGGGCGCCCCGGCGCCTGCGGTGCCTCTGCCCGTGGCTCTGGCCGGGGGCGCCCCGGCGCCTGCGGTGCCTCTGCCCGTGGCTCTGGCCGGGGGCGCGGCCCCCCTCACCGGCCCTGCCCGTAGCTCTCTGATGGACGCGGCCCCCGACGACGAGGACGCACAGCCTCGGCGGCGGCAGCGGACCGACGGCGACGTCTCGTCGCTGCGCTTCCTGGCGGGCCGGAACGCCTTCGACTCGCAGCTGGAGTGCGTGCATTACCAGGCCTTTTCGCTGTTGCGGCTGTCCTACCAGCTGGCGCGCGTGCAGTGCGACCTCGTGGCCGTGCTGCCGGGCGTGCGCCGGTCCTACACCACCGACGGCCTGCTCTACGTGCGCCTGGGCTCGAGCGACGGCCTCGAGAGCGCCGTGCTCGTCGAGATCAAGCCGCGGGACCTGAGCCTGGAGGAGGCCGAGCTGTGCTACGCCATCTGCCGCTGCCTGAACCAGGCGGTGCTGTGCGTGGTCGGCGGCTATGCGGAGGCCCGCGACGCCGACTGGCCCGGCGTCGACCTGTCCCTCTACGTGCCCAACGGCCCGCTGGCCGCGCCGAGCTTCTACCCGCACGTGGTGTGGCGCTGGGCGTCGCCGGACCTGCCGCCGTACCTGGCCCTCGATGCGCCGGCGGATCCGGCCGTGCGCCTGCGGGAGCAGCTGCACCTGCGGGCCATCTACGTGCAGGCCACCCTGGAGGCGCGGCAGCTGGCGCGGCGGCGCTCATGAGGCGCCCAGCACCCAGTTCTGCAGCGCCGGCGAGCGGTCCGCCTTCAGCAGCACGCCCGACATCAGCGCCGCCGACGTGAAAAAGGGACTGGGGCCCGGGGTGCCGGCATCGGGGCTGGGCGGCGCGGCGGCGGTGGCGAGCACGGTCAGCGTGAGCGTGGTCGGGCCCGCGCTGGCCACGAAGCCGTTGAGCACGGCGAAGGCCGTGAGGGCGCCGACGAAGCGGTAGGAGCCCGCCTGCGTCCAGATCAGGGCGAAGACCTCGAAGGTGCTGGGGCTCGTGAAGACCACGAGCGTCGACCAGCGCTGCGGGCCGCTGGTCGGCGCGGTGTTGGACGGGTAGAGGTTGGCGAGCGTGACCGCCACCTTGCGCGCGTAGTTGAAGGTGACGTCGGCCTGCTCCAGGTCGAAGGAGGTCGCCAGCGACGTCGCCTGCAGCACGGTGTTCAAGGGCGGCAGCGTCGTGGCGTTCCGTATGTAGAGGAGCGGCGCGACGAGGTAGAAGCCGAGCAGGGGCTCGAGCTCTCGGCTGGCGGCGGCCTGCGTGCCCCAGAAGGCGCCGCCGCCGGCCCCGGTCCCGAGCGCCTGCGTGTAGACCGGGTTGAAGCTCCGCATCAGCCTTTACAGGTCGGCACACAGGCGCCGCCAGCGATCACGAAGAGGAGCCCGAAGGCCGGGCCCCCCAGCAGGATCAAGAGGGCCCAGGCCAGGCCCGTGAGCCCGAGGCTCGTCGGGCCGCCGCAGCGGAGCGCCGTCGTCAGGGGCCACAGCCAGAGCAAGAGGACCCAGGCGAGCCATGGCACGACCTGCGGCCAGTGCGGGGTCCGGCGGCACAGGCTCAAGGGCGGAAAGAGCCACGCGACGAGGTCCATTTTCAAGAGGCCGGCGCGCGCGCCTGGTCGGCCAGGAGGCGTGCGTACTGCAGGACCGCCCCCGCCTCCCCCCGCAGGGCGGTCAGGCTGGTGAGGTGCCTGTAGAGGCTGCCGCGCAGCTGCCGGTGGGCGATGTACAGCTGCTCGGCCTGGCGCCGCACCTCGGCGTCGCCGCGGCGGGTGGCCTCGCAGAAGTCGTGGCGGTTCGTGGCGTCCAGCAGCTGGATGGTGCTTTCGAGCGCCGCCTCCAGGGAGCTCGTCTTGCCGCTGTCCTGGGCGAGGCCCGCGAGCGGGCGGTCGAGGGACGGCAGCGCCACGGCTTCGCCTTGGCGGATGAGGAGGTCGATGAGCCCCCCCGCTTCGAGGCGCACGCTGTCGGCCACCTGCAGAAAGTAGGGCGCGGCGGGCGCGCAGGGGCTGGAGAGGCTCGCGAGCTCCGCCGCCAGCTGGCAGAGCTGCCAGTAGGCGGCCAGCTCGCGGCCCAGCTGCTCCGAGACCACGGCCGTGCTCCGTGCCGCCGGGAAGGGCGTGCGGGGCGGCAGGCCCGGGGCGGGCTCGGGCTCGGCTCCCTCGTTGCAAGCTCGCGCCGGGGCCTTCTGGCCGTAATAGCTGTTCTCTTCTGCTACATTTGGCGCGAGCATCAACCGATTTCTCTGCCCCGTCGGCGTGCTTCGGCGCCCGCCTGAACGCGATGGTCGGCCTCGGCCTCTTCGCGCAGCTCGAGGCCTTGTTGCAAGACGCGCAGCAGGCCGCCACCGCGACGGTGCTGCGGACGCTGCTGCAGCTGGAGCTGCGGCGGCGCGCCGAGGCCCTGCCGCCGGAGCCCGCGGCGCTGCACTGCGTCATCTGCCTCGACAGCATCGCTTGCCCGGAGCTGGCCTGTCTCTCGTGCAGCTGCGAGACCATGTACCACTACCACTGCCTCTCGCACGCGAGCCTGCGCGCCGAGGGCGAGCGCCAGCTGCGCTGTCCGACCTGCCGCCAGCTGGTGCTGCGCCATCGCGTGAGCCTGCGGCTGCAGGAGCTCATGCGGCAGCGCCGGCGCGCCTGGAGCGACGTGGCGCTGCCCGTGCTCGGCAGCCTGCCGCCGTCGGAGCTGCAGGTGCTCAAGGACGGGGACGAGAGCGAGCAGCACAGCCAGCTCTACGCGCTCCGGGTGCGGGTGCGGCGGGCGGCGCCCCGGGCGCTGGCGCTGCCGAGTCTGCCGCTGCTGGGCGCGGAGCTGTCCCAGCTGAGCCCCCAACAGCTGCAAAGCCTGCTGGGCGGCACGGCCCGGCGCGCCACGACCGCCGCCGGGCTGTGCTGCGGCCTCTGCCACGGGCCCCTGCAGACCTTCTCCGACCTCTACTCCCAGGGCTGCTTGCGCTGCTCCGCCGACACGTCGCTGCAGATCTTCTACCACCGGCAGTGTCTCGAGGAGCGCCTGCGGGACCCGTCGCAGCTGGCGCCGCTGTGCCTGTCCTGCGGCGACGGGGCCGTGCAGGCGGAGCCCTTCAGCGTCAAGCGGCGCCTGGCCGACCTCAGCTCGGACGTGGCAAGCCGCCTCACCGTCGCCGAGGTCCTGCAGCGGGTGCGGCAGACGTGCGAGGCCGTCTCCACGGAGCGGGCGCAGCTGCTCCGCTGGCATGCCGCCGAGCCGGCGGGCGCGCCGGCCTGTGCGCCGGCCGGCGGGCGGTCGCGATCGCCGCCCCGCCGCCTGACGATGTTGCGTGGCCGGGCCTAGATGGCCGCGGCGACGGTGGTGGCCATGAATAACACGGCCGAGGCGAAAGACCGGTTCGTCCACGACGGCGAGCCCTGCATCGCTGCGAAAAAAAGGTAGAAGCGCACGAGCACGTAGCAGCACAGAAACACGAAGTGACAGGCCACCAAGAGCGGGGGGGAGCCCGGCGTCGTGAGGGGGCCCTCGTCCCGCCGACAGATCGGGCAGCGCATGCGCCGGCGCACGGCCTGGGACCAGGCTTCGAGGCAGCCCGCGCAGGCGAAGGCCCCGCGGCAGGCGGGGCAGTGGGCGCCGCGCTGCTGCGCGTCGAACGGCAGCAGGCACACGACGCAGGCTTCGCTCATGAGCGCGCCGCTTTACGGAGCGGCGGGTCAGGCCGTGCCGCCGGCGCGCCCCCTGCCCAGGTCGGCGTACGCGACCAAGCAGGTCCGTTGCGAGAGCTCGATGTTGTAGTGTTCCGCGACGAAGGCCGCCAGCGCCGGCATCGCCGGGCCTGCGGTGCGTATTTTCTGGAACGCGCCCCGGTCCCCTTCCGGTCTGATGTCGTCGTAACACCACCAGGCGCCGTCGTGCCGCAGGAGAGCTATGAAATGGGCGCTCGTCATCAGAACCGCGCTCTGCAGGTCTAGGACCCGCGCGGGGTCTTCCAGCGCCTCCTCGAGGAGCTTGGGGTAGTCTCGGTCGCGTTCGGGCGTCGCTTTCAGGGGCTCTTCCCGGGAGCACCGCACCGTGATGCTCTCATTTATGGTCAGGTCCGGATTGGCGCTGTCCATGCTGCGATCCAACAGCAGGACCAAGCCGGCGGCATCGTCGTGGACGTGCCCCCAGAAATAGTGGGTCTCGGAGTGGTCAGGCCGGTCGACTACCGTGTACCCGCTGACGATCGCTTGGATGTCTGTGACGTGGGGCATGTTGAGTTGCACGCGTATCTTTGTGTTGCTGAACCACGTGACGGCGCTGCCGACGGTGTCCTTATAAATCTGATAGCCTACCCCCAGGTGGAGCGCGGCGAAGATGCTGTCGGCGACGTCCACGAGGTATTCCATGTTCCCGCATGTCATGCGGTCGACGGTGCCGCCCATCTCCTTCCGGCGCAATATGTTTAAGAGCTCTGCTATTTTTGTTCGAAATTCCACGGTGTCGGCCGGTGCCATCACGCCGAACAGAGCGGCGAGCTGCTGGACGACCTTAAGATGCCGCCTGCTATTTGGGAGCCACGGGAACGCGGGATTGCTGAAAACGGCGGCAAACAAGGCCGTCATGAAGCACGAGTTGGTATCGTGTTGTGGTCCGCGCAAGACTCGGGGTGACCCGCTCCGGTTCGGTGCCTCCTCTTGCGCCGAGCGCAAGGAATTCGCGATCGCGGTTCTGAGCTCGTCGTCCTCGACCTCTTGCGCGGCCTGCGCCGCCGCCGCGGCCCGCGCGGCCTGCGCCTCCGCCTCCGCTCGCGCGGCCTGCGCCTCTGCCTCCGCTCGCGCGGCCTGCGCCGCCTCCTCCGCTCGCGCGGCCTTCGCCGCCTCCTCCGCTCGCGCGGCCTTCGCCGCCTCCTCCGCTCGCGCGGCCTGCGCCTCCGCCTCCGCTCGCGCGGCCTGCGCCTCTGCCTCCGCTCGCGCGGCCTGCGCCGCCTCCTCCGCTCGCGCGGCCTTCGCCGCCTCCTCCGCTCGCGCGGCCTTCGCCGCCTCCTCCGCTCGCGCGGCCTGCGCCTTCGCCTCCGCTCGCGCGGCCGTTATGGCTCTAGTTTCTTCTTGCAGTTGCAGTAGTGCCGCCATTGCTCGGTCTTTTCGCCCAGTCTCGGCTTCTCTGGCTGCTGCTTGCGGCACCGGCTCTTCGGGCATCGTCTGAGCTGGTGGCGCGACGTCCTCTGCGCCTGGCAGCGCGGTCTCCACTTTTGCGGCCGGTGGCGACGGGGGCTGACGCCCTGCTCCCGCTGTACTGGCTGGCGTCCCGGCACCCGCCCCGGCTAGCGCGGCTTGCGTTACGGCTGCTTTGGTTCCTTCTTGTAGTTGCAGCAGCGCAGCCATTGCAGCTATTGCTCGGTTTTGGCGCCCGGTCTCGGCTTCTCGGACTTCGGCTTGCGTCCCGGCCGCTTGTGGTACCGGCACCTCGGTCATCGTCTGAGCTGGCTGCGCGCTGACCTCCGCGGCTTGCGGCTCGGTCTCCGCTTCTGAGACCGGCGGCTGATGCCCTGCTGGGCTGGCTGGCGTCGCGGCACCCGTCGCGGCGCCGGCCGCGGCATCGGCTGCCTCCGCGTGCTCGGCATTCAGGGCCAGCAGCTCTCGCGACTCCGCGGGCGTCAAAATGGCCGGCGCGGCCATGGGCCCAGCGGCCAGCAGCGGCCGCGCAGCGTGCGGGAGAGTGATGATGAGGTTGTGTGGGTGAATGTCCCGGACGCGCTCCTCCTCGAACCCGTAGGGCTGCAGTCCGTTGAGGTCGTCGTGGTGCGCTTCGCCTGGCCGCGTCAGCGCCATGTTTCCGAAGCGCTGCGCCTGCTCTAGCGGTGTCCTATAGCTCTCGAAGACTTTGGTGGCCAACGGCTTGGTGATCTGCAGGCCCCAGTCGGCGAAGAAGGCCTCCACCATGGCGGGGCTGAAGAGCGCGCCGGCCTCGCCGGCGTGCGGCCGCACCAGGGCCCGCATCTCGTCGCGCAGCGTCCGCGGCAGCCGTACGGGCTCCGTCAGTGGGCGCGCGTCGTGCGAGAGGGTTTCGGGCGCGGCCGCCGCGGTCAGCAGGTCCAGGCCGGCGCGCTCGGCGGCCGCCTGCAGCACGCTGCCGAGCAGGTCGCTCTCGCTCAGGGGCCGCAGCAGGCCGCCGACGCGGTGGCGCAGGTTTTCGACGCTGCCGTCCTCGGACCTGAGCGCGTCGTGGACGCTCGACCGTGCGAGCTCGCCGCTGGGCATCCGGAGGTAGGCGTCCAGCACCCCGGCCAGGCGCCGCTTCGTTCCGAGCTGCTGGCGCAGCACGCCGAGGGGCAAGGCCAGGATGGCTTCGCGCAAGAGGGAGACGACGAGCTCCCGTTGGGCGGCCCGCCGCAGGTGCGCGTGGAAGGTCGGCGCATCGCGCGCGAGCTTCCGGATCTCTGCCCGCAGCGTTTCTTTGGCGGCCGGCGCCCGCTCGGCATCCGGGGGCAAGTAGCGGCGGGCAGAGCGCGCGAAGGCGCTCAGCGCCATCTTGGCCGCCGTGTCCGGCGCCTCTCCCGAGGCCGCCTCCACCAGGATCCGGGCCGGGAAGGTGGCCACGGCCTCTTGGAGCAGTTCGCCCAGGTCGAGGAGACTGCCCTCGCCTTGCGCATAGCGCACGAGCTCCGCGAGCTCTGCAGCGCTAGTAGTAGGTCGGAGCGCTGCCCACAGGGTGTCCACCGGGGCGGCCGCCTGTCGCAGCATCTCGCCGAGGGCCTTCTCTATCACAATCGCGGCATTGGCAGCGTGGCGGACGTCGTCACGACCGACGACGTCCGCCAGCATGTGCAGAAAGTCTTCGGAGGCCCCCAGGTCCTCTTGCAGCTTCTTGCGCAGCGTGCGGCTGGCGGTCTGCGCGCTGGCTGCGGTCTCTTCGAGGTCGTGGTAGAGCATGGGCCAGTTGAGCCGCACCGTGGCCTCGGCGAGCGCGTCGTGGCCCTCGGCGAAGTACCACTCGGCGGCGGCACGCACGATGTCGGCCAGCGTGCCCTCGCAGAGCACGGCCGGCGAGCACCACCACACGTAGGCCGACGGAGGAGCCCGGGCGCCCGTGCGCAGCACCTGGCGCACGAGCGGCGAGGGGCTGGCGGCTGCGGGCGGCGCCGGACATGGCGGCACGTGGTCCCGGCGACAGCGCGGGAGCGTGCTCATGGGCGTTTATTAGGAAGAAGTCCAGAGAGGTGCCGCGCGCTGCCGTAGGGCGTCGAACGCGCCGCCGAGAGCGCCGCCGATCGCTCCCTTGTAGTCGTGCGCCGTCTTGGAGGCGTGGAGCATCCAGTCGCGTTTGGCACTCGCCTCGGCCACCTCTCCCACGTCCAAGGCCATGAAGTGCGGGTCGATGGCTTTGAAGCGGTGCACGAGCAATTCCAGCAGCAAGATGGCGGCCCGCTCTCTGGCAAAGTGAGATGCCGCCGGATTGGTGAAGAGCGTCCATAGAGACCTTATGTCGAGCGCTTTGTCCGGATTCGGCACCTCTAGCGCAGAATTCCGCAAATTACATAGCCATTGCAGCAGCACTCTGTACACTTCGTGAACCGGCTGCCCCGGGCAGGGGGTGCTCTTGTCTTGTAGCAATTCCTTAAGTTCATCATGCTCATGAGCAAACGCGGGAAATTCACGCAAGGCTTCGGCACCACAATGCATGGCCCGCAGGAGGTCTACGGTGCGAGTTGAGTCATGCACTGGATACCCTGACATGGGGCGATAGCTTAGGTGTGGTGCCGTCAGCTGAGTACCCTGCAGCACATGACTCGCCAGAATCTCCGCGATTAAGTTATGTGCTGCGACAGGGCCCTGCTGCTTCTTGTAGGCTTCAAACATGCCGACCACCTTGTGTATAACATCGGTCCTCTTGAGAAAAAACCGCAGTTTCGCAAGATCATCGTTCTGCGCCACCGCTATCACGGTCCCTGGCAATGCTTTGGCTTGGGCGATCTCGGTGAGCAGCGTCGTCATGCCAAGCTCGGTGGCCTGAGGGGTTAATTGAAACAAGGCCGCCAGCACGGCGGCGGCTCCGTCCGGCTCAGCCGTGTGCCAGATGCCGTGAATTTGGAAATGCTGTTTCGCAAATAATTTCGCCTGTGCCAAGAGCGCCGGGAGCTGTTGTGGGGCGGCCGCCATTTACATATGGCGTGGCCACAGGGGGTGAAACGCGTCCCCTAGCTGCGCCAGGTTCAATATGCAGGGGCGCAGGACGGCGCCGGGCGCGTGACTTTGCAGCGCGGGGGCCGCGCCCGGACCCGCCTGGGCGGCGCAGAACGCGTCCCACGACGCGTAGACGTAC
>Ga0214919_10000782_pt1 | contig 54500 bp, 40 predicted proteins | sample LL1503_MetaG_FD_177994 | JGI IMG/M metagenome (GOLD analysis project Ga0214919, IMG submission 177994) | Freshwater microbial communities from Lake Lanier, Atlanta, Georgia, United States - LL-1503 | ecosystem: Environmental > Aquatic > Freshwater > Lake | place: USA: Georgia | collected... | reverse complement strand
GAAGAAGGAGCAAAGAAAGCAAAGGAGGAAAAGGATAAATCAGATAAGGCGCTAGAAGATGCTAACAACCAAAAACCTCCTCGTGACAATGGTGATGATTCTGTTATAAAAGCAAAGGACGCAGAAACAAAAGCAAAGGATGAAAATACAAAACAAGAAGAAGCAGCAAAGAAAGCAAAGGAGGAAAAAGATAAAGCGGATAAGGCGCTAGAAGATGCTAACAACCAAAAACCTCCTCGTGACAATGGTGATGATTCTGTTATAAAAGCAAAGGATGCAGAAACAAAAGCAAAGGATGAAAATACAAAAAATGAAGAAGGAGCAAAGAAAGCAAAGGAGGAAAAGGATAAATCAGATAAGGCGCTAGAAGATGCTAACAACCAAAAACCTCCTCGTGACAATGGTGATGATTCTGTTATAAAAGCAAAGGACGCAGAAACAAAAGCAAAGGATGAAAATACAAAACAAGAAGAAGCAGCAAAGAAAGCAAAGGAGGAAAAAGATAAAGCGGATAAGGCGCTAGAAGATGCTAACAACCAAAAACCTCCTGATCCTTCAGATGATGTTAAAATAAAAGCAAAAGACGCAGAAAGAAAAGCAAAAGATGAAAATACAAAACAAGAAGAAGCAGCAAAGAAAGCAAAAGATGAAAAGGATAAATCGGATAAGGCTCTAGAAGATGCTAACAACCAAAAACCTCCTCGTGACAATGGTGATGATTCTGTTATAAAAGCAAAGGATGCAGAAACAAAAGCAAAGGATGAAAATACAAAACAAAAAGAAGGAGCAAAGAAAGCAAAGGAGGAAAAGGATAAATCAGATAAGGCGCTAGAAGACGCTATTAAACAAAAACCTCCTGATCCTTCAGATGATGTTAAAATAAAAGCAAAGTACGCAGAAAGAAAAGCAAAAGATGAAAATACAAAACAAGAAGAAGAAGCAAAGAAAGTAAAAGATGAAAAGGATAAATCGGATAAGGCGCTAGAAGATGCTAACAATCAAAAACCTCCTCGTGACAATGGTAATGATGCTCTTACAAAAGCAAAGGACGCAGAAAGAAAAGCAAAAGATGAAAATACAAAACAAGAAGAAGAAGCAAAGAAAGTAAAAGATGAAAAGGATAAATCGGATAAGGCGCTAGAAGATGCTAAAAAACAAAAACCTCCTGATCCTTCTGATGATGTTAAAATAAAAGCAAAGGATGCAGAAACAAAAGCAAAGGATGAAAATACAAAACAAGAAGAAGCAGCAAAGAAAGCAAAAGATGAAGATGAAAAGACAAAAAAAGCAGAAGAAGATGCTAAAAAACAAAAAACTCCAGATGATTCTGAAAATGTAAAAAAGAAAGCAAAAGATGCTGAAACAGAAGCAAAGAAACAAAAAGATAAAGATGAAGAAGCAGGAAAGAAAGCAAAAGATGAAGATGAAAAGACAAAAAAAGCAGAAGAAGATGCTAAAAAACAAAAACCTCCAGATGATTCTGAAAATGTAAAAAAGAAAGCGGAAGAACAAGCAAAGAAAGCAAAAGATGCTGAAGAAGCAGCAAAGAAAGCAAGAGATAGTGAAAATAAAATAAAAGATAGATTATCAGATTTACTTGGTTTGTTAGGTCTCATTAGTTTAGGATTGAATATAGGCTCAATCTCTGTGGGACCACCAGTAGTAACAGGAAGTAATTGTATAACAAATCCTACAGGCCCAGGTTGTCAACCTCCACTATGTCCAGGACCATTATGTACTACTTGTATAGGGTCAAGTTGTGATTTTCCTGGAAGCACAGGTTCAACATATACCCAACCGCAACCACCAGCACGAGCACCAGCACGAGCACCAGCACGAGCACCAGCACCATCAGAAGATGAAGATTATAATGAAGGAAAGGTATCAAATTTAATATTTACTTTACAATCTGAACCTGATACAGATCTTACATTTACTTTAGAACCAACTTCAGATAATTTAGAATTTGATAATGATACAATAACATTTCCTAAAGAGAAATGGAGTGATCCTATTAGTGTCCCATTCTATATTACATTAGATAGTGATATTAATAATGATGACGAATATAATAATTTATCATTAAATGATAAATATAAAAAATTAACAAAAATTATACCAGTAGTTCCTTTATCAAAACAATTAGGAAAGTATGGACCTACAAAAAAAGATATAGATAATCATAGAAAACGAATGGAATATTTATTAAACGAAGATGATAATTATAGTAAAACAATAAAAGAATTACAAGAACGTATCGCAATGAAAAAGAAAATGAAAATTCTAGAACAACAAGCACGATTTAGTTATGAACCATTGGAAGTTCGTGAAGAAGGAGGTGATGTAGAACCAGAATATGATGAAACTGATTATAAACCATTTGAAAAGATAGAAGAGATTGAACCAGTATATGATGAAACTGATTATAAACCATTTGAAAAGATAGAAGAGATTGAACCAGTATATGATGAAACTGATTATAAACCATTTGAAAAGATAGAAGAGATTGAACCAGTATATGATGAAAATGATTATAATCAATATGATGGAGGTGATTCTGTAGAACCAGTATATGATGAAAATGATTATAAACCATATGGTGGAGGTGATTCTGTAGAACCAGTATATGATGAAACTGATTATAAACCATATGGTGAAACTGATTATAAACCATATGGTGAAACTGATTATAAACCATATGATGGAGATGATTCTGTAGAACCAGTATATGATGAAAATGATTATAAACCATATGATGGAGGTAATTCTGTAGAACCAGTATATAATGAAAATAATTATAAACCATATGATGGAGGTGATTCTGTAGAACCAGTATATGATGAAAATAATTATAAACCATATGGTGGAGGTGATTCTGTAGAACCAGTATATGATGAAACTGATTATAATCAATATTATAAAGGTGATTCTGTAGAACCAGTATATGATGAAACTGATTATAACTCATATGAAAATCTAGATGATATGATTGGTGGTGAAGAAGAAGAAGATGGTGAAGATGGTGAAGATGGTGAAGAAGATTCTACAAGAGACCCAGAAGATATTATAAATAATACAGATTATAATAATTTATCTGATGAAGCAAATCCTTCTCAATTATCAAATCAAAATAAATCTTTTTTTACAATAAAAAGTAGTGATACAGTAACAAATACTTTTGATATTACAATAATATCTGAGTCAGAATCATGGGCTACAGATCCAGATATTGTTACCTTTGATACTGAAACAGATTTAAATGAAGTATCTATTTATTCAACAAATACATTTAGTGCTCTAAAAGATGTTACTCTTGCTCAAGGTGTAACAAATTTATCAGGAGAATTTAATAATTCTATTGATACTACATATGAAAGAGAGTCTAAAGCAATATTTGATGAAAAAGAAGAAAAAGATAGAGATGCAGATGATTCATTTCAAGAAATATATAATAATTCTTATAACCAAAGACAAAATGAAATTCAACAAAAAGAATATGCTCTAAATCAATTTCAACAACAAAGAGGTGGTTTTACAAGAAAAAATAAATCAAATAAATTTAACAAGACAAGAAGAATAACAAAGTAAACCAACACATATATTCATCAAATTGTCTATCTATTAATTTAAAGAATGATGGATTCTTTTTATACATTGTTGCGATAAGTGTTTGATCTTTCCCAACAAATTTAGAACTTTCTACAAATTCTTGTAAAACAGAATCATATTGTTCTGAGAATTCAAACCATTTTTCTTTTGTTCCAGCAAGTATTCCTCCACCAACAGAATTTTTAAATTTTAAATCTTCTTCCTTTTCAAAGTCTGTTATTTTCAGAATTAAAAATTTATCTTCTGGTATTTTATGCGAAAGAGGAAATAATTGTATATGAGGAATCCATGCTTCAGAACGACATATACCAGCATCACACCAAACAAATTTATTTGTTAAAAAGAGATTCATTACAATCGCTTTTTTTACAAACTCTTTTTTCTCATACCAAATAGCATAAAGGTCTGCGCTATGATTTGTTTCATGATCTTTTTCTTCCTCCCCTAACCAAAAGTCTTTAGAATACTTCTTATAAGCTTCTATTTCAGAAAAATCCATAGTTATAACTCTTATTGTCTCAGAACATATAGATTGAATGTAAGGAGCATATTCTTCAGAAGTAAAAAATACAGTATTACATTTCACTTGTGACCAAAATGGTTTTATCCAATCAATATATTGACTTGGTTGAAATTTAGATTTCATAGGATAGAAAGCAGTAACAACAGTTACATCAGATACTTTTTCTCTATAATATTTCAGTAAAGCATTTACATCTTGAACACCAGAATTATTGAAAGCAGATTCTTTATGAATTCTATGATAAATGAGAGGTTGATTTATTACACATATAGTATTATTCTCTAAAATTAATCGGAACCAAAGATCATAATCTTCTAATCCAAATCTATCTTCCCAAAAAGCATTTTGTGTTTTTAAAATAACACTTGAGTTTACAATAGGATTTATTTTAAACATTGTTTCTAAATTAATTTTTCCTTCTGGTAAATTAAGAACATGATTTAATTCTCCAATATATTGACAACTTGTTCCCAAAACATCAATATTTCTGTTATTTTCAAGAATTATTTTTTGAATCTGTAATTTTTGAGGAATCCATACATCATCGCAATCGCATAAAGCAATATAGGGGGTTGTAACATCCATCATCATTTCATTTAATGTATTTACTTTACCTTTTGTTAAATAATTTTTTACTATAATACGTTTATCTGCTATATTTGATAACATTTGATAAATAGGATTTGAATCATCCCCATGACCATTTACACCAATAATCCATAACCAATCTGTTTCTGTTTGTTTCACAATAGATTCATAACACTCTTTAAAGTATTCAATACCATTAAAGAGTGGTGTTAGCACTGTTAGCCATACCATTATTAAATACTTGTTAAAAATCTCTTAAGCATCTCTTCATCAAGAATACCTTTTTCAGCCAGTTCCACAGCATATAATTCATATGGATGTTCTGGTTGAGATGATGAACCATATCTATTTACAAAATCATCTGGTCCTTGATGTTCTAAAAGACCTGTTTGTAAATCATAAAACATTATTTTTACATCTTCAAAACGAGGATTCGCATCATTTGTATAGAGAGGAAGAGGTATCCATCTATGTTGAAAACTCCAGAATTGTTTTAAACAAGTGTCAGGATTTATTCTACATTTTTCTCTCCATCTTTCAGGAACAATTTCATCTAATTCATGATACCATTCTTTTGAATTTAAAAACTTTTCCCATAGTTTATCATTATTTCTCTGATGAATATGAACAACTTCATGAAACATTGTTTTTTCTAATGAAGGGAACCTCGCATTTGATGGAATACAAATAGTATTCTTTGGTCTAGTGTGAGGATATCCATTTTCTGCTGATTTATCTAATTGAACAAGAACAACATTGTTAAAAATTGGATATTTCTTCATAAAATCTTTAACAATAGAATAATAAGAATTATAATCTGTAGTATATGAAAAATTTTTTCTTACAATAGAGTTTACATAATTATTTTTACATCGTTTTTGAAAGTTGTCTTTTAATTCTGCTTCTTCTAGAACTTTTAGAACATTCATACTTCTAGTGATACTGTATTCTTTTTATTTTCTTTATTACTACTTACTTGTTTAAGAAACATATTTGTTAAAGTATTCATATTCACCATTGTTTGTTTCTTTTTTATACTGGAAATTGCTTCTTGGACTACTGGTTTTATAGAGACATGCTTATCAGAATTATCAATCTTTTTAAAACCAAGATTTGTTAAAGTGGTTTGTTTATCACATTTATTGAAGATATAACCAAATAATAAATCACCTGCGGCTCTTTCTTTCTCAACATCACTTAAGACTTTTGATGTGTGTGTATAACCGGGCAACTGTTCTACAAATAAACTAAATAGTTGGACAATAGGGTTATAGATTTGATGTTCAATATAATATTTATAATCAATTTTGAGACCTTTCTCTTTAATATAAGATGGTGTTTCTACTCTATCACCTTGTGACTTTGTTCCTAGAGGAGGAAGAATATACATAAATTCAAGTCTTTCACCAGAAGCAGGAGCATTACCAGGATCTCTTGCTTTGATACGCTCTGCTAAAATCTTATGTGCTGGAGGAGTTACTGCTTTGTATTCTGATCTTAATGATTTAGAAAGAGTAATTTGATGATTGCTTAACTTTCCTTCAATTAAATCATCACAAGTCTTTTGAACAAAATGAAATGCTTTCACTGGATTTTTCTCATTAAGAAGAATATAAATAGCACCACCATAGACATTCTTTACAATCGCAGCATAATCACGTCTCTTTGTTGCGATACCCATAGATGTTTGTTTGAAATTATCAGATGAATCTTCATACTTATTTCCTACATATCGTTTTTTACTAAAGATGAGAAACGGATAAAACACTTTATCATACTCAAAATCGTGAGGTTTCTTCAAACAACGTGTTACAAACTTACCAGCCTCTTCTGTAAGTTCCATGGTTGCTTCAATCGCCTTTCTCCCTTCCAACTTTTTTCCTGTAACTGGATCTGTGACGTTAAAGTTGATAAAGAGAGAATCCGTGTCCCCGTATACCGTCATAGCGTTACATCTAGGATCTTTTGATTCTTTACCATAAAATCTTTCAATGGCATCTTTCGCAAATAGAATCTGTTTACGACCATAAGCAGTTGTAGAAGCGGCTAAATGTTGTAAACGAATTTTGAAAGTGGAGGAGCCAAGTTGCCCATAAAGAGAGTTCGCAGTCAGTTTATAAGCAAGTTGTTCTGCATCAAGTAGAGATTTTTTAAATGCGTCAGTTTCTTTCTCCGCTTCCTTTCTTCTTTCTTTTCTCTTTGTTAAAAGTTTTGTTAAAATATCAGGAAGAGAACCTTTTACATCATTTGCTTGTTGAACATAACGACAAATACGAATACCAGTTTTTAACTTCTCAGGTTGTTTACGTTTATCATTCGGGTCTGGAGCCCAAATATCAAATTCAATATCTGTAAATTTAACAGTAGATGTTAAGAACTTTTCATCCTCTAAAGAACCAAAACTATATTTAATAAATTTATAATCTATATCATAATCTTTTGACCATAAAAGAGTATCATAACTAATATTTTCAGAAATAATTGTTGATGGATATAGAGAAGCAAAATCTGCCACACCAATAGGAGATTCGTGATAAAAGTTTGGTTCAGGGACCAAAACAATCGCGCCTTCATATGACTCATCTGGTTTTGTATCATCTGGATTTACAAGAACTTCAATCAATTGATTTCTTTGATAACATTCTTTGAAGATTAAACTTTCACATTTAATACCTTGACCTCTAGTAAAGATATAATTAATAGGAACAGAACAGGTATTCGCCATAGCCATCGCATTATTAAAGACATCCAATTTGTTATAGAGTTGTTGAACTAGGAGACAATCTTGGATACAGTATTTTGCTACAATCGCTCGTTCATCAGGACCAAGAGTATGTAAGCGGAAAATTTCAGCAGGAGATACATCATCTTTTACAATAGCCCATTTTACAATAGATTCTAGTTCACTAATACTATATGATTTTGAGCATGGTTCTATGACTAAACTTTTACCATCAATGATTTCAATAATCTTTCTTTTCTCAATGATAGTATCTCCAATATCATCTAACAGAACAACGTATTTACCAAGCTCAGCATCTTTTGTAGAACTAGTATTGATAAACCATCGTGTGCTATTACTAATATCAATTGACTTTAATTTACCTGACATATAATGACGACATACATCGTCTAACTTATATGAAGATAACATTTCAATACGTTTGATATAATAATATAAATCAATGTGAAGACGACCAGTGGTAGTAAGTAAATATAAGGTATTATCTCCTAAAGCAGAAGAAGATAAGAACTTTTCTTGTAATTCAACTGCTGCTATATCGCTTTCTGTATCCATAATATCAATAACACGTGATAGCCCTTGAAAAGATTCATCATCAGTGATACCAAGTTCTTGCATTCGTTCAAATAGATATTTATTATCAAACCCAAATATATTGTATCCAATGAACATATCAGGATTCTTCTCATGACAAAATTTTACAAATCCCAAAATCATTTCCTTTTCTGTCCCGTATGATTTTACTGTTAAACCTTCTATGGGGGAACAAGAACCAAATACAAATATATATTTATCGGTAATAATAGGTCCATTTGTTAAAACGATACCAATTTGAATAATTGGATCGCCATCGAGTGAAAGTTTAAGAGTATTCAGAATCTTTGTAATATCATCTCCACTATAATTTTCTTTTTTTTGAAATATTTTAGATAAATTTTCATCAATTGGTTGAAGAATTGTTTTTAAACGTTCAAAAGATGGAACTTTTCCTTTTAAATAAATACCATCAATTTGATGTTTACCTTTAGGATTGAGTATTGCTCTACAAAGTAAATCAATACAAATATCTTTTGTTTCAGATGCTTCGTATAATTGTTTTCCAATCTTTGACCAGTTTTTCTTTGTTACTGGGAAATCACCAGATGAAGAATAACACTCAATATCCCAAAACGCGCAACAGAAAGGAGCAACACCTGTACCTATAGAAGAAGTAATAGGTTTGATATCTAACCAATGAATATCAATTGTTTCATTATACTCATCTTCAATTTCAACCCATCCACAAGGATTGATATTTTGTAAATGAAAGAAACGTAACATAGGATCTAAATTTGCCTCATAAACTTTTAGTAGAGAACCATTTATTTTAAAGATAGATTGATTTTTATCATTTAAGAAACATTTTTTAAGATTATAAAATTCATTTTTTGATCTCACAGATAGTTTTACAAATGGAAATAATGTCTTATTTGTATAGCCATATAATTTCTCTTTTTTCTCTAAAGTAAATGAAATTGAATCATATAGTGTATTATTTTTTTTTCTTTTTAAAGTATCTCTTAATGAATTTTTTAGGATATCTAGTGCTCTTTCATTCGGTATTTCAACATAAAAGTATGGTTCAAAACCATTTACACTTACACGTAACGATTTACCATCAGATGTCATACCAAATAAATGAATAATCATTTCTTTTTTGAAATTTGTATCATTGGAATGAATCTTCTTTTTAATATATTCAACTGATCCAGATTCACTTAGACCATCATTAAAATCAAATGTTCCTTTTTTTTCAAATTCATCTTCATACTCAATCTTAAAATCTTGAGTATAAACATCTAATATCTGGAATTGGACCATTGTGTTATAAAAATATCATAACGATTATTTAAACCAATTTTTTATATTTTTTACTTATTATTTATTTTCTATGTTTCCTTGTTCTCTTCGATTTTGATTTCTTCTTTTTATAAGAAATCATTCTATATAGTCTACCACCAATCATTGCAACTGGTGGCGGTGAGCTGTTAGAAGCCACTAATGTATTAGAAGGGGTAGATGAATTTGATAATTTAGAATTGTTTGTTAAAGATACAACATCTTCATCGATTGTTGGTGGTGTTTGATTATCACTTGGCATAGGTGGTGGTTCAGCACTATTTGTAACAGCACTATTTGTAACAGCACTATTTGTAACAGCACTATTTGTAACAGCACTATTTGTAACAGCACTATTTGTAACAGCACTATTTGTAACAGCACTATTTGTATTTTTACCTTTTTTATTAGTATTTGTATTCATAGAATTTTTAAGAGTTGTATTTGTATTTGTTAAAGGTGGTAATTCTTCAGAATCAGGAGGATTATTTAAATTTTTAGATGTGCTTGAATTAACACTTGAATTAACACTTGAATTAAGTGGTTTTGTTGTAACAGCAGTCTCTAAAGTATCTGACATATTTGTAGGTTCTTCTTCTTTTGTATTCAGAGAAGATGATGATGATAATTTGGGTAATTCTACATCTTTTTCATCTACAACAGGACTTGTTACAAGATTTTTCATTGTTGTAAAATCATTTGATTTAGGCATAGCATTTGTAGCAGTTCCATCACTATTTTTAAAAGTAGCAGGAGTCTTATCGGGACCAGATACAAGTAAACTGGGATAACCTTCAATCTTTGAATTTTTTAGACTAGTGTTTTCTAATTGATCATAATGAACACTTGCCATATTCATACTACGTCCTTTCACATCTTTTAAAGGATTCCAAACATTATCTTTATATTTAGTGCAGTGACCGCACCAATCAGCATACACTAATACAAGCATCATAGGTCCTCCTTTTAACATTTCTTCAAATGCCGGAATATGTGATTTGTCACGAACATCCATTGGTAACTTGATTTTACCCATTTTTGTTTTTTTGCTACTACGCCCTCCTTTTAATTTCATCTAATTGTAGCATATATTTTCTTCTTAAATATCAGGTTCAAATGGGAGATTCACCAATAAATTTAGACACATTTTTATCTTTTAATCTTCGTATAGCACTTGCTGGGGCTGTAATATTTTTTCTAGTTGTAAATTTAAAAGATAAATCATCCGGCTATATAGTCCTTGCTGGTATAGCAGTGGTATATCTTTTTACATTTATAACAGGTCGGTATTATTTAATAAATGAAGGATATGAAGATGCTTCAGGTGTAAGTGCTTATCAGTATGTTCGTAGTAAAAGAAAAGAAACTCCTTCTATCACACAAACACAAGATATTATTCTAGATAGTGATACGAAACCATATTATGATAAACCAATTAACGATGTAGATGATTATGAGTATAGTATGATATTTGATACTGAAAATGATAGAGAAATAACAAAAGAGTTACGCAATAAATTGATGTCTCAATATCCTATGGATTGGACAACAAATCCTCCTTCTTCAACAAACTTTACAAAAGGTCAAAAAGCATCAATGGATGTATCAGGAACTATTGCTGAAAATCCTACGATGTTTCAAAATATATCCGCAGATAATGTGAATCCTCCCGATACCGCAGGAATGGAAGAAGAAGAACGAAAAATTCTTCAAACTTATCAACCAAAAAACAATAAAGATTTAAAAACATATGATATAGATGATGCTTATACGCTCATTAAAAAGATTTATGATGCTAAAGGTGAAATACCTTATGTCAAGCATAAAAAAGATACAAACGTATATGAAATCGTGGGGACGAGAAGAAAGGATGCGAAAGTTGTATATGAAGATGAAGATGAAGAAGCACCCTATAATCCTGATATGACACAACCATCTGATGTTGATGTGCCTCAAGCGGCGGTTGATAAACTTGCTTCTGTTGATCCGTATTTTGATACACGTAATAGAACACGCCTTGATAAAAATGATTATACTAGATTCACACCAGGACTAGAGCGTATGTTCGCCCCAACATTTGAGACGGAGAAATGGTATTAGTTAGATAAACTTCCACAAATCAGCAACAATATTTCCAGCACCAGATACAGTATTATTTGGTGCGGGTAAAGGTCTTTGAGCAGTATCTAAAAATGAATTTGGGGGCACATAATCAGTAGCAGATCTTGTAGGTGTTACCGTAATTGTATCAGTGTAAGGATTCTGAAATGTAACTTGTTTTATTTGATTTGTATTATCTTGTTTCGCTGCTTTTTTACCTACTTGTTTTGGTGATGGAAGCATTGCTTGAACAATAGGATTCTTTTTCATAAAATATTCTTTTTCATAGGATGACCAAGAAATATATAATAGATTCGGGTATGTAAATCTCACTTCAAATCCATTTTGTCTTAATTGAAAAACAATATAGACAATACAATCTTGTAAATCTATATACGGTAAACCAAGTATAAAAGGAGGCACAGTATAGACTAAATAACTTGGATTTCCTGGTAATTGAGATGTTGTAAAAATTCTATGTTGAATTTGTTCTAACAATTGATTATATGCCCGAAGACGTGCTTTATCTCTTTTTTCTCTCTTTTCAAACAAATGTTGAGGTTGTAATTTAGGAGGTTGCTCTGCCATCTATAATATCTTATAAAACAAATAGGTAAATGGCTGACACATTAAAAAGAGTGAAAATTGTAAAAAGTGGTTTAAATAAAGTTCTTACTCTAAAAGATTTGGTTTTATTTGGAATATCCAGTATTCTTGGTTCTGGAGGATTTAATTTAGTAGGAAAAGGAATACAAGATGGTAATCATTATTTTCCTCTAACTTTATTATTATCTGGTGCTTTATTTACAGGCTCTGCTCATTCGTATTCATATGCGAATGATACATATAAATCAAATATATCTGAAACAAAGTTGATTGAAAATGTCTATGGTTCTATAGGAAAATATACATCTAGCCTATCAATATTGTTATATAATATCTTTGCTTCTGCTACAATATTAGTTCTTTGTTCTAAAATTTTATTCCCAAATACATCCTGGTGGAAACAAGTAAGTTTTTCTTTATTGCTTTTATCAATAATGACATTTGCTGCGTTTCAGCAATTAGATCTAAATAAAGAAGTAATTAATATAGTTTCATTGGCAATTATTTTGCTTCTTGGATCTGCTTCATTTTTAGGTATAAGTCATTTAACACAAGAGTCTTTTAAAATGCCATCCTTTCCTTCTTTAAACAAAATTAATCTATACGAATCATTATTGTATTTCTTTTTTGTATTAGCAGGTCATGATGCTTTAATAAAATTTTCTGAAGAAGCGAAGGAACAAAATGATATAGGTCGTTCTATGTATATAAGTATTGGGATATCGGTATTACTCGTTAGCGGTTTATGTCTCGCAGCACTAACATATATAAAAGATTTTAAGGTATCAAATGTAGATGATATTGTAGCAGATATTTTTGAAAAAATATTTAATAAAGATGTAGGAAAATATGTTAGTTACTTTGCTATATTCTGTATGTTTGTATCAACATTTGTAGGATTTTTAGCAACGATTCGTTATACATATGCTCTTCCCGAGAAGATACCATTTTTAAAATTTATTAGAGAAGGTGGTGATGGACGTGTATCTCATATTAGTATTTTAATAATAGGTGCTCTATGTGCTTTCGCAATTCTTATTAATCAAACAACTTCTTTAGTAGAATTATCAGATATGGCACTTATTATAACTCTTTTATTAGTTTCTTCATCTGCTTTCTATGAGAGATTTCAGAAAGGAGTAATGCCTATAACGGATGGATTGACATCTGGAGGATTGTTAGGAATTCTTGGTTTGACAATACAAAAACATTTTCTTTAGTTAGATGGTCAAAAGAAGAACAAAAAAACTTAGAAAAACAAAAAAAAGAGGAGGTGAAATAGTTATGAACATTCAGTATCCGTCATTTTCTTTAAGAAATAATTCATCATTAGCAACAACGATTCAAGCAACAGAAGAAGAACCTACAGTAATTTTACCATCTATACCATTGACAACTTTAATAATGCATGATCCAAATTCATCACAGCCTTCTTGGCTTCATTGGTTAGTAACAAATATACCAAATGGTCATATAACAAAAGGTTCTGTTATCGTCCCTTACAATGGTCCATCACCTCCTAAAGGAACAGGAACTCACAATTATAAATTTGAACTTTATAAACAAACAACTCAAATAAATATATCTTCTTTAGAAAGAAATCATTTTTCACCAGAATCATTTATAAATGAAAATGGTTTAACTTTTTTAAAAAGAAAATCATTTAAGGTTAATACATAATATATATGTAAGGAATCCAAGAATCAAAGAATCAACGATGAATAAAATAAAACATATCCCACCATCACATATTGTATTAAGTGGTGGAGGGATGAAATGTTTATCCTATGTAGGTGCTTTTCAAGAGTTAGAAGAAAGAGGAATGTTAAAAAATGTGAATCAATTCACTGGTGTTTCTGCTGGTGCTTTTATGGCGTTTATATATACAATAGGCTACACACTAAAAGATATAAGTAATATAACAAAATTATTAGATTTTTCAACAGTTCAGAATATTGATGACGATATATTATTAAATGGATTTTTAAATTTTGGTATAGACAATGGAAGTAATTTAGAAAAATTTATTGAAAGTATTTTAAAACATAAAGGATATAATCGGGAATTAACATTCCAACAATTATATAATATAAAAAAAATAACTCTTAGATTTTATTCTACTAATTTAAATGAAGGTATTCTGAAAGAATTTAGCGTTCATACAACACCAAATACGAATATTCTATTTGCTTTAAGAGCAACAATGTCAGTGCCAGGTTATTTTACACCATTAATAGAAAAAGAAACCAATCATTATTATGTTGATGGTGCTTTATTAAATAATTACCCTATTACTCTTATAAATGATACAAATGTATTAGGACTTGCTTTTGATTATACTGTGAATAGTATTGAAAAAATAGAATCTATACAATCCTATTTTTATCAACTCATTAATTGTTTGTATGATAAATTAGAGCAGATACCTTCACATTATAAAGATAAAACCATTTATATAAAATGTGATGTTTCAATGATTAATTTTTTTCTTTCAGGTAAAGAACGTGTTGAGTTAATAGAAACAGGTAGGAAAGCAGTAAAACAATATTTAGAGTCGTATTCTAAAAATATTATAAGAAGAAACTCAATCTAATTATTCAATTTATTCAAATACCACCACCTAATTGCTTATTTAAGAATTCAAGATACTTATCTGTTTCACGGGGACCTTTGTATTCAATCACCTTTCCATCCATAGTTTCTAATAAAAATGTAGGATATCCTTTCACAGGTAGCCCTTTCATTTCATCTTTATTTTTATCGGCTTCTAACATACGAACATGGACTTCTTTTCCGTTAATTACCACTTTACCATCTTTGGAAAATTCTTGGAAAGCAGGTTTCGCAGTTGTGCAATGGGGACACCAATCGGCATAACACATTGTAAAACGGTCTTTGCTTAAGGGTTGACCATTTTGAAATCCTTGAAGACTATTAGAATTATAGTAATATACTAATCCCAATAATAAGAGAAAAACGGTTCCAACAACAGCATATAATTTCCAATTCATACTACTATAAAAATATATAAAACTTAAATAATTATTACGAATACATATAGTATGATTCCAGTATTCCGGGATTCCTTGATAATTCACTATGATGAAAAGAACTCCGATAATTCTTGGTCTTATGAAGAAGTATTGATTGCTTCATCATTTTATGCTACTTGTGTTCAAAGAGGTATTGATAATTCATTATCCTATTCATTATCATATATGTATGTAATGATGAAAAAACATCCGGATATGTCTTTTTCAAAAACACATATGGATATGATAGATAAAATAATTCTATAATTATTAATAAGGGTCTCTAGGAAACAACATGATACCCCAAAGAACAAAAAAGAATATTATTGTATGGAGAAAGAATCCTGCGGAAGTGGGACACCCACCGTTCGCAATCGTAAAAAATCTTCCAAAGAATGATTCTGTCATTTTATATGTTTCAGGATTTGCTATTAAGAAGAATATTAACATAGAATAAAAAGAATATTTTGCTTTTAAAAATATATTTATTTCTGGAGCATTCTCTTTTCCATCACCCATCTAATTTAAACTCTTTTCTTTCTTTGAATAATTTCTCAATAGATTTCTTTTCTTTATTCTTTGTTCTTTTTAACTTCCTAACTGTCTTCTCTAAATTATTATTCAGGGTAATATACTCATCATCATCAATCATATTTTCAGATTGTAAATAGAAATGTGTTGATAATATGAAAAACAGATAGACCATTTGACTATTGATATAACAAATATCTTCTTTGTAATCAAAATCACTTCTTTTTAAAGTTAAATCTTTATTAAAATCATATGTTTTAGAACCTTTATTAAGACAAATAAATATATTCTCTTTAAAACTTAAATCCATTTGTTTTGTATCATTTTCATCTAAAACAAACTTTTTCTTCGCAACATTATAGAAATCATATTCACATCCTTGTAACATGTATTCTAGATAATCAAAAGAACTGTTATATTCTTTTGATTTTATTTTCACAATATCAATATTTTCTTTAGAATCTCTAATTACATTTACAATTTCATTTAGAACAAAAAACATCTTCGCATATTCAGAACAATCTTGTTTTCCAAATAATTCTTTTGCGTGGAAATAAAATTCTTTCATTTCTTTTGTTTCAAAATGATCTTCTAAATGACGTTGTATGAATAATTTTAGAATATATTCTTCGTTTGTAGATCTCAGAACATCCATTTTAGAAGCCTTTTCAAAATCTTGGATTAAGGAAAAGAATGGTAAAGGTTCTTCTGATAAAAAGGTGTTGAGTGAATCGTTTGCTACTTTGTTACAGTAGTCTAGTAAAGTATCTTGGTCACCTCCGCCACCCATTTTAGGAATATTATTTTTTGCTATATTTAATTGCTTTGCATAATAAGGTTTATCGAATTTATTACTATTTTTTGCATTAGCAACCATATAAGTTAATAAATTTATTATAGATGTTTGTAAACGTTTTTTTAAATTTTTATTACCCATCATTTTACTATCGAAATTTTGAAAAGTATCAAAAGTTTTATAAGTACCACTTTTATATATAAAATTGTCATCAATTATTACTTTAAATGATTGATAATTTCCATGACCTGGTTGAAGACCCCATAGTCGGGGTTCATATTTCTCATCAAATACTATATTTTTAAATTGAAGGTCTTGATCATTTATACGATCAAAATATTCATATAATGTTTTACTTATTGGAAATAATGCTTTATTTGTTGTATTAGTTAAATTAGTTACAGTTGGTAAATATCTATCTATAAGAATACTATGATTTGCAAAAAAAGGATCAAAAATACTTTTTTGAGGTCCTTCCCCTTGCCCTTGCCCTTGTCCTGTTGGTTTAGGTTTCGGATTATTATTTTCAGGGTTCGAATTATTATTTTGACTAGATTTAAATGGGGGTCTACCCATTGGATTATCATATTGAAAATTTTCTTCTCCAAGTCCTCCTGGTGGTCTTGGTACTCCTATCCCTGGTCTTCCTGGTCCTACAGGCCTCGCTACTGGGTAAATTACTGGTGGTGCTATTGGTATATTTTCAATTTTACGTAATCTACCTTGTAAATCTTTTATATCATCTTCTGCTTGTTCCATACGTCCTTCTAAATCTTCGACACGTCCTTCTAATCCATTAATACGATCATTTAGGAAAATAAGACCTTTTTTAGTTTGATCAGACTGTTGATATGCTTCTCCTGCTGCTGTTGCTGCTGCTGCTGCATCTGCTTTTGCTTTTTCTGCACCTGCTTTTGCATCTGCTGCTTGCTTTTTTGCTTCTTCTGCTGCAGCTATTGCTTCTTGTATTCTTACTTCTGCTGCATCTTGTGCTGCTTTTAATTCTGCTCTAAATCTCTCTGCGTCTGCTGCTGCATCTGCAGCTGCTTTTATTGCTTGTTGTATTTTAATGTTTTGTTCATTCTGTGATTGTTCTATTATTGCTCTTATATCTGCTGCTGTCATACCATCTCTTCCATTACGACCATCAAGACCTCTTTCACCTTGAAGACCACGAGGACCAGCAGGACCAGGAGAACCAGTATAACCAGTATAACCTCTTTCACCTTGAGGACCACGACGACCAGCAGGACCAGGAGCACCTTGAGGACCATCAGCACCATCAGCACCATCAGCACCATCAGCACCATTATTACCTCTCTCACCTTTAGCACCATCATTGCCTGTTAGACCTCTTTCACCTCTTTGACCTCTTTGACCTCTTTGACCTCTTTGACCATCAGCACCATCAGCACCATCAGCACCATCAGCACCATCAGCACCATCATCACCATCATCACCTCTTTCACCTTGAGATCCTTTGTCACCTTTATCACCTTTATCACCTTTATCACCTCTTTGACCTCTTTGACCTCTTTGACCTCTTTGACCATCAGCACCATCAGCACCATCATCACCATCATCACCATCATCACCATCATCACCTCTTTCACCTCTTCTACCAGGACGACCTCTTCTACCATCACCATTAGCAGCATTATTATTATTTATTGTATTAATTGTTTGATTAATTGTTTGATTAACATTAATTGGTTGAGATAATTGCTCTACTCTTCTAGCAGCAGCAGCAGCTTCAAATTCAGCTCTTCTTACTTCATCATTTAGTGCTCTTAATCTTGCTAATTCTGCTTCTTGTTCAGCAGCTCTTCCTCTTAATTCCGCTTCTCTTTCTCTTGCTTCTGCTTCTCTAAGTTCAGCCGCCTCTTTTTGACCACGAACATCTGCTGTAGCTTCTCTTTCTCTCGCTGTAGCCAATTGAGCAGCAGCTTGTGCTGCTTGTGCTTCTCCTAATCTTCTATTAATATCTGCTTCTCTTTCTCTTGCTAATCTTATTTCTGCTTCTGCTCTTTCTCTTGCTGCTACATCTCCTCTACCTCTTTCTCTTTCTCTTTCTAAATTCTCTTGTGCTACTCTCAATTGTTCACGAGCCACAGATTGTTCTCTATTAAGACCTTCAACTCGTTCTCTAAAAGTGGCTAATTCATTTGATGTATTTTGTAAATTTTCTCGACATTGATCTCTCTGACGATGACATTCTTCTAATTGTCTTCTTAATCTATCATTCTCTTCTTCATTTCTTACATTACGTAGATTCAATGTATCTACGTTGGCATTTAAATTAGCAAGATTTGCTCTCGCTACAGCCAATTCAGCATTTTCTCCACCATCTACAGCATTATCTCCTTCTAGTCTTACAATTCTTTCATTTAATACATCTATTGCTTGTTGAGAAATATCTCTGTTTGCAGCAATTAGTTCTCTTTCAACATCAAGGTTTCCCTGTAATATTTGATGATTATTATCTTGATTTTGTTGTAATAACCTAATTATATCAGGTAAAATATTATTATTTTGATTTCCTTGATTTCCTTGATTTCCTTGATTTCCTTGATTTCCTTGATTTCCTTGATTTCCTTGATTTCCTCTATTTGCTTGTAATGCAGCAATTTGACCTTCTAGACGTGCAGCTCGTTCTCTTTCTCTTCTTAACTCATCTGCTTCTCTTTGTGCAACTAATGCTGCTTGGGCTTGTCGTTCTTGTATATCTCTTGCTGCTTGGGCTTGTGCTTCTGCTTGTGCCTGTAATCTTGCTTGTTCTATTAATTGTCGTGTTGCTTCTGCCGATGCTGCTGCTGCTGCTGTTGCTGCTTGTCTTTCTGCTGCTGCTTGTGCTGTTATTGCTTGTATTGCTGCTGCAGAAGCACCTCTTTCCGCTGCTGCTTGTCTTTCTGCTGCTGCTGTTGCTTCTCTTATTGCTGCTGCTGTTGCTGCCACTGCTGCTGCTTCTCTTGCTGCTGCTGCTTGTCTTTCTGATGCTTCTCTTGCTGCTGTTGCTTCTCTTACTGCGTTTGCTTGTCTTTCTGCTTCATCTCTTCCTGCCGCTGCTTGTCTTTCTGCTTCTACTCGTGCTGCTTCTGCTGCTGCTTCTCTTTCTGCCGCTTGTCTCAAATCATTTCTTAACTCATTTACGATATTTTGTTCTGCTCCTCCTGGTCCTCCTGGTGCTCCTGGTGCTCCTGGTGCTACAGGTCCTGCTGCTGCTTCGATTAGTCCTTCTTGTGCTCGGGCTAATAGATCTGTTAATCTATTATTCGCATCATTCGCAGCCAAGATTTCCAATCGTAAAGCATCTAAATTTCTATCCGCTTGAGCAGTAGCATTTGCCATTCTAGCATCTTCTCTATCTTGTGCTTCACTTCTTTCTTGAGCTAAAGCTGCTGCTGCTGCTGCTGCTTGTACTGCTGCTGCTGCTGCTGCTGCTTGTGCATCTGCTATTCTACGTTGTTGTTCAGCATTTAAATCACCTTGTAATCTATTACGCACAGTATCTAAATTACCTTGAAATTGGTTACGTAAGTTATTCAATTCCTTATTTTTTTCTTTCTCTAGTTTTAATGATTTCTCTGCTAAATCCGCAGCAAATTTTAATTTTTCTTGTATTTTAACATTTTCTATTGCATCTTTTTTTTCTCGATTTAATCTATCTAATTCAGAAGCAGCTTCTTTAGCAGCAGCAGCCGCAGCAGCTTCTGCTGCACGTAATTCATTTGTTTTATCATCTAATTCACCTTTTTTACCTTTTAATTCCTCTTCTTTGGCTTTTAATTCATTTGTTATTTTAGTTAAATCTTCTTGTGCTTTATTATTTTTTGCTTCTGCTTCAGATACTTGTGTTTTCAATGCATTATTTTCATTATTTGCTTCCTCTAATTTTGCATTTTGTTCTGCTGCTTCTTCTGTTGCTTTAGCTAAATTTGCTTCGCATTCTGCTATAGTCTTTTCTCTACTATTATATAAATCTTGCATTTTATTATATTTATCAAATATACTATCAAATATATCTTTATAAGATTGTGATATTCCTTCTAATTCATTATTTATATTCTCAACACCCCCACCTGTTGGAAGAGTAAGTTGACTTTCTTTTTGTTTTAAATCGTTTATCATCACTTTTGATTCTTCAATAAACTTTCGAATATCTACATCATATTCTTTTACGTTCGTATAATGACGGCGTTTATCTCCCAAAAAACTAATTAAATCTTCTAATATAGAAGGAATATTATTTGTATTATCTAAATTAAATTCTTTTTCACCTACACCAGGATCTTTTAAAATAAATTTTTGTTTATTTTTATTTTTTAAATATATCATTGTAAATTGTCTTAAAAGATTACGAATTCTTACATCTTGTGCTTTATTATTTTCTAATGCTCTCATTTGTATTTGAATATCTCCTTTTAAATTTATAAAATCTTTATTATCTAAATAATTTTTAAACATATGATAAGGGAATGTTTCTTTTGATTCTTCAAAATGTTCTATTAAAACTTTTATTTTTTGTAATTGATCTATAAGTTCACGTAAAGAAACAGAATCATCAGATTTATGCTTTGTATCAATAATTTTAGAACGCAAATTATTAAAATATTTTTCCATACATAGTATTAATCTGTCTTTTTCTTCTTTTAAAGAAGGAACACGAGGTAAATTATCATTTGTTCTTGTAACAGGATACTCTTCTTGAAATACTTGTTTTAACAGAATTTTATCATTCGGGCTAAAATAATCATCTAATTCTTTATTATTAAGATAATGTTTACCAATTTTAACATGCTCTAAATGGCTGAATAGAGCAATATCTTCTTGTTTATATATAGTTTTATTCCATTTTTGCTTTCCCCATTCAGAATAGGTTCTCGCCATAGTTCCTAATAAGAAAAAGGATTTAAAATTTTACCACAATATAAATATAGAAATGAATCAACAAAAAGTTTGTAATCCTTGGAACCATAAAAATATTTTAATTTCACAAAAGGATGTGTCTTCTTTATTACAACGTTATGGAATAAAGAAGATTTACAAGAATATTAAAATTTTTCAGCAATCTTGTGTTCACACAAGTTACAAAAACAAATCGGAAGAGTGGTCAAAACAAACAGAACAAATGATTTTAGTGGAGAAGCCTTCAAATTGCTTACATTTACAACAAGATGATAATGAAGAGTTAGAACATGTTGGTGATGGTTTATTAAGTGGTATTGTAGCAGATTATTTGAAGCAACGTTATGGTGGTCAAGGTGAAGGATTTCTTACAAGTATTCGAACTGCTATTGTGAATAATGATAGTTTAGGAGTTCTAACTGGTAAAATTGGTCTTAATAAATATTTAATCATCAGTCGTCATCAAGAAGAGGTGTGTAATGGTCGTCAAAATCTTAGATTGTTAGGAAGTCTCTTTGAGGCATGGTTGGGGGCTATTTTCTATTCGGAAGGAGGAGGTGGAGCAGGATTTGAAGCAACACAAACATTTGTTGTAAATGTTATTGAAAAACACATTAATTTTGTAGAATTAATTACATCTAACACGAATTATAAAGATCAGATTTTACGATATTTTCAAGCAGAGTTTCACGTCCCACCTCAATATAAAGTTTTAGAAGAAGAAGGTCCAACACACGATAGAACATTTACAATTGGTATTTTGGATGTAGAAGGGAATGTGATTGCGAAATCTGCCGCAAAGAATAAGAAAATCGCAGAACAAGAAGCAAGTAAACTTGCTTTGGATATTCTTAGAAGTAAAAAAACCTTATAATGTTAGATGCCCGGGAAGACTGCTTTTTGGGGTAAAGCAAAAATTAGTGTTATGCCAAAAGAACTAAAAGATATGCCAAAACCCCAAGATGAATTTTTAGATACAGCACCAAGTAAAATTACAACATCTGTAATGGCAATGTTTGAAAAACCAAAACCTTCTATTGAAAAATCTCTTAAACCACTTGTTCAAACAGTTGGATTAGAAATTCCTAAAAGAAAAGTTACTCAAGTAAAAGAAGAAGTAGTAGAAGTAAAACAAGAAGAAGAAGTAAAAAAAGAAGAAGAAGTAAAAGAAGAAGTAGAGCACATTGAAATATTAAAGAAATTAAAAACATTAATAGAAAATGAAGAACAAAGAGATGTTTATACAAATGAGCCGCCAAACGCGTATGTATCTGAGAATAGAAGAGGATTCTCGAATTTTATTAAGATGAATTATAAAGAATTTATTTTAGAGCCAATTCATAAACAAAAAGAAGTAGAAGCGGGTGATAAATATCCTTATCAAAAATTTATTCGTGAGTATATGCGCCAATCATCTCCTTATAGAGGTATATTGGTATATCACGGTTTAGGTTCTGGTAAAACGTGTACTGGTATAGCAGCTTCAGAAGCATTGTTTTCAACATCCAATAAAAAGATTATCGTAATGACGCCAAAAAGTTTACGTCAAAATTTCTTAAAAGAAATAATATATTGTGGATTTCGTCATTTTCGTTTAAAAAACTATTGGATTCCTTTAGATAAAAGAGACCCAACACATTTAACGTTTGCGGTAGAAGTATTAAATATTTCACCAAAACATTTAGAAAAGGCAAAACATATTTGGGTCCCAGATTTTGAAGAAATAGACTCAAATTTTAATGAATTATCTCCAGAAGAACAAGAAGAAATTCGTAATCAGATTTTATCTATTTTAGTGTATGATGAACAAAAAAATCCAACTGGTAGAATTCATTTTATCAATTATAATGGTATTCTTTCTGAAAGTGATAATAGTAAAACTCTAACATTAAAGAAAATTGCTTGTGAAAAACCAGATTATTTTGATAACGCAGTGATTGTTATTGATGAAATTCACAATTTAATTCGTTTAATGCAAGGAACAATTGACCCTTATTTAATGGATTTGGAAGGTAAAAACAAAGCAAAAAGAAAAATTCCTTTAGAAGTTGTAGGTGCTGAAAAATGGAAACCATCCATTTGTTCTTCCAACAACAAATACAAACGTGCGTATTTATTCTATCGTTTATTTTTATCAGCACGTAATTCTAAAATAATTGCTTTATCAGGCACACCATTAATTAACTTTCCTGAAGAATTAGGTATTTTAGCAAATATATTACACGGTTATATACCTCTTATAAAAGGAGTAGTATCTATTCAAGGTCCTGGTGTAGATAAAAAAATACAAACTCTATTATTAGATTTTCCCTACACAGATTTTGTAGAAGTAAGAAATGACCCAAATGGAGGTGGTATTCTTTTTACTTGTTCTTTATTGCCAGAAGGTGTTAGAAAAATAAAAAATGACGTTGGTGTTGAACGTATTCCGTTTACAGAAAAGATACATAATATAGATGAAATTGTGAAAGAACTAAATAAAATCTTCACATTAAATAAATATAAATTTACTACACCTATTGAAGTAAGTGCTACTCCTCTTTTACCACCATTTGGTGAAAGTTTTAAAAATATTTTTTTAACAGGTATAGGTGATATAAAGAATGAGGCTGTTTTAGTCAAACGTTTATCAGGTTTGATATCTTATTACAAAGGTTCTCGTTTAGACAGAATGCCTACAATTATAAGCGATGAAGTAATTCGTGTTCCTATGTCAGAATATCAACAACGTATTTATTCTGAAGAACGTGAAGAAGAAATTAGTAAAACGAAGAGTTCAAAGGGTTCATCAGGTATAGAAGGTATTTGGGCAGAAGCATATCAAATAGAAGATACAAAAAGTGGTGGAGGAACAAATTATAGAACAGCAAGTCGTCAATCTGGTAACTTTGTATTTCCTCCCAGTATTACAAGACCAAGAGGTTCTTTGGATATGGTAAATGATAATATGATAGATTCAACACCTGATGAACCAAGTGAGAACCCTATAGAAATTGAACACTTTCCATCTATTCCTGAAAATGAAGATGAAGATGAAGAAAAAGTAAAAGATGAAGAAGATGAAGCAGATGATTTTTTTGGTTATGAGGAAGAGGAGGAAGAAGAAGAAGAGGAAGAAGAAGAGGAGGAAGAAGAGGAAGAAGAGGAGGAAGAGGAAGCCTCAAATCAAGAACAAGAAGAGGAAGAAGAAGAAGAGAAGGTAAATGAGTTTGATTGTTCTAACGAAGAACTTTTTATGGAAAATAAAGCAGATGGAAATTGTTTATTTGAATCTATAGCGCAAGTGTATCTTCCTATTGATATTAGAAGCGGTAAAAAAATGTTTCAACAAGTTGTTTTACTTGGCAAAATGTTACGTGAGAATCTTGGTGATTTATATATAAGAGCTTCTACAAATAAATCTTTAAGAAAAAAATATCAGATTCCTAGAAAACTTACACAAGTTATAGTTGGTAAAAATGATATACGAGATTTAACTTTAGAAGAATATGCTTCTTATGTTAAACAAGATAAATTTTATGTGTATGATACCGATTTAGAGGTATTATCAAGAGTTTTAGATATTCCTTTTCGTCTTATAAGACAAGATCCTGACGGAACTTTAGAAGATTTTGATAAAGTTAGAATTATAGAACCATTTGGTTCCAATCCAAATGAAGATGATTATTACACAATATGTAATCAAGATGATATACATTTTGTATTGAAGAAACATAGTAATCCTAGAGATAATGATGTTGAAGAAAAGTTTGATGGAACAATGATGGAAGGAGGTAAAAAAACATTAAAACAAATTTTAGAAGAAAAAAAAGCATTAAATTCTCTTAAAAAGGTGGATGAATGTAAATCTGGTAAACAAGGAGAATCTTATTTTGAAGCATGTCAACGTGCCAAGAAATGTTTAATAGATTTACCAAGAGAAACTTTATTAATTGGTCAAGGATTAATGAAATACAGTCCTAAATTTGCTAGAGTTTTAGAAAATATATATGCTGCTCCAGGTTCTAGTTTAGTATATTCTCAATTCGTTGATATGGAAGGAATAGGTATCTTCCGCATTGTAATGGATTGTAATGGATATGCTCCTGTAGAAATTGAAAAAATAAAAGGGATGTATCGTTTTTCAGAAAGAACTGAAAAATCATTTCGTATGTTTCCAAAGCAACCTCGTTATATAACATTTTCAGGTGGAGAAAAAGATGATATCAGACAAATGGCTCTAAATGTATTTAACGCAAAGTTCAATGAATTATCAGAACAAATGAAAAATGTATTATTAGAATCAGGATTTCAAGATAATAATAATAAACAAGGTCAAATATGTAGAGTATTTTGTATTACAAGTGCTGGTGCGGAAGGTATTTCATTAAAGAATGTTCGTGCGGTCCATATTATGGATCCTCATTGGAATGAGGTTCGTTTAAAACAAGTAAAAGGTCGTGCGATTCGTTTAGGAAGTCACGCAGATTTAGATCCATCAGAAAGAAATGTTCAGATATTTACATACTTAAGTGTATTTGGTAATGAAGCACAAGTTTCTACATCGGGACCAATGTTAATTGATGAAACAATTCGTAACAATGATTCTGTAGAAAGAAAAGATGCGACAGAAATTGGTTTACCAATTCCAGAACGTTCTACAATATACACACTCACCAGTGATGAAAGATTATTCGTCATTAGTGAAAGAAAGAAAAAAGTTATTACAAAGTTAGAAACAATTATGAAGTCTGCCGCTGTGGATTGTGATTTGAATTATAAAGAAAATAATGATGGAACATTTCAATGTTTATTAGATATAAAAGATGGTAAAGTTGGAGATTTTTTATATCATCCAGAATTATCCAAGGATATTCTTATATCTGCTTCAAAAGATGAAAAGAAAATACAAAGTGTTCAAAAAGAAATAGAAGAATTTACTTATAAAGGTAAAAATTATTTAGCAGTAAAAGATGAAGATAATGAGGATCATTATGAATTATATCAAGAAAATGATAAAAAATTATTAAATGTTATTGGAACAATTAAAATGAAAGATGGTAAATTTTTAGGTTCTACATTTAAATTATTTTAAGGTTCTATGAATCTATGATTTTAAGATTCTACGAAGGTAATGAGGTTATTAATCTATTAAAACAAGTTCCTTGTTCTGCTAAAGGAGGATCTGCCCATAATGCTTTCCCATTATGAAGAACATTTTGAAAATTAAGTTCCCAATCTATAATTTCTTTGAAAGGAATAAATGTTTTTACAAGTTTTTGTAAATAGGCTAAAGAAAATAACATAGAATCTGTGCATCTGTAGACAAATTGATGTGGTGGTAGAAAAGATTTTGTTAAAGAATAATAGGATTTAGATGCTCCAGGGGGTCTCGTTCCAATACCTTCTCCTAAACTTACATAATCCCACTCCTTACCTTCTAAATCTTTTAATAAATCATTTAAACATTCTACAAAGTTGTTCCGTAACCAAATATCTGATTCTAAAATTATAACATTTTTATATCCGTGTTCCACAGAATGTTTTACACAACTATAAAAATTTAAAGCAAGTGAAATTTCTCCTTTGGACAATCCTTTACTTTTAAAAGTTAAAGAAGGACAAGGTCTTGGTAGAAAAGGATCATATACGTTATAAATAATTTCAGGTGTTAATTCATCTGACCATATTGGTGCCATAAATTCTAAAACATTTTCAGGAATATTTACTTCCTTAAAATGTTTTACAAGTCTCTCATAACGTTCATTTTCTTTTACCTTATGACAGATTACATATACCTTTTCAACAGTCGAAGGCCATTGAATACTCATTTAGAATTATTACGACGCATTGTTTTAGACCTCCTTCTAGACTTTATAGACTTTATAGACTTTATAGACTTTCTTGTTTTCCCCCCATTCATACTATTATTTGTAGTATTCCCAGAAGTATAACCAGGTATCCAACTTCTTGATTGTTTCTTTGCGTATTTTTTAAGAAGTTTTATTTTACTAATTGCTCTTTCAAAGGATAACGCAGAATCTTCATAAACATTTTTCATACCCAATTGATTATTTGTTACTGTAGAAAAATTATCATAACCTTCTTTTAATAAATGAGAAGCCGCTTCATATGTTTTCTTTAGATCCATCTAATTAAGTTAAGCATTATTTGCTCTGATCCGGGTAGTAGAATCCATATCACGTGTAATGACTCTGAATGTAAGTTGTGTTTGTTTCGTTAAGTTAATGAGTCTCGCTCCAGTAAATGTTACACCATTCATAGCAGTTTCTAACGCAACACTTGCTGTTGTGTCTCCACCAAATGGTAGAACAGTTGTTAGACCTGTAGTAGGATCACTGTATCGTGTATCCACAACAATATAATTACAATATCCTACAGCATTGGCTCCATCATTTGGTGTTGTAGAAGCAGTATAACCTGTCGCAACAATACGTAAGCCATTTGTATTTTCTAAATACGATTTGAAATCTGCTCTCGCAGTTACATTACCAGAAATCAAACTTGTATCGGTTCCCTTTACTTGAATTAAATCATTTGCGGAGAATAAATATTGACTGAAGAAAGTGTTTGTAACAATGATGAAAAATAAGGAATTTCCTGAAGCACCATCACGTATATTATTTGCTGTTCCAGTGCTATTAATATATTTAGAAGTAGCACTAGTATAAGCATTTCTTGAGCATCCAATAATAAATTTAATATCAAGTGTGTCTAATGATTCATTCAAAATGTTACCAAAAGGTGTTTGTAATTGTAAAGTAAGTTTTGTTAGAGTAGCCAATGGTGTAGGAGTATAGACACGTTGGCATTTTAAGAATTTAGGAATCATAGCAAGATAACCTGGAGAAGTAGTTACAGCAGCACCAGCAAACCATTGGGCATCATATTGTAAAGTAGCAAATGATCTATCTAAAGTATCATCTGTTCCATATACATTGGATTCAAGTTCATCTACATGAAGAACAATTGTAGGATGCGTCATAACACTATTGACAACAGATGTCTGCGATACAAAGGAAGAACCAGCAGCAGCAGAGTTCTGTATCAGAATATTTGTTGATTCTAAAGGAACAATTACTTTCACCATTTCAATGCGAACAATATTATTAAAACGATTTGTAACTGTTGGAGAATATTTAAATCCTTGTAATGTATTGGAAGGACTGAAAGATACAGAGAAATTATAACGATTTTCTCTTTGATTATTATACCAATCACGATCCGCAGAAAAGACTACAAGATTATACTCATTTTCTTTATAAGAAAGAATTTCATCTTGAGGAATAATGAGATCTTGTGGTAAAGATGGTTTTGTTCTAAGTTCTTCAGGTTTCACAATGGTAGGATTTCCACTTGATACATTTCCTTGTAAATCTGATTGTAAATTAGATAAATATGTTCCTTCATTATCATTATCATTTCTTTTTATCATAGCTGAACTATTAAGAACTTCTGCTTCTCGAGCCTTTTTCGCTTGTTCAAACAAAGACAAAGGTGAAGCAGTCTCATCGTCCAATGGTATTCTAAAATCTGGTGTAGGAGGCATTAATGCTTTTATACCATCATCAGAACGTTCATTTTGTAAAGAAGAAAAACGAGAACCAACATCTTCTTTCATCCGTGATTCAACATCTGTTTTTGATGAGATGTTCTGACGATTTAAATATGCGTTAAAATCAGGCACTACAAGTGTAAGAACCTCTTTATTCATTGATTGTATATTATTACTTCCTCCTTTTTCAGCAACTTCTTCCATATAGTGATGAACTGTTTTCAATAATCGTGCTTTTTGTTTCTCATTGAGAGGACAACCTAATCTGCGTTGAAAATCTTGATATACTAATTTATCTAACATGGATTCATTTTTTGGATCTAAAAATTTTACTTGACTGCTCATCTTCTAATGAAGGCTTTCTATTATGTTGAGAACATCCAATCGCGTAAATCTAACATAAAAGAATCCGGAGGTTTTGTTCTAGAAAATGCTTGAAAATCATCACCTTCAAGCATACGAATTATAAAATACATAGAATACATCCCGCATTCAGAACCCCCTTTTTGAAACCTGTTTCCATTATAAAAGAGTTTCATTTCTGAATCCTGTGTGGTCAACCATTTCATAAATGTAGCAATTTGTTTTGGTGGTTCTATTGCGTAAGAATCAAAATAATATGTTTTATGATGTTTTAAATCAATATAAACTGCTACCCAATGACTACCGCCTTTAAAGTGAGGATCTAAATTATAAATTACACCAATTGATTCTGTTCCTTCTTTTAAAGCATTTGTAACTCTAATTTCACACATTTCATTAATTAAACATTTTCCATCTTTTGTATATGGATCGGGTGCTGCAAAATCTATTGGATGCGGTCCCATAAATTCAAAAGCAGGAAATGCTTCTTCATATTGCTCCATAACATAAGTTATATCATTAGAATTTAACCATTTATCAGGATCTGATTTCCAACTCTCGGGCATTTTGGGTCGTAGATATTGTTTTATTAAACTTTGTTTTTCTTTTTCATCCAATGGAAGTGCTTTTACAAAACTATATTCATGAATTGGTTTCACATTTAACTTTTCTTCTATTTGTTTTCTTAAATCTTGTGAATTTGAATCAATTTTTAACTTATCAGCAACCTTCTTTAATATATCTATAGGAATACATCCTTCCGATGATCTATTCTCACCAACACGAGGATGACATTGTTGAGGACCCGGTGTTTTATGTAAATAATCTTTATTACCCCCTCTTTGTTTATATTTTTTGGTATTTTTTTTAAACTTACTAATTTTTTTAGTCTTTCTTCCTTTCTTCATTCTCTAGTAATAGATTAGAATGGTTGAATCTGATAAAAATGATTCTAAATTAAATACATATTCTTTTTGGTTTATAATTGTTCCCATATGCGTATTGATATTATTGGGATTTTTTTTGTATATGGTGTATAATATAAATTCAATTCAAACAATGAGTTCAAATAGAGTTTTTGAACTTGTAAAAAAAATAAAACATAAATATTAGAGAATATGTATAATTTTTGGCAATCAGTATTGTTACTAATAGTTTTAGTAATATTTATTATAATCTTTGGTGCATATTATGGTGTTATATATGATAATCTTGGGGGAGATTTGAAAGTATCTATACAAAATAATTTATCAACATACTTTTGGGTATGTGCTTTTCTTGTAGGACTTCTAGGATTTTTATCAGTATTTTGGATACGACAAAATCCTAACGCATTAAATCCATATTTAATGGTTGTAACACATATTAGTTTATTATTATCTTTAACATCTGTGTCATTTGCTACAATGACAAAAAACGCTTAGATTATTCAATCAAAAATTAAAATAGCAAGAATGCGGTGTTGTAAACGAAATTTTCCAGTCCATTCTTTTGTATAATTATTTTTATGAAACGACAATCCTTGAATACGAAATAAAATACGAACAGTATTCCCTTTTTGTAATAGTCCCGGTTGATAACTTGTATACCAAACTTTATCTTTATAAATATGAATATCATTATTGTATTGAACAGGAAAATATAAATGTAATATATCATTTTCAATGATTGGTTTGAATGATTTTTCTAGCACTTCTAATGGAAAATTTTTGTTCTGAAACCAAATAGATTGTTGTATAAAAACAGCATTTAATAATGATATTTGTAAAGCAGATATTTTTGCTTGTGAATGACTATCATTTAAAAGTATATCTAACTTTCCTGTTGTAGGCTCAAAAACATCAATATTAAATTTTGGTAAGATAATATTTAAATATGAGAAGGTATTTTGCCCATCAAAATAAGCAAGAGGAACAATTGATTTTTCATTATGCTGAATCTCGCATATTTGAACTTTTCCAACTTCTAACTTTTGTAAAGGGATAGACCACTCCATTTATATATTATACGTAATATCTATTTAGATACTTTATATATTAATATTATATGGAATCTATTCATATATTTGATGAATTTATAGATAAAGATTTAAATGGATCAGATCCGCAAATTCTTCATCAAAAACGAACGAAGTTAGAACCTTTTATTTATGATATACTAAAGATAAAATATTATAATATTTTTGATACATTTTGGAAAAAGAATACTGTTCAAAAAGATACAAATAAATCTATTGTAATTATTGAAAGAAGAATTCACCCAAATCTTTCTTTTTTAATTCGTAATATGTTTTATTATGCAAGAGATTGGTCTATAACAATTATATGTTCTGATATAAATTTTTCATATTTAAAAACAATTCTAACAAATAATTCAGAAAATGTTATATTATTACCTTTGTTTGATGGAAGTCCAGAAAAAGATATAGCAATAGATGAATATAATACATTATTAAAGAGTTCTTATTTTTATAATTTATTATCTTATGAACATTTACTTATTGTTCAAACAGATACATATTTACGTAGAAAAATAGATGAAACTATATTCAATTACGATTATGTTGCTTCTCATTTTGCGTGGGATAAAACATCTTGTGGTGGAGGGATGAGTTATAGAAAGCGTTCCTCTATGATAGATATTTGTGATACTTTTAAAAAAGAAATAATTATGGAGGATTGTTTTATTAATGAAGGGGTGAAAATGTTAGGATATAGAATGCCTGACTATAAAGATGGATTGAATTATATATGTGAATCTTGTTATAGTGAAAATCCCTTTGGTTTACATCAATGGTGGACATTTTATTCGATTAAAGCAGATCCTTATTTTATATTTTTAAAGAATTATTTAGAATTAGAAATACTTAAAGATGAATGAATATTATAAATTGTGTGAAAACACATATGGTTTCGTGGCACAATTGGTAGCGCGTGGAGCTGTTAACTCCAAGGTAGTGGGATCGAAACCCACCGAAACCGATGAGCAAAAAAAAAATTGCTTATAGCAAAATTGCTTATTTAAACTTGTATTACAAGTCTAAATAAGAAATGGAATCTATAGATTCACTTTCAATTTGTTGGAGAGGAATGGCTGGTTCAGGGAAAAGAACACAATGTCTTGAAAAGTTAAAACAGGTTGCTACATTTCGTAAAATACCTTTTCACATTCAAATGAAAACATTATCGTTTGATTCTGGAAATGCTTCTACTGTAGCAAAAGGAGAGGAAGAAGAAGATAAAAATGATTCTCATCAAATTGAATATGAATCATCTTTAGTTCATATTGGTTTTGATATCGCACGAATGTCAATGCAGGATAAAAATATTTTAAGACCTGTTTTAACAAATTATGGAAAAGGAAGTCACGTTCTTTCTGGAGAACAAGGTCATGGAAATCGTATTGTTGTTCTTTATCACTCTCATCTATTATCAAGTGAATCTGTTCTCATAATTCAATCTGTTTTAGAACAGAATGAAAACGATTTATCTATTTGGCTAACATCAGAAATTCCTGTAGTTCAAAGAATTCGTGATTGGTTTGTTGAAATTCCCTGTGCTTCTTTAGAAGATAAAAGTTTTATTATTTTAAAACAGAAAAATCCTCATATTCATCATAATTGGTCAGATATTTTTAAAATGAAATTATTACAATGGAAAAAAAATCAATTTCCTGATATAAGTGAAGTTCAAGAAATTAAAAAATTTGTATATGAATTATTAATGCGTAATTTACGATGGGTAGAATGTGTTCATTTTTTATTAGATGTCATTATTTTATGTGATGAATTAACAGATAGAGAAAAAGAAAAGTTATTATTTGTTTTATCTGAAACACAAGCAACAGGTGGATATACTACACTCCCGAGTTATCGTATTCCTATTGTTTGGGAGAATCTCTTTTTAAAACTTCGGAATGCTATATTAGAGGATGTCAGGGAACCTAGTGCTAGATGTCCTGACAGAAAATGTAAAAAAATTAAGTAATCATACATGGAATGATGATGTATTAACAGAAGAAGATAAAGCAATTTTAGAAAGAGAAGCAAATTCTGATGCTACATATGATAAATTACAATTAAGAAAAAAGTTGAATGATGAATTTATAAATGGTGAAGCAGTTACAATTGTAAAAAAAACCAATAATGCTAGAATTGTTATTTTAACAAAGAATAGAGAAGAGACATATCCTTGGACTCTATGGGGAAAAATATTTGAATGGTTTGGACAACCTACAAGTAGTGATGTATGGCAAGTATATTTATATGCTTCTGGAACAAAACGTATTCTACCAAATGAAGGTATTCCTGTGGGACCAGAACATTTGAATGGAGGATATACATATGCTTGTAAATCGGATTGTATTGTTATTTATCGTTACGAAGAAGCAACAAGAGTATTAATACACGAACTTTTACACGCTTCTTGCACTGACACTCATAGCAATCATGTTACTTTAAAAGAATCTGCTACAGAAGCATGGGCTGAATTATTTTTAGTTGCTTTATTGTCAAATGGTAATAAAAAGAAAGCATATGATTTATGGACAATACAAGATCATTATATACAAGATTTAAATTATACTGTAAAACGATTTCATAATGTGAATACATATCAAGATTATGGAGCAAGATATACAACTATGAGAGAAAATGTCTTTGAAGATTTGGGTATAATGCTTGATAAGAATTATAGACCAAAACGTATTACAATAAGTCGTTTTACAAGTCCTGAATTACATATTTAATAATATTTCTTAAAGACAGTGCGTAAGAGAGCATATGCTGCTAAAAATACCGCAGCATGGGTAAAAGTTTGCTCTGTCTTGGAACTGGATTCAGAAGGTAAAGTGAAAAGTAAACCGGGTGTTAATACTATGAATAATACAACAGGAACAAATAAATTAGTTAGTTCTCTTGTATTCATCGTTATATTATATAACTATATAATTTAATTCATAAAATTGATTTATAAATTAAATTATTTTTACGCATTAAAAGATCAAAATGGGTGTTCATGGGTTTTATCATTACACCAAGAATTATCATAAAAATATTATATCGGTAAATCTGCTACGTGTAGGAATTGATGCTTTATCGTTATTATATAAATACCAGGGAGATATAGAAAAGATATTTAAATTCTTAAAACCAATTTTACATCATAAATTATTATTTGTATTTGATGGGAAAGCACCAGAATCTAAAAAAGAAGAACTTAATTTAAGAAAAACCTTTAATAATAATAAACAAGATGAAATAAATAGTTTACGTTTATGGTTAACAAGTGATATGAATGAAGAAACAAAAGATTTAATTCGTTCACAAATTATTAGGTTAGAAAAAGAATCGTGGATAATGAATTATGAAACTCGTGAAAACTTCAAGAAATATTTAATTGAAAATAATTATTCTTTTATAAAAAGCATTCAAGAAGCAGACGCTGTTCTTATTGATTTATATTATAGTAATTACATTGATGTTGTTCTATCAAATGATATGGACTTCTTAATTGCTGGTATAGATAAAGTATGGCTTCATACAAAAAATGATTTAAAAGAAGTAGAATTAAAAGATATTTTAGAAGAAGAAGATATTAATAAAGAACAATTAAAAGAAGTAGCTATATTATCTGGGATTAATAATACAAGAATTAGTTCTGTTGATGATATATATATTGCGCTAACATTAATTCGTCATTATGGTTCTATTGAATCTATTATTGAACATAAGGCTATTAATTTAACTTTACCATATGATAACTATATTATTGATACAAAACGTAGATTTTATCCAAATAGATCTGAACCATTCAAAAATGTGAAAGAGGAACATATTGTTTATTTGGAACCGTTTAAACTTGAACCGTTTAAACCAAAATAGTAGATAGTAATTTATGAATGGTATTACAATTATAAAAGAAGATAAATCTTCTTTTTTTTGTAAAACAATAACACCGAATCTAATTGAAAAATATGATATTCATCATATGTTTAATATAAAACAAAAAGAAAATGATAAACGAATCCCATTTTATTTATTTGATATAAAAGAAAATGAATTTAGAAAAGATGACAATTTATATTATTCTCGTATTATAAATTATCGTGTTATAGGGCTTTTAAATAAATATGATTTTATATATAAAAATATTTTTACATTAAATTGTTCTCAATGTTTTCAAAGATTAGAATCATACGATATTTGTAAAACTTGTGAAGCAAATCTTAAATATATTGAATATCCTTATTTTGTGAATATAAATCAAATAACTGGTTCCCTTCATTATAATCGTTTAAGAACAAAATTCAATTTAGGTTTTCAAGGAGAAATTTATAGAGACCAAAGACATTCATTGTGTAATCCTATTAAACTAGAGATTCTTGAAAAAGCATTACATCCTGATAAAATTGCTAAAATTTTAGAACTTACAAATGATTTAGAAAATTTGGAAAATTATATTTAAATCTTAACATTAAATATAGTTGTTGTAACAAAAATAGCAATTAATACATCAACCGTATAATGTGATCTTGTTGCTATAATTGCCAACATATTAATAATATTCATAACAAATAAGGTTGGTAAATTAATAATATGTTCTCTGTAATATAATAATGTAAGTAATAATATAAAAGATGTATGACCACTAAATATTTTATCATAACATCCACCCAATATAAAGTTACGGTAATCAAATTTTGTATCACAACGTTCATATTTTGGAAGAACCGTAGAAACAATTGTAAAAGCACGAATTAACATAATAATTAAAAATTTTGTTAAAAATTCAATTGTAAGTTCTTGATTAAAATACATAATAGCAGGAATAACAGCAATAAAACCAATTATATCTATACTTATATGATAATCATGTAAATCTGGTAAAACAGAATGAAGTAAATCATGAATTTTATAATTTGTTGGTTGATCTTTATAAAAATCCATGCCAATTAAATGACACCAATAATTTAATCCAAATATAATTATAATTACAATAAAAAATATTAATATCTTATACATCTAATATAAAATTATATTTACTTTATAGAATGAATCAAAAAATAATTTCTACACTTCTAACTTTAGTCAATATTTCTTTAAACGGATGTATTATATATTATCTTAATAATTTAAGCACAATTGGTTGTGATTGCGCAATAAATTATAAAAGACATTATATTTTTGCATTTACTATTTTTTCATTATTTTTCAGTTCGGCTAATTTATTACTTTCAAATAAGATTAGAAATTATTTAGAAAAAACTCCGGTTCTTTTAGTTTTATTGACAGCCTTAACGATATTAAATATAGTATTCACTTTATTATATATTGATGAAGTGAAGAAAGCAAATTGTGATTGCTCTGAATCTGTATTTAGAGATATGATGTTTGTATTGAGTATTATACAAGCATGTATGTATGGAATAACATTCTTAAGTTCTTTATATATAACATTTTTATTTGCTTCTTTATCTAAAGAGATGAGTAATATTACTTTAAAAAAATAATAATTATATAGTTTAAAATAAGTCTTTTATTTTTTTATACTATAAAAAAATAAAAAAGTTTGCGTCATTCTACCACTAAATTATAAACACTTATAAGGTCCCTCCCAGAATCGAACTGGGCTTACTTGGTTCAAAGCCAAATGTACTAACCGATATACTAAGGGGCCAACAGGCATTTCTGCCTAATTTATATTATTTAATATGTGTTTTATGTTTTGTTTATTTTTTCTTTGTTTTTTATGTTTTTTTATTTTTTCTTTGTTTTTTGTTTTTTGTTATATCATGCTATCTACGCAGTCGCAGGGGCCGCCTTCACATAGTGGCGGTTGAGGTAGCGCTGGAGGTTGAAGTAAGTCAGAGGCTCATCAACACCAATTGCTAGGAGAGCACGGAGGGGAGCATCAGGCTTGATGTCGTGCTTGTTCTTGAGGTTGTTGGCCTTGACGTAGTCATTTACCGCCTTGGTGACCTCGGAGCGGCTCATCAGAGTGGCAGCAGGGCGACCGAGGAAGGTCAGCAACTCCTGAGTCACCTGGGTGGGGCGCTCGAAGATGGAGGGGGCACGCTTGACCTCAACACCATTCTCATCAACCTTCACACGACGGCGACGCTTACGAGCATCCTTCATGTCACGGTGGACACGCTTCTCCAGACGCTTCAGCTGGGCCTGGAAAGTAGAGAGAGTCTCACGGGCAGTGACCGCCAGAGCAGCCAGTGCCTTGATGTCCTCATCCAGAGTTGTGGCGGGAGCAGTTGGCGCCACAGGAGCAGCCTCTACAGGAGTAGAAGAGACTACCACTGGCGCAGGGGTCTCGGCCTTGGGGGCAGCAGCCTTGCGAGTCGCCTTCTTGGCGGGGGTGGCCTCCACAACGACTGGCGCAGCGACAGGGACTGGCACTGGGACAGGGACAGGGGCAACGGTCTCAACAGCAGAGCTCTTCTTGGCAACACGAGGAGTCTTCGCGGGAGTAGCAGTGTTCATTGTACCGGAGGTTGAGGTATTAGAAGACATTTTCTTACGCACTGATGACTCTTTCGTAAAATATAGAATCAATTTTTTTATAAAAAATCAATTTATTTTTTAAAAAAAAGAAAATTTATTTTTTTTTTTTGAAATCTCGATTTATTGCTGACATATTCCATTTTTTTTCATAATTTTAATTAACTATTTAAAGATTTTAGAAATTACTTTACGGCGGAATAAATAGGATAATTATGAATTCTTCTCAACTAAAATGTATTAACATCAAGAGCCGTCATTATTTATCTGAACAATGTAAAAATAAGGTTGTTTTTGGAAAAGAGTTTTGTTCAAAACATTTAAAAAATCCTCATCGTTTTATACAAAAAGAAAAGAATATAAAACAAATAATGATAATACAATCAATATGGAGAAAATACTCTTCAAGACAATATTTTAAACGCCAAGGTCCTGCTAGAGGAGATCTTTCTGTTAGCAATAATCAATGTGAATTATACAGTTTAGAGCCTTTAGTCACAATTCCTAAAATTTATATTTATAGTTATAGCGATACAAAGAAAAATATATGGTGCTTTGATATAAGAACCTTATCTTTTTTGTTATCAAAATCAAAAGAAATTAAAAACCCTTATACACGAGATGTTATATCAAAAGAAAATATTAATAAAATTCATAATAGGTTAAAATGGTTAAAGTCAAAAAAATACGATACAATGTATATAGATAATACAACATTTACAAGCGAACAAATATGGAATCAAAAAGTATTAGATTGTTTCTCAAAAATGGAAGAATTGGGGTATATTGTAAATACAGATTGGTTTCATGAAATGGATAAAGAAGACCATATAAACTTTTACAAAAAATTATATACTCTTTGGAATTACAGATTAAATTTAACAAACAAAGAAAAAAATGCTATTATTCCTTCTCATAATTCTACACGCAATAAATTGTTTAAGATTGATGATATTGAATTAAAAGAAGAAAAAGTTTTAAAGAAAACAAATTTACAGTTAATTGAAAGATTTATTACATCTGCTTATGATAAGCCACAAAAAGGTTTGGGTGTAATGTATATTCTTATGACTCTTGTTCAAATTATACCTGCTGTAGGAGAAACATTTCCTTGGATTTATGCTTCTATCTTATAATCTGTTACCGCTAATTTTTTTAATAAATGGAGATATATCAAATGTATATATATTTTTAATTATAAAATATAAACCAAAGTTTCTTTCATAAAAACGAGAACCAATTTTATCAATAGGGGGGATTGTGAGTGTATTCAATATATCTTTCATAACATAATTATTCACAATAAAGCAACTATGTTGTGCTAAAGTAAAATTATCATTTATTATTTCTACTATATCACATATAGACTCATCTTTTATTTCACTATTTTTAAGATTTTCTATACCTCTTTGTTTAACTTCTAAATCTGAATTATAACCACTGTTATGATGAAAAGTATATGCATTATTGTTATCTATAAGAGTTAAATCTATTCCCTTTTCTATAGTAATTGAATCTTGAATACAAAAATATATATTATAAGAAGGATATTTTGTATAAATATATTTCCAAGCACCATATTCATAATGTTTGTTTTTTACAAAACATAGTTCAACATCTGGAAAATCTTTCTTTATTTTTTCATAATATGTTACATCAGAACTATCACTATCTACAACACAAATCTTATAATCTGTAGAACCTTGTATTTGTATTTTATATAACTGTTCTATACAATTATATAAAATAGAATTTGGTGATTTTGAACAAATAGTAATTAATATTGACATATATTTTATAATAATAATAACTTTAACCCGAAGGAGTATAATAAATATTTGTTGAGAGAGCACATGGAGGACCAGGAGGGAAGAACTGTCGAAAACCAGGGTCATGACATACAACAGGTGTTGAAAGATTTGTCTGAATAAAAGGGAATTGTGTTCTATCATAACAAGGAGTCGGTAAAGTAATATATTGATTGTTAACAGGATTATCATCCGCACATACTGCGCAACTTTGCTCTTTATATAGTTTCGCAGTATAATCCATTTGTGTTCCTCCACCCGTATAGACAACATTTGCCGCACAATCCGATTGATAAGGATAAGTTGTCATTTGTTGAGAGGTATGTAAATTTACTACTGTCGCAACATTTTGAGGCACTTGAACAGAAGATGCTTTTGCTTGTCTTATAAGTGTTAATTCAGAAGAATCTCTAACTTTATTTCTTGCTACAAATTTCTGTGACTCTTCTAAAATATATCTCATACGTTCACTCTGTGACATTGCCATTTTATTCTACTAAAAAAATTGATTTTAATTTGTAAAAAACCAAAAAAATTGACTCGCTTTTTTTCGTAAAAAATCGATTAGTTTCAAAATGTCTTCTATCATCTTTCCCAAGGATTTCAAGACTTCAAGTGTCACTATTTCTCCTCTGAAGGTAATGGATAGTGGAGCAAAGTTGGCGTATCTTAATTATGACTCTAGTTCATTTAAAATGCAACTTAGTTCAATCCCTATTCCTTATGGTATGAGCACATTTGATAAGTCTGGTCCAGTTAAATATAGTGTTGATTTGTCACTCAAGGGTTATGATGTAGAAGGTTCAAAGATGAAGATTCTTTACGATGCTTTTACTTCTCTTGATGAGTATATGATTGAAATGGGTGTTAAGAATTCTAAACAATGGTTTAAGTCAGAACTCAATCGTGATGTTGTAAAAGCGTTTTACACACCTATTGTCCGCTTTTCAAAGGATGCGGATGGTAATCTAAAACCTTATCCTCCTACTGTGAAGATTCAGCTCAAACAACGTGATGGTAAGTTTGATATCTTTATTGTAGATGAAAAGAAACGTCCTCTAACTGATATTCCTCTTGAGGATATTCTTGTAAAAGGTGCTATTATTACAAGTATCATTCAGTGTGCTGGTGTATGGTTCGCTGGTAGCAAGTATGGTCTTTCATGGAAGGCTGTTCAGATTAAGACAGATCATCTTCCTGAGAGCATTCGTGGTTGTGCGATTCGTGATGAAGATGAAACTTCTGAAGAAGTTGCTTCTAGCAAGATTTCTTCGTCATCTACTCATCCTCATCCTCAGACATCTTCTGCTTCAAAGAACAAATTTGCTGAACTTGCGGATGATGAAGAGATTGACGATGAAGAGGCTATTGTAGAACCTATCAAGGCTCCTACTCCTGTTCCTGCTCCTGCTCCTGCTCCTGCTCCTGCTCGTGCTCCTTCTCCTATGATTGATGAAGATGATGACGATGATGATGTTATTGAGCCTGTTGCTATTCCTAAGAAGCCTATTGTTGTAACGAAGAAGACGATTACAAAAACTATTAGTGCCAAGAAGTAAAAATCTTAATACTAATAATATTATTCAATAAATTTATAAATTTTTTAATTTGCTCCACCACCGCATCCGCATCCACCGGGACCATTATTTATGTATACGTTACCATTGTTAATATCAGAGCAGAAGCAACCACCTTGTCTTCTTTCTACAATAACAGCACCAGACTGAGCGGTAGGTTGTTCACGACGAACACCACCATTGTTGACCGCAAGTTGATTCGCATTATTGAAAGCATAAAGAGCCATTGCGTTTCTTCTCTGTGTAATGTAAGATGAATCGTAATTTCCAGTGGGCATTTTACTACTAGATAAATATTTTTTTATCTTGGTATAGTAGAATTTAGAATAGTATTTGGTAAAGGACAACCTATTACCTCTGGAGGACCATTTAATAAATTTACTTGAGGACAAGGAATAATAATACGTCTTGTGGAAGGAGAATATTTCACAAAACGTGTTTCTGGATTTAGAGGATCATTTCTTTTTTCAAATAATTCTTGTTCTAACCTGGCAATCCGGACAGATTCAGGAACAACAGGAGGTCTGCTATAATCATATCCACAGTTGGCAACTTTTGAAATCTGATATGATGAATCACTAGGCACTGTTTGTCCTATAACAATTGCTTTACAGGTTCCACATGAATCAACACCATAATAGTTACGTGCTTTTGCTAACTGTTCTTGTATAGCACATCTTCTAGCAGAATCAATTAATTGTGATATTCTTCCTCCTTCTGTATTCATTCTCTCTTTTTCTTAAGAGTCTTTTTCTTTTCTTTTTCTTTTTGAATCCGTAATAGTTTTTCTCTCAATAATGTTGGATATCCTTTTTGATAACCAGAACATTCTATGGAAAAAGAGGGAAATTGTGAAATCTTTGACAATCTTAATGACTTTAATGTTTTAATACAGGAAGCAATGCTACACATTGATACTTTAAAATTACTGAAATAATGTAAAGAATAATATAAATTAATAATTGTATCTAATGAAGCAATTTTTAAAAGACGATTATTCTCTGTTTTAATATTATTATAACTATGGCAAGCAGATTCTTTTACTAATACTGCGATTAGTAAAGAATGTGAATATAATTCTATACGTTCTTGAATTAAATCACCTTTTTCTTTCACATACAGAATACGTAAAGAATCTTTATCAAACAACTGTTTTAAATCAAACGCATCTTTCTTCAAATCTGGGGAGAAAAATACAATTACTGATTTGAATCCTTTATTAAAAGAATAATCTAATTTTTTTGTTCCTAAGGATTTTTTATAAATAGATTCTAATTCTATATTTGTTAGAATTCTTTCATGTGTAATAATAAAATCAAAAATTATTTGACGTATTTCTTCAGATATATCTGGATGTGTTTTTACCTTTTTACAAGACTTTAGAGGAAAATTATTATTTAGTAATTCTAACCGTTCATATACTTTTGACCAACGAGAGACTTCACCTCTAGGTCTAGATAATTCTAAATACATCATCATACGTAACATATCAGGGCTTGTATAATGTATCCCTTCAATGACTTGTGATTCTTTTAAATAAATATTATATAATTGTTTATCTAAATAAGATATATCTGCCACTGCTATAAAATTAACTAAAATTTTCTTTGTTCCTTCATGCATTCCAACACGATGAATTACTTCTCTAAAACCTGCTTTTTGTAAGTCACCAACAAGTTCTAAGACATCTTTATCAATAGATGGTGAAAAGAAATCATAATCGGGAAGATCTAAGTTTGGATCATAGAATCTTTTATTTTTTGGTAATAACATATTAATCGCAGTTCCTCCATAACAGATTCTTTGTTTTTTCTGAATAAACTTTTTTACAATATTTAAGGCTTGTTGTAACTCTTCATTGTGCGCTGATTCATAATTTAATATTTCTTCTGCTTGACTTACTGCTTTTTCTAAACGTTGTTCTAATAATTTTTCTTTTGGTAAATAATGAATATTTTTAGATTCTTCTTCCATTATACCTATTAAGTAATTAGAATATCTGGTTTCATTCTAAAAGAACCATTGTATATAGTTTTTACATTTCTAGCATCTGCTAAAGGAGTATTGATATAGTCATAAGGGACAATATTTACTCCTAATGTGTTTAATAAGAATCCAACTTCTGCCGGATTTAATACATTGGTTGGTTCATCTTTCATAATTATAAAGTTATTTTTATGAGTTGCTAACCAATCTTCTCTTTGTTGTCCTGTTAATGCTAAAAGGGTTGTTCTCTTTATTATTAAAGCATTTACTTGATTTGATGTAGATATCGCAGTAGCATCAATAGGGTCAGAACCTTCTTTGTAATAATGAAAATTAATCTTATAATCTAAATCTTCCATTAATGTAAGAGAACCACTTGCATTTAATTGTTTTGAATAACTTGTATCAATATTTGTTCCAATTAATATTTTTGTATCAAACGTATGAATATCTTGTGTAAATATATCAGATTCTCTTGAAGAACGATAGTATTCTTTTGCGAAACGATTATTTAATACATTCAACGATAATGAGACTTTCTTTAAGAATGTAACATAACGATCTGTTTCTGTTAATTTATCGGGCGTTCTCACAAAATGTAAGAAAACAATGATGGGGTCATTATAATTTGGCATTTGGTCATTAAAACCATATTCTGCCAAATGCTGGAACGCATTATCCAAGGCTCCAGAATTATTTGAAATGAGATTACCAGAATTATCACGATATAATAAAGCAGGTTCGTATGGTCTGGAAAAGTTTTCTCTATTCATATCAGCAGTAAGATAATCTATATTAAAAAAGAAAGAACGACATCCTAATGCTAATTGTTGTGATATACCAGAATTTGTATCAAACACTTTGTCTAAATAAGCGGCTTGTTTTACTGTAAGTGGTTGTAAATTTTTTAATATATTTCTCTTTGCTTCACTTGTTGTTTGGTTTATTTGTGTTTCTTGTGTTGTTTGAAATCCTTCTTTCGTAGAAGATAATTTATTCACTCTTTCTTGTGCTTTATTTACTGCTGCTCGTGTATCTATAAATCCTTGAACATTCGTATTATTTCCTAAACCCTTCGCATAATTCCAAAGAGATATTGCGAGAGTTACAACAATTAACAATATTACTAAACGAACAAATACTTTTATTGGTGTTATAGGGTCACGAAACATATCTGGAATAGTATGAGTAAAAAATTTCTTCCAGAACTTTCCAGTATTATGGATGAACTGCATAAAGGCATTTGTCGTAGAAGGTGGTCCAACTGATCTAAGGGCTTTAGCAGCACCAGAACCATATTGTTGGGATTGTTGTGCGTATAAAGCATCTTGATAAGAAGCCTGTATTGACATACCTATTTACTATTTACTATTTATGTTTTATTGTTTTATTGTTTCATTTTTTTATTGTTTTATTTTTCTTCAAAATACTCTTTTTGTTTTTTATAGAACCTCCTCTTCTGGCTGCAATAGTTGATTTTGTAAATACTGTTGCTTGCAAACTATAATATTTGTTATTCCCTTCATCATTTATACCTATTACATATGGTTTCACTGTAATTTTATATGGTTTAGATGGAGATAAATTTCCTATTGTAACCCTTTTCCCAGAAGAAGTAATACTAGGATTAGGACTTACAGTAGTTCCATTCGTATTTAATACACTAATCTCTGCTTCATTTACATTTGATACCCAAGTAAATCTTATACTATTTGATGTTATATCAGTTGATGGTATTGTATTAATGGTAGCATTATTTGGTTTACCAATACATGTTAATGTTTGCGATATATTTGTAAAAAATTCACAATATTGATCATTATTAGCAGAATTTATTATCTTATAATTTATTCTAAACCAATATTTTCGTCCTGGAATAATACCTGGTATTTCTATACTGGCACGATTATTTCCTGATGAAGGTATAGGAATACTTGATAAAGAAACGTTAGAAGTTCCCCATCTACTTTGTGAACCACTTATAAAATTATAATTTATATAAACATATTGTAATTCAACATTTATTCCATTAAATGCATAATTTATCCAATTAAGTCGTATAGTTTGAGTAGCAGGATTATAACCACTTAGACCTAGATGATTAATAACACGATTTTGTTGAAATCTTTTCTTTATTTCTTCTGTAACGGAATTACGACATCTTGGAGGAGTATCAATTGGAATCGTTGATACTGCTGGACAAGGTACTAACATATTAACTCTAGAATTATCGGAACAAATTTTTTGATTTTGACATTGACCTAAATTAGCCTCATTGTAATGATTTATAGTATTTTTAATATGAGTAATTTGAAATACTAATCTGTCATTATCAGTAATACTAGACCCTACTATATCTATATATCTATTATAAAAATCTGTGTAATATGAAAGAGTTAAGTATAAATTTTTTAATTGTTCTTTTAAACATAAAGAACCATTTAATAGACCAAATATTTCACTATAATCTGTTGTTATTGTATTACTACCCCTATTACCGTATATAGTGTAATCTGATGTTGTAGATGTTAAATATTTTTTATAATTACTAGCAATACTGCTTGTTGTAGTCACATAATTCTTTAAATCATCATTTATTGCTCCTAAATATAAAAATGTTAAAAAATTTTTTTGAAAATCATGGTAAGGTGTATAATCCGTAAATAAATTATTAATATCAGATATAACCTCTTTATAAGGAACATTATTACAAATAATATCTTTTAGTTCATCTGATAAATATAGTAATGATGAAACTTCATTACAATATCTTGGTGCTGGTCTAGGAGAAGGTGATGGTGATGGTCTAGGTGATGGTCTTGGAGATGGTCTTGGAGAAGGATATGGTGTTGGAACAGGAATAGGAGATGGAGATGGTCTAGGAGATGGTTTTGGAGATGGAACAGGAACAGGAACAGATGCTGGAACAGGAACAGGAACAGATGCTGGAGAAGGTTCTGGAGCAGGTGCTGGTACTGGTGCTGGAGAAGGTTCTGGAGCTGGTGCTGGAGAAGGTTCTGGAGATGGAGAAGGTTCTGGAGATGGTTCTGGTGCTGGTGCTGGTGCTAGTGCTGGTGCTGGAGAAGGTTCTGGTGCTGGAGAAGGTGCTGGTGCTGGTTCTGGAGAAGGTTCTGGAGATGGAGAAGGTGCTCGTGCTGGTTCTGGTGCTGGTGCAGGTTCTGGTGCTGGTTCTGGTGCTGGTGCTGGAGAAGGAGAAGGTGCAGGTTCTGGTGCTGGTGCTGGAGAAGGTGCTGGTGCAGGTTCTGGTACTGGAGAAAGAGAAGGTGCTGCAGATATACTCCTTGGAGTAAGAGTTAATGTTAAACGATCTGATCTAGTATATCCACAAGCAGTTAAAGTAGAGCCAATACAACTATAATTAATACCATCATTAAATATTATAGTATTTACATTAGCAACATAATCAGCTAAAGTAAATACACGACCAAGTCTACAATAATAATAATTATAAGCTGTTGAAACGCCATATGGTGCTGTAGTATTACCATTTAGATATGTTGCTTGAACTAATGATGTAATAGCATTTTGTACACCAGGTAATATTCCTTGTGAAGTTAATTGAGAATATGTTGGTAAAGTAGATGGAACAATATTAGGACATGTTGGAAGAGCTTGACCACCTTTTATTATTTTTCTACTTTTTTTTTCTTCCATCCTACTATTTCTTCATATAATCTTCCATTGCTTTATCAAACGCTTGAAATTGTTCTTCCATACTAACTTTCTTTTTATCTTGTTTCTTTTCAACTTTTCCTTTGTTTTTTAATAACTTCTGTAAATTCACAGAAGTAACAGATGGATTTAATAAAACTTCTGTAAAAAATTTAGGGCATTGTGGTAACATTCTTCCTAGAACAATAGGATCTTTGATTAAAGGGTTCGCAGCAGGTATCTTCCATCGGGGAACCTCACAAATAACTTGTGCTATAAGAGATAGTAAATTCTTTTTAAAAGAAGCAGTAAATTGTGTATCTGTTGAACGGAATAAGTCTATTAAACTTTGAAATTCTTCATTCATTCGTATCATTTGTTTTCTTGCTAATTCTTTATAAATTTCAGCCATTATTGCTAGAAAATAGTAGGATACTTCTCCTTTTCCTTTACCTGTAACACTTCTATCAACTGTTGTCAATGAAGCATTGTTATTATCTTTTCTTAAACGAACCTCTTCTTCAAATCCCCATTTTATCCAAAAGAGAACTCGTTCTAAAGAATATTCTGAAGCAGATTTTACAATCTCATTTCCTAAAATATATAGAACACGTAAGTCTCCTTCTCCTCTCCATACTTTTGATACAATATCAGATGATGGAGCAGAAGCAACACTTTTTAACCACATTGTGTCGTGTGTTTCTGAACCAACTTTGGGCCAAATAATTTTATGTGACTTTGGAGCATCGTGAATCACAAGAATAATTTCACAAACTTTGTTCTGAAATTCTGAATTGCTGTATAAGGTTTCATCAGGATATTTATTAATTAAATCATTTAATTCACGAATACGTTGTCTCAAATACATAAATATACGAATAGAAGCAATACCAACATTATTTAGAGCATAGTCCCACAACATTTTATAAAAGGTATGAATACCTCCAGAACATATTAAGTCAATCCCAAAATGTAAGCATTTTCCTAAACTTACAGGACCTGATTCATGTAGATTTTTTTCAAATGCTAATATACTCTCACTCGGTAAGTAACCTGACCGGGTGCGAAGATTTTTTATATCATCATCATTTATACTCATTATTAATTTATAATATATAGAAAAGTTTTAAATTTACGCATATTATACTAATTTAATTTAATGTAAATGTATTTGTTGCAAAATTTATTTCTCCAGAATCAGAAAGTGTTGTAATTGTAACTGTATAAGTTCCTGGAGCCATATTTACAAATGTTTTTGTCCCTGGATTTTCTGGAGTTATTATCCCCATATTAATTGGTTTAATTAGAGATTGAGGAATAGGAAGAACAGGAAGCATATCTTTTGTAAATATAATACTTATTGTAGAAATAGTATTTAGTGGTGTCCAACTAATAGGAACTGTATATTTATTTGTATTGTTATCTTTTATTGTAGAACCGATTGTTATAATAGGGACTTCATCTGTTTCTGTTGTTGATTTATCTGTTTTATCTGTTTCTGGTGTTGATTCATCTGTTTCTGGTGTTGATTCATTTGTTTCTGTTGTAGAATCTGAATTTATAATATCAGAAAGAGAAGGCATTTTACTATAAATTAATTCATTAATTCGGATTATAATTCGTGAAGTTGCGTCACTAATACAACTTATTTTAGGATTTTTATTATAAAATTCTTTAATAATTTTAATCATATTATTAAAATTATTTATGTTATTCTGTGGTATTTCATTAGTAAAATGGGGTAATCTATCTGTTAGTGATGGTCTAGCAGTTTCCACGTCGTATAAATTAATTGCTCCAACTATAGTTGTATCAACTGTTGAATACCAAAGTAGTGAATCTATTTCATTTTTCTTTTGAATACCATTCTTATCTAATAATGGTTCTAACAGATAATCAGTATGTGTTGTAACATCGTGAAACATTAAATTATTAAAATCATCAGTATAAATTTTCATAATACTACCACCTACCATTGAACCGCCACTAGATGATGCTGGTGCTGGTGCTGGTGTTCTTCTTGCTAACGAATAAGGGTTAAAAATACCAACTTCTACTATATTACTTGTATTATTAACCCAATATGACCCTGTCCCAGGGAAAACATATGCTCCAGTTTGATTTATATAAGATGGTAAGAAATTGGGGATATAATTAATTATCGTATTTAGAGGGGTTGTATCAATAATTCTTCCAATATAATAATATGCCACTGATCCATCGTTATTTAATACTCTTCCAGTTACGGTTCCTAAAGTTGTAGGTTGTCCTACTGTTCCTGGTGTTAAATTAATTGTATCAAAAAAACTTGGTTTTGCGAAATCTAAATCTGAATTATCTAATATAGCATATTTATTAATTTTTGGCCATGGTGTGCCGTCAGGTCTAAGTGAACGAGTATTATTAAAATATATTTGATTCCATAAAGATGGAGGACCGAAAATTCTTGAAGAAGTAATCTGGGCATTTGTACTTGTAGCCATTAAAGGAATTTTTACATTTGATAATAATGATACAGGTGCTGAAGAACTAGAACTAACTGTCGGATTTAATAGAGGATTATAATCAGCAACATTTGAATTTGTTGAAGTAATAATATTATATACCTGTGATTGAGCAACACTTGTTATAAAACCAGAATTATTTATAAATGTAGTAGGACTAAATGCTGAAGAACTAATATGAATATATGCCAAGACTAATGTTGGTTTATATAATTCTGCAAAACCAGTTATTGTTGGACAATCTAGAGTAGTTACAGATATAGAATTAGAAATAACAGACATATCTTGATCAAATTCATAAGTTGATACTTGCATTCTTACAGTATATAAGGTCTGACAAGTTATTCTTAAAATATAATTATTATCAACATATGCTATTGTTGTTTTCATTTTTAAAGGGGTTGTTCCAGTTGCTGCTATAAAACTAATATTACTAGGATCTAGTAAATGTAAGTTACTAGGAACACCATTTAATTCTAAATAATAACGATTAATTACTGTTCCACCTGTTTCATTACTTGGAGCATTCCAAATAAGGTCAAATGAACTATCTCTAATATTGCTTGATACCAGTGATGTAATTTGACTTTGTGGTGTTATACGTGGAATAGTAATACTCATCGTATTAGATGTAACAATTGTAGAATCATCTGATAAATTATTTTTACGTATTTTAACATTACATGTTACATCAGTAGTTGTATTTACACCAACATCATTCACTATATATGATAATGTTGTTCCAGTTAATATAATAGAATTATTAAGCATAAAATTCCAATTAATACCTCCATCTATACTATATTTATAACTATACGATCTTGATGACGTTCCACAATCACCTTCACAATTCCAATTTATCTTTATTCCCAAAGAACTAGATTCTCGTGTTACACTTGTAATTATTAATGGTGGTGATGGTTGAGGTGCTGGTTGTGGAGATGGTTGAGGTGCTGGTTGTGGAGATGGTTGAGGTGCTGGTTGTGGAGATGGTGATGGAGATCGTTGAGGTGATGGAGATGGTTGAGGTGCTGGTGATGGAGATGGTTGAGGTGCTGGTGATGGAGATGGTTGAGGTGCTGGTGATGGTGCTGGAGGAGCAGCAGAAAGATTTAAATAATATACATAATTTGGAACATTTGGTAATTTATTAATTTCCCTAGGATCTATTGAAGAATACATTATATTATATGTAGCCCCATCAGTTAAACTATATATATTAGTATTAAGATTAGATACATCAAAAGTATTAGTAACAGCAGACAAACCATTACCAATACTAAATTTTTTAATATACATTCCATCAAAAGTTGTAGCAGTTGGATCTATGTTATTAGTAGTAGTAATAAAAAAACATCGGGATGGTGTAATAGTATTAGTGTTTAATAATCCATTAGAATCTAGTAAATTTCCACTCGCATCAATAAATAAATAATATTTAACTTCATTTATTATAGAATGTAAACCAGTATAAATATCAGTGTATTTATAATCATTTTCATTATTATATTCTAAATCTAAATATTCATTTGTATTTATATCATCTAAACGATTCGTTAAACTTACAAGTGAATTTGAATCCAGTTGTTCATCAACTATTGCATTTTCAGAAGGATCTATATCTATTCTATTTCTTGTTAAATCATCTATATAAAAGAATTCATAAGATTTATGTTTATCTGATATATAAAAACCAAGAGGATTACCAGTATTATCAGTTCCAGTGCCATTATCATTTTGTAATCTTGAATTAATATTATCGTAATATACAACTTCATTATTAAATCTATATCCAGTATTTATATATCTTGGATAAGGTTCATTGGGATATTTACCCTCCTTTAATAGAGCAATAATTGGGTCACGTTTTATTCCACCAGCAACTGTTTGAATTGTATTATCAGAAGCAACAATCATTTTAATAGTATTTGTTCCAGAATCAATAAAAAATACATTTCCATCAGAATCTATTGTAATAGCAGTTGGGGCACTTAATAATGCTTCTGTTGCCAAGATACCTTCATTTACAGGATAAGGTGCTGGTGCTGGTGCTGTTGATGATAATTCTTTATCTCCAGCAATAATATCAAATTTTTTATCATTTGATACTTTGTATATACAATTATTACCTGTATCAGAAATGTATAAATGATTATTATAATATCCTAAACCAGAAGGATTTTTTAGTTCTATATGGTCAATTGTATTAATTTCTGTAATTGTTAAAGGTTGTTCTGGTGTTGATGGTGGTAGAGATATACTATTTATTTCTGTTGGTATTGGTGGTGGATGATAATAATGACAAATGGCCTCTTTTCCCCCTAAACAAACTTTATGGAATGTCCCATAGAAATTTTGAGCAGAACCTTCTCTTGGTGTAAAGGTATAATCAATACGAACATATATCATCGGTCCACCACCAGATGTCCATCCTGGAGAAGCATTAGGTACATGTTGATAACCGTTTAACCAATTATTATTTTGTGTAAAATGATTATAATATAATGTATAACTGAACGTTCCATCAACACCATTTGTATCTGGATCATTCCAATACAATGTAAGTATGTTACTATGTTTATTCCATCCTACCCTAAGATTTATAACAGGTGTAGGTGTAAAGATTCTTCTTGTTGTATCAATTCCACCAAAAGTAGAACTAGGAGGAGTAGTCGTTCCATTATATTTAATAATTTTATTATTACTACTATCAGCGATATAAATATTCGTTCCATCATTTGTAATTGCTGAAGGATTATTTAGACCAGTTACTTTCGCAACTGAATCTCCTTTCTTAAACAATGAATTATTCGTTAAATAATAAATATCATTTCCTAACTTTGTCATTTTTGTAGCCCCTGTCATTGTTAAACCACTAGCAATAACTGTTGGAGGGTCAGCACATACATTTAATTTTTGAATAAGGGTTCCTCCAGCGATTAATACATTTTCTGAAACATCTAAACACAAACCATTTGCTCCTTCGTAGTAAAACTCATTAATTTTACCAGCATAATCTAAAGAATGTATATTCTTTGTAGAATTATTATCTGTTATATATAAAACCTTTTTACCAGATACAACAATATCTTTTATCGGTGAAGTAAATAGTAAAGCATCTTTATTTTCACCTGTTGGAACATTTCTTGAATTATTTATAGGTTGAATTGTTATCTTATTTAATCCATTATCATCTATAAATAGTAAATTATCTGAAGCATCAAATAATAACTTTCTAGGATTCCTTAGAATAGTATTGAATCCATCCATTACTGGTGGAGGTGCTGCTGATGGATAAGGAGCAGGTGATAAAGTAGTTCTATATCCAAGAACAGTATATATAATATTATCAAGAACATCTACATAACGAATTACATTATTACCAGTATCTGAAATATAAAGATTTCCTTTTTTATCCACTGCTATACCTTCAGGAGAATTAAGTTTAGAATCTTTTGCTTTACCACCATCGCCATCATAATCAGAAGTTCCAGAACCAGCAATTGTATAAATTTTTCCAGCATCCATATTTATACCATAGTATTTGCCACTTCTTACAGGAACCATTCGTATTCTATGATTATTTGTATCAGCAATGTAAAGATTTCCTATTTTATCCAGACATATTTGTTTAGGATTATTTATTTTTGCTACTAAAGCACTGCCACCTTCACCGCTAAAACCATAATTTCCATCAATGTTAACATAAGATCTTATAGTAGAATTTGTTGTAAAATTTTGTGTTAAAACATATACTATTTTAGAACCTCCTACAACATATAATCTATCTCTAGTTTTATCATATGCTAAAGATGAAGGGGTTAGAAAATATAAAGATATATCAGAGGTAGGAGAAGTTGTCACATAACCTTTTCTAATAAAATCACCATCAGTATAATAAATAGGTGGATCATTAGGTGGATCATCTACCGCATCTATTTTAATAATATCTCTTATTCCATGACCTACTCCAATATTAGTAGATGATCCATTTGGAGAATCAATAATTATCTTTAATATACCACTTCTACTATTACTTGATGATACATAATACAAAGTATTATTATAAATTGAGAATGTTATAAGAGGAAAGTTAGTTGATCTTGTAATAGTTAAATTACTTCTCAATGGAGAAGCAATCGTATCTATTCTATGAATATTATTACTTGAAGAGTTCAAAATATATAACGAATTATTATTAAATACTAATTTAATTGGTTTTCCAATATTTGCGTTTATTCCTAATACAGAACCACTTTCAATTGTTCCACCACCCGCAATTCTTTTTATAATGCTACAATTAATATCAATAATATACACACAATTTGTTCCAATATCACTTACATATATTGAACCATTTCCTGCTGTTATGCTTAAAGGTAAAATAAATCCATGAGTTACAACTTCAAATGGTGAAGGAGTAGGAGAAGGTGAAGGTGAAGGAACGGGTGAAGGAGATGGTGAAGAATTAAATACTATACTTCGAACATCCATTTTTACAATTCGTTTATTACCAGTATCCACAATATAAAGAGTATTATTATGATATGCTAAACCTGTGGGCCATAATAATCCAGCATTACTATCTATCAATACAGTTCTTAAAGATGTAGAAATTTGATAAGCAATAATTCTATTATTTAATGTATCAGAAATATATATAATTTTATTATTAGTATTATTATTATATGCTATACCCCAAGGCATATTTAATGTATCATCTCCACCTAAACCAAGTATAGGAACAATTGTATTTTCTCCTTCTGGTATTACTGGTGATGGAGAAGGAACAGCTGCTAATGAAATATCGCAATCCGCAGAAGATCTACGAGGAGGAGCAGGAGGAGAAGGACTACTATTGGATGAAGAAGGCCTTGCTTTTAACACAACATGATTTTTATTATCTACAATATACCAATCAGAATCAATCAAAATAAAATCAGTTGGGGCATGTAATACAATTTGTTTTTGATAACCTATAGATATATATTTCCTATCAGTATAAGGAGGAGAAGGTTGCTTACCAATAAAAGATGATTCATTTTTATATATACTACCATTTACATAATCACACCAATATAAATGAGTTGGACTTAAATAAAAAGAAACTGGTTTTGTAATACTACCACTTCCATTTATACTTTTATCATTTAAATAAATTTTATAATTTGATATAGGATTCATATCAAAAGAAGGAGAAGGAGAAGGAGAAGGA
>Ga0214919_10000781_pt1 | contig 54579 bp, 70 predicted proteins | sample LL1503_MetaG_FD_177994 | JGI IMG/M metagenome (GOLD analysis project Ga0214919, IMG submission 177994) | Freshwater microbial communities from Lake Lanier, Atlanta, Georgia, United States - LL-1503 | ecosystem: Environmental > Aquatic > Freshwater > Lake | place: USA: Georgia | collected... | reverse complement strand
ATTTATTTACATAAATATTGATTATTTGTTATTAATATTGCATTTTTTGAACAACATTTTGAATTTGCATCTTCTTGTGCAGTATATTCTTTTCCATTTAATATACCTTTTTCACCTTCAACTATAGATCTAACACTTTTGCAAACATCTTGACAAGATCCTTTTACTGTACCTTGATTGCCTGTTCCTTCCATTATATATATATATAAAGAAGAAAATATTTTAGTTTGAATTTGTTAAACTAGCAGCAGTTGGTTTCACACATATATACATCGAGACTAGTAGCTGTTCTTATTATGTAGTATTAGCTAGCATTTGTATATATAAATTAATTTTAATCAATGTCTGTTTCAATCAACCCTTTCCAGTGGGCAAATACTGGTAATGGCAATCCCATACAAGGAATACCATTAAAAAATAGTTGCTTAGTAGAAACATATTTGTTTTTCTTCATTTTTTCAACTTCTTCTCTATTACGATCCATCGTAATATCAATGATATACACTTCGTATTCATTGATATATGATAGAGCGACTCCCTCGTTATAATCTGGGAAATTACCCAAATACTTTTTTTTGTTAACTTTCGCATCTTGGTACGTTGTTCTTTGAATTGTAGTATACAATATACGACCATCATCGCGAAAGCCTTCAATATACCAATTACCGGGGCCATTTACCTCGATGTTTGAAATCTGCCACTTCATTCTGTAGGTTGTTGTTTTGTGTGTTGTTTTGTGTGTTAATAGGTATAATGAATGTTATATGTAATTATTTTTTCAATTTTTTATAAATTTCTTTTCAAAACTTTCTTTATTCAATAACTCAATACTTAATTCAATAGCTTTCTTTACTTTTGAATTATTCGCACTTGTTATCTCTTCTTGTGTAGTTACCAAATAATTTGTTTTACTACTAACTGTACTATTTACTTTACCGCCATGATTTTCAATATATTTTTCCCATTCAGGATTTCTAAAACCACTAAATACAAATATTTTACCCGATATTTTACTATCTTGGATAACTTGTGTGCTTACTTTATATTCTGATACTTTCTTTTGTATATCTTTTGGTAACTTATTTACTAACTTTTCAAATTCAATAATCTTTTCTGCAAATTGGTTAGCTGTAATTTCTTCAAATCCTTCTATTTTTTTAATATCATTTTTGATATCTTCTTTTGATTTGTTTTTTATCCAAACAAGTATCTTTGGATAAATTTCAAATATTTTCTTTAATCGTTTTTCACCAAAGTTATGGCCAAAAATATTACTAGCATTAGCAAATATTAATATATTTAGTTCTTCTATGCTTTTTTGAATACTGTCATATATTTTCTCTGCCATTGTTTCTTTAAAATTATCTAATTCTAACAATTCTTTTTGTTTAATTTCTAATATTTTAATTATGTCATCATAACCTGCATCATACAATTTTGCAACTGTTTGTTCATTCAAAAATTTTATATTTGCATGTGTTACAAAATATGTTAATTCACTAATTCGTTGTTCTCGTATTACATCTTTATTCTTATTTTTAACTGTATCAACAACAATATCGACTTTACTTTCATTCCATACATATGCAAATGTAGGCATATCTGCTTTAGTAGGTTTAATTACTTTTTCAATATGAGGAATTACATCACCAGCACGACTAATTTGTATAATACTATTTTTTCCGATCTTATTCTCTGAAATAAATTTAGCATTAAAACCTGTTGCACGTTTAATAGTAACTCCAGATAATTTAACTGGTTCAATTAAAACTGTTGGTTTAATATAACCATCTTTTGAAATATTCCATTCAACTTCAATTACAGTACATTTTGCAGTATTTTTTTCTGGCAATTCTTTGAATGCAAATGCATATTCAGGATTTTTTGTTTTATTTACAGGGTGTAAATTATTATCAGTAATAATAATACCATCTACTTCATATTTACCTGTCTTTTTTCTATCCTGTAATATATCTATTAATTTTTCAAATGTAATATTTTTTAATAAATTATGATGTACAGTAATAAAACCTAAATCACTAATATTTTTTAATTGTTCTGTATGTATATATCGTGGATATAATTGTTCATATCCTACAAAATCAATTAATTTTACTGTTTGTGGATCAATCGTCTTTTTATTTGTTAATCCTGCAACCATTGATCGTGGATTTGTTTTATCACCTGTATATTTATCATAATTATCCAATGATATAATCAATTCTCCACGTACTGCAATTTCTGATGTACATTTTAATTTTGCTAAACTTGGTATATATGGTATTAAAAAACTTACATCACTTCCCATTTGTTCATCACCACGTTTATATAAATGTGCAACATTATCTTTCCAATGATATAATGCTGATACACCATCTAATTTATCCGTAATTGTATACGAACCTGTATATTTTGTTAACCATGTTGCAAATGATTTACTATCCGATAATTTATATTTATCCATACTACCCATATGATATGGTAAGTTAACTTTTTTGATTTCGCTAACTTTTGGTAATGGTGCACCAATTTTAGCAAGTGTTGGATGTTTTGGATCTCTTTTTTTTAGTTCATCAACTAAAAAATCAAATTCATCATCTGTCATAACTGCAGATTCATTATAGTATTTTTTAGATGCATGTAATATAAGTTTGGATAATTGTTCATCCGATACTTTTTCTATAAATGCAACTGGATCCGAAGTATATTTCTTAATGGTAGCATTCATTTTTAATTTATATTATAATAAATATTTATAATATAAATTTATTTCAAATTTAGTAAAATGTTTCTATCTTAATTTTGCATGCTATTGTATTTTGCTAAATATTTTTCATATTTATAATAGTTACTATTACCACCTCCTCTTTGAGATTTTTTGCTTTTTTTACTCTTTTTGCTTTTTTTACTCTTTCTACTCTTTTTTCGTGTTACTCTTCTTGTTTTACCTTTCTCTTCACTTCCACGTTCAGCTTCTTTTTCTTGAATAAATTTAACTTTGTCATCTAATTTTTTAGCAAAATCTTTAATAAAAGATTTGCTTTTAATTAATTCTAACATCATTTCTGCTCGTTTAAATCCCGATGCATCAGGATGTTTTTCTTTGATATGATGATACGCAAGTGATTTATACGCTTTGGCATTAATATTAGATAACTTTAATGTTTTTTCTAAATATTCCATAGCTTGTTGGTGTATTAAATCACCAGGAGAATTTTGTCTACCACCACTAAGATCAGAATTATACGATACATACGATTGAGCATCTACATCAATTTCATTAATAAAATTCATAAACGATTCGGATGATAATAATTGATTACGTGTAGGAATATTAGTATCATTATGATGATTATAGTTTGGTACTGCAACTTCTAATAATGGCGATTGTTGTGTTAGATTAAATGGATCTCTTAACATATATATAAAATACAAAAGATTATATATCTATATATTTTTATTAATTATTAATTAATAAATTTAACTTATTATACGTAATTGTAGTATTACATAATGGACATTTATTAATTTTTTTTAAACATTCTCTACATACATTTTGATGACCACATACACCAACTAATTCACCCATATTAGTGTAACATATACAACAATCTTCTATAGAATATTTATATATTGGAAGAAAAATTATATTAATTTTTTTAGATACTTTTTTCTGTGGTAAATTTATAAATTTATCAAATTTATAGTTTATAGAAACATACTTATCATTACCAATGATATATCTATTTTTATTTTTATGTTTAAATTTTATATGATAGTAATTCAGATTAATTTGATTTGCAAAAATAATTATATTTTTATAAATAATTATTACTTTAACCAAATTTACATCTAAATTAATAGGAATATAGATATATTTTATTAATAATAAATTATAATATTTACGTAATAATATAAATAAACAATTAATCAATACTTTGGATATAATGTAAAATAAATAATAATTACAATGTATTATATTGTATAAAAACATTAATATTAATTCATATATAAAATTATCATATTGATTCATAAAAAATATGATAGTTTATATTTATATTATAATAACATAAATGATGTAGGTGTAAAATTAGATATATCCATATAAGAACCTGAATTTTGCATATTATTTTTCATATTTGATGAATTTGAACTTTCTATTTGTGTTTTTGGTTTAACAATTGGTTTATTCGTAATATCTGATATTTCTATAGTACTTTCTTCATTACTTTCTTTATTACTTTCTTTCTTACTTTCTTTCTTAATCTCTTTACTATTTTCTTTGTTAGTTTCTTTGTTAGTTTCTTTATTATTTAATGGTTTATTAAGTTCACTATTAATTTCTTCAAATAATTCATTTAATTGTACCTTATCCGGTATTTCATTAAAATATTCAAATTCATTATTATCATTTTCTTCTAATAACATTTTCATATATTTTTTTTTTAATATTTTTTCTTGTATTGCATCATATCGTTTCTTTTCAATATAACACCATGTTAAAAATAATACTAATAATATTATTATAACTGATATAAATAAATTATCTTTAACCAATCCACATGTATTATTACCTGCAGATTGAATAAAATTTGTAATTTTTGTAAGAAATTTATTTTTAAATCCTGTTGATTGTGTTGACCCTCCTCTAAATGAATTTGTGATATTATCTAATACATTCATGTCAACTAAATGTGGTCGATTTAAATTATATAAATTATTTATTTGTTCACCCATATTATTAATGTATATATTTTATTATAAAAATTAGAAATCATCCACAATTTTAATTTGTCCAATAGTTGCCTTTTGATATTCTGTTGGACGCTTTTCAAAAAAGTTTGTTTTACCTTGAATTGATATTGCATCCATAAAAGAGAATGTTGAAGGAAATTCTACATTATAAAATTTATTATATCCTAAATTGACTAATAAATTATCTGCTACAAATTCAATATATTGACACATAGTTACTGAATTCATACCAATTAAATCACATGGTAAGGATTTAGTAATAAATTCTTTTTCTATTTCTAAGGCATCGTTCATAATTTCATATATTACTTTTTCCGATAATCGTTCATTAATTAATTTATATAAAGTACATGCAGTTATTGTATGCATACCTTCATCTCTTGCTATAAATTCATTTGCTGCTGTTAATCCTGGCATTAATCCTCGCTTTTTTAACCAATAGATTGCACAAAATGATCCACTAAAAAATATACCTTCTACTATTGCAAATGCTACTAATCGTAATGGAAAACTAGATTCTTTATCTTCAATCCATTTCATCGCCCACTCCGCTTTCTTTTTTACACATGGAATTGTTTCAATAGCATTCAACAAATGTGTTTTTTCATCACTATCTTTAATGTATGTGTCTAATAATAATGAATACTGTTCACTATGCACGTCCTCTATCATCGCCTGAAAATTATATAAATATTTAGCTTCTTTGTAAAGGTTACCAATATATTTAATATCTTCCTTAAATCTATCCGAAATATTCCAATTTACTATGCCATCTGATGCTGCAAAAAATGCTAAAATATTTTTAATAAAATATCGTTCATTATCATTTAACTTTTCCCAATCTCTCATATCATTTGATAGATCAACTTCTTCTGCCCTCCAGAAAGAGCTTTGTTGTTTTTTATAAAGTGACCATAATTCATGGTTTTGAATTGGAAATACAGTTAAATTTTGAATAGATTCTGGCATGTTTATTTTATATGTTTTTATAATATATATATTTTTATATTTATAAATTTTCAATTTTATTATCTTTACTTATTTATGCATATACATACAATATCTTTATTAGGTTTAAGACCTAAAAATGAAGATGATTTATTTTATAGCCTAAATTTAAATCAAGATTCACAAAGTGATAAAAAAAGAAATGCAAATATCATAGGAATATTCGATGGTCATGGTGGTAATTTAGTAAGTAAATATCTTAAAGAACATTTGCCAAAATATTTATATACAAATACACAAAAAATATTTTCTGCAAAAAATAATGAATATATTTTAAAAATATTTGATAAATTACAATCAAAAATAGTAAAAGACATACCACAATCAAAACATATGGGTTCTACTGCTTTAATCTTACAATTAGAAAAAGGTAAAAATGATATGTATAATATCCAAGTTATGAATGTTGGTGATTGTCGTGCTGTATTATGTAATGAATACAATATTGCAATGAATTTAACAAAAGATCATAAACCTATGATGTGGGAAGAAAAAATGAGAATAGAAAAATTAGGTGGTAAGATAATTAAAGAAGCTGGTGATGATCCTCGAATTAATGGATTAGCTGTATCAAGAGCATTTGGTGATTTAGATGTATTACCATATGTAACACATGTACCTGAAATTTGTAATTATCAAGTAAATGTAAATTCACGATTTGTTATATTAGGATGTGATGGTGTTTGGGATGTATTAAATTCTCAAGAAGCAGTTGATTTTGTATTACGAGAAATGTTAACTACCGAAGCAAATATATTATTACAAAATTATCATACACATACACAAAAAAATGTGGCTAAAAAATTAGGTGAATATGCAATTAAGAAAGGTTCTGGAGATAATATTAGTGTTGTCATTTTATTTTTTATGTAATATATATATGAATTATCAAAATAAATATAATAAATATTTAGAAAAATACAATAAATTAAAAGGTGGTTTTGTAATTAATCAAGGTGAAGATAATGAATTATATATACCACCAGAAGTTATTCATGAAAATATATTTTCAGAATATTCAATGAAAGATGCCCTAAGATATTCTAGAATTAGTCAAGCTGCTAGAGATGCTGTCAGAACATATCCATGGAATTTTTATAATGATCGTATACCTGCTTTTATGACTATAAAACGTTTTTTTGAATTATTTCCTAATGCAATTGGGTTAAATATTGTTAATAGACATGATATAACTGATAATGATTTCATCTATATTCCAAAAGATGAATTTGGTAATTGTAAATTAAAATATTTAAATATGAGAAGTTGTAGACAAATAACAGATGCTGCTTTTGTTCATTTGAAGGGTATTCATACTTTATCTATAGGGGAGTGTAGACAAATCACAGATGCTGCTTTTGTTCATTTGAAAGGTATTCATACTTTAAGTATAATGGATTGTAATCAAATAACAGATGCTGCTTTTGTTCATTTAAATGGTATTCAAAATTTAGATATGAGATGGTGTGAACAAATAACAGATGCTGCTTTTGTTCATTTGAAAGGTATTCATAGTTTAGATATGAGTAATTGTGTAGAAATAACAGATGCTGCTTTTGTTCATTTGAAAGGTATTCATACTTTAGATATGAGTATGTGTGTACAAATAACAGATGCTGCTTTTGTTCATTTGAAAGGTATTCATACTTTAGATATGATAGATTGTAGACAAATAACAGATGCTGCTTTTGTTCATTTGAAAGGTATTCATAGGTTAATTATGGAGCATTGTAGACAAATAACAGATGCTGCTTTTGTTCATTTGAAAGGTATTCATACTTTAAGTATAATGGATTGTAATCAAATAACAGATGCTGCTTTTGTTCATTTGAAAGATATTCAATATTTAAATATGAGTAATTGTAGACAAATAACAGATGCTGCTTTTGTTCATTTGAAAGGTATTCATACTTTAGATATGAGTGATTGTGTAGAAATAACAGATGCTGCTTTTGTTCATTTGAAAGGTATTCATACGTTATTTATGCATGAAATTAAAAATTTAACAAAAAATGCATTTATAAATTTAATTGGTATTAAAGATTTATATTGTGATTATGAATATGATGAATATAAAAATTACTTATTAAATAATATTCCTGTTGAAGAATGGGTTTAAATAAGAATATACATTATTTATATTCTTATTTTATTATATATATGAATTATCAAAATAAATATAATAAATATTTAGAAAAATACAATAAATTAAAAGGTGGTTTTATAATTAATGAAGGCGAAGATAATGAATTATATATACCACCAGAAGTTATTCATGAAAATATATTTCCAACAATAACTTCTATGAAAGATGCCCTAAGATATTCTAGAATTAGTCAAGCTGCTAGAGATGCTGTCAGAACATATCCATGGAATTTTTATAATGATCCTTTATCTGGTTTTATCACTATAAAACGTTTTTTTGAATTATTTCCTAATGCAATTGGGTTAAATATTGCTAAGACACAAAAGATAACTGATAATGATTTTATCCATATTCCAAAAGATGAATTTGGTAATTGTAAATTAAAATATTTAAATATGATGTATTGTAGACGAATAACAGATGCTGCTTTTGTTCATTTGAAAGGTATTCATACTTTAAATATGCAAAGTTGTAGACAAATATCAAATAATGCTTTTGTTCATTTGAAAGGTATTAAAAGTTTAGATATGGAAGGTTGTGAACTAATAACAGATGCTGCTTTTGTTCATTTAGAAGGCATTCATACTTTATATATATCAGGGATTAATCCAGGAGATGATGCTTTTGTTCATTTGAAAGGTATTCATACTTTAAATATAAAAAAGAATTGGAGAATAACAAATGCGGCTTTTGAAAATTTGAAGGGTATTAAGACGTTATATATGGATAATTGCTGGCAAATAACAGATGCGGCTTTTGAAAATTTAAAGGGTATTGATACTTTATATATGAGTTCTTGTACAGAAATAACAGATGCAGCTTTTGAAAATTTGAAGGAAATTAAAACATTAGATATATCAAATTGTTATCAAATAACAGATGCTGCTTTTGTTCATTTGAATAAAATTCATACTTTAAATATGAGTGGTTGTAGACAAATAACAGATGCTGCTTTTGTTCATTTGAAAGGCATTCATACTTTAAGAATGGTTAATTGTGAACAAATAACAGATGCTGCTTTTGTTCATTTGAAAGGTATTAAAAATTTAAATATGGAACATTGTAATCAAATAACAAATGCTGCTTTTGTTCATTTGGAAGGTATTCAATATTTAGATATGAGTAGTTGTAGACAAATAACAGATGCTGCTTTTGTTTATTTGAAAGGTATTCATACTTTAAATATGAGTTATTGTAATCAAATAACAGATGCTGCTTTTGTTCATTTAAAAGGTATTCAACGTTTATATATGAAACATTGTAGACGAATAACAGATGCTGCTTTTGTTTATTTGAAAGGTATTCAACGTTTAGATATGGAATATTGTGATAAAATAACAGATGCTGCTTTTGTTCATTTGAAAGGTATTCAATATTTAGATATGAGTAATTGTGTACAAATAACAGATGCTGCTTTTGTTCATTTGAAAGGTATTCATACTTTAGCTATATATGGAATTAAAAATTTAACAAGAAATGCATTCATAAATTTAAAGGGTATTCAAGAATTAAGATGTGATTATGAATATGAAGACTATAAATATGACTTATATGCCTCAATATTTCTATTTTAATAATATTCCTGTTGAAGAATGGGTTTAAATAAAATTACCACTCACCTTTATCCCAGCGGTGTTGTATTGCCTCTCCAAAGTAGTGTTTTTGATTATTTGTACAAGCCAAACATTCATCCATGTGTTTATTATGATAGCAAAGTTCACAAATAAACATACAATCAATTCTAGGTTTGATACCACAACGTACACATCCAGGTATCGACTTCCACCACTTTGAAATTTTTTTTATCGCATTTAAGTGGAATGTCGTGTAAATTGGGCAACCTGATTTGATGCATGTGTCACAACCACAGATACGATCACCGCACTCATCAAATTTGGAAGAGCAGCCACACACGTAGCAATTCATTGTTTATTAGATTGTTTAGTCGATCAATTTAATAAACATAATAAACATTGATTTTTTCAATTTTTTATGTGATATATATATATATATATTTTTCTTAAATATATATATCTGACCCTGCAATAAAATATATTGTTCCCAGATTAAATAAAAATATTACAAACTTATCTTCAAATGAAACATATTTACCAGGATCAATTAGTGATATTACATGGAATGGAACATATTGGATTGTAACATGTAGTACCAATAATGCATCTGATCCTGCAATTGCATATAGTAGTGATTTAATAACTTGGCATAAAGCTGATAGTGCAAATACATTATTTAATACTGTACAATATATTAATACAATAACTAGTCGTAATAGAAAAAATTATAATTTTGTTTATACATAAAAATTATTTATTTTTTGAATTTGTATATTAATGGAAGAAAAAATACAAAAATTAAAAGATGATTTGTCAGATAAAAAATTATTAAATTTTTGGGTTTTATGTGATCAACAAACATTTAAGGCAATTAAAATGACAAAAGCAGAAGTCAAAAAAACATTAAAGGAAAAAGCAAGTACATATAGTAATAAAAAAATAGCAAATATTAAAATATTTCCAACTACAACTGGCTTTTCTAAAAATTCATGGGTTCTTAGTATTTCTATAAAAATATTTCCAATTGATGAAAATGGAAATATAGAAAAAAGTGGATTTGATGCGTGGGGTGCAATGATTAAATTTTATCCAAATGATATGAGTAAATTTACATTTAGTATGAAATTTGTAGAAAAATTATTACCCTTTATTACTGCACAAAAATTTACAACGGATACTTTAACTGGTGTCGATTATCAAGATATTATTATTAATTTAAAAAAATTTAATTTATAAACTACCTTCTGCAACTTCGGTATCATCTTCAGTATTATCTTCTGTTTTATCTTCTAATAAACTTAATTCTCCTATTTTTTCTTGAATAATATTTAGATTTGTTTCTTCTTCGTCATCAAAATTTTTAATTAAATCACAATTGACAATACCATATATAATACTCTTTGATTTTACAAATGGATCTGTATCTAATTTATTGATAGTATCTTCTGCAATACTACGCTTAATATTATTAATTTCACATATATTTATAAATTCTATTTTTGTTACTTGATGTTTTGAATTACCCGTATATTTAATTGGAAAATCAACTAATTCCTCAAAAATACTTTCATTTTTAATATTTTGAAATGTTAGAGTATTTGAACCATTTTTAAGGTACATTTTACTAAGATTGTCAATTATTTCTTTATACTCTTTGGTAATTTTAATACTTTTAATTTTAGAAAAGTGATTATATACTGAATTAGTCTTTGTTATCACCTTTTTAACTTGATCACTCAATACTTTATTTTTATTAACTAATTCTTCATTTTTATCTTTCAACATTTTCATATCTTTTTGATTTTTAGTTTCTATTTGAGTACGAAGATATTCTTCTGCCATTTTAATATTATTATCATTCACATTCGCATATTTTTCATAATGTGTACGAACATGCATAATAATTTCTTCATAAATATCTTCAATATTTGAAAGATATTCATGAATTGTAAATTTTACATCTTTATCTATCTCTTCATAATCTAACATTAATTTAATTAATGAATTCCACGTTAAATGTATTTTATCATCAATTCGTTGATAATCTAATTTCGTTACTATATAATTTTCTAATTCTGCTTCCTCATTAATTTGTAATAATGTAATTACTTCATCTAATGGAATTGTATGATTAAATTTATCACATCGCCATCGATAAATATCATTAATAAATTTATGATTACTATTTGCTAGATTGTTATAATATTTTAATCGACCCTTGATATTATTTGATTTAATATGATTGTTAGCTAAAGTTTGAACTTGTGTCAATTCCTTTTGTAGTCGATTTTTATTCATATTTACAATTTCAATGAACTTATATTTAACATATTGTCGAGTTTCTATTGTTGAACCAACAGCTAAAACACCCTGAATTAAATACATACTTATCTCTTTCCATATTTTTTCCAAATAATTTATGTGACCATATTTTCCATTTTCACTTGCATCTTTGTATTGTTTCTCATGAATATAAAACATTTGATTATTATTATAAATTGCAAGATCTTGTTTTAATTTATCATTATCATTATCTTTATGACTTGCATTATCTTCCTGAATTTCAATAACTAATTTAATTTTTGGAAAACTAATATCATAATATCGTTTATCATAATCACCCATAGTTTCTTGATATTTTGGTTGTAATATATGTTTCATTTTGTTTAAGAAAGTATGATTTTGGATTTGATTATTTACCCACCATGCAAAAAAATACTCTATTCTCTGCGGTTTAACTTTATTTATATCCTGAATACTTAAATTCGAAAAATTCAATGGATGTTTAATTTCAATATTATGTAATGCAAACACATAATCCATATAAATATGATAAATTCCTTTTGTATTTTTATTATTTGTTGAATACATATATTTAATAAATTCATTTAATGTAATTGTATTATCTTTTTTCCATATATTATCTGCATAGCTTTGTATATGACTATTATTAAAACACTTTACTAATTGCTTTTTATTTAATTTATAATTACACTTATTATCTGGATCATGATCTGGTTTTATTACTAGATCATGATCAAGTTCTTCTAACTTCGAGATTAAGGTATCGACTGTCATTTTGTATGCTTATATTTAAATTCTTCCTATAAATTATAATATTTTCAATTTTATGAACAACATATATCTGAATAAAAAACAATATCTAACTATTAATTTAAATTATGGGTTATGTAATCGATTAAAAATATTACTTAGTTATTTATATCAGTACCATAATAATAAATTTGGAAATAAAAAATTACGTATTATTTGGAATATTAATGATGATTGTCCTGATATATTTAATAATTTATTTGAACCATTAGAAAATATAGATATGGTATATGATTATAAAAATATATATTTTATTGATGTAAATCTACATACATGCAAAGGTATAAATACTGATTATATATCACATAACTATTACAAATTGTTAAAACCACTACCACATATTCAAGAAAATATAGATAATACTAAAAAATTATTACAAAAATCAAATCCAATATATATTGCATGTCATATTCGACGAACAGATATATTAAAACTTTATAAAAATAAAAATATAACAACATATTTATCCGATCAAGATTATATGCATTTTATTAACCAATATCCAAGTAATGTAAAAGTATATATTGCAACTGACAATAATGAAACACAACAAAAATTTATAAATTTTTACGGTAATAGATTAATTTATAAAAAAATAGAATCATCTTCTAATTTACGTCAAACATCATTACAAGATGCAGTTGTTGATATGTATATTTGTGCTGGAGCAAAATATTTTTTAGGTAGTATAAGTAATTTTACAGACATGATTAATCAATTACGTAACTAATTCAACTGGTTTATATCGTTTCCATCTTGGACACATAACACATTTAAATTTTGCAGAATCAATGTTTTTAAGTACATCAAACACCATTTGACTAGTATGCATATCTGGTATACTTGCAAAATGAATTAAATTATCATTATTGTATACATGATATACATCTGGTTTTGCATCTTTTTTAATTGTAAATACAGTATATTCTTGTTTATTATCTAGTTTGTCTTCTAGTTTATCTTCTTGTTTAATTTCTTGAATATTTTTATTTTCTTTAAAATTATCATTATCTATAAATATATATGTTATACCAGATCTAGCTTGTAAAAATATAAAACCATTTATATCAACAGTTGATTTAGTAATTTTCTTATCTAAATCTTGAATATCAGTAATAAGATCTACTTTTCTTATTTTAATATTTTGATTACTTATGTTTTTACTAATATATTCATCAATATAATTTAATTTTTTTTCTAATTTCCATGCATCCATTTTTATTCCATCCAAATAATAACAATCTTGTATTAAGAAAATATTATTTGGCATTAAAACTCTACCATCAAATATTGTACCAATGTATGTTTTTGGTATTGTTTTATAATTATACGAATAAATTTTTATTTCATTTATATTACATTGTTCCAAATTAAATTTTAATTTACGTTTTTCAATGAAAAATGCATTCGTTTTTTTCGATTTATCAAAATTAAATGTACCCAAAATTAGAAAATATGGTTCACCCTTAATATGAGGAATAACATATTCTATGTTTTTTTCGTTTTTTTGTAAATCGGATAATGTTTTTAACATTATATATCGATATTCATAATAATTGATTCTATCAAAAAAGTAAGTTAATACTTCTTTTTTAATAGATAAAGTAGTAATTTCTCTATTTAATATATTTGTCATTTTATAATATATATCTTAATAAATTCTTAAATATTTTATATATCAATTTTTATAAAATTATTTTAATTCAAATATCTTATTCATACACCATTTAATTTTTTCTTTACATACATAATATAGTCCTTGTTTTATAGGTGATTCATTTTGTATTTCTATTTCAGATAAATGTACTTGTCCTAATGTTTCCCATAATGAAATTTGATCATGAAGAATATCTAATTTGGATCGTGTATTTTCAATTAATACTTTGTCATTATTATTAAATTTCGTATCAAATTTTTCTTCAAACTTTTTCTTACAGATTTTTTCTGCTAGTTCTAATGTTTTTTTTTCCATATATCTATAACATATTGTCATTATTTTTATATACTAAATATGGATCTGCATTTATTTTATTATATAATTCAGGTATTGTATTTGCATTATACATATCGGTTACATTATCAGAAGTAAATGGTTTTAATTCTAAACTTGTATTCTCTGGAAATTCAAGTGGATTAAAAAATTGAGGTTCTTGGATTGAATCATCTATTAATAAATTAATATCATCAATTGGTGTATTTATTTTATCAGATGGTAGAAATATATTTCCGACATTATTTTTATTTGTATTTGTATTTGTATTTGTATTTGTATTTGTATTTGTATTTGTATTTGTATTTGTATTTGTATTTATATTTATATTATCAGATGGTGTATACTTTTCTATAATTATAGATTTTTTTGGTATGTGTTTATTTATTCTCTTTTTTATATTTTTAAATTCTTCTTGTTCTTTTGGTTCTTCTTGTTTTGTAAATGAAAAATAAATGATAATAAAAAATGTTACAATAATGCATATTAGTAAATATATATCTAGATTATTCATAATTTACAAAAAGAAAATATAATTTAATATTATGAACTCTATTCTTGAAAACGTAAACGTAGAAGTAATAAATAATATTAAATTAAATTCGTTATCATCATTAGATGATAACGATAATGTAAAAAAAATTGTATTATTATTAGTAAATAATTCAAATGCATTAAAAGATATACAACATACTATTCAATTAATAATTGAGGATAATAAAATAACTGTATCTGATATTAACTTATTTATTACATTAATTAAAAAAATAATAAATTTACATAAATCTGATGTAAATATCATGAACGATATTACATATATTAATTCATTATCAATAATAAAATACCTATTTATAATTTTAATAGATAATGAATTAATTAAAATAGATAAATCTGATGTATTTTTAGATCAATTAAATCTAATTATAAATGAATTAATTAAAGGAGAAGAAATTATTAAAAGAAATTGTTTTTGTTATTAAATAATTTAGATTCTAAAATTATTTAATAATAATTATGCAAGTGTACGTTGTACATCTGTTATATAATTACCTTTAATGCAATAATTGCTAGAACGATCGTATGTAACAAAATCAGTTGGATTACCCAATTGAGCTTTACTACTCATTTCTGTATACATTTGTTATTATATTACCTTGAATGCACTTTCCAGAATTAGCATCAAATGTAACTAACTCAGTTGGATTTCCTAATTTAGCTTTACATATAGAATCTTCTACACCCATATACCTTGTACCTGGAATGGATGGATTACATAATGATGACAATGGTATTGGAATTCCAATAGAATCTCTTACATTTCTATTAATGTCTATACCAATTACATTATTACTAGAATCTATTGCAATACCTTGCTCCAATACACCATATCCACCCATCAGTACAGGCATTTTAACAGTAGCACCTCGTTCTCCCTTTATTGTTAAACTATAAGTAGGAATACTACCACCAATTGATGGATTAGCTTGTGAAGCTAAACATTGTATATTATTAATATTTAGATCTACAGATGCACCCATACCCACACTCCCATACGCATTTGTAAATTCTTTACTATAGTTTCTTAATGCTGTTATAACTTTATTATCTGCATTAATTGCTCTACATTTATCAGCTGGAGGATATGTATGAGTAGTAATAAATGAGGATATATTATTACCTAACATACCATCTATATCTACTTTAACATTATCATATGCACTCATCGTTAATAAGGGGTTACAATCATTTGCAGGTAGTGATGAAGTAACTGGACAAGTTGGACAAATAGTTTGAGTATTTAATTTGTTGCTTATAGCTGCTAAAGATGTATTTATACCAGTTATATTTACATTTGTATCTCCTATACTTTTTTGTGTTGATTGAATATTAGTTTTAATACCTGTAATATCTGCTTTTGCATCTCCACTGAATGCAGTTGTTATACCTGATGAACCTGATGAACCCGATGAACCCGATGAACCTGATGAACCTGATGTACCCGATGAACCTGATGTACTACTTCCTTGACCCATTTCTTATATATATATATAAGAAAAAAATATATATAAGGAAATATAAATGTTTTTATACCTGTAATTTCTATTAATACATATACCTGTATAGATATATTAAATTATTATGGCTGACGTAATATATTAGTAATTTTATTACCTTGTATACAAATATTACTATTAGAATCATATGTAACAAAATCACTTGGATTACCTAATTGGTTTTTACATACAGGATCTTCAACCATACTTGCTGGTCTAGTATATGGTACTTTTGTATTACATAATGTATTAAGTGGTACTTGCATCAGTGATGAATCCATAATATTTGTTGATACATCTAGACCAATTATATTACCTGATGCATCTTTTATAAAATTTGGATTACTTGTTATGAAATTAACACCCCATCCCCCCATTGGAATAGGAATAATTTGAACATTATTACCCATTTTAGAAGTTACTTTAAAAGCAGGTATACTACCACTTTGATTTATTTGTGTACTTTGTAAGTTCGTATTATATAAACATTGTATAGAAATTGGATTTTCTAAATCAAAATCTAGTGATACGTTAGGACCATATTGAGAATTTACAGCTACAGTATTTTTAAAGCCAGTAATAAATCTATTATCAGCATTAATTGCACTACACTTATCTATAGATGGATATCCCATTGGGGAACTATTGTTAATTAGTTTAGTTCTATCATAATGAGTCATGCCATCTATATCTGCTAATACATTATCATATGACATCTTTAATAATGGTGTACAACTAGATGAAGATGAAGATGAAGATGAAGATGAAGATGGTGGACAACTTGCAGTTGTCGTGTTTGCTGCTGTACTTGATATTTTTGTTAAATTATCTATTTTAGTATTTATATCTCCTAGACTTTTTTGTGTTGATGTAATATTGGTATTGATACCTGTAATATCTGTTTTTGCATCTCCACTAAATGCTGTTGTTGTGGTTGTTGCTCCTGCTGTGGTACTACCTGCTTGACCCATTTCTTATATATATATATATATATATAAGAAATAAATATATATAAGAAAATATAAATGTTTTTTACACCAGTAATTGCTATTAATACATATACCAGTTTAGATATATTAAATTGGAAAAAAACAAATGTTGTATCTTTATACATTAAAATACAAAATAATGTTGCAACATATGAAAAATTAATACAAAAAAATCATAGTTCTATTTTTATAGAAAGATTACATGCAATTCAAAATATGATTGATGATACTTTAAAAATTTATAAAATAAATGATCTAGAAATCATATGTAACGTCATGGATAATCCTATTAATAATCCATATTTTTTACATTTTAATTATACTTCTGATTGTAAAGTTAATACTATACCAAACTTTTCATTTTATAATTGGTCAGACGCAAAATCATCTGATTTTTTTGTAACAAAACAGAACATACTTGATAATAGTGTAATATGGGAAAATAAAGAAAATAAAGTTATGTGGTCTGGTATAGCATCTTCTGATATACGAAAAAAATTAAATATATTAAAAGATGATAACTTTTATTTTTATAATTTAATTAATAATTATAATAACAACCATGTATATGTAGATTTAATAGATCATACCAAGTATAAATATTTATTAGATATGGAAGGAGTTGGATATTCTGGTAGATTTCCTTTTCTTGCATTAACTGGAAGTTGTGTAATACTACTAGAAAATGAAGATACGTCAAAAGATTATAAATTATATTATGATTCATTTTTTATAGAAAATATACACTATTTAAAAGTAAAATACTCTAATTTAGATACTCCAGAACAAATTGATGCTAAAATTAAAGATGCTATATCAAAAAATGATTGTAAAAAAATTGGTGAAACTTGTCAACAATTTAGCACTGATTTTTTTACAAAAGAAAATATATTATTGTATATGTCAGAAATATTAAATTATTATAGCACATATTATGATCCAATTACTGATATTCAATTACATTTAAATTATACGAATAAAAAAAATATAACTAAAAAAATATTAAATTATTTACATTATTCTAAATAAAATTACTTCTTCTTGCCAAAACAAGACATGCACTGATGATAGTGAGACTTGATAGGCTTAAAAGTGGTAGAACAGTCGCTACACTTCTTTGTATCCGTCGTAGACTTGGCACCAGACGATTTAATCTTTTCAAAGCAAGGAAGGCAATTTACATAATAAGGCTGCTCAGGAGTAAAAACTGTAGGACAGGTCTTGCACTTTTTACTAGTAGCAATCGTAAACTTGGTACAATTTACACAATTCTGATAATGTGCTTGTTTAGGTGTAAACTTATTATGGCACTTCAGGCATAACTTTTCTTCAATTTTAGTTGTATTTACAAATTCAACATTTTCTTTGGGCGAATTAGGATTCTTGCAAAAAGGACTCTTTCCCTCAATCTGCTCAATGTGAACAAGAATTTGACAAACACACTTACCCTTAGTTTGAACACCAGTATATTTGTTATAATTAATATAATCAGGATCATAAAACATATATTGAATTTTAGTTAACTTCCAATTAAAAGCATTTAACATACTAGGTAACTCAGAGTACAATACCGGAATAATATATTGAATTTGATTAATCAAATGTTCCGAACTCATAGACAATGAAGTCGCTAAATCAGATTTATCATCAGGCATAGACATCGATTGTACAATACGGCCCAAATCAATTTTAAGCAAATTATCTTTTTTAAATTGAGTAAAATTAGTAAGAAACCACTCAGATGTATACCACTTTTTAATATCAACAAAGAGTTGATCAATAAATTTGGAATCCATCGGAATTGGAGTAATTAAAGACATTCTTATATGTCTTTACTTAGTCAATGTATAATTATATATAAATCATAATTAAACAGTTATAATTTCAATTTTTATAATAAAATAATTAATTGGGATTCCGCTTACCCTTGAATCGTGATGATTTAACAGTAAATCCATCCGCGGATGCATCAGTGGATGGATTTGTAGATGTTTCATTAACATTTTCAGTTGCATTTTGAATCATATTTTTAATTTCAGTATCCTCCTTTTTAGATTCTGACATCTTTGCTACTTTACGTGCAGCATCCAAATATTTACCTGAAACGGTTGGCAGTTTAACATCTTCAGATTTAATCTTAATTACCGGCTTGTGAATCGGCTCAAACCCAGGCATTGTTTTCATGTACACAATAATCATGCATGCTGATTCACCATACTTGGGAACTGGATTCGATTCATCGGAATGATCCATACCAATAAATTTAGATGCATCAAAATTACTAAATTCTAGCTTCACATATTCCCAATTCATCTTCTTAAGAAGAGACGGCAACACAGTATTTAATTCCTTCTTAATATACGGCATATTAACAATTAATTTTACTGTAATGTCAGAAATCATATCTTGCTGTTCCTTCTTAGTCTTACACGTAGCAAGCATTGATTTAAAAATAACATCAAATTTAAAATATACCCGAGTATCAGGATGATGAATAATCACCTGATTACGAAAATAATTATTACTGCCGGTAACATAAAAGTCAATCAATTCATTCTTGACAGTATTAATAAAATCAGCATTAGGATTGCTTACAAAATTCGGAATCATAATTTCAGTACTCATTGTAGAGATAGAAACTATGGTAAATAACGATATAATATATTTACTTATTCATTCAATCAATATGAATTTCAATTTTTTAATATATTTATTAACAGTATACTTTCGCTATATATAAACTCATTGCTGCAATTACTATTACAAATATAACAAAATTAGGTATATCTATTATATCATTTTTCTTTAAATTATATCCGCTACTAAAAAAGAATGGATCATTAATAAAAATAGTTCCAACTACAATTATTAAATATAAAATAATTGCATTATAAAGTGATTCCTTCATATTTTATAAAATATATTTAAATTTTATAAAATATTTAATTTATTTCTTCATATGATATATTTGGTTTATTAGGAGTTATATATATATCTGGATTATCTATTCGTAATTCATTAAAATATATATCTAATGTTTTATTTAGTTGTTCTTTCGTAATAATTACTGATATAATTATATTAAATATTAATTTTTTTACATTTACATTTACGGTTGTATCATCTATATTATTAATACTACTTGTTAAATTATATTGTATTAAGTATTGATCATCTGTTTCATGTCCTTTCATATTATTTGTACCTACTATAGATACAGTATATTGATTTCCTGAGTAATATGCTATTTTATTCACTATATAATTATTTATATAATTAATATTAGTCTGATCAGGATTAATAACTGTTACAGGTCGTAATGCAGGATTAAATACATTAAATGTATGTATATCCTTAATTCTTTCTAGAATATTATTTACTGCTTTTAATTTTTGTAAATCAGTAATTTTTATTTTCTTATTAAAATCAACTTGTTTTGGATATTCATTATCATTAATATTCGAATAATCAATTGGTAATACAATTGCTTTATCGTTTAAAGATTGTTTATCCGTTAATAAATTTAAATTTGCTGAAATATCAAATTCCTCTGGTGTACATAATACGCCTACAAATATTAATAAAATTATTATTATAAATATTTTTATCATTACTATATATAAAATAAAATAAAATTTATAATTATTTATTCTTCTTTTTTAACTCTCATTTTTTCAAAAAATATATCTTTTTCTAATAATATATCTGGTCGTACATATTCTTTATTATGTAATATTCTACCTCGTTCAGACACATACTCTCCTTCTGCATATTTTAATGGAACAACTCTCCTTACAAACTCTTTTACTTCATTGGGTACTTCAGATACTGTCCAAAAATCACTAAAAAATCCTTTTCGTGTCAATGTATTAAAAAAATAATGAACATCATAATATCTATTTTGTTCTGGTTTAATATTTATTTTATCTGTCCATTCCGCATCTACTTTCGAATTTTCGATAATACCAGGTATACATGCAAAATCAAAATCCCATAATTTTATTTGCACACCAATATTAGGTACATAATATTCAAATCCATTAATTACATATCTAAATTTTAAATTTTTATTATTTAATTCACTAATCTGTACTAATATATTATTAGGTTTTAAATCATTATGTCTAAATGCAGGATATTTTTTTTGTATTACTGCTAATACACTTAGAATTTGGAAAAATATTACACGCCATTCTTTAACCTTCATTGTTTTATAATTATCTTTTATATATTCTAATAATTCACCACCATTTGCCCATTCTGAAATTAAAATACTAACATCATTAAAATATTCATTTTTATGATATTTTTCTAAAAATGAATCAAATTTTTTTGACTCTGTATATGTTTTTGCTAGTTTAACAAATGGTGCAATATTTGTATTAAATGAACCGATTGGTAAAACAATATGAGGCGTTTGACCATTTAATACAAATTCACTTAATAATTTTAACATTAATATTTCTGCATTCTCTGGTCTATCACATAAATTTAAATCTCCATATGAATCTTTTTTGGAATATGCAACTACTTTTACACCATAATTTATTATTTTACCATTATTGTTATATGATATTCCTTTAAATGTATGGCCAGTTGTACCACTTTTAACATATTGTAATTTTCCACCAATATCATTTATTATTTGATTAAAATCAAATACTTTTTTATTTAATATATCTCGAATATCTCTTCGATTTTGATCATCAGGATTACCACCTTCTTGTAAATTTGCTTGAATATCAATTAATGGATCTAATTTTTTATCTTTTAATAGCGTATGAATAAAATCTATTCTATTTGATATGTGATCAAATTTTGGTTTATTTTCTTGTTTTTTTCCACTCATATCTATCTTAGAAGAATTATTTTTTATATCTATATTTTTTTTCATAATTATTATAACAATAAGATATAATTAATCAAACATAAATTAAATTAAATAGATTTTAAAATTTTTATTTAATTTTTCTGATTCTTCATTATATTTTATTTTATTAATTTCTTTTTTAAAATCATCATAGTTTGGATTAGGTATTTCTGCATAACACATCCAAAATTTAGTTTTCATAAATATATCAAAATCATATTCTTTCGGAAAATACTCTTTTAAATTTATATTTTTAAATATACTTCTGCATTCAATTGGTAATATATGTTCATTCTCAGGAGGATTAACCATTAATAACTGCTCTAAAGGTTTTATCGAATATATATTATCTACTATATTTATTGTTGGTAAAACATACTTGTTATTTTTCATATAATTATATAAATCACTTACAAATGGTACCTGATGATGTTTATATAACCATAACCAATCAGGACATGTATTAAAATAGTAATGTTTTACCCATGAAATTCCTATGAAATAATCATGACATATTTGATCTAATTCTTTTGAATTTTTATAATTTATATGAAAGAAATGATTATAATATCTTTTTTTATATTGATCTATAGCATCTTTACCTATATTTAAAAAATTAACATCGCTTAATGTTAAATTATCAAACTGAAATAATGCAACTTTACATGGATCTGTTTCATTTGTTCGATACATAATTCTACCTTTATTGTATACATTTTTAAAATATTCTTCTTCTCTATTCGACAATATTTCTAAAAATTTACACAACGATTTATTGTTAGTATAAATATACTCATTACTATTTATAAATTCAGGATATATACTTAATATTATATCTAAACCATTTTCTAATTTAGGATGAATAGGTGATAATGTTAATGATGGAATATTTGGTAAAAAATCATTACCCAGGAAAAAACCTAACATAATATAATCATTAATTACATGCATTAATTCTAATTTTTTCTTTGATTTAGATTGAATATCTTCAAATATACCATTTTTTAATAGATCAATGTCAACCATTAAAAACTTTTTATTCGATTTTTCATCAATAGCCTGTGCTTCTCTAAATACATATAATTTATTTAATTGCGTTGCCATTGTTAAAAATATTAAATCTGCATCTAATCCATATACAACTTTTGTTTTGGAAGAATCATTATCTTCTTTCAAATATTGATGAATTTTATGTTCACCTTCACCATGAGTATTTGATGTAGATAATATTATTTTAATATTATGTGTTAATTTATAATTTTTAATAAATTTTAATAAGTGTATTGATAATTTTTTCATAAAATTTGTTCCCGGTGTAATTACAGCATTATTCCATTTTTTAGATGGTGTTTGTTTATATATTTCCATAATTTCTTGTCTTATTTCTTGCTCTTTCACTGATTTAAATCTACGAATTCTTTGATGTTTCATCTTTGCCATTGGTGCAACACCATCTACTGCAATATAAATAAGTTCTGTAGGATTTAAATAATCTAATAACTCTTGTAGGTATTCAATAATACGTATAAACATTTTATTTTCTAATTTATCATTGTCTATATCAGGATTTTCTTGAAATACTTCATGTGCAACTTCAAAACACATAGGATGTAATAAACAATTTAGGTCAATATAAAATTCATGCGGATTCATAATTGGATCAATAATAACATTGTAGTTATTATTGACCCAAGAAAAAAATCTTGGTACTCCCATTTGTATGTTGTATATTATTATATATTCGTTTATTTATATTTTTTTCAATTTTAATTTAGTATTTACATAATTCAAAAATAAAACTATTTATATTATATATATAAAATGACTAAAGCAGAAGCAAATCTTAAAGAACAAGAAGGTGGTAAAAAAAGAAGCAAAAAAGTATCACGAAAATCGAGCAAAAAATCATCTAGACGTTCTAGTAAAAAAGCATCTCGTAAAGCATCTAAAAAAGGAAGCAAAAAAGCTCGCCGTGAAGCAAATCCCCAAATTACCGTAAGAGGCTCTTTAGTACGCTACGTATGGGCAAACTTAGACGTTAAAAAAGTTGCTCATGATAAAGGGTTAGTACCTATTGGAGTACCTGCAAAAATCGTAAATTTTGTATTTCAAGAAGCTATGAAAGAACACCCAATGAAAGAATCTGATAAAAAAAGTGTAGCTTTTTGGAATGGTGTACAAAAAACAGCAATGGAATTATTAAAGAATAATTTACAAAAATATGTAGCTATGGTTAAAAAATAAATAAAAAATATTAATAAATATTATTTTTTATTTAATAAATAGTACTATAAAGTGATATTTAGATTAAAATATAATAAAATGAATCCCTATATAACCACTCTAAATAGAACAAATTATTTTGAAAATATTATTGGAGAATACGGTGATTATCAATGGGATAATGGATTTTATGTTGGATATATTACCGGTTTTTGTGTTAGTACAGTATTTTGTGTAATAATATTTAATAAAAATAAGTAACAATGTTATATTGAATATTGTGTTTGTTGTAACATATTTTTATTAAGTAAATTATCAGTTATTTGACCATTATACACTGTCAATATATTCATATATTCATTTATATATGAATGATTATAAAATTTATATTTGTAATGTACTTTCACTAATTTATCTTTATTCGTATTTGAAATAAATTGTATAAAATTTAAAAATAATGATGGATTATAATCTTCATTATCCATATCTTTTATAAAATTCATATCTTTACATATATATTCAGTTATATCATTTGCAATATGAACCTGTACAGTCTTATTTTCATGTTGATATGTAATAATGAATGATTTAACACAAAAATAAGGTAAATTTTTTGATGCCATGATAATATTAATTATATATTATTATATAATTAATAATGTTCAATTATTTATATTTGCTTCTAATTTTCTAAATCCAACTATATTACCAATTACTGTTGAATTATATGATTCATTTTTTGAAAATATCACTGTATATTTATAGATATCTTCATCCTCTTTATTTTGTGTAAATCGTGGTAATTTTAAAATTTCTAATACTTGAGGTTCTCTATTTTTATTTATTATATCTGTATCAAATGCATAAGATGCACCTACATCAATTCTAAATAATTTATTATCACATGTTGAATTAATACCATCATTTAATTGAGGAGTATGACCAATAACCATACCTTTTATTTTATACGCTTCTAATACAGGATCAAGTACACTTTTACATTTAATTTTATTTTTTGATAAATAAGGTGATAATTGACCCATAATTCTTGTCCAAAAAGGACCATTGTTATTCATTATTTCTCTAGTAGTTTCATCGAATTTATATTCATCTAATTTATTTAATAACCATTTTTGTACAATTTTATTTAATTTTGATAATTTATATCTACCTTGATACGTTTCTAAAAACTTTTTTTCTATACCTCCATGTATAAACAAAAAATCATTAATTATTAATACACTATGACGAGTGCATGCTAAAAAATTTGCATATTCATTTCCGTTTGCAAATGAATGTTTTCTAGCTTCAATTGCACTATCAAATACTTTTCCAGATGGATCTTTATACTTTTCAAACATATTTATATTTTCAGGTGACACATATTTAAAATCTCCAAGAATATTCATAAATTCATGATTACCTAATAAGCTATATACACCACCACCATCTTTTTTTGCAAGAGCATTTAATTTTGTAAAAAATTGTAATATATTAATATCATCTGCAAAATCTTTTTTGATTTCTCTACCAGGTCTATAACTATCAACTTGATCACCAATTTGAACAATATGTGTATTTTTACCAATCCATTTATATTTATGTTCTTTATTATCTACCATAACAGATATTGTATTATTATCTGTCGTATTTAGTGATAATCTCTTTATTACTTTTGATAATACTTCAAGATAATGTATAATTAATTTCATATCACCATGTACATCTCCAATTGCAATTATTCTATTAATAGATGGATCATTAATAATTGTTGGTAATGGCAAATAATTATTTTTTATACAATAATTATTATCTTTCATATATTAGTAATTTATTTTTTTTGATCTTCTAATATTTCTAAACGTTGTTCTATTGATAAATTTTTCATATATGTATGTAATACTTGTTTATTTATTGCATTTTGTTTATGTTTTTCGTATAAAATTAAAAATATTAAACTCAATAATACACCAATTCGTAAATCTTTATTCAATAAATATGCAATCGATAATATCCATAATATTAAAACAAATGGATCAGATAAATTAATATTCGATGGTAAATGTATTGTTACTATTCTAATTTCATTTATAAATGTAGCAATTAATATCAATAATACAATAAATACTATAAATATTATATCATTTTTTAATACTTTTGTAATGTATTGATCAACATTATCAAATTTATCAATATACTCCATATAATTATAGTATAAAAAATTGACAATATTTATATTAAATATATAAATATTATTTAATAATTAAAATGTTTTTAACCCGTAAAGGACTTTTATTACCCATCAAATTTAAAGATATTGAATCAATAAAAAAACAATTAACCGTTACTGCAAGTATAAATCCCGAATTTGATTTTTCTGATGGTCCTGTATCTTTTCCTGTATATCAAGAAACGGATGATCATCTAATTTTACCTAGACATTTTACAAATTCTAAATTTAAAAAAATAACAAATCAAATTAAAATAGAAAATCCTAGAGAATTTTTATTTCAAGGTTCTCTTCGTGATTATCAACAAAAAATTATAGATGAAATTTTACCTAAAATTAAAGAAATTGGTGGTGGATTATTAAGTATTCCTACCGGTCGTGGTAAAACTATTTTAGCTGTTAAACTTGCATGCGAACTCAAACTAAAAACTCTTTTTATTGTTCATAAAACATTTTTCTTGGAACAAACCAAAGAAAAATTTGAATTATTCTCAAATGCTAAGATTGGTATCTTACAACAAAATATCATTGATATTGATGACAAAGATGTTGTTATTGGTATGTTACAATCTATTTGTAGTCGTGATTACGGAGATGAAATTATGAACCAATTTGATTTGATTATATTTGATGAATGTCATCATTTGTCATCTAGAGAATTTTCAAAAGCATTAACTAAAATTCGTCCTGTTTATACAATTGGATTATCTGCTACGCCAAAACGTAAAGATAAATTAGAAAAAGTATTTCATTGGTATGCTGGTCCAATGTTATATCAAGAAACTGCACCTATGAAACATGTAGTTGATGTTAAAATAATTAACTTTTCTATCAAACATCCAAAATTTCGAAATATTACTACTCGAAGAGGTCAAGCATTAATTCCAACCATGGTAAATAATATTGTAGAAATTGAAGAACGAAATCAATTGATTGTAAAAGAAATTATTGATCTTAAAATGGAAGAGTCTGAACGAAAATTTCTAATATTAAGTGGTCGTCGTGAACATCTTAATGTAATTTCTAAAATGGTTATTAAAGAAAAACCATCTTTACAAGAAGAAATTGGGTTTTACTTAGGTGGTATGAAAAAAGATGAACTTAAGAAAACATCTGAAAAAAGTTTGATTTTTGCTACATTTGAAATGGCAAGTGAAGGTTTAGATATTCTTGCATTAGACACTCTATTTATGATCACTCCAAAAGGTGATGTACGACAATCAGTTGGTAGAATTTTACGTAAACAAGCGGATGAATATGAATATCAACCCAAAATAATTGATATTATAGATGAAATAGAAACATTTCGTAAATTAGGTTTTATTCGATCTAAATTGTATAAATCAAGAAATTATATTATTAATGGTGTTCAACCACTTGAAGAAGTTGTTAAAGAAAAAGAAGTATATAAAAAAATAAATTTTAGTGAATGTATGTTTTAATTTATTCTATTTTGACAAAAAAATTGAAAAATAAAATACATATATTGTTCATTAAATTAATTAATTTACTGCTGTCATAATGGACAACATTCCTACGAAACGAGCAACAAAAGCAGACAAAGCTAAAAAAACAAAAGAACGAAACGGACAATTTTCTCAAAAACATGTTCGTCATGTCGAATATTTACAAGAAAAAAGAAAAAAATAATTTATTTATAGAATATTAAAAATTATATTCTATATTAAATGTATTAATATTTAATATACTAAAATGTCAACCAAATCTCGAAAAGAACAAATCGAAGAACTGTCTGTTGAATTAAAAAAAAAGTACAATATTACTAAGATGAAAGGTATGACAATGGAACTACCTGATTCTAAAGCAGAATATGGTGACATCAATATTTTACAGATTACTCTTAAAAATAAAAATGGATTACCATTAATTATGATTCCAGGTTATAGTTATCGGTCATTTCAAGATATGGCAAAAATGCTAATGACTGGCTATAATCACCTTAATACAAAATACTCATATATCTATATGATATGCTGGACAGACGAAATTAAAGAAATTACTTCTAGTACAAATGATTATGATAAACAAGATGAATACAAAAGTATTTTTGCAAATATTCTTAACAAAATATTGCGTAGATTAGAAATCACAAAATGTTCTGTAGTAGGAAAATCTGCAGGTGGTGGTGTTTCTATTTACCTAACAAGTGTCAATCCTGATGTTCAGTATTTGTATTTAGCTTGTCCTGGAATTACTCGCCGAGCTAAACCACTTGCAGGTAGACAAATTCCAATTAAACTAATGTGGGCTAGAGATGACGACGTCTTAACTTATTCAATGTATAAAGAATTTTTGAGTGATTTTGATGATCAAAAACAAGAGTATTCATTCCACTCTTACAATACTGGTGGTCACGAACTAAACACTCAATTTATTTATGAATTATAAATTATTAATTTATTCTAATAAATTAATAATCGCTGTTCGATTTCTATATTGTGCCATATCTAATGCAGTTCTACCACTAGAATTAGTTAATTCTTTGTCTGCACCATTAGCCAAAAGTAAGTGAACAACATCATAACATTCATTACAAACTGCAGACATCAGTGGTGTCCAACCTGAATGTCCTGTTTGATCATTCACATTTAATCCCAGTGATATTAAATATTCTACAATTGTAGGATTATTTTTTTTACATGCAACTGTTAATGCAGAACCTTGATAAGAATGAATATAATTAATATTAGCACCTTTTTGAACAAGTAGTTGTATTAATTCTAAATCATCATATTTAAATAATGCATAAGTAAATGTATTATAACCACCATCAATATAATCATCATATGGTTGAATTTCTAACATATTTTTAAATAATGGAACATTGATTGTTAATATTGCAAATAATACACTAGGCTTTAATATAAACTTTTTTTCAATTAAATAATTAAATATTTCTAAATTCTTCTGCACTATAGCATAATGAATTGGTTCGTATAAATAATATGAAATATCTTTAATAGAAATATATCCTTTTAATGTTTGTGATTCTGCTCCATTCTCTACTAAAAGTTTAACAATTGGTAAACTTTTAATCTTAATTGCCATTAATAATGCACTTATTTCATTCTCATTATCATACTGATCATGTGTAATGAAACTAGAATTAATATTAATCTTATTTTTAATTAAAAATTTAACTAATTCAATATTATTTTTTTTGATTGCAGTAATTAAATAATGTTTTTTATAGTTAACATCATACCCAATTTTTATTAATTTTTCTAAAACAGGCATATTACTTATACGAATAGCATATTTAATAACATCTCTATAATCATCAGGATTAAACTTATTTACACGATCTAATAATTTAATTGCTTTTTCGGTACCAAGTTCTGTATCTGAATAAATATTTTTCAGAATTTCCAAAACAAGCAATGATCTTGATTTAAAGATCATTGTTTTTGCAAGTGCATCCCACAAATTAGGATCTTTATTAAAATCGTTATTCATATATCTTAGTTTATAACAATCATTACCATATCCTGCAGATGCCATACATACAGCAACTTGAAAAAATTGATCTGATTGTTGTCTTGCTTTTTGTGTTAAATGAGTACGAAGACGTAATAGAAACATGCGTTCATCACTGATTGATGACATCTTGCAATATTATGATAGTTAATATAATTATATAAGCATATTAAGTTATTATTTTTTCAATTTTTTTATCATAATATATAATATAATAATTATATATTATATATTAGTAATATGCCTTCTATAATATATGCAGGAGTACGGTATTCTCAAACAAGACATGCAATATATTGCAAAAAATGTAAGGAAACTATAGAAAGTAAGAGCATCCATGATTTTAAATATTGTACTTGTGGTGCTATAGGTATTGATGGTGGAATAGGTGGTGGAAATCGAATTTTAGGTAAATTATCTGATATGGAAGATAGAAGTATGTATTGTACAGTTGTAAATAAAAAAAAGATATGGTTACCACAATCTGTTATTGAACAACAATTTATTGAATTACAAAATAAGGTAATTGATCATACTTTTTTATCATAATATGCTAAACGTGCTTTTCGTAATTCATCTAATGACAAATTTATTTTTATATCATTTTCTTTTATTATATTACCTTCTATATCACACATACTAATCCATTCTTCTTTTGTTATATTTTGAAATGAATGTAAACATATTGAAATATCTTTTTCTGTTTTCTTTCCAACATGTCTTACATAATTACAATTTGTCATTACAATATATGATTCCCATGGTCCCGAACGCATACATAATGCATAAAATGTAGATAATGTTTTCCAAGATACATACGTTTTCTTTACCATTGGTTTTTTATATTTACATTGTACTGCTACATATTTACCATTTTTTTCTGCAATAATATCAATCCCCATATCTTTTCGCTGTAAATTAAGAAACTTTAGAATATCTTCCGGTACATCTTCTAACCGCCATACATTGGTATACTTTTTAATGTTTTTTAAATATATTACACAAAATTCTTCAAATATATCACCTCGTAATTTTTTATTTTCACGAGTTTTTAATTCAACCAAATTATGTGCAGGTTTATCATACCATTTTTTACACTCTTCAATAAATGCATCAAATAAATTAGAAGGACTTTGTAAAAAAACTGTATGTAATTGTTTTTGGATATCCATTATTTGCTTTATATATATGTATATATATGTTTATATAAAGTAATTATTAAGGCACTTGTTTACCATAGCTTTCTGGAACACTTTCTCGCAAACGAATTTGTTCTGCTGAAATATATTCTCCGGACCATGTTGCATGTAAAATATTAGGAAATAAACATCGCATTTTAGTATTTCGTATTTCTGACATTAAATTATTTCTTGGTAGTAATTGTTGTATGTCATCATTTGTTGTATTTGCCCATTCTAGCCTACACTGCAATATATAATCATCAATTAATTGCCAATATATCATACCTTTTCTTTTCAACTTAAAATCATCGGCTTGAATACCCATTTTATTTAGTGTAATATTAATATATTTATTTGGAAAAATTGAATATATTACATTCCAGAATAAATTATACCTTTCATAATTTAAGTTACCTTCACATGCGTGACAATGACTTAAACAATTATTATGAACACATGTAGCATTTACAGAGCGATGTATTGTTCTCTTCCACTTGACATACTTATTTACTTCAGAAATTGTTAACGGATTATCAGTAAAATTAGGTGCAATCATGTTACAAATCATCTTTTCATCATCACTTTCACACATCAAACAATTATTGTGTGAATAAAAAGTATAGGTTGTTTCATATGGTAAAAAATTTCCAGTTGTTATTGTATTATCTGTACAAGTAGTATGAAAATAACGATAAAATACTTTTGACATATCATCCATATTGATCGATATTAAATAAATTATATATTGATTATTATATATAATTTATTTTTCAATTTTATTATGTGTATATAATAATCCTGCTTTTTGTATATTTTTGTAATTCTTCTACAAAATCATCAGGAATACACTTTATATAGTTCATGTAATATATAATTTGTAATAATCTAAGTAATGAAGCACTTGAATTATAAATTAATTTTTACATAATTTTGTTAAACATGCAATTATTTGTAACTCTGATTCAATTTCATTCGAAATGACCATAAATGTACTATATAGAATATTTAATGCTTCAAATCTAATATCATTTTTAATATCTGTATTAATAACTTTTTTTATCAAAAATTGTAATATATCATATCCATCAAAACCAAGATTTTTTATATTATTATACTCGATATATATATCTTTGAATGATATCATAAATAATCCATTTACAATTTTATCCAAATATTGATTAAATGTATATAATGATATAGAATCCAATGGATAATTAGATATTGTTGCAATTTGTAATAGATTAATTGCTAATCGAATATCACCATTTGAATATGTAACAATATCATTAATTTTTTTATTTTCTACTACTATATTCTCTTTTTCAAGTATCTTTTTTAAACAACTGTGTATCTTATTTCCAATACTTGGGAAGTATATCGGGAAACATCTTGACTGAATTTTCTCATCAATTTCTGAGCGATTATTACAAATAAAAATAAATCTTGTCATCAACGTATATTCTTTTATTAAATTACTTATAATTTCTTGAGCTTTTTTTGTTAAATTATCCGCTTCATCAAAAATAATAACTTTACTCAATTTATTACCCGTTAAATCATATGTAATACCTTTACAAAATGGTATAATTTTTTCATGAACAATATCTAAACCACGATCATCCGATGCATTTAACTCTAATACACATAATTCATAATTTTCTTTGTATATTTCTTTAATGAATGCTTTAATTGCACTTGTTTTTCCAACACCTGCATATCCATCTACTAACATATGCGGAATAAACTTATCATTTTTCATATTATTTAATTTTTTAATTATACTGTCATCTTGGACAATTTCATTTAAATTTTGTGGTCTATGTTTTTCAACCCACGGTTTATTATCTAGTTTACTCATTTAACTAATTATCTTATTAATTATTTATGTATTTAATAAAATAATTTTTCAAGTTTTATTTACTTGTGATTTTTTCGATAAATTTTAATACAACAGGACATTCTTCTGAAATATCATCTATTGTACCATCATCTTTATATGAATTAATCTTATCATTCAATAACTGTTTTGTTAGAATATTTTTTTGTAATAGTATTTCAACAAACTTAATTAATTTTTGTTCTGTTTGAGGATTATATTTTTGTAGAATAGACATTACAAGTTCACCTTCTACTTTTTGTTTAATCGAATTAATAAAATCATCAATAGATTCATTGATTATATATTCCATAATTAAATTATTATATGTTTCTTTCGATTTTTGATATTCTTGTGTTACTTGTTTTGCAACTATTACTGATTTATCTGATGTGTCTTGTTTCTCTTTTACTTTTTCTATATAGTTTATTACTAAAAATTTAATACGTGTAGGTAATAGTTCTTTAATTTGATCTAATTCATTAATAATGTTTGTTAAATTATCAAAATCTTTAACATTCTGCAACAAATGTAATAAATACTCAATTAAATCACTATTTTTTGTATTATCTTTTACTTTTGTTATAATATCATCACAAATATTATTAATAATTTCAATTGAAATTATATTATTATTATATAATTGTGCAATATACAATATATTTCCAATAAATGTTTGATTTTTTATTTTAAAATATGTAACTTCATCATTTGTCTTATTAAAATTTTCATGTATTATCAAAAATGTATCTAACATTTCCTTATATTTTTTTTGTGCAATACTAACTGCAATAATTCTAGGACAAATGTAATCAGAAATTTTATCTCCAATTTTATAATACCATTTTCCCATATCAATAATTTTTTTTAAAATATTGCTGTATAGTATTAAAACTGTATGAGAATTAAATGACTCACATATTTTTTCATGTAAAATTTCAACTATTTTTCTCATATTATTTACATCTCGAATAGTAATATCCGTAATCTTTTTTTCAATTTCATTATATAATGATGCGTCTAATGAATTTAATAACAATAATATTGAATTTATAATATTTGTATTAATCGTTCTCCATTTTTGTGAGTTTATCTGATTGTAATTTATCTTCTTTCGATTTTCTTGATACTGCGTTGACTCCAAAAATAATTCATTGATCCAATCAAAATGTTTTGATAATTTTTCAGATATTATCTCATCTTTGTTTGGACGTAATGATAATACATAATCAGATGAATATCTAATAAATTTCGACATTTCCTTAATAATTATCTTATTATTATTTTAAGTAATAATTTATCAATTTTATTTTTCTTATATTTATTACTAATCTATCTGACATTTATGAAACCAACAATAATATTTCATATTTGTATTAACAAATGATGCACTTTTATCACAAAATGAACATATATGTTCTGTATCAATTCGCTGACATATAGAATTATTATCAATATTAATAATATTATTACTATCATTAAATAATTCTAATATTTCACGTTGGTTCTCTTGAAACTTTTTTACTTTTTGTAGAATATGTACTATTTCTGTTTTTTGAAACATAATTTTTTGAATTAAATATGTCGGTAGAAATTGATTTATTGTTGATTGATCTTTTATTTGTATGATTGGTGTATTTGGATATGTCATTGATATTTGATGGGTAAGACTTGTGGTTGATTCCATTTTTGCTATAAAGGTAATAAAAACTATTATCAATTTCGTCACCTATTAACATACCCTATTTAATTTATATATCTTAAAAAAATTGAATAAAGAAATAAATATATCAATTTTTATAACATAAATAAATTTAAATGGAATCATTAATTTCAAAGTTAATCAATTATAGGCTTATTAATAGTCATCCGTCTGAACCGTATACGCATGCGTCTGCCGTGATCAAAGATCGAATAAAGTCGTATCCACAATGAAATTACAATGGCATATAATTGTTATCGAGCATCAACATGCTCAAATAATGCGGCAACTATTCATGCAGAACATTATGCAATAAATAAATTAAAAACAAGACCAAAAAACAAAAAATTATATAAAATAAGTATTGTTGTTATTAAAGTAAGTCCATCCGGATTAATTGGCATGTCAAAACCATGCAAACATTGTGTTGAAAACATGCAAAAATTAGCAAACAGAAAAGGATATTATATTGAAAACGTATATTTTTCAAATAGTAATAGACAAATAGAAAAATGGTCATTTAATGATCTAGAAAATGATCCACATAAACATGTAACTGAATTTTATAAAAATGATGCAGATAAATTTAAAAAATATAGATAAAATATTCAATTTGAATATTTTATAACATATATGTATATGCAAAAAAATTACGTTCCAAATAGACTTAAAATAGAACCAAAGTATGAAAATCTAAAAATAGAAAAAATAAACGAGATAAAACCAAAGAACAATACAGAAAAAATATATTGTGATAATAATGTAAACGAACTAAATAAATTAAAAAAAGATAAATTAAACTGTAATACTACTTTAACACAACTAAATAATAAAATAAAAAAAACAGAGGCTGAATTAGCAGATATGATAAATAAATATAATAAAGAACGAGAAAAATTAACACCCATTACTTCTAAAATTAAAAAAACTGAGGCTGAATTAGCAGATATGATAAATAAATATAAAAAAGAGCGAGAAAATGTAGAAAAATTAACACCTCTTGCTAATAAAAATAAAAAAACTGAGGCTGAATTAGCAGATATGATAAATAAATATAATAAAGAACGAGAAAACGTAGAAAAATTAACAACATCTCAAAAAACATTAACAATATTAAAAAATAAATATGAACGAAAAATTAGTGAATTAGAAGCTAATCGTAGTGCATAGTAAAGCAAATAATTATATATATTTTAATAATGTCATTACTTGTATTATAGGTTGACCACCATATTGTATATTTCCATCAATGTTTGATATTTGATTTAATAATTTAATATTATTTGTTTCAAGTGCATATTCATAAATTTCTATTAGCAAATATTCTATTTGAATATTTTCTTTTAATAATCTGGCTAATAATAGATCAGGATTTTTATAATTTTCTAATATTACAGGTAAAAACTTATTATTTGGTATAATTGTATATTGTAATTGAGTTATCATTTTACGTAAATCACCTCCTGTAATTTCATACATTTTTTTTATTTGATCGTCATTTATATTTAATTTTTCTTTTTTAATTATTTTTTGTAATATAATATTCGCAGATTCAAGCGAAATTTGTTTAAATTGAAATGATCGAAAACGTGATATAATTGGATTAATTAACTTATTTAGATAATTACATATGATAATAAATCGCGTAGAATGACTAAAATCATCTATAATTCTTCTTAATGCATATTGTGAATCATTTGTCAGTGCATCTGCTTCATCCAAAATAATTAACTTAAATGGAAAAACTGTATTATCACATTTTAATTTTGCAAATGTTTTAATTTTTTCTCTCACCATTTTAATACCTCTTTCATCTGATGCATTTAATTCTAACATATATTCAGAATATTTATCACCATATAAATGTTTGGCCAAGCTTAATGCAATAGTAGTTTTTCCAATTCCTGGTGGACCATAAAATAGCAAATTTAACATTTCTTTCTTTTCTAATATACCCTTGATTGCCATAATAACATCATTTTGTTCAACAATGTTATCTAAATTATATGGTCTATATTTTTCGACAAATGGTAACTTATTTACCAAGGTGTCGGTTATTGTTTTATTCATAATAATTGAAATTATAATCCTATACTTATATGGTTTATAAATTAATAATTTCAATATTAAATGGAAATCGCAAAGTTACATTTGGTATCTTCCCTTGAATGGAAATCAATTAATGAAGATTGTTTAATTTGTAATAATCCAATTGGTTCAAATTGTATTAAATGTGATCAAAAACCAAATATTATTTCATGTTTATCTATCATGAATAATAATGAAAATTGTAAACATAGTTTTCATATTGATTGTTTAACCGAATATCATCGAACAAATCAATTGAAATGCCCTGTTTGTATTAATAAATGGGTATCTAATAAATAATATAAATAATTATTACTAATATATATATTATAAGTTAATTTATTAAAATGGTTAAAAATACAACTGGTGGTAATAAACATAAAAAACAAAAAAATAGTGTTCAAAAATTATCACGACCACTAACAATAGTGGAAGATTCAAATGAAGGTTATGGTCAAGTAACTACATTTTTAGGTGGTAATATGATTATGGTACGAAAATTAGGAACTGTGACTGAATTTAGATGTCGCTTAAAAAAATCACTACCAAAAATCAAAAAGAAAGATATTATTTTATATGCTACACGTGAATTTGAATCAAAAGATATAGGTGATGTATTATTAGTATATACAATTGAAGAAGTAAGTATATTAAAGAAAAATAAATATATCGTCGAAGATTCAGAAATTGATGAATTATTTCAATTTGAAAAAGATGATGAAGAGGTATCAGATAATGAAACAAATACAAATAATATAGCAACAATAAATGAAGAAGATATAAATAATATTTAGGTTAAAAATTTATATTAAAATAATAATAATAAATATGAATAAATTATTATTATTATTATTTCTAGTTGGTGTAGGAATATATATTTATATTGTATTATACAAATATGATGATGAAAATGATGATGATGAATACCAAACTGTACATACTAGAAATGTAACACGTGCAAATAATGCAAATAATACAAATAATTTAAATAAAATAAAAAGTATATTAAAAACACATGAAAATGAATTAATCAATGATAATTTCATCGAACATAAAAAACCAAATAATATTAATACAGGCGATAGACATGTACATTTTTCTGAACAAAATGATGAATTTGTATTTTCATCAAACTTACCAGTTATTAAAGAAACAAATAATACTGATTTAGATGATATATTTATTAAACCAAATGTTGTTGAACCATATAATAATGATTTTAATAGTACAAAAAATATTAATTTAACATTATCTGAAAATGAATATTTTTCAAAAGTATAAAATTAAATATATTTTACCAATTTTGACAATTTGATACATTTATTTTATTAACATATACATCTGATAATTTACCATTATCATTAATAATTCTATAATGTATATACAATGGTACTGAATTATTAGAAATATTTTTTAGTTCATTACAATTAATAGATACTGTTGCAGTCTTATTTTCTATATTTGATATATTATTATTAGAATAATGGGATTTAATAGAATAATCGATATTTGATGTCGATGAATTATTATTTACATATTTATCATTTGATGATATCCAATATATTATTTTATTATTATCTTTAATAAAACTTGAATCAATATTTGTAAAATTATTATCATTTGATAATTTTATTTTAATATATATATGTTTATAACATGGTCTAGTATAGAATTTATTATATACTAATATACTAATAATTATTATTGATGGTATAATCCATATACTATAAAATAATAGATCGTTCATAAATCTAATAAAGATAATAATTTATTAGATTTCTTATTTTTCTTTTGCATGAATTTTTTGCATATATTTAACATCTATATCTAATTTTTTGTACATATCTGGATTATTTTTTTGTAATGTACGTATTCCATTAAGATGTTGTAATACTTTTAATGATCCTTTCTTTTTGGATACTTTTCTTAATGAATCATGTCTTGATTTAACTGGTTTATCTAATTTATATCCTTCACTTGTTAAAAATCCTTTATCCTTAATTTCAAATAATTTTTTACCCTTTCCAACTTTTCCTTTATCCTCTATACAACCTGATTTAACATATGCAGCTTTAACATGTGTACCATCTTTTCGAGTATAAGATTTTCTTCGATAACTAACTCTTCGTATTTCTTTCTTTTCACAAGTTGGCATTTTTATATATAAATACTATATATATTTTAAAATTATAATATAATATTAATGGTAAAATACCCAAATATAAATGATAAAGATTTTCAAAAAAAAATAAAAAAAATATTTCATGAATTTAAAATTAAAAGTAAAAAGCAATCTTTAAAGGATTTTTGTTATCCTAAAAAGTTTACATTTCAATTACCACAATTATTTGTTGCTGAATTTTTAAATCCAAATACATCCTATAAAAGTATTTTATTATATCATAGAATTGGTGCAGGAAAAACATGTGCTGCAATACAAATTGCAGAAAAATGGAAAAAATATAAAAAAATACTATTAATTGGTCCTGCATCATTAAAAACAAACTTTTATAAAGAATTACGATCAGATTGTACTCGAAATGAATATATTACTCCAAAAGAAAAACAACAATTAAAAGATTTATCACCTGATTCAAAAGAATATTTAACTATAATAGATAAAGTAAATGATAGAATACATGAATATTATGAAATATATTCTTATCATAAATTTGTAGAGTTATACAACGATAAAAAAATTAAATTAAAAAATACATTAATGATCGTGGATGAAGTACATAATATTATAAGTGAAGATGGTTCATTTTATAATACATTTTCAATGTATTGCAAATGGCATGGATAAAAATGATTTCAGATTAGTCTTAATGTCTGGTACACCAATTTATGATAAACCTGCTGAATTAGGATTAACTATTAATTTACTTAAACCGAATACATTTAAAAATATAGATGAATTTAATACTGATTTTTTAGAAAGAACTACTGGAGACGATGGAATTATATATCATCTTAAGAATGAAGATAAATTATCAAAAATATTACAAGGTCATATTTCTTATTATGAAGGTGCACCATCTTTTACATTTCCTAAAACACACATTAAATATGTAAAGTGTAAAATGGAAAAATTTCAATCTGATGCATATACTAGTTTTATTGAACAAGAAAAAAAAGGTTTATTTTTACAATCAACGGATATATTAAAATTACCCAATAGTTTTTTATTAGGTGGTCGTATTATATCAAATGTTGCATATCCTAATCGTAAAATAGGTAATAAAGGATTAAACAGTTTTGAGGGAAATTACTTATCATGGAATAGCTTAAAAAAATATTCTATTAAATTTTATAAAATATTAAAAAAGATAGAACGATGTCCTGGTCCTGTATTTGTATATTCTAATTTCAAAGAACATGGTGGTATTGAAGATTTTAAACGCGTTTTAGATTACCATGGCTATTCTAATTTTTTAGATGAGGGTGAAGGAAAAAAAAGATATGCTATTTGGTCAGGTGATGAAAATATTGATGAAAAAGAATTAATTCGTGAAATTATTAATAATAAAAATAATACAGATGGATCTAAAATCAAAGTGATTTTAGGATCTCCTGCAATCAAAGAAGGTGTTTCTTTATTACGTATTCGACAAGTACATATATTAGAACCATATTGGAATATGTCACGTATAGATCAAGTTATTGGCCGAGCAGTTCGATTTTGTTCACACAAAGATTTACCAAAAGAAGAACGAAATGTTAATATCTATATTTATTTAACTGTGGATAAAGGTAGTGAAATATCAATTGATCAACAAATCATGAGTATTGCATTACGTAAAAAATTGTTGACGAATGAATTTGAAACTGTTTTGAAAAAATCAGCAATCGATTATTATTTATTTCAATAAAAATGAACGTTTATCCTAAAAAAATACACTAAATTTATATATAAAGATATATATCTATATTTCTATATATAAAATGTCCGAAGAATTAAAAAAACATTATAAATTACCATATACAGCAAATAAAAATGGTATAATATTTTCATATAAAACAAACAAAATAGTTAAAGGTCGAATAGCAAATGTAGAAAAAACAATTTCATATAAAAAACAAACAATATTAGCAAAAAATATTGTTTATGAATGCTTTCATGAAAAAATACCTGATAATTATTTTGTTATATATAAAGATGGTATAATAAATAACCTTAATATTGATAATTTACAATTAGTAAATAAAGAACAATTAGATGAATATAAACAAAATCAATTAAATAAATTAAAACAACAAAAAATAAATGAAGGATGGATAGCACATTATAAATTTTTAAACTATCTTGGTAATAAAGATGGACATATTTTTAGTATTTATAATAATGAAATTATTAATGGTCACAATACAGATGGTTATATTAGAATTAATATACACGATGATAAATTATATAATAGATATCCTGCTCATCGATTTATATATGAATGTTTTAATGGTAAAATAGAAGAAAAATTACAAATTGATCATATTAATGGTATTAAAACAGATAATACAATTAATAATTTACAATCATTAAATTCAAAAGATCATAATATAAAAACATTTAAAAATAGTAATTCTAGAAAATTACAGGCAGCCAAATTAAATAAAAAAATATTATTATCAGAATTTAATAATAATGAATGTATCAGCAAAAAAATATATAATTGTGCGGATGATTTAATACCTATTTTAAAATTAGCTAGATGTACTATATCTACATATGCTCGAAATAATGAACAAATTGGTAATTATAAATTATCATATATTGAAAATAAAATAGAAAATGAAATTTGGAAAACTATTGATGATGATTCTCGTTTTGTAGGTTTTAAATTTTCTAATATGGGACGAGTTCAAAATTTAATAAATAAAATAACATTTGGTAATCTAAAAAATGATGGTTATTATTATGTATCAATTCGTGATATAAAATATAATGTTCATTATTTAATATGTCTAGCATTTCATGGTAAACCACCCGGAATATATGGTAAAGATATTACGGTAGATCATATTGATAGAAATAAATTAAATAATATACCAAGTAATCTTAAATGGGCAAATAGGATTGAACAAGCAACAAATACAATCAAAGTTCGTAAAGTGAAAGCTATTTATTTAGATACGAATGAAGAAATTGGAATTTATAATAGTGCATCAGAAGCTGGTAGAATTCATAATATTGATAAAAGTCAAATATCTAAATCATGTAAAAATAATAAAATTATTGCAGGTAAAATTAATAATAGAAAAATTAAATGGGAATTTGTATTATAGAATTATATTATTTTATATTAAATAATATAATTTTGCTATTTACCGATTGTAATTAATTGTACGTTAGCAAAACTAACCTATAATTAATTACCTATTGTAATTAATTGTACAAGTTCTTCCATGTTTCATCTTCTTCTGTTATCATTTTTCTATCTTTCTTTAATTGTTTATTAACTTTAAATATTTTAAATGCATTTTCTAAATCTTGTATATTTATTTTTTTTTTATCTTCGGGTTTAAATAATACACGTTTTCCATGTTCTATTTTTGTCATGAAAAATAATATTTCCATATCACCTCCCATATTATTAAAATACTTGTAATTATCTTCAAAAAACTTTACTGGAATATCTATTTGCCAATTCATATTAGCTACCATTTTTTTAAATATTTGATATAATTCATCTGCGGTATATTTTTCAATAGTATATACAAATGGAAATCTACGTCGTAATCCTTCATTTTGTGCAAAAAAACATTTATCTAATGCATCTTTATATCCTGCAATAATACATAATAAACTATCTTTTTTTTCAGATAAATTTTGATTTAATGTATCAATCACTTCTTTAGCAAACGAATCACGACCTTCTTCATTTCCTAAACTATATGCTTCATCAATAAATAAAACCCCTCCTTCAGCTTCATCTATTACTCTTTGTGTTTTGATACTTGATTGGCCAAGATAGGAGGCAATGAGATCTGATCGTCTAGCAATGCGAAATTTAAAAGGTTCCTTTTCTTTTTCTTTTATATTTTCCGAAATCTTAAATTTAATATGACTAGTTTTACCTGCATTCATATACTCTTCTATTTCATCATCTAATTCATCTTTGGTTGTACATTTTCGTTTTGGTAGAAATTTTGATAAAACCGATTGTTGTTTTGGTTTAATCACACCCAAATAATAATATAATTCACCAATAATTTTTCCTAATAATGTTTTTCCTACACCTGGTGGTCCCTGAATAATCGTATGCATCATATCCATTTGTTCATCATTAAACTCATTCAGAAAAAATATAATTTGACCTACTATTGAATTCTTTACTGTTTCCATTCCGATAATATTTTTTAATTTTAATAACGATGGTAATAAATTATGTAATTTTTCTAAATTAAAAGAGTATTCTTTCGTCGGCGTATATTTATTTGCTAAATTAATTAAATCATCTAATGTATTTATTTCCATATTTAAGAACTCTTCCTTAATTTTCTTTTTTTTATGTATTTTATTATCTGCTCCATCATATTCATTTTCATTTTCTATAATATTGTCATTTTCATCATTAATATCTGTATTTTTTCGACGTTTACTCATATTATAATATAATCTATTTATTAATTATATTGGAATCCTTTTATCTCATTTATAAAGTTAATATAAAAATTGAACAAATTATTATATATAAATATACATTTGTATTATAATAAAATATGGCTCTTACTAATAAGACTGTTAATTTTAATATTAAAAAAGGATTTCGTAATTTTCGTAATACATGCTTTTATAATTCTACATTACAATCTATATTCCGATGTGAACAATTAATTGAAACTCTAACTGATTATCGTGGTAATAATAGATTATTAATCGATTTATCTAAAACGATTAGAGATTATTATTTTGATGATAATGTAACTGTTGTTGGCCCAACATTATTACTACAATCATATTGTAATATGAATTCAGATTATCGTATCGGATCACAAGAAGATGCACAAGAATGTTTAACATATTTTTTAGATAATTTTGCAATGGCAACTGACGCGGAAGGTGTTAATATTAAATCATTATTTGATTGCAATTTAACAAGTGTACTTGAATGCACAAATTGCAAACATACATCAGAAAAAATTGATCCTGAAAAAATTATTTCAATTGAAATTAATAAATTTTTAACTTTTGAAGAAGCAATTGCAAATTTTTTATCAGTTGAAAAGTTAGGTAATGATGAGTTGTGGTTATGTGAAAAATGTAATATGAAAATTGGTACAAATAAGAAACTAACAATTAAAGGATCACCTAAATATCTATATATCCATTTAAAACGATTTAAACATGAATATATTAAAGAATTAAATAAAGTTAGAATATCTAAAATTGGTAATCCAATTACAATGCCGGATGAACTAGAAATTAATAATTATAAATATGAATTAATTGGAACAATTATGCATATGGGTGATTTAAATTTTGGTCATTATGTATATTATCATAAATTTGATAATACATGGTCACAATTTAATGATAAACAAATTTTATCAATGAATAGTGATGTGGATGAAATTAAAAAATTTGGTTACATTTATTTATATCAAAAAATTTAAACTCTTATGTTAGATAATTTTTCATTTATACTACCATCGGGATTTAATACAAAAGTATTACACATGTCAAATCTAAATAAAATATAATATAAAATATATAATGAACCAAATGAAAATGCAAAGAATGAAAATAATATTTTTAAGCTTAATGGATAATTATTTCTAGTATTGCATTCCCAACTTAAATATGCAGCATATGAATTAATAATTAACATTAATAAAAATGTTCCAATTGACATATTCGTAGATTTATCTTCGTTATACACTTCTTCTACTTCTTCATTTGTATCATTAAGATGTTCTCTTTTTTTCTTTGCTAAAGATTTTTTTACAATTGTTGATACAATAAATGCATCCATTTTATATATATTATCATAAAAGATAAAAAATCTACTATTCGTTGATTATTTTATTATTAATAAATAATAAAATAATTTTTGGTTGCGATGGGGGTCGAACCCATGCGGATTGCTCCAGCAGATCTTAAGCCTGCCACCTTAACCACTCGGTCACACAACCGATATTAATGTTTAATTAATATCGCTTATATTTCTTGTCAATATATACTATATATTAATCTTTAAGTAGTTTCAAAAACAAAAAATTTAATTTATTTTAATTTTATTATTTTACCAGTCAAAAAATTTATTATTTACAAATGATTCATTGATAGTAACTGATAAATCATTTTTTGCCGGACCAGTTAATACTTTACCTGTTAAACTAAATTCTGAATTATGACATGGACATATTAATTTTTGAGAATCTTTATCATATTTTACTAGACATCCCATATGTGTACATGTTTTATTTATAGTTTTTTGTACATCATTCTCTTTAATTATTAATTCTTTTTTATTATCTGCTATTACAACAATATTAGAATCATTAATTTTTTCTATATTTTCATCTAAATCACACGAATATAAATATATATAAAATAATAATATACATATTATTATTCCAAATTTATCTATAGAATTACTCATATATAATAAAATATAATATATTATATATAATTTTTTTTGTTTACTATATGTATATAAAGAAAAATGTTAAAGAATATATCAAAAGTTTTAGTAATCGATTCAAATGACAATAAAAATACCGAAATGATAAATTCAAATATAAAAAATATAAATGAAATGATATTAAGTACAAATTTAAATTTAATGTACACATGCATTGATGGTTCTGATATAAGTAAACAAATATGTTATGTTGCACCAATTCTTAATATGGATAAAAATAATAATGTTACTATGTCATGCCCTGTTGGATCTAAATATTTAAGTGATGTTAATAAATGCAGTATAGATCTTAATAGTATGAATGCTCCTTCTTCTGCTTTAGCTATGTCTACAGATATAGATACTGATATGTCGATGGATATATCTACTGACATGTCAAATGCACCTTCTACATTAAAATTAAATGTAGTTAATGATGATATCTATTAAAAATATTTATAAATATATATACTATTTATAAATATATATAGTATATGTATGAATAAAAATTATGATGTTATTATATTTGGTGCAGGTATAGCAGGATTAACAGTTGCACATGAATTGAGTAAATATAATTTAAAAATTGCTGTTATAGAAAAAGAAAGTATAATCGGCGGTATGGCTAGATCAACTAGATATTCAGATAATTTACCTACTGAACATTCATGGAGAGCATATGCACCATTTTATTATAATACATTTAACATAATGAAAGAAATATATACTAAAAATAAAACTGTTTATAATAATTTAACAAAAAATATTCAATTTATTAATTTTGAAAATAATATTAATCCAGATAAAACTGTTACAGCGTATGATAATTTAATTGCTATATATTGGTTTTTACAACATATATTCAGTGGACATTTACGTTCTATAGATAATAAAGAAAATAGCTTTACAAATTCAGTAAAATCCATTTCAAGAAATGCAAAGAAAAAATATATAGCAGCAATTGGTCCAGGATTAGGATTAGATGTAGAAACTGCATCAGTATATCATATCGGTAAATATGTTGAAATGTTATTAACTAATTTAGATCAAAATATTAATTGGTTTTTAATGAATCAACCTACATCAGAAGCATGGTTTGATCCTTGGTATAAACATTTATTAGATAAAAATGTTGATTTTTATTTATCAACCGAATTAAAAGAATTGATTATTAAAGATAATAGTGTAATTAGTGCAAAAGTTAACAATTCTATAATTAGTAGTACCAACTATGTAATTGCAATGAATCCATATAATGTTGCCGATTTATATAAAAATAATAAATTAGGGAAAGATAGTGAATTAGAAAAATTTATTGATATTACAATTGGTGAACCACATACTCAAATTAGTTTTCGTATTGGATTTGCTGATAAAATACATATACCTGATAGAGATGCATTTATATTTTCTGATTCTAATTTAAATTTAACAATTTATCAACAAGATAATTTTTGGTTACCTGATATAAATTTAGGTAATAATATTAAAAGTTTATGGAGTGGTACTGCATGTATTACATATAAAACATCTGAATTATATAAGAAAAGATGTGATCAATTAACAAAAGATGAATTTTTAAATGAAGTTTTACATGAAATATCGAATAGTGCAGAATTAGATGAATATCTATTAAAAAATAATAATAAAAAATTTAAAGATTTAAATATTGTGAAAAAAGAAATATGGCATGAATGGGAAATGAATAATGATTATTTAGAAAGCAGAAATAAAAAATGGGTGAATACATTAAATAATAATACAAGACCACTTTATACGACTAATTATAATAATCTATTTATTGCAGGTGCACACTGTGATACTGGATTAAGTATCTGGTGTATGGAATCCGCAGTAGAAAGTGGTAAAAGATGTGCAATTAAAATACTACAAAAATCAAAAATTAAAAATAATATTAAATTATATAAACATAATAGACCATTACCATTTTTATATAAAATAGATGATACATTATATAAATTAAAATTACCTAATCTTATGGATTTATCTATCATTCTAATATTTATTATTGTATTATTCGGTATTATAAATATGTTTATTAAAAACAATTCCAATGTGGTTTAGGTGTTGGCGGTGATGTCGGTGATGTCGGTGGTGATAGTGGTTTATTTTGTGAATTTAATTGATTAATAATTTGTTGATTAATTATCTGTTGATTAATATAATGATTATAACACAATACATAATTTTTATGTAAATTATCGATATATGTATGAATTGGAATTATTGTATAACAAATTGGATCAAATACAACGTACTCATTTGTTTGTAAATTTCTAATTACTTCATATCCTTGTAATCTTATTACTTGTGATATTAACATAATATCCATTTTTATAATTGATATATATATAATAATATATATATATCAATTTTTATATGATATCAAAGTTATATTATATATATCAATTATTTTTAAAAATATATTAGTTAGATAATTTATAATAATAATTTTGTATTAATATAATATATTTTTATTTTATTATAATATATAATGGATCAATCTCATCCTTTTAAGGAATTTCTAACAAAATCAAATATATTAGCAGCATCTCTTGCATTAATTGTATCGATGCAATTTACTAGTTTATTAGAATCTGTTTTTTATGATATTATTGATCCTATAATTGTTTATTTAGTTTATGGTAATAATGATTATTCATTTAAAACATATGTTGTAACTATATTTGGTGTTGAAATGACAATAGGTAATTTTATTTTATTATTAAATAAAATGTTATTTTCGTTGCTAATGGTTTACATATTTGTCACGTATTTAGATGTTAAAGCAAAAGAAACATAAAATTGAAAAAAATATATATAGTTATATATAAATATAATTATATATAACTATGTCAAACATGATTTTACGACCACATTCATTAAATGCATTTTTATCAGATGATGATATTGCAAAATATGAAACATCAAATTCTGTAATAGTACCTCATACTTTTTTTGAAGATATTGTAAATAATAATGTAAATACAAATAATATGTTTCTTCTTGGACTTTTTTACAATGATAAAAAATATATGTTGATATTGATTCATCACATTATGATGAATCAAATTTAATATATATTCCATTATGGATTTATCAATATTTAGATTACAAAGATGAAGATTCTGTAGAATATATGCAAATATGTCCTAAAAAGGGTAACAAAATTAAAATTAAACCATTATCTGATTTTTATGCATATTTACCTGATCCTGTAAATTCATTGCGTAATGGATTTGAAAGATATTCAGTTTTAAATAATGGTATAACAATACCTGTACTCATAGATGATCGTGTATTACATATCGAAATTATTGATACATATTCAAATAATTCTCCAATCTGTATTAGAGGCATTGAACTAGAAGTAGAAATAGAAGAATTAGAATCACCTGAAATAGTGCCTGTAGTACCTGTAGTGCCTATTGTACCTGTTGTACCTGTTGTAGCACCGGTAGTACATGGTGGATTTGATCTATCAGGTATAATACCTACATCATCGTTAGATCAAAAAAAATTCCCAGGAAAAGGATATTCAATGAAATAAATATTTTATTTTATTTTTATTTATATATATAATGACAGAATTATTAATATATCTTATAGTTACAATAATAGGAGTTGTTATATCTATTACATATAATGTATATATATATTGTATTACAATGAATTCTTCCGAAGAAACATATGTAGCATTAGTATAAATATAATATAAAATATATTTTATATTATATTTAATGAAACGAAATCGCACTAAAGAATTAGAATATAATAGAAATTCAAAAAAAATTAAAGAAGATATTGAAAACAAAGAAAATAAAAAAATATATAGATGTTCATATATAAACTGTACACATATTACATATACTCCTTACAGTATGGCAATACATTTAAAAACACATTTTGATATAGATTATAATATAAATAATTAATTTAATAATTTGTATATATATATACAAATATGCAAGAAAACTATAAACAAACAATTACACGCATTTTTTTTGAAATACGTAATAATTTATATTTTTATCATTTAATGACTACTAACTATGCAAGACACAAAGCTGCAGGTGATATTGTAACTAAATTTGATACATTAATTGATAATTTTTTAGAACAATTATATGGTAAATATAATAGACCAACTAATTTTAGAATGTTTGAGATTCAAACAAAAAATAACAGTGATATTGAAATAATTAATATATTAAATGATTACATTCAATTTTTAACAAACCAATTACCTAAAATGTTAGATATTAATGACACTAATTTATTAAATATTCGAGATGAAATGGTTGGTGCATTAAATAATACAAAATACTTGTTTACATTACAATAAATTAATTTAATAATATTTATTATTAAATTAATGTAATAATATCATTAATAGATATATAAGTAATCCAAATACAATACTGTGTACTAATATACCGTTAACTGTTGGTCCTTTATCACCTAATGTATTAAATTTTAATATATCTTTTAATAATTCATTTGTTTTTTCATATGTTTCTGGTAACGATATTACAATAAAAAGTATAACTGCATACAATGTATATATTAATTTTTTTTTCATATTCAAATCATTTTTACATTTTAATTTATGAGAATGATTACTTGGTGCAATACTAGGAGCAATACTAGGAGCACTAATATTGTTATTTGATGAATCTGTAGCTGGTGTATTTAATGAAACTGTTATTGGAGATATTGTATTTATTTCACTGGTACTAGGAGAAGTTATAGTAACAGAAACAGTTACTGGTGATTTGTCTGTCGTATTTACATCTACTGTAGAAGGTGTTTCAAATGTACTCATATATTAGTTCTAGATATTTTTATTATATAAATAAAAATTTATGCAATCATATCAATTTTAATTAAATCATGATAAGTATAATTATTTATAGCAAAATCAGTAATGTCAAAGTCTGAAATATTATTATACACTTTATTTTCATTAATAATTAATGTTGGAAAATTATATGGTATTCTTTTAATTTGTTCCACTAACGCACTTTCATGACTTTGATATATATGTGCATCACCAATTATAATATATAATTTCTTTGGTTTTAATCCTGTTAATTTAGCTAAAATATATGTTAATACTGAATAACTTGCAATATTAAATGGTAATCCTAAACCAATATCTGCTGATCGTTGATACATTTGACATGATAATTCATTATTTGTAGATACATAAAATTGTGCTAATATATGACATGGTGGTAAATTCATTTCATTTAATTGACATGGATTCCATGCAGATAATATTATTCTTCTAGACATGGGATCATTTTTTAATAAATATATAATATTATTTATTTGATCAATACCTTGATTACTATAATCTGTTTTATGATCTATGTATTTTGCATTAAAATGTCGCCATTGATGCCCATATATTGGTCCTAAATCATTTACTTCTCTTTCTTTTATTCCAATATTATTCATATATTCCCTAGTAGAATTACCTTGCCATATTTTAATATTCTTATCTAATAATTGTTGATTATCTGTTGATCCTGATAAAAACCATAATAATTCATTTATTACTGTTTTCCATGCTAATTTTTTTGTTGTCAAAAAAGGTATAGAATTTGAAATATCAAATTCTAGTTTTTCACTAAATAAACTTTTAGTGATACTATTACGTGTATTTCTAATTTCACCATTTTCAAGAACATTTTTAATTAAATTTAAATAATTTTGTTCATCATTATTCATTATATATAAATTAATTAATATTATTATTTTATATATATATATATATATATAAAATGTCTTTAGAAGGAATATTAAATATGGTAAAATATGGATATATAGATACATACACTGTAGATCCATCAACAGGATTATATAGTTGTCAAGTAAATACAATAGATGAAGGATCATTTAATAAAGAAATACAATCAGTACTAACACCAATAGTAAATTCAGGAAATAATGCACCTAGTGCAAATTTAACATTAAATGCATTAAGTAAAGTAACAAAACCTACTACTGTAACTACTAATGCTGTATTAATTCCTATTAAAATGCCAAGTTCATATAATGTTGCATCACCAAATGATCCTGGACAAATGATAATGATGTCACGAGATAACAAATATATATTTATAAATATAATGAATTTAAAAAATGAGCAACTATTAAATGAAATATATTTATTCTTATCAACATCACTTAAATTTCAAATACCTATTCCAAGCATCAAAAATATGTATATATTAATGTTTGGTTCTATTATATATGAACCTGTTGATGATGGCACATATGGAAAATTAGCAAATGATACTGAAATGAATAAACGTATTAAAAGTTATTATAAAATGTATTTAATTAGCAATAATCCACCACCATTTTTATTATCATATAATTCAGATGCAACAGTTTGGAAAAATATATCATATTATATGAAAGCATGGCATGATGCAACATCTTCAAATATGGATACTTCTAAATTTTGTCTAAATATTGCAATGGATAAACAACCTGAATCTACTATATCATGTAATTCACGTCAAGATGCAAGTGATAATATAGTTCCTAGTTTTAGTTTAACAGATATTTCTTCAATATATAATTCTCATCCTTATTGGATCTTTGGATGTCTAGCTGTGATTATATTATGTTCATGTTGTATGTCACTTATGGTTTTATCAAAAAAATAAATAAATAATATATATATTTGATTTTACTAATAAAAATATTAATATTTAGAATAAATATTAATATTTAGAATAAATATATTAATATATTATATAAATAAAAAATATAAATGGATACTTCTTCACCGAGTTATTCTGAATCTATTTTTCCTGATTTTAGCGAACTTAACACTATAACAGGATATGTTGATTTAACAAAAGGATATACACTAAATCCTTTAACCGGTTTATTAACAGTTACATTAACTACAATTGATTTCTTAACAATATTAAAAAACTCTAGTGTATTAAATAACCCTAATAAACAAATTAATGTAACAGATATACAAATGCCACAATCAAAAACAGTTGTTGTTGATTTATTACCTATTTATATTCCTGATAATTATAATGCAAAATCACCAAATGATCCAACACAATTGATTATTATGTCAACAGATAGTAAATATATATTTATTGATCCAACTAAACCTACAGGGTATATGTTTTTAATGCTTGCAATTCTTAGTCAAACTCCACCACCTTCTATAATAACTTTTTTAGCATTATTTTTAATATCAATGTCAGAATATACTCCTGTTTATGATAGTACATACAATAGTATTAAAGATAATTTAGATATTCCTGCACAAGCTAAACAATTATATAAAGCATCTTTAATAGCAAAAGATCCACCTGCAAATTTATTATCACTCATTTCTGATAGAAAGAAATGGACTGATGCCAGTACATTATTAAAAACAATGTATACATTATTTACTGATCCTACAATATCTAATGATCAAGTACCACTATGTATAAAACCTGCATTTAATGTAACAGTTGATAAAGAGCTACTCCCTATAATATGTACGACAGGACAACCTTCTGTTTTGTCTATAAAACATAAAGTACCACCATCTGTAGCACCATCTGTAGCACCATCTGTAAATACATCAACAAATATTAATAATGATTTAAATGGAGATGATCTACGTGCTCTAAGTAAATATTCTATGTATAGTTCTTTATGCTGTATTTTACTATTATTATTATCATTTATTGGTATATTTAAATTATTTGCTAAGCCGACTGCATAATTATTAAATAATAATTATATATAAATCTAATAAAAATATTTAATATATTTATATATATATATTAAATATGGGCAATAATATATCTGGATATGTTTCTTCTTATCAATTAAATCCAACCAATAATTTATATACATGTCAATTGACTACAATTACATTTCCTAGTAGGTCAGCACAAGATCCTTTCCAAGCTTTAACACCTTCTACAATATTAGGTACAGGAATTTTATTTAAAGGTGATGGTAATAATAATATTATTATTACTGACAAATATTCTGAATTACCTGTTACAACTATTACAATTGATTTATTACCTATTAATAATGATTGGAATTTACGATCACCAAATGATCCAAATCAAATGATAATAATGTCGAGTGATAATAAATATATATTTTTCAATCGTTTTTTTCCTCCTCATAAACAATTTTATAAATTATTATATGCTATCACCAAAAATAATATTCGTATTCCAAATATAATTAATTATATGCAAGTTGGTAATTATACACCAATTGATGATGGAGTGTATGGTAAACTAACAGATGATATGGATAAAATATGGTATAAACATTATTTAATTGCAAAAAATCCACCTCAAGAATTATTAAAGATAGATTCAAATAAAAATACATGGAATGATTTATCGGTAATTTATAAAACTTATTATGATTTTAATTATAATAATACTAAATATAATATTCAATTTTGTTATAATTATACAACAAATATAAATAATCCAACTTTTGATCCCAATAATTTAATTTCAAATACATCATGTAAATCATCTATAAATAATGGTAAAACAAGTAAATTAGATATCGATCCAATATCTAGACCGGTACAATGGTATAAAAGTTTATATTTTTTTGGATGTATTTTA
>Ga0214919_10000780_pt1 | contig 54621 bp, 54 predicted proteins | sample LL1503_MetaG_FD_177994 | JGI IMG/M metagenome (GOLD analysis project Ga0214919, IMG submission 177994) | Freshwater microbial communities from Lake Lanier, Atlanta, Georgia, United States - LL-1503 | ecosystem: Environmental > Aquatic > Freshwater > Lake | place: USA: Georgia | collected... | reverse complement strand
TGTAGCACCTGTAGCACCCTGCGCGCCTTGTGGTCCAGTAACACCTGTTTGCGCAGTAAATGTTGTATAAATATGAGAATAAGTAATAGGAGACTCATAAAAAGTAGTCCCAATTTGGTTTAAACCTCCAGTCATACTCTTTCCCGTAACAATTACAACAATATCTGTATATCCTGTTATGTCTATACTAGGCACAAACATGGATATTGTTTTATATGCTATTGAAGGACTAATTACTGTTGCTCCATCATATCCAGACCCACCGGGCACCAATTCGTCTAAAACGGGTCCAACAGGATTGTAGCCATATAATCTAAAATGTTGAATTACATCCGTTCCAGCATCTTTATTACAATATAAATTCATATCCCACATACCAGGAGGGATAAATGTAGGATTATTTAATTCAGAAAGAGGTATCGCAAATTGTGTAGACCAATCTTCTTCCCCTGGTACAGAATATAGTTGCCGAACTGAAGACTGTGGTGCCATTGTGGGACTTGTAGACAAATGTCTGATAAAAATAGGTGGCACAGGGTCAGGAGAAATTGTTTGTAAAATAGGGTCTAAAGGTTCAGTAGCTGGAGGATTAACATCTCCAGGTAGTGCCGGATTAGACGATGTAGTAAATGTGTCAATTGTTGTAGATTCGCTATAATTCATGTACAATAATAATCCTGATGATAAACCAGATTGACCAGTATCGCCTTGAGCTCCTGTCGCTCCTGTAGAACCCGTTGCTCCAGTGTATCCTTGAAACCCTCTAGGTCCGAGTTGACCAGGTGCACCTTGAGCGCCTTGCGCACCTTTTGACCCGGATGAATTATTACAGCACTTTTGTGCCCCTAAATAATTAGTGTAACTTGAATATGACATAGAATATAGTTAGAATATAGTTAGAATATAAATACAACATTTTAACTATAATTTAATTTTTATTAAACCGAAGGTTTAAACTGAAGGAAGAGACGACAAGCACAAACGAATGGACCCCAAACTAGCTACATCATACTTTACAACTAGCGGCAAATCATTCTCCAAATACAGCTCAATCTGGGAGCACAAGTTGGTACACTTAATAAAGTAGCCAAGGTTCTTAAGAGAAAACTCGCCTTGAATGATTTTAGACGAATCTTGCTTCAAAATGAAGCCCATTGAGCCATCTGCCTCAGCGCGATGAATTTCAGCTGATGCAAACTGTCCCTGACACTTGAAAATAAGCTCATTTCCGACCGATTTGATTTCCAGCTTATCAGAAATACACGACAAATCACGAATAATCTTTTGGAAATCAGCAGAAGGCAAATTAATAACCGATGAAAACTTCACATCTGGATACTCAAGCTCCTCAGGCTCAGGCTCAATGAGCTTGAGTTTCTGCGTCTTACATTGCTTAATATCACCATTCTCAAACTTTAGTGCCAAGTGAGAAACAATTCCGTCGTGATAATCACTATTCTCAATATAAATAGTTAATGTATCATCGTTGTCAATGGAGTTAATCAGCTTGAAAAGATGAAACATATTCACGCCAATAATAATCTTCTCCTTTTTACACTCATAAGATTCAAAATTCTGTGCCGCTAAATACAAATGGGCTAAAATAGTATGCGACTTGTCCATATTAATAATACGAATACCGTCGGGTTGAAACGAAATATTGGTCTCTAAAAGAATATCCTTTAAGGCAGTCATTAGAGTCCGAAAGGGGGCAATTTGCACTGTCTTAATAGTCAACACATTGTTGTCATTAGACACAGAGTTTTTATTTGTAAAAGTAGCCATTATTTCTATAATATAAGTAATTTTAAACGCAAATCTTTAAATAGTTATGCGTTAGAATTAATATATTTTCTAAATTTTAAAACAAACAACAAAAAATTAAAATTCTTAAATAGAAGCTTTTGCCGCTTTGCGTTGTCCATGTCCATATCTACGTTTAGCCAATTCGGCCATTTTGTAGCCTTTGGAGCCCACTTTGCATCCATCATGTAAAATGTTATAATCAACGGCACCTGCTTTTCCTGCCGTTAAAGCACTTGCTAAACGTGCGTTGCCCCAAGATTGCGCAGTTTGATTTGGTCTGGACCCGGATGAAAAATAAGCTCCTTCCCCTTTTGAAACAATTTTCTTAAGTGCGACCAAGGAACAACCCGACTTTTTAGCAAGTTCTTCATTTGCGCCAATATTTTCTATATTATACATTTTTCTGGCGACTAAAATATGTTTAGACGTTTTTGTTGTAAATGACTTGACGGGTTTTCTTGTAAAATAAACGCCTTTTTTATACATTTTCCTAGATTTTCTAATCATTTTTAATTGCGTCTTTTTATCCTTCCTGGATAACCTTTTAGGCAAATATCGGAGTGTTATTGACCTTGTTTTCATATTATTTACTATATAGACACATAATAAAATAAATTAAAACAATTTAAACACAAATTACCAATATAATAATTATAATACATTTAAAATGGCACAAGAATCAGTAGACAATATAAACAATTTAGAACAAATGCAAACACAAGTGTTTAATACAGTTGTAGACCTATATAACAGATACAAAGATAGCCCCTATATGATAAACAGAATGCAAACATTTATAACCAATTTACCAAATTTGTTAGATGCTGAGAATAAAAAATACGAAGAAAGGGTTTTAAGAATGAATGAACTAACAATGGAACAAGATAACTTCTTCAAGGTTTATCTAAGTAAACATCAGTATTTTTATATGCCGTATAATAACATCTATTATGTATATGATGGTAAGACATATAGCATCATAAAAGATGACGATATACATCACCATTTACTGTCTACAATCACCGATGAGGGCAAATTGATGGCATGGAAACACAAAACAAAGCAGACCATTATCAAGCAAATAAAGGAACGGACTCTATTCAAATCTGTCCCAGAAACATACACAATCCAGAATGTTCTGGGATTTTTACAGACCATCTTTGAATCAAGAACAGAAGCCAAGTATTTCCTTACTGTTATTGGTGACTGTGTTTTGAAAAAGAATTCAATTACAACAACAACAATGTATTTTATCAATGCGAATATCAAGAAGCTGATTTTACTCATTGATTCCATTGCCTATGTTACAACTGGTAACTCAATTATGAATAATTTTATTTCCAAGTATCATGAGAGTCACAATATAACCAATTACAGATTAATTAAGACCAATGAAAATGCCATATCCTACGATTTAATTAAAGATGCTTTGAACAAAATAGGCATTGATTTGCTTTGTATTGCGGCACATTATTCCGAGAGATATATAAATTCCGATAATTATCTTTTAACAAAGGCAGATGAACAAGTCAAACAATATTCGCAATTCTTTTGTCAGAATACAACAGAGAAAATTGTGGACAATTTCATAAAGCAATGTATAAATGTAAAACAAATGGAAACTAATTCTAATAATAACAACGTAAACACATTATCGTGGAAAAATATGCATTACATATGGAAGTTATATTTGTCCAGTATTAATGTTCCAAATATGCTATATACTAACAATTTGAAGGATATACTTAAGGCAAGATTGTCATTTATTGAGACTTCAACAGAAGAAGATACAGTAAATAAGGAACCAATATTTTTAAATGTTACTAGCAAATATTTACCATCAGTAAGCAGTTTTTTAGCCTTTTGGGAGAAACATATTACTATAATCGCAAGCGAAAGTATGAATGTAATAGACGACGAATATGAAATTGACGAAATCACATCATTATATAAGATTTCAGATTACAAAAATGTATCCATTTCGGATAAGGATATTATAAAAATGATTCACCATTATTTTTCACCACAAGTGGAAGTCATTGACAACAAATATATTACAAACATTTCGTGTAATTTGTGGTCCAAACACGATGATGTTTTGAAATTCTTGGAAACCTATAAGAGTAATGTAAATAATATCAAGAAGAAGAATGACTTAATATCATTTGATGAATTGTATAAAAGTTACAAGTCATTTTGTCAAGTAAAACAATTAGTAGATAAGGGTAGCAATACCCGACTGTTACCAATTGTCAGCAAACAATTCTTTGAAAAATATGTTTGTCATGAGCTTAATGAATATATAAAATATGAGAAGTTTGTTAGTTCAGAGTGGAATAATAATCAATAAATTTACGCAATTAAAACGCGAGCTTCAGAACTATTTACATTCATGGGACTTAACGGTGACATTTTACTAGTTGTTCCACCTCTCATTTTACGTTTTTTGCCGCCAGCCATACTAGCGCGCAAATGGACGTTTGTGGAGCTATCACCGAAATTAGTAATATTTGCTCCGGCAATGTTATCTCCAGGAGCAATATCAGAAGGAGAAAAAATGCTACCATAAGGAGCCCCACCAGTAAAGACACGAGATAAAGGTCCGTTGTCACGTGAATATTGTCCACCTCTCATCTTCTTACCTCTACCGCGCTTCTTAGAGCCAACCTTGACAAACCCAAATTGTCCCTTCTTTGTCTTGTAACCTGCCTTAACAAGACGATTGTCCTTTTTGGCGGAAAAGTGCTTCTTTTTAGAAACAATGCGTCCAGACTTGTTCTTCATAAGCTGAGCCTTTGTAAGGCCACCCGATGTCTTTTTAGCACTACCGTGCCACACTTCAGCGCGAGAACCAATGATTGAATTATAACTCATTATAAAATATAATAAGAAAAAATTATATTTTATAAAGATTAAAACAGAAACATAAACAGTAAAATCAAAGATTCAAAATTTGTTTCTTAATGGTCTTGGACTGCCTCCAGGTTGTCCCTCAATTCCTCCTAAATATGTATTGTTTGTTCTTAACCCAAGGCCTATATCTCCAAAAATGGTCCGACCTCCTAAACGCTGCGTTGCCAATTGTGTAATTCTGGCGCTTTGTGTTTGTATAGGCTCAATATTACCCGACTTAATTTGACTTGCTTTTTCCTGTATACATCCAATTCCATCACACGGTATACAGTTATGATTTGGGTCTAAACTTGGATTTGGATTAGAAGGAACAAATAAATAAATGATTACCAAACCAGACCCTCCATTTCCACCAGAATAATTTACAAAACTAAAAATGCCTCCACCACCTCCGCCACCGCCATAATTACTAGTTGCCGATGCTCCAATGTTTTGGTTGCCACCATTACCTGCATAAATATTACCTCCTAACCCATTAGCTACAAAAGCATTAAAGTTATTGCCAGCACCACCACCGCCACCTGCACCATATAATGACACGCTCACTTGATTATTTATAGCACCATTTTTACCACTAAGTTGAAAATATCCACCTCCTCCACCTCCACCACCATTTGTGCCACTTGTAGCTGGAATATTGGGCGTTTGTGAACCATTTCCTCCTAAACCGCCAGAACCACTGTTGCCGCCATTTCCGCCATCAGCGTTAATTCCCCGTCCACCTCCTAAACCACCATTTGCTGCTATTGTAAATAACGCAGATATAATAGCTGTTTGTTGTCCATTTTGTCCATTACTTGTATTTGAAACGCCCCCTGTTCCGCCATTTCCAATAACAATATTAATCAATTGATTATTTGTAATGTTTTGAAAACTATTTATAACTTCTCCGCCGCCGCCTCCGCCACCAGCACCACCACCACCACCTGGATTTGTACCCGCAGCACCACCTCCACCACCTCCACCAGCAATTATATATTCAATAATACAATCATTTGTAAAAGTAATATTTCCATTGTTTTTAAATACAATTGTATACATATTTTCTGAAAATGTATACGTGAATCCACTACCAGTAAAAGGAAACTTAGGTTCTGGTGTTGGAATTATTCTAGTCTGGCAATAAAATAATTTATTTAAAGCCTTCCTTAATCCTCCTTTTTTTCCAGGACGAAAATTCAATCCAGACATTTGTATCTATATTTCTTTTATACAAAATATAAACAGTCTAAAATTAAAAGGAATAAAATTGAAAAATATATAAACATAATTTTAGAATGTATAATAGAATAAACAAAATGAGCAAGACTTCTAAACCTAATATTAATATGGAAGACCAAGACCTCTCTTTAAAATACCAGCAAAAAACTGATAAGCAGCACATATTGGATAATCCGGACACCTATATTGGTTCCGTTGAAAAAGTGGAAGCGAATCTTTGGGTTTTAAGCGAAGCGAAAGGAGTAAATGAATTAGAAGCGAAAGGAGTGAATGAAAAAATTGTTGAAAAAAATATGACTTATATTCCAGGTCTATTCAAGTTGTTTGATGAAGGCGTTGTAAATTGTAGAGACCATGTGATTCGTATGGATGCCGCAATTAAAGCAGGGCAACCTAATTGTATTCCTGTTTCTTGTATTGACATATCAATTGAGGAAGATGGTACAATTGTTATGATTAATGATGGAAACGGCATTGATGTAGCAGAGCATCCTGAATACAAGGTTTACATTCCAGAGCTGATTTTTGGACACCTAAGAACATCCACAAATTACAACAAAGATGAAAAGAAGATTGTTGGCGGTAAGAACGGGTTCGGTTTCAAATTGGTTCTAATTTGGTCTACATACGGTTCAGTTGAAACAGTTGACCATGTTCGTGGTCTCAAATATGTTCAAGAATTCAAGAACAATTTGGATGAAATTTGTAAACCTACAATTACTAAATGTAAGACAAGACCGTATACAAAAATTACATTCAAGCCGGATTACAAGCGCCTTGGAATTGAAGGTCTAAGTCCTGACTTAATTGCTCTATTGAAAAAGCGTGTTTACGATATTTCCGCAGTCACTGACAAATCTATAAAAGTCAAGTATAATTCTCAGCTTATTCCAGTGAAGAATTTTCAGCAATACATTGACTTGTATATTGGTGACAAATCGGTGGCACCTAGAGTTTATGAAGATGACGGTTCAGTTGGCAGATGGGAATATGCTGTTGCCCTTACACCAAACAATGAGTTTATTCAAGTCTCATTTGTAAATGGAATTCATACGGCAAAAGGTGGTAAACATGTTGAATATATTTTAGGACAAATCACAAGGAAGTTGTGCGACTTTATTGAGAAGAAGAAGAAGGTCAAAGTGAATCCGAATTCTATCAAAGAGCAACTTGTTCTGTTTATAAGATGCGACATTGAAAATCCGGCATTTGACAGTCAGACCAAGGACTTTATGAATACTCCGTCGTCCAAATTTGGTTCAAAGTGTGACGTCAGTGATAAATTTATTGAAAAGGTTGCAAAGATGGGTGTAATGGATGCAGCACTTCAAATCACTGAAGTAAAAGAAAATAAGGCCGCAAAGAAGACTGATGGAACTAAGTCCAAGTCAATCCGTGGTATTCCAAAGCTGACAGATGCGAATTGGGCTGGTACTGAGAAATCATCTAGCTGCGTTCTAATCTTTTGCGAGGGAGATTCAGCCAAAACCGGAGTCATATCTGGACTTTCATCTGAAGATAGAAACATATTTGGAGTATATCCGTTGAAAGGCAAGGTGATGAATGTCAGAGGTGAATTACAGAAGAAAGTGTCTGAAAACAAGGAAATTGCTGAAATCAAGAAGATACTCGGACTTGAAAGTGGCAAAACATACACATCGTTAGAAGACGTAAATAAATCATTACGATATAGCAAGGTCGTATTTATGACTGACCAGGATTTAGATGGTTCGCATATTAAAGGCTTGTGTATTAATTTGTTCCAGAATGAATGGGTCTCTTTAGCGCATATTCCAGGATTCATTGGATTTATGAACACGCCCATTTTGAAGGCAAAAAAAGGCCAACAAGAACTCAAGTTTTATAATGATGGCGAATACAATACTTGGAAAAATAGCGCAACAACTGATACAAAAGGATGGAATATCAAATATTACAAGGGTTTAGGCACATCCACGAAAAACGAGTTTGTTGAGTATTTTGAGGAGAAGCGTTTTGTTGGATTTGAACATACACAGTCAAGTGATGATGCGATTGATATGGTATTCAATAAGAAGCGAGCAGATGATAGAAAGGATTGGTTGGAAAACGTTTACGATAGAGAGAGTTATGTAGACACAAGCAAGCCAATGATTACTTATGAAGAGTTTATTAATAAGGAACTAATTCATTTCTCTAAATATGATTGCGACCGCAGCATTCCAAATCTGATGGATGGACAAAAAATATCATTGCGAAAAATCTTGTATTCCGCGTTTAAAAAGCGTCTTTCATCAGAAATCAAAGTGGCGCAATTTTCCGGCTATGTATCCGAGCATTCGTGCTACCATCATGGCGAGGAATCGCTAAATCAGGCAATTGTAGGTATGGCGCAGAATTTTGTCGGGTCCAATAATGTGAATTTGCTCGTTCCATCGGGACAATTTGGGTCGCGAATTAAGGGCGGCAAAGACGCATCATCGCCCAGATATATATTTACTTGTCTGGAGAAGATAACGCGTTTCATATTTATGGAACAAGATGACCATGTACTAAATTATTTATCAGATGATGGAACTCCAGTTGAGCCACAATTCTATGTACCAATTATTCCGATGGTTTTAGTGAATGGCTCAAAAGGAATTGGTACTGGTTTCAGTACTGAAATTATGTGTTATAATCCAAAAGATATTATTGCGTATCTAAAGAACAAGTTGACTGAGACTAAAGGTCTTTGTTCAATAGAATTCATGCCGTATTATGAGGGTTTTAATGGCTCTATATCTAAGGTCGGTGATAGTAGATATTTGTTCAAAGGCACTTATGAGAAACTGGGTCCGGGCAAAATTCGTGTCACTGAGTTGCCAGTTGGTTTCTGGACAGAGGATTTTAAAGAGCTTCTAGAGGAGCTAGAGGAAGAAGAAAAAGATAAGGACAATAAGGGTACCAAGGAAAAGGAAAAGAAAAAGACATCACCTTATGTAAAGGAATATGACGATAAAAGTAAGGACACAAATGTTGATTTTATTATCACTTTTAACAAGGGTAAATTAGAAGAGCTTGAACAAGCAAAGGGCGACTATGGCTGCAACGGATTAGAGAAGGTTTTAAAACTATATAACACTAGTAGCACAACTAATATGAATCTGTTTAATTCCGAAGACAAGTTGACCAAATACAACGCAGTAAGTGAAATTATTGATGATTTCTTTGATACCAGATTGGTATATTATGGTAAAAGAAAGGCATATTTAATTGATGTCTTGGAAAAAGAGCTAGTTGTATTGTCTAATAAAGTCAGATATATTCAAGAGGTTCTAAGTGGCAGCATTGATTTGCGTAAGAAGAAGAAGGACGAAATTATTAAGCTTCTTCAGGATAAGGGATATGATAAGATTGTAACAGGTGATTCAATTGTAGATGAAGAATATAAATATTTAGTCAGAATGCCAATGGATGCAGTCTCTGATGAAAATGTGGATAAGTTAATGAATGAGCATAAGAGGAAGCAAAATGAATTGGCTGAAATTAAGGCGACAAGTTGCCAACAAATGTGGTTAAGAGAATTGTCAGCATTGGAGCAGGAATATACTAATTACAGAATGGAGCGAGATATTGCAATTAATGGTCTTCAAAAAGGCAAGTCATCAGTAGTAGTCAAGGGTAAGGTAACAAAGAAAATAGGAGGTGCTAAGAAAATCAATCTCCAATTAGAAGAAGCCTAAAGTTAGATTTCACGATTACATTTTTCGCAACTACAATCAAATCCATATTTATCTTTCAGTAACTTTTGTCTATCTTCTTTGGGAGCAGTAAAATCAATATAAGGTATAAATAGTTCTTCTTCATAATTAATTTCACGTATAGTTTCAATTATCATACAATTATCATTGCTTTTATAATATATACAATTTGGCTCACAGCTGTGATTTATTTTCGCAGAAAAAAATAATATACTAGGTTGATTATTAAATAAAAATACATTATGTTTATATTTCATAAAATAGAGTTTCATCTGGTCCTCAGTTAATTCTGGAAAATATTTCATATGTTTTTTCTTGTTGTAATCAGTATTTTCATCAAACCCTATATTATCATCTAATTTTAAAGGCACCAAGTCCATATATTTTTTATTATGTTTATTGAAAAGATGCTTAATAAGTTTATAGTGATATGTATTACAACTAATATTTTGATTATTTTTAATATCAAGATTATGAGGATGTTCTTTAATAATAATACTACCTTCAGGGATTAATTTACCTGCATATGTTCCCATTCCAAATTTGCCTTGTTGCTGATAAATGTCTGTATTTACAAAATCTAAATACCCATGTGGTTTTTTTAAATAATTTACCCGTCTTGTTTGTTTATGTTTTTTTCTATTATTATTTATGTTTATCATTATAAATATAATACATAAAGTAATTATATTTATTTAACTTATAACCTAAAGTTTAAAAATGTATGTAAATAGCCCTACATAGGAAAGTAATACACTGTGGAAAATCCAGTATGTTTGGTCATTTATGGATTGATTTATTGCAGACACATTAGATATAATTTTTTTCATATCTCTAGTTTGTTCCGCGTTAGCATTACTCAAATGCTTATAATACATATGAATATCGTTTATTTGCTTGTCTTTAGCATAGGTATCTTGAAGATATTTCTCATAATCTATAAATCCTTGATTTGTATTTATATTTGGAGTCCAATAAGGGCGTTTTACAATATAATTTGTTAACAATTGTCTAGACCTTGAAATCATTGTAAATAATATTATAAATTAGATTGGTTTTAAATACTAATTTATAATATTATTTTTTGCTGCGTTTTAAAACCACTTTGGCATTTTATAATTGCGCTTATCAAATTGTGAGTCACAAACAGGTGCGGCTAAAGGCACAACCAATGTGCTCGCATCGTGTAAATACTTTACATACCCTTGTGCTTCACCGTAAACCTTTGGCACTGCATAATCCAATACCATTTGATTTAATTGTTGAATCTGTCCAGCAATATTTTGCTCCAAATTAGCCGAATACTGTAGAAAAACAGCCCGCATAATAATCTTCAAACTGTCACAATCTTGCGGTCCAATTGTGTATTGTCCATTAGACATTTTATAAACACCAGCTCTTATTCCATTTTGCAAAATTTGTATATTTTCTTTAGAAAAGTAAGCAGTGGATAATTGTGTTTCATCCCATTGACCAATAGTAGCATTCCTAAATGTGGTACATTGGTTTGCCGGAATTTTGTCATACATTTGAAAGAGTTGTGCAATATCAGGAGGATTTAAAATATCAACACGGCCATTTGCCTTTCCATTGTTTAGACCATTATTTGTATTTGTATTTCTATTGCCAGTTTTGTTAGTATTCATAATATATAATTATATATAAAAAAATATCTATTTATTTTATATAATGGAAATGTCTTTTCAAAAAATAATACTAGTAATTGCCATAATTGGTCTAATCATTTTATTAGCAGTAATTGGATTATCACTGTCTAATTCTAGTTCAAAAATGGTTTGGCCTCCAGTTGTAGGTGCATGCCCTGATTATTGGGTTGATTTAAAAGGCAATGGAGAGGCTTGCTATAATACCAAAAGTTTAGGCAAATGTAATTTACCTAGCACTGGTAATCAAAATCCAATGAATTTTGATATCTCGCCATTTAATGCTGAAAATGGCACTTGTTCTAAATATAATTGGGCGAAACGTTGTGATGTAACGTGGGATGGAATTACATACGGTGTTGAAAACCCCTGTAACACAAAAACTCCTACTAGCTCTTAAATAATATAAACTAACAAAATCAATTTTATAAATTTATATTTTAAAAATTTATTTATAATATAAATTAAGACACGTTGCTATAATCTAGAATGTTTTCAAATAAATCAAAACAGTTACTAAATAATATAAACAAATTACCCAATGAGTTAGTTTCACTTATTGAATCCTATGTGCCGCCAGTTGTAAAATTATTTTGGACCAAGGAATTATATGAATCGTGTCACAAGTTACTACAACAATACCTTTCTATTCATAATAAAAATATTGAAGAATATATTAGAAGCATTATTCGGAAAGACCATGATTTTGTATTTAGTCGTTTGTTAGTTGATAATCTTGATAGATGGACAAATTTAAGAAATTATTTAAACAAGGATTGTATTTATGTGAATTATTTGGTATTCTTAAATAGTTATTGTATTGACCACAATTCACATAAATGTCGCGCCTTATTGCAACAAATTTTGGAAAAACTTGGATTTAGTAAAAATCAACATAAAAAGAACCTAATCAAATATATTAAATGGAGATGATTAATATAAATGATTTATTAGAAAGGCAAGAAGAAGTAAGTAAAATGAAGGATATACTAACAAATTTTGAACAAACAAAGCTTAATTTAACAACCAAAAAAGGCATTTATATTTATGGCGACCCAGGCTCAGGAAAAACAACATTTGTCATTAATATATTGAAAGAATTAGACTATGATATTGTCAAATATGACGCAGGAGATATTCGCAACAAATCTATTATTGACACCATTACCAAGCACAATATGTCGGATAAAAATATTATGAGTATGTTTCATAAGAAGGTTAAGAGAATTGCGATTATAATGGACGAAATTGATGGAATGAATAATGGCGATAAAGGTGGAATTAATTCATTAATCAAAATTATCAGGCCAAAAAGAACCAAAAAACAGCGCTTAGAAGATATTACAATGAATCCAATTATTTGTATTGGCAATTATCATATGGATAAAAAAATCAAAGAGCTAATGAAGGTTTGTAATGTAATTGAACTGAAGACACCTACAAAAGTTCAGATGGCTAATATAGTAAACCAGGTTGTTCCGGCAATTGATAATTCTATAAAACCCAACATTGTAAATTTTATTCAAGGAGATTTGCGAAAACTAACAACAATTTATGAACTATACAAAAACAAGCAGGATATATTGAATAATAATATTATCCAGAATATATTTTTAATGAAGTCGTATAATGATGATACGCGACAAATAGCAAAAAAACTGATAAATAACAATTATTTGTTAGAAGACCATCTAACAATTATGAATGAAACAGACAGGACTATTGTAGGTCTATTATATCACGAGAATATTATTGATGTTATTGGAAAACATAAAAAGGAGGATTCAATACCATTTTATATGAAAATACTTGATAATATGTGCTTTGCTGACTATATTGACCGTGTCACATTTCAAAAACAAATATGGCAATTTAATGAAATGAGTTCTCTAATAAAGACATTTAATAATAATAGATTATATCACAAAACCTATACAAACACAAATTCAAACAAACAAAAATACAATCCATCTGAGGTTCGGTTTACAAAGGTACTAACAAAATATTCCACTGAATACAATAATTCCATATTTATACAGAATTTATGTCAGCAATTGGGAATGGATAAAAAAGATATGTATGCCTTTTTTCTTAATATAAAAAATAAGTATCCTGTTGGAGATATAGAAATTACACAATTGTTTGAAAATTACGAAATATCAAAACTTGATATAAACCGAATTTACCGGTATTTAGAAAAATACACAAAGGAAGATGCAGCTGAAACGGAGGATATCGTATTATCTGATATTGAATTAGATGAGTAAATAACTAGTTAGTAAATAAGTTTTTTACTATTATAATTTATAATAAAAATATTAATAAATTTATTATAAAATTTTTGCGATTTCAATACCCAAAGTAAAAGTTTCATTTATTTTAGACTTGTTGTGCCCTCCACTGCGCCTTCCAATCTGCATCAACTTCTGTCTTCATATGATTCTCATATTGCTCAGGTGAGTCATAAAACATTGATACAGAGTGTTTTAGACCATTTTCACCAGTACACAAAGCAACTGAATATAAAAAATCCTCGTCAGCAGACCCAACAAGGTAATTATATCTAGTTCCAGTGACTGCATTGCGAATTCTTGTGCCAATAGGTCCGCTTCCATAAATACCAACAGCGGCCTTCTTGTAATATACCTTACCATCATCCAACTTAGTAGTCTTCTTCTCATCTACAACTGTCCTGTAAACCCTATGAAAGTTCTTATCTAAGGGCAATTTGGGCTTCTTATTGTCAGAAGAAGTGGAGGCGGCATCATTGGCATAGTCAATATAAGGCATTTTTTTATTCTAGTATATACATATATATAATATTGTCTTTAAACTATTTTATATATATTATTTTTCCTTGGTATTATTTTCTAAATACTATTTGTGACACCTTTATAATAATTAAGCTCTGTATTCAAGTCCTTTATTCTTTTTAATAGGTCATTAATAATACACACTTTATCTTCAATTTGTTTCTCATAATGCGCTATTCGTGCATCTCCTATTTGAATTTGATTTTGTGTCTGATTTAAGATACGTTTTTGCGCTTCCAACATCTTGTTATGGTCTTCTAATCGTTTATTCCGCTCCAACTCCATATTTTTAATTTGCTCCATTAATTTAGGTTTGTATTCTGGCTTACCTGGCTCATAATTTGTTAGTAAATCATTCATATCAACCATATAAAATTGTTTAAGCACAGCATCATCAATAAAATCATCTACTGTAAACTGAGACAACTTGGTTCTGGTTGCGTCCATATTTTCCAATAATTTCTCTTTATTCAGTGAATTATGCTTGTGCGAAAAAACCATGATAGACTTTTGCGTATCCAATTGTTTTAAAGGAATCGTATAGTTTTTTAGAAAATGGCGCTCTTCAGCTAGAGCATTTTCCTCATTGTAACTAGTCTGTAATAATAGTTCCTTTTTGAAAGCAAATGTGGCGGCAGTTGAGTGAAACTCTTTATATGGTCCACATTGATATACCGTATTTTTAGAATCAAAATAAATGTGCATCTCGCTGCTACCAGCAATAAGAAAATTTGGATTTTCTAATAAAGTTTGAACTGCGTGTGATACACGGTCTTTGGGATAATAATCATCATCGTCCATATAAATAATAATATCACCAGAGCATTTACTATGCATCAAATTCCGTTTCTTTCCAAGAAGCATTTTATCCGGATAATAAAAGTATTTCACATATTCAATCCCTTCCACCAGGTCACCAATTGGGTCTGTGCCATCATCAATAATAATCCACTCAATGCGTGATTTTGGATAAGTCTGATTTTCAATACATTTTTTAATAAAAGGTATAAATGGCCTACGGTTAAAGGTTGGTGTGCAAATGCTTACCAATGGTTCCAATTCTGAATCGGAAGAGTCTTCTTCTAAAATGTTGGCAGTTTCAACCTTATTTCTACTTTTATTCTTATTTTTATTCTTCTTTTTATTTTTTGGCATTTTAAATAATAATTAATATATTGAATTAGTATTTAAATTGTTTTTAAACGAGTCTAATTGTTATTCATTTTTGATTATGAAATTAACTGTAATATTATTCATCGTCATCATCATCAATATCGTCATCAATATCATCATCATAGTAATTAAGTTCCGGGTGCAAAATCTGTAATAAATTAAAAACCCATTTTAATTGTGATTTATTACAAATCCTATTCAAGTCTTTTAATTCAGGTTCATCTTTAGTTGTACTGAGAATTTCATTTAATAAGCTTATGGTATCCTTATTTTGATAAGAAGGCGACTTATTATTTTCCTTAGTAATTAATTTTTGAATTTCTCCATCTTGTATATTTGTGTTATATTCCTTTAATAAGGATGTTATATTATATCCACCAATTATTTTTTCTTTTTCCAAAACACTGTCAGTTTTAATAAGTGTGATAAACATATCCTTGTCTTCTTTTGACACGCAAGTCTTAAAAATTCCAGGCCAAATTGCCAGAACAACTGCAGCAATAAATGCCGATGTCATACCCGTATCACCTAACCAAGTGTTTGCATAAGTAAATAAATTTAATATAGTTAGACCAACCCATAATGTATGTTTTCTAAAAAATACATCAGCAATAAAACTCCCTAAACCACTTTTTCCATCGTTACTACTATATTTTTTACAATCTGTATCAGAACTTAGATTACAACTTTTATTCATCAAATCATATTTGGCAGTCAATGTTTTCAAAATAGACCAAAATGTTGAAATAAAAGGCAAAACAAATATTGTTATAATCATACAACCAAAAATAATAAAAACATAAAGTCCTTTAAGTAAGAATATATATATATTTTTAAAAGCATTGAGAATTATCTGACTACTATTACCAATATTAATATTACTTGTATTATCATTAGCATTTGTATCATCCACATTTGTATCATCAGCATTTGTATCATTGGTATTTGTATCATTGGTATTTGTATCATTGGTATTTGTATCATCAGCATTTGTATCAGCATTTGTATCATTGGTATTTGTATCATCAGCATTTGTATCATTGTCATTTGTATCATTGTCATTTGTATCAGAATTTGCTTCTTTTGTCTTCCCCGCTATTTTATCCCAATCTATCCCTTTAAAAAAATCTCCACTTGCTGTGCCAAATGACTTTACAATAGAGACAAATGTCATCAAAAAGTTGTACATAAAAAAAAATGGTAATAAGATAAGTCCAAACATTCCAAATAAAAACATAAATGTAGATTCATTTAATTTTGTGAATAATTTAAAAGTTTTTTTAATTCCACTAAAACTTTTGGTCATTGCATAACTCAATGTGTGGTAACAAATGTCGTTGATAATTGGTGTTGTTGTATTAAATGGATTATCATCACTATCAGGGTTATCAGGGTTATCAAATGGATTTTTTATTAAACCTTCATCTTGTTTAAATTTAGCAAACTGTTCAAATTTAACCTTGTCGTTAAGAAACATATCCCAAAGTGCAAATCCTTTCAATCCCAATAAATATGTTGTAGTCATGCTTACCGGGCTATCATTATTATTATTATTATTATTATTATCATTATTATTAAATTCATTTATATTTACATTATCGTCTTCAATTTCAATTACTTGAGCAACTTTGGTCATAAAAAGTCCAGTTGTGCCAAATATTACAAAAACAATAATTCCGGCAAAACCAATACTAAAATTTTTCCAAAAATTACCAAAATTTTTCCATATTTTTTCAGTATTGTCAGTTGTTCTATCTTTATTTGTCATTTATTTATAATAAATATATATTAAATTTTGTAGATAGATTACCTAATATATAAAATTTAATATATATATTTATATAAATGATAAATCCAAATAATTTTAATAGTAAGACTTTTTTTGATAATGGTCTATATAAATATATTTTTATAACAATAATAGGAATAATATTATCCTTTATATTTATTTTTTCCATTTCAGAACCTGATTGTTCTTGTAAAGAAGGGTTTGAAATAAATAATAATTCAGAAACAACAACAATGAAAAACATTATAAACAAATACACTAGTACAGTAAATTTACCATTAAATGATTCTCAAGGTTGCCAAAATGCTTGCTATAATGCTAAATGTTCTAAAACTGGTAAACAATGTTCCACAGATACTGATTGCTATGAAGACGGATGTCAGTCACTATTGAAACAAGTTCATGATAAATTTGTAGCAGAACAGTCTAAACCATTGAGCCCTCAAAAATATGTACCAGCTGACACATTAGCTACCGGGCGTTTAATTTACAATCAGAACCCACAGCATTCTGCGTTAACTTATGATATAGGCACAGCTGCATCACAAATTGATATAAATGCCCAAGTGCCACGACCTTATAGGGGTTATGAAAAATGGGAGCCTGTATATAATGCCAAGGCACAGCTAATTGACGATGAATTAGCGTACGAATATGCGGCGGCACCAGAGCAATATAGGTCAACTCCTGTATATAAACCAACACTAACGGCAACTGGAATGTTCTATGATATTGGGCCAACACCGGCAAACGCGACTTTAAGTTAATAAATATATAGTATAAATTTTAACTTAAAGAAAATGACTTGTTTAGGTTGCATACATCAGACCCACATTACCACCAATAAAATTAACAATATTGATGCGTTCTTCAAACAGGGTTAAATTAAAATTGTAGTCATAAATACGCCAAGTTGGTTTATTTATTGCGACAATTTGCCCTGTTTGAGGGTCACATATTGCAAGACTTTGTGCCAATGGGTCTAATGGAGGAATAATCGTATTAAATTCCAACTCTATTTGATTAAAACGATTCATATTTATTGCCCCTGACGGCTGTAAATCTGAATTATTAGAATGAATTCCAAAATTGTAGCAATATATTCCTGGCGGTGCATTCCCGGACGACCTTGTATATTTTTCAATGTAGTTGTAGACACCAGCAGGCTGTGTATTTTCTCTATAAGACCCATCTAACAAGATACCTAATTGTATGAGAATTAATTTTTCGTTTTCTGGCGAATAATTGGATGTAACTAGGAGGCCAGTTGGAGTTCCATCTGGGTTAACACCTGGACCAATATAAAATGGCACTAAATTACCCATAGCATCTTTCTTGTAAAATACGTAGTCTCCTGTTGCCGACGCATCTACTACATCTAGAGGCATATAATTATATGGCCAATTTGTATAATTAGACCATTCATTTCTTAAATTTACATCACTTCTCTGAAAATAAAACATCCAGTTAGAAACCATACCAAGCGAATCCAATGCTACCTTATTTGCTCCCGTTACATTGAAGAATTGCTGTTCATGAACCTGCTTTATCAGATATTTCTGCTCTTCTAAAGCAAAGAGTCGTTCTTCTTCGTTGGATAAGAAGCAATAGGTGCAATTCAAATGTACATCCGCATTCCACATTGTTCTTGTATCTGAGTAAGATGTTATTCCTAATTCAATGTCTGGTGGTGGTTGTAAAAAACGATAGAACTGCATATACCAGGTGTTAAAATTGGGTGCTATATATGGATAATTATTTACAGTATCAAATACGTCGCGGATTTGAAATATTTCACTAATCGGTCTTATTGTCACGACAATTTGTAACTCGTTGTATTGTAGTGACGTCAATGGAAATGCCATTTGTGATTTGAGACCAAACCAATTATTCAAAGGTATATATAGAACGCGACCACGAATAGATGGCTCGGGACCGGCTAAATCCGGCGTATAAAAAGCATTTGGATATGAATTGACATGAGTCCCATCATTAGCCGGGTCATTTAATTCGGGGATGTTTCCAGACATGGTATCAAACAAACCTTTTTTGGTGCCAGTAAAATCGCGCTGAACTGCTGATAATAAATAGTCACCAGTGTATTCTTGTAGAGTATAATTACCACAAGTAATGCTTATTTTGGAAATCATTTTAGCTCCTAAATTCTCAATCCATTTAAATTCATATGGCGACCAATCAGTATATGTAATGCTGCCGTCACTTTGAGTGACTTGTTGTGGCGGCATAATCGGACTCCAAATGCTTGGTATAGCGACGGATAAATAACAATCCATAAGCAAATCAGCATATCTAGGAATTTTAAATGTAAATGTAGATGGTTCTGATAGACGCAGTGTTTTAGAACCTTCAAAATCCACACGGAATTTCTGTAGACCAAAATTTGTATATTGAGCATAAGTGGTTTTAAAAAATGTTTTAGACGGATTACCATTTAAAATAATATTTTGCTGTCCAACGGATACAAGATTCATAAGACCTCCAGGCATTTAATTGTTATAATACTAACATATTATTTTTTTAACTAATAATATTTGTTAAAACATTAATTTTATAAACATTAATTTTTTAAAATATTTATACAATCTTATATAAAAGATGGAGCCAACTATATTATTAATGATACTAGTATTTTCTGTAATTATATACGCATTTCTATATTATTTCTATTATACTGGAACAGGCAATTTTTTGGGAGGATTATTAATACCAATATTAATGCTAATTTGTGCTTTCGTTACAGATGGATTGGGCATGAATTGGACGTTGTTTGGTATTAAAATAGACCCTATTATTGGCGCAATCATAGGATTAATTGCTGGAATATTAATATTTGTAAATATGTCAGATAGTATGAAAACACGTAATTGCTCACTAATGGACACTATGTATGGAGAACTTAATACAAATATATTAACAATTAAAAAATCAGATGAAAATTATAAATATAATTTAAGAGATTATTATATTAAAACTGCTTATAATTGTTGCAGTGGTGGTGAATATAGAAATGATTATGTTACACTATGTTCTTTAAACAATTTATTAAAGCAAGGAGTTAGAGGTTTGGATTTTGAAATTTACTCTATTAATGACAAACCTGTGGTAGCAACGAGTACATCAGATAATTACCATATAAAAGAAACCTTCAATTCTATTGATTTTAGCGAAATACTACAGAATATAATTAATAATGCGTTTTCTACATCAGGTGCACCTAATTCAGGAGACCCTATTATTATACATTTACGCATTAAGAGCGAGAATCAAAAGATGTATAAAAATTTTGCGAAGATTTTAGAAAAACACAATGATTATTTGTTGGGTAAAACATATAGTTATGAAAACACAAAAAACAAACTAATTACTAATTTTGGAGCAACACCAATATCAGAGTTAATGGGTAAAATTTCTATTATTGTAGATAGAAGCAATCCGTCATTTTTAGAATGCAAAGAATTTTATGAATATGTTAATATGACAAGTGATTCAATATTTATGAGAGAATTAACATTTGATAATTTGCAATATAGTTCTGATATTAATGAACTGATTGAATATAATAAACAGTGTATGACTATTGGAACACCAAATAAAGGTTCTAATCCAGCAAATCCTAGCTCGGTTATGATGCGAGAAATGGGATGCCAGATGTTAGCTATGAAATATCAAACTATAGACACAAATTTAGAGGAAAATGATATATTCTTTGATGAAAATAATAGCGCGTTTGTTTTAAAACCAGAAAAATTTAGATTTAAACCAATTGTTATACAAGCACCACCACCGCAAGACCCTAAGTTATTCTATAATTCAAGAACTGTAAAATCAGATTATTATGATTTTAAAATATAAACTACCATTTAAAATATAAACTACCATTTAAAATATAAACTACAAAATATTTATTATCATTATATATTAAGAAATATATAATGAAAAAAAACATATGTGACAAAAATATGAAATTTGAAGATTGTGAATTAGCAATTCTGCGCACTGCCGTAGACAAAGCAGAAGAGCGTCAGGGTCGCAAATCAGCAAATTCACCTGAAATTAAGCAAATTATCACCATTGTAGAAAATTTCATAAGACAAAAGAAATTAATTTGCTACGGTGGGACAGCAATAAATAATATATTGCCAAAACAAGACCAGTTCTATAATAAAGATATAGAAATACCGGACTATGATTTTTACAGTGCGGATGCTTTAAATGACGCAAAAGAACTAACTGACATTTATGTTAAGGAAGGGTTTGTTGAAGTTGAAGCAAAGTCGGGGCAACATTTTGGAACATTCAAAGTGTTTGTAAATTTTATTCCTGTAGCCGATATTACGTTGCTACCTAAGGAACTATTTAATGCCATTAAAAAAGAGTCAATTAAGATATATGGCATACTTTATGCGCCCGCAAATTTGCTTCGTATGGGTATGTATTTAGAGTTATCTCGCCCTGCCGGCGATGTATCGCGTTGGGAGAAAGTATTAAAACGCTTGACACTATTAAACAAGCATTATCCACTAAATGCGAGCCAATGTACACACATTGACTTCCAGCGAAAAATGGGAGACGATGAACACGTTGACAAAATTTACGACAATGTTCAACAGACATTAGTAGACCAAGGTGTCGTGTTTTTTGGCGGCTATGCGCTATCTATTTATTCACAACATATGCCGCAACATTTTCGCCGACAATTACTTAAAATACCTGATTTTGACGTTTTATCAGAAGAGCCGACTGTAACCGCACATATTATTAAGGAACGTTTGAATGATATTGATGTAAAGAACGTAAAAATTATTAAGAGACCATCCATTGGTGAAATAATCGCACCCCATTATGAAATACGTGTGGGGAAAGATACAGTTGCATTTATTTATGAGCCTCTTGCGTGTCATAGTTACAATATAATCAAGGAGTCAGGTTACGATGTTAAAGTGGCAACAATTGACACTATGTTGAGTTTCTATTTGGCGTTTTTATATGCCAATAGACCATATTATGATAAGAACCGTATATTATGTATGTCAAAGTATTTGTTTGAAGTTCAAGAGAAAAACCGTTTGGCGCAAAAGGGAGTTTTGCGTCGCTTCTCAATCAACTGTATGGGTCACCAGGAGACAATTGAAGAAATGCGCGCAGAGAAAGCTGAAAAATTCAAGGAGCTAAAAGATAAGAAGAAGACACCTGAATACGAAGAGTGGTTTTTACGTTATAGACCGACTGATGGTAAGAAAGATACAATAGAAACAAATGAAAAAGAAGATAAAACAAGTAGTCCAAAAAATAAATCTAAACGACCACATGCTTTGAAAAAGAAGGCAAAAACGAAGAAGAAGAAAGGGTTCTTTTTTTAAAAAGTCATATTCACTACGTTTAAAGCTCTAAACATGTTGATTCATTTGTAGTCTCGTTATAAACCGCTCTGAAATTTGTTCCTCATTCATATAAATATTTATAATTTCAGCCGGTGAATAAAACTTATCTTGGATTTTCTCCAAGTCTTCATCTGCCATTTTTAAAGGTTTGAATAAATGGTGATACATATCCGCAACTACTTGCCTACTCGCAAATGATAATTCTAATGTAATATCAATACGACCTGGTCTTTTTAGCGCCGCATCTAATGCATCATAATGATTTGATGACAATATCATTATTCTGCCCGGAGTTTCACGAACACCGTCCCACAAAGTTAAAATATCGTCTAGGGTAATGGGCGGCTCGTCAGTTAATGACTTAGGACCAATTTGCCCCCAGTTCTTTTTTGTAGCATCATCCATTTCCGATATCGTCTCAATTAAGTCGCCCATATTTACCTTAGAATTCATAGTCATATCTTCCATATTGAGTTTTTTGCCTAAGCCTAAACTTTTATCATTGTTTTTCTTCTTTTCTCGGTCCAAAACAATGTCGCCAATACAATCAATATCCTCAAACAAAATAATCTTCTTATCAAAGGTAATACTGCCACGCTTGTTATCAGTGCTATATCGCTCTTCAAAGAAGACGTTATCTAGCTGCTTCTTTGTTTTAATCAGTTTCAAAGATATACATACAATATGCCGCCCAGTATAGTTTGCAATAGCCTTTGCCAAGGATGTTTTACCTGTACCCGGAGGCCCATACATCCCAATTCCTAATGAATAAGGAATACCTTTTTCAAAATACCAAGGTTTGTTTTTCAAGAAAAAATCTAGTGTTGTCTTTGTTTTATTCTTTGCATCAAAATACATATTATCAAATGTACGAATGCTTTCAAATATATTCTCGTCCCAGCACTCGCAACTACAATCATCGTATTTTATTTTTGATAAAGTATAAATAAACTGCTTATTTTCACGTAGATGCTCAATGGATGAAATGTATTTGTTAGTTATATCATCTACAAACACTTTTATAGTCTGAATACTGCTTTTATATGAATATAGCTCAATAATAAAATGGTCAGTTTTGTTAATAGTTTTTTTCTTATTACCCTCATCTTTGTCACTATTGTCACTGCCATTGTGAATATATGTATATGCGTATATATCATGCTTTTTTGATATGAGAAATTTTTCGTTTTGGTTTACCAAATAAATACCATTATCATGCTTTTCCGCGTGCCGCTTGTTATTTGAAATCGTGTGTTCTTTTATAGAATAGATTGTATTATTGTTTTCAATGTTGTTTATAATATGGTCCCATAATGCTCTAAAACGGTCACTAAATGCTGCGGATTGGTGTAATTGGTTGTCATAAATATTTGTGCTACAAGAAATCTTACCTTCATATTCAACAACATTTTTCTTTGAAAAATAAAAACATAGTTTTTCATAGTTGAATATGGTTTTAAAACTAATGTTTTCTAGGACATGATTATTTATCCAGTTAAGTAAACCAGTTACAATGGAAAGTAAAAAGGTTAAAACCAGAGTATCTAAAAGCGGGTTGTCTGTTTTAATTCGTTCAAATAATATCATATTTGCCGCATTTTTTGTCGCATGTGTATTGATTTCCATTAATATTATAATACAGTTAGTAGTAATATAATATTTAAGCTTTTTTATAATTAATCATTTTTAAAACTTATTGAAATGTGACATTGTCTTTGTCAAAGAATAATAAATGAAGCCAAATAATGCGCTTGTAAATAATAGTCCATTGAAATTATAGTTACCATCATTGCTACATAAAAATGGTATATATTGAAATATGAGTTTTCGCATTATAGGTAATTGGAAAATAAAATAAAGCACTGACAATAATAGCGGCGCTTGTATTTCATCATAAACTGAATCCAATGAGCTGTTAATTGATTCTTCACGATAAGTGTAATTAGTATCTTCATCTTTAATATAATCAGATTGATTTTCAGGTGGTGGCGGCACATAGTTGGCTTGTATAGCTGGGTCATTCATAATTTGCTGCGTGTTTTGTGGAATATCGCGACTTGGCAGCGATGTAGCACCAACAATACTTGCTTGTTGTAATCCATTTACAATTTGACTGATAGTAGATTGGTCTAAAGACATGCCAGAACCTTGTTGCCCTTGTTGGCCTTGGACAGGCGCAATTTTATAATTTGTCTCATTTGTTACTAAAGAAACGTTTCCACCAATACTACCACCACCAGCAGGGTCAGTAGGTAAATCATGAATACTTGTTGTATTAAATTCGGACATCGTTTATAATATTATAACTAAAGATAAGTGGTGAATAAACTTTACGCAAATGCCACAATTTTTTTACCCTTGGTGCAGTTTTCAACATTTTTCTCCATTTTGTAACATTTACCGTCAAATTTATATATTTTGTCTTCTATTTCCTCCAATGGTGGTGCTTTAGATACAACACATTTTTTGCCACTACATATTTGTCTAAAAAAAGTTGCTAATCCTAAACCCAATATTACTGACATTAAATAACGACCTGTTTCACTATGAACAAATTTAGATAAATACATTATATATTATATTTATATAATGTATTTATCCAAAAATCATAGTGAAAATGGAGTATTATTCACTGTAATTATATTATTTATACTATTTTTATTATTTATACTAACAAAATTCAGACATAACATATTTGGTGACCAAATTGGGACTTGGAATGGTGTTAGTATATATTCAAATAAACAATATAAATTTAATAAAAACAATGAATCTAATACTAATTATTGTAATGGCGTGTATACGGGAATAAAGTGGCAATGTGTAGAATTTGCTAGAAGATACTTGATAATTACCCGAGATATTACGTTTGAAAATGTTACTAGTGCGTTTGAAATACCTGACGCTAAATTCACTACATTAAATGGAAATACTGTTATCCCTACAAATGAATTAAAAATTGGCAGTTTGATAGTATGGCCTAGCTATTACGAATTAAACGCCCCTCATGGTCACGTTGCTGTTGTTAGTTCTATTAAGGCAAACGGTATTACAGTAGTTGAACAGAATTATAACAATGATTTAAAATTTAGTCATAATTTTAGTCATAAATTTAGTCATAGATTTATTCCCAGGAATAATATGCACAATGTAACCATTCTTACTGTTTAATAAATTTAAGCTTGCACAGGCACCGTCTTTATGTCAAATGGATTAAATGGACATTCAGTTTCAACTGGTTTAAATTGAAAACATTGATTTGTATTGTCCTTATATTGCGTCTTTAAATAATTTGACGGAGACGGATACATATAAATTGTTTTAAATTCTGGTCCTAAAACATATACAAAAAATAATCCTATAGCAAAACTGGCTATAAAAATTGGTACGTGAATATATTTGTTTAGCATTTATAATATATAAATATTTTATTATAAATACAAGGTATTTTATTCAGGTGGTGAAACAGGGTTGTATTCAGGTGAATTTGGGACATATTGAGGCGGTGAATTGGGATTATATTCTGGTGAATTGGGAACATAACCAGGTGAATTAGGAACATATTCAGGTGGTGAAACAGGGTTGTATTCAGGTGAATTAGGGACATAGTCATATCCTTCATCTTCTTCAGCTTCTTTAGCTTCTTCTGGTTCCTCTTCTACTAATATAACCTTTGCCTTTCTAGTCTTGGCCTTAGACCCCTTTTTATTAACCTTTAATGTTTTATTTTTAGAAGATGTTGCGGTCCCCTTAACAAACGCAACAACCTTGTCATCTCTTGTAAAAGAATATTCTAAATTCTGTAAACTATTTTTACGTTGTCTTAAGAAAAACATTAAATCTTCGGGGTCATATTCAACCATATTAATTTCATATTTAAGCTCCTGTATTTCTTTTAAACGCGGCAACATTTCCTCCTTATAAAACCTTACTGCTTCTGAAACTACTTGTTCTCCTCCAGTTTCATTATATTCCTTCATAATATGCTTGAATTGCATTATATATTCATTTCCAAAAGTGTCAATAGAACGTTTTAACAATTCAGCTTTTTCAGGATTATCATTTACTAGTATGTTTTTTTCTATAACATCACCTGCCAAATTCGTCATGTCTTTCAATTCAATTGAAAATTGTTCAAAATTGTTGATAGCAATTTCTTCGGCTACATATCCAAACATCATATCATATTTTGCCTTAATGATATTTTTCTTATATTCGTCTATGTAATCAGCATTTTTATTTATTTCAGTTTCAAAAGTAAAATGTGTTCCCTTGTGAATATTTATATTTAGTGGACACGGCTCAGTTGCATCACCGCATTTTGCTATAAATTTTCGTGTAAAATCGCCACCTGTAGCATTTTTAATTGAAAAAACAGTACCAACGGGTCTCTTGCAATTAATACAATCTGGTTTAGGCAATTTAGAAAAAGCAACTCGTTTTTCTCGTTGACTGTTTTTAGATTTTAGAATCGGATTTATATATTTCTCCTTGAAGTCTGTTTCATATTTGTCCTTCATCTTATAAAATTCATTTAAGGAGTCAAAAACGTTTCTTTTATCTATTGTTGCTTCCATTATAATTTATTATATAATTTATACCTATATAAATTATTTATAAATACACAATATTATATTAAATATATTTTTTTATTTCTTCTAATTCAGTCTCCCAATGAGGTAGGCCAGTAATTAATTCTTGCTGTGACCTTATTTTGGCCTGTTGATAATTGCGTATTTTAGATAATATATATCGCTTCTTCTCCTCTTCTTTTTCTTGCCTCTCAGTTGCTGTTAGTTTTCCTTTGTATTTATATAATAATAATATGCCTAAAATAACTAGAAATCCAATAAACATTCCTACATTAAATAATGAATTATGGTGTTTCTCTTTGAAATTATGGCATTGTTTTAATGTCTCATTTAAGAAATATTTTACGCCGGGTTCAGTCAATCTGGGTTTAGCATTTTCTTCGTAAAAACTCATATATTTTACCTTTAAAAAACAAAAAAAAATTATACCAATTATCTATATGGACATTTATTTAATTGCTTTAATCGTTTTTATAGTTCTAACAATAATCTACTTTGTGGTATTAAAACCTGATATTTTAAAGCAAATACCAGAAAGTGGTATTATTGATGTTGAAGCATATAAGACGAGCGCATATCCTAAATTGGCAATATTTGTTGTAGCCGTATGTATATCCCAATTCATTTTAAATACAGCTTACTTAAATACCAAATGTAGCGGGGCCACTAAAGACAATATTGGCACAGCGGCATTATACACATTTTTACCTTGGTTGTTTTTCCTTGGTATAACAATTACTATGGAAATTATTTACCCTGAATTTAAAAGTCCATTTTCAAATGTGTTTGGTTTTTTTGCAGTTTCCGGTGGAGCAACCAAATTTTTTACTGATTATGGTAAAAAGAAGGATTTTATTACAGAAATGTGTAATGACATATCTGTATTAATTAATCCTATAACCATTGAAAATTTTGAAGATACATGGGTTGTTTTAAATGATGAAAACAATAAGGTAAATTTTGATTTTACAAAAAAGATTGAAGATGAAGATGAAAATATAACTGCGAAACAGAGATTGCTAAAATTAGTTCAAATGAAGGATAATGTTGGTATTGCTTCTTGGTATATATACACGGCAATACTAATTACGTCTTTTGTGTATTTTAAATTGGCTGAAACGGGATGTTCTCTATCGCCGGAACAAATAAAGGAAAATCATGATAAATATGTAAAGGAACAAGAAGCAAACGATAAAAAACAGGCATCTGCTAATTCAGCAAAGGCTTCTTTAAATTAAAATTAATTGTGTTTTTATAAAAATAATATTGTTTTTATAAAAATTGTAAAATAAGAACTAAAATATTCTTGGATATGCTAAATAATAAAGAACAAATAAATAGGACAAAATGCCTAAAAGGATGGATAAAAGCCAGATTGGCATAATTGTTTTATTCCTGTAGCCAACACCAAATTCGCGTATGCTACCGTCTGTCTTATATAAACACGCAGGTTTCATAAAGTGAATAAACCCAAATGTTATTGCAAATATTATTACAGCTACTAAAGTTACATTTTCTATTATCAATGATTTTAACATCTCTAATATATATTTATTTAAAAAACTTTTTGATATTAACCTTTTACGAATGTTTATTTGTTAGTTTTTGTTTATTTTTTATTCTTTTTTGTTTGTTTTTTATAGTTTTTGTTTCGTTTTGTGCCACCATTTGGATTTTCATTTATATATTTATTTTGAATTGCTCGTGTTTCTGCACGCTCTTTATCATATTGTCTCTCATAATAAGCTTGTTTTGCATTCTGAACAGATAAACCACCAAGAACATAAAGGCCTGGGAGTATTAATCCTGCCGCTACAATTCCTATTATTGAGTATAGAATAATACTACCAACTTTGTCCCCTTTGGCCATTGTTTAATTATATAATAATAAGATAATATTTATTTTGGTTCACAATTTCCAGTTTTCTTATTACGTCTTGTGCCCTTAGGACATCTAGCTTGTTTTGTATATGGTTCACAATTTCCAGTTTTCTTACTTCTACGGGTGCCTTTTGGACACTTAGGTTTTTTTGTTTTAGAAGAATTAGAAGAATTAGATGAAGACTTTGATTTTGATTTTGTAGAAGACTTTGATTTTGATTTTGTAGAAGACTTTGATTTGATGGGCAGTGGTGAAATAGGTCTAATCTCGTCTTTTTTAGATGACACAGGAGTTCTTTCTTTTTTGCTAGGTTTTGCTAAATTTGCCAACAATGGCTCAATTTCTTCTCTATATTTGTCATAAACTGTATTTTTATAATGCAGTATTGGCAGTTTCTTAATATCATATTTTTTGTCTTTTTGAATAATGTCTAGCCAATTGTCACCATTTTCATCCATAGGATTCTTAATTATATCCAAATGCTTGTATTTGGTTTCGTTAAAGTGATAAACAACTATATCATTTGCTCTTAGACCATAATTCTGTAACTTATATGGTTTAGCAAGAAAATGTGATAAATTGTATTGAACTGGTAAATTGTAATATTTATTATTAACATACTCAAATAACGTTTCATTTGGATACTTACATTCATGACTTACAATATCCGGTATTTTTGACTTGTATGTCTCAAAAAGTGCCTTACTTGGGTTTATTAACATTACACCACCATTTATACCTATCCCATTTCTTTCTTTACATATAGCTAGAACCTCGGATGGATTAGTTGACAGCTGCATATTAAATTTTAATCTTTCGTCACCAATATGATATGTTAGTGCCGCAGGAGTTTTGAAGTCAAAAATTGAGTCAATTGGTTTCATAATAACCATATCAGATTCAACAATACACACTGTGTCATATTGTTCTAATGTATAAGCAAATATAAAATTACATGTGCGCAATGTGTTGAAATTTGTATATCCACTACTAAATGTCACATTAAATGTTATACCATTATCATCATATGGCACAACACTGGTTACTAATGGTCTAACTGCGTCAACAAACGAATCGGGTGTGTCATTTACAGAATACAAATAGATGATATCATTGTTGGTATATTGGCGCAACATTTTTAAGAAATATAATTCATATTCTAAATATACTGGGTTTTTACCAAAGTGAATAATAGCAAATGCGCATTTTTTTGCTCTTGCTACTGCTACTGCTAGTGCTTTTTCTTCCTTGGGTTCTTCCTTGGCTTTATAAGCGACACTTGCAGATTCACGAAGGTTTGCAATATGTGCCTGTAATGCTGGACTTTTTCCATATGATGACTCTTGTATTGGTTTAGTTTCTACTTGCTTTTTTGGTGCCCTTGAAAATGCCGAAACATATGTTTCTACTGGTGTTTTTGTTTCTACTGCTTTGCTTAATGCTTTCTCATCATAAAATTGCTTTGCCCTTCTTGCTCTGTCATCAGCAAATTGCTGTGTTGTTATTTGAGATGGTAATGGTGCTTTATCATCATAGAATTGCTTTGTCATTCTTGCTTGCTCATCAGCAAATTGCTGTGTAGTCATTTGAGATGGTAATGGTGGTTCTACTTTCTTTTGTACAGGTGCTCTTGAAAATGCCGAAACATATGTTTCTACTGGTGCTTTTGTTTCATCTTCTACTTTCTTTTGTACAGGTGCCCTCTGATACGCATTCATTCTAACTCCCGGCGGCGCCCTGTTTTGACTATACGCCCCTTGTTTTTGACTCATTATTACTATAATATAATGAGTTAAAATAATTTTTTATTAAGTTAATATTTTAATCTTAACTCCTAATTCTCGTTATCATAATCATCTGGGTCTCGCTCGTCTCCAAACGGGTCACCGTCATAATTATCAGCATTAATAGTGTCCAACTGCTGTTCATCTCCATTGACAAAATCATCTGTATCCATTTCCGCCAAAGCGTCCTCAAAAAACATATCCATATTTCTATCCGTAACATTCGCATTTCGTCTTACTCCCTTCTCAATTTCAGCAATCTTTTCAGTCATTACCTTCTCTTGGTCGTAATTCTCTGGGTCATATTCTTTAATACCTTTCATCAACCCTTTACTCCAGACGCCCAATTTATTAATTTTCAAAATAGTATCTACTGCTCTTTCTTCCTCGGTTAAATTTTGTAAGCGGTCAGTAAATGTATATTTTTCAGTTTCTTTCAACTTAAACACGCGGTCCATAACAGTATCATAGGACATATCAAAAGTATCTTTTGAATTCATCATCATTGTAATATAAGCAACTAACAAACGTGCTACACTTTCTTGTAATTTAACTACATCGCCCTCTATAAATTGCTGTTCAGATTCACTAAAACGCAATTGTTGCTCAATTAAAAAATCGGAACTATATAGCGTATCGCTGTCATTTTCCGGTGCAATTAACATTCGCGAAAGCATCGTCGGGTCTTTTGTTAAATTAATATATTCAATGAATATTTGCAATGTATAATACTCAAACAATAGTGTTGCGGTTCGTTTATCAAAGACAGAATATGTTTCTAATATGGGCTCTTTTCCTTCACTTGAACCAACCTGTATGTTTGTTAGTGCAGGTGTCTCATTTGCTATTAAAACAAGGTTTCTACATTTACTCTGTATTTCATACAAAATATTATTAATAGAATTATTACCATAAAACTTCTTTATTGGCTCATAATACCCTTCCACAATATTTTTCAAGTCTATTGCGTGCTTTTGTGACACGCCCCAGTAAGCTGGTGCTTCTATTGTCTGTGTTTGTTTATTCAAAATCATTGTTGGCAAAACGGTTGATAATAAGGAAATAAATGTCTTGTAAAAGTTTATGTAGTTATACATTGTATCATCGGATATCTTGGCATTTTTATTTCTTGGTTTCAAATCGGAATCCCAAACTGTGATATCTTTCAAGAAATTGGCAATGCGTTTTAATTCTCCTGTGCCAATTTTAGCCTTTCTTTTAATAAAATCTACAATATCTTTACGCATTAACTCGTTAGAATGTGCCAAATAATTCTTCATTGCTCGCATTTCTTCTGTATCTTCTTGAATCGCAATATCATACGTATCCAATAGTGTTTCTAATTTTTGACGAAAACCACGACTCAATGTGTTATCATCTTCATTATCCATTGTTAGTAATTGTTTTCTTAGATTATCTGAATAAGATGGCGGACTATAAGATAATGAAATACGAATGATATTATTTCTACTCACTATTTGAAATAATCGTAAAAATGACTCTTTGGTATAATTTCGCCCATCACGCTTCAACTTCACAATCTTCTCTTGTAGTGTATCATTCTTGGTCAAGTAATCGGGTTTGTTAATACATATGGTTGCCAAATCTTCATCAATTGGCACACTTGATTGGAATTTACATAGGTCAATAAATGCTCTATAAATGGTCTCTTCACTGAAGTTCTCTGGAATTTCAGGAAACAATCTCTTTGTATCCACTGTGCTCAACATTATTGCACTTTGTGTTAATATCTTGATGTCTTGAATTACAGCTGATAACTCTCTCACTATATTTCTGTAAATCCCAATATTTTCGTTTTCATTTATAAAATAATCCAATGTAGTTTTATCCTTATTTTCCTTCTCATTACAACATGCGTTATCCATAAAAGGATTTGTTGAAGACTTTAATAATAAATCCTTATGTTCTATTATCTTTTGGATTTCTTCCTGCATAGCCAGAGAAAAAGATATGATTTTGGATTCAATAACTAACAACTTTTCTAATTGCCTATGACTGCCTATTTTAATTTCATGTTCAAATTCCTCATTAAATCCATCGCTTACGTTTTGTAACCCTTTAATATGAAAACGACGTAATGGAGGCAAAAATGTTGTCCACTTTGACAAATTATGCTCATTTGGAATATCTTGCTCGGGACTCTTAAGTAAATACTCCACCTTTTCCCTTATTTTCTGCTCTACTTCAGAATATGGCAGTAAATATCGTATAACAAAGATTTTAATTGTGTCGGCCAATTTCTCCTCTTTCACCCTTGACAGCGCATCCCAAGGCATTACCTTGGATTTCATTTTATATGCCACACAAGACAAATAATTCAGACCACTATCGTCACCCTCGCCTTCTATTGGAAACCCACTAAATGACCTAACGCAGCCTGGGAATGTCTTTCTAGTTTTTAAAGATGGAACACTTGTTTGAACTCCAATCAGGAACATACCGAGTGTTAAAAATAACATTGTTGAGCTGTAAACAGCACCGTATTCGGGGATTTTCTTACCTTGTTTTGCCGCCTTCTTCTCTCTTTCCTTGTAAGCAGGTTCCTTGTCAATGACCTTTGAATCATTCATCAAATCAGTCACAACCTTTATAATAAAATTACTTGATTGGTCTATATTTACACCCATATTTGCTGCCAATGAATTTATTACATTTGAAACAAGCTGGCCTTCAGGTGATAATTTAATTTTATTAGCATTAGCAGTAGTAGAAGTAGAAGTAATATTTGTTTGTAACGACGCCTCCTCTTCTAAAACACTACGGCTCTTAACCTTGAATCCACCTTCATACCCTTCCTCAGTGTCTTCATCAATATAGCAAATGATTTCGCCACTATTAATATCTGTCCAAACATCTCCATTGCCGCCAATTTTACCTACTTGCTTAATGATTTCATTCATTACATTATCATAATTATCTGGAGCCGTTACAAATACCTTGGCTAATTTATAACGAAATAGTGGCAATAATCGCGTGTTCGTTTCTTTACAATATAACCACCATTCGGATTCCATTTCACCATCATTAATATTCGGCACATTTGGATTTGCTTTTCTACAAAACTTAGAGGCAAATGTTAATATATCACTTTGTCTCTTTACAAAATCATTTTGGCTGGTAATCAAATCACGCAATTTGGCATATGGAGATACCACTTTCTGACCAATATCTTCTAATACACTTAAACCCAAGTCATATTTTTGGTCGTTATATTTGTAAAATGCACGGCTTTTGATATCCTGGATTTTATTATAAATTTCATCATAATATAACGAAATTTTGTCTAATTTTTCGGAGAACTCTTCCTTGCTTATTTTATATTTTTTATCAAACTGTGATAATATATCTTTAACCGCATTAGAAACAATTGTATCACGAGTTACTTCAATAGACTCGCAATTATCATCCGTTTTGTTAGTTTTGAACAAACAATCCGTCTGAATATTACACAAAATATCTTCACTACTAATAAACCAAGTAGGGTCTATATTTTCTTCCAAAACCCACGAGTTATCTTTTCTAATATAATACTCCAAATTTACCGGTTCACCGGATTCAGAATTCGCCAAAATAGCATAATAACCATCTCTAACACGCTTCGCTCTATTAACAAGTGTATCAGCCATATATGCCGCGATTTCATCATCCTTCTTGTATTTTTTTTTCATTTGTTCAGTCAAATATAATACCATTTCTTCGGCTGACAATGAATCACGTTCTTTCTTGTAATCTACGTCAATTATATCATAATTTGTGGTATCATAATCTTTGTCAAAATAAATAGTTTGTCCATTGTCTGTTAATAATCGCTCCTTTGAATAATACTTCTTGGCAATTACATATGATGTACATTTATCATCAGCCATATTTTTTTCAAGTTGGTCCTTTAAACTGTTCTTATCGGCATCAAAAATAGCATTCAATTCCGTTGGATACATTAATTGTAAATTTGTGAAGGCAACTCCTGTATTAAACACATTACCAAAATCATCCAATTTAACTTTCTTTAAAAATTGAGAACTACTTAAACTGTATAATTTTGCCTTATCGTCTAACCCATATGATGAAAAAACAACTCTGTTTACATCTGGATTGTCGTTTAATATTTCAAACAACGGATTTACATACTCTGTTTTTAAATTCATATTTTTAATGGTAGAAAATGCACGACTATATTCAATATATTTCTTTTTGTATTCACCAATTTTGGATTTAATAAATTTGTCAAATTCAATATACTGCATATAAGTCAAATCCCCTGTATAAATTAAAAACGGCTCTAGATAATTAATTACATCAACCATTGACAATCTGCCTTTAATGTATTTTTTCACCAAATTAAACAGAATGCGGGTTTTGGGTACAATAATTTTTAAAAATTGATTATAAATATCCAAATTTGTTAGTCCTTCTGGTTTATCAGAGTCTGAAAGATTTAATATGTAATTTTTAATATTGTCTACAAAATTGTCGTCTTCATATTCTATTTCATTATCTAATCCATCTAAATCCACATTTGATACAGCTGTTTTTTGTTTTAATAGTTCCCAATAATTTAAAAAATGAAGATTTAAATTTGCTCTAACTAACATATTTGACCCAGGCAAGTTAATTTGAGAAAAACGAACTGTTGGTTCAGGCAATGTTAAAACTGACCTAATTGATATATTATCATTTGGACTCAGTTTGACACGATGAGCAACCATTTTACTACCCTTTAAATTGGTCGCTTCCAATCTATCTAAACCAAGATTATACTTTTGAACAACAAACCGTCTTGTATTTTCACTGTCATTAGAAACAATCGTTGAATAAAGGTCTCCCAGATTATCTATAATTACATTAATATCGCTTGTAACATCACCATTTACAATTACCTGGTTATCCATATCATTTGGAAATGGGCTATCAAATGGTGTTAATAATGGGTTCAATGAGTTATATAATTCGGCATATCGGTTTTGTCCTTCAGCACCAATATTTGACCTGTAGTTTTAAATAGGGTTGACATTTCCAATAAATCTTGATTCATGTCAACATATTCAATATCATTGATATCCTCGTTTTTATTCTTTTCATCCTTTGGATAAACCTTTTTAACATTTTTGGCAACTAACAAAATCCAATACAATGTGTTTTGAAATTTGGATAAATAATCGGCCAATGGTCTATCATCTGCATTTTTTTTAATTGTACCAGTAATATTTCTATTTACATCAAATGTGGATGATTGAGTTCGCAATTGAATAAAACGAGTAATCATAATATGAATATTGTTTAATACATTTGGTGTTCGTTTCATATTTGGTATAGTAGATACCATTTCATCTAACAAATCATTTGTCTGAGCTTCAAGATTGAATCTATATTTTTCCTTGTCAATATTTACAGTTTCTTGGATTCTAAATACATCACCTAGAACAAATTGGTCACCCTCAATTAGGAACTGCTTGATTTTGTCCTTTATTTCGCGTTTAGGTAATTGTCTAGTTTCTCCTAATTCATTTTGTTCTCCTAATTCATTTTGTTCTCCTAATTCCAATTCACCCATTTCACTTTGTCCCATTTCACCTTGTTCTCCTAATTCCAATTCTCCCATTTCTCCCATTTCATTTTGTTCTAAAGCTTCTTCTGATTTTGCAGTTTCAGGCGCAGGTCTAAGCTCAAATGTTTCTATTGGTAGATTTTCAGGCACGCCTTGGTAAGCAAAATTTATATAAATTGTATCCCCATCATTGGTTTTTAATTCAATCATATCTTCTTCTAAATTAGTAATTTCACCGGTAATCACAGTTGGAAAATCTCCGCCAAAATAAATATTTACCCATTTACCCGGAACTAGACCATTTTGTAATGCGTATCCTTCTTCTGAATTGCGACTTAACAGTCTAATTTCTGATATAGTGCCTTCACCAATAACACCCTGTTCATTTATTCTTAATTGAGTCTTTTCAAATGTTTTGATATTTACCATTTTTATTTTTTTAGGGTCAATATATTCAATAATAAATGTATTGTCGTTTAATATTTCATTGGTAGGGTCTACAATATAAATAACATCTCCTAATTTTAAAACAACTTCTTCTCTTTTTTCTTCTTCAACCGCTAGTTCCTCTTCATCTTCTTCTACAACTTTATTTTGTTCCAATGGATTATCTAACATTTCTGGTTCTTTATCTGCAGGTGCGTTATATCCAGGTACATCTTCATCCTCTTCATTTGTATTAGTAACCGATTTAGCTTTTGCGACTAGTTCATTTGAAGCATTTGATACCATTTCACTTGTAGCATTGCTAGCCTTTGATAATAGTTCACTTGTTGCTGTCTTTGCTTTATCTATAAAAGATGATAACCCTTCTTCTACTTTATCATTTAATGTTTTATCTTCAGATGCTTGTGACATTATCTTATATTTATAATAGAAATTTTTATCTTTAATAATATTGTAAATAAAATGATAAATAAAAGGACAAGACAATAAAAAAAGACAATATGACAATAAAAAACAATATACTAAAAAAGATTGTATTGAATAGGTTTAAAGACATTTTACCACTTATATTAAAATAGAAACAATGCAAGTTTACAAGTTAACGAATTGTCCCGAGTTTGTTAAAATTTTGACAAATACTGACAAAACATCAGAGAAGGATAAAGAACAATACATTAGTGATATATCATATTCTACTAAACTAAATCAAAAATACAGAATCATCCGATACAATAAGCCAGAAATAACTAAAGATTTAATATCCACGTATGGCATTTTTCGTTCTGTAATTGTCAATTCGCTAAATAATGTTGTATGTTTTTCTCCACCCAAATCATTACATGCGGACCGATTCATGGAAATATATCCAATTTCAGATGATGGTTCTTCTAAAAATAATATTATTGCGCAAGAATTTGTTGAAGGTACTATGATTAATGTCTTCTTTGACCCGACGGCTGCTAGTTGGCAAATTGCTACAAGAAGCACTGTTGGCGGTAATATGTCATTTTTTCAAGGAGTGGGTTCTAAAACATTCAATGAGATGTTTCAAGAGGCGTGTGCCGAAAATGGACTATTTATTCATACATTGAATCCGATGTATTGCTATAGTTTCGTTTTACAACATCCTTGTAATCGCATTGTTGTACCATTTTCAAAGCCCCAACTGTATTTAATTGAGGTCTATCATATCCAGCACAATTTAGACGGCACAATTAACGTATTTCCACAACCATTAACTCTAGTAAAGCAATTTGGTTTCTGGTCTGCGACTAAAATTCGGTTTCCAGAGGTTTATGAGTTTTCAACTTATGCAGAGCTTATTAATAAATTTGCTAGTCCAAACACGCCCTATAATATTATGGGAGTTGTCATTAAAAATGCGGTATCTAATGAGAGGTGTAAGATTAGAAACCCAATTTACGAAGAGGTGCGTCAGTTGCGCGGCAATCAGGCTAAACTTCAGTATCAGTATTTATCTTTAAGAAAGGATGGTAAGATACCTGAGTTTCTCAAGTTTTATCCTGAGACAAAGGATGAGCTGTCTAAGTTTAGAGACCAAATTCATATGTTTACAAACACGCTTCATCAAAACTATGTGTCGTGTTATGTAAAGAAGGAGAAGCCGCTAAAGGAGTTTCCTGAGCAATACAGAACACATATGTTCAAGCTTCACGAACATTATTTGGCAAAGCTGCGAGAACAGAAGGGCTTTGTAACAAATACAGTAGTTATTAATTATGTTAATAATTTGGCACCAAGTCTATTGATGTATTGCCTGAATCATAATTTGAGAAAGCGCAATGTGGATACTTTAAAGGCGGACCTAGTATAAAGCAACAGTTTTTAAAGCGCAATGCGCAAAGGTATAAGCAACAGTTGCAAAAAACAATTATAGTTTTATTATATATAATGTCTGCTGTAAAACACATTTGTAAAAAAAAAGATTACTTTGCGAGAGGAAATATCAAAAAAGCATATGACGTGAAAATGTGTGATGCGGGGACAGAACCCGAATTTACATCAGATATAGAAATTACACAATTGTGTATAGTTTTTATGACGAAAATTAAATGGATGACCCCATCACCAGCCAAATATGGAACACAATTTATACCATTCAAAACAAAAGTGATAACAAATCCAAAATTTAAATATAACATTCGCAAATTGATTGATGAACACATAACTGATAACCCTGACTGGGAAACCAAAGAACCAAAGATACCAATTACAGATACTAATAATTATTTAGAAGAGTTTAGCGAAATAAACAACTTAAATCGGTTGATAGATTGGTTTGATTTAAACAATGAGCAATTTGATTACATCAATGAATTGAAAAAAATGAATGAATTGGGCAAACTGGGTCTTGCACCGAAATTGTATCAAATACGCATTAATAATGAACCGCCATTTTTGCCAGATGAGATTGATGAAAAAATAAAAGATATACCAGACGAACAAGTGGTTGAAATTTCATACTTGGTAGAAAAATGTGGTATGAATATTGACAAATTTATCGGGCGAAGTGGTGATCGTAATGACTTAATCCGGCGAAATCATAGCCAAGACGAGTTAATGAGTTCTCTAATAAAACACATTTGTGAATTTAGCGACACATATGTAGAAAGAACAAAAGGAGTAAATTGTGATTTAAAATATGAAAATTTGTGTCCAATAATTGTTGACGGAGAAATAATATCAATTCGGCTATTGGATGTTGACCCAATTTATTCTGTTGAAGAAAATGGAAATCCTGATTTTGTAAAACACGCAAAAGTATTTATGAAATTTTTTATATTTGCATATTTATTTAAAAAAACAGGTGTTCTTCTTTTGCCGTATTGGTTTTTTAATAAGAAGAATTGTGTGTTTAGTAATGTTGAAGTTCGTGAAATGATTGATTTTTTTTACGGAATGGATTACATGATTTATGAATTCAATCCAATCAATATGATGTATAATTATTTAATAAAAACACATCCACTTGAAATTAAAAAGGGACTTGAAAGAAGAAAGAAGGAAGAAGAAAGAAGAAAGAAGGAAGAAGAGGACGACGAAGATGATGATTATGATGATGATGAATATGAAGAAGAAGAAGATGAAGGACCAAAATACGAATATAAATTTTTATATTTTGATGAATTGAAATCATATTTTACAGTTGAAGAAATAATTTCAGTATTTCACCTTATTAATTTGGTTCCATCACCAATTGATTTAGCCAAGGGTAGAAAAAAACGAAAAACCAAGAAATCCAAGAAATCCAATAAATCCAAGAAATCCAAGAAATCCAAGAAATCCAGGAAATCCAGGAAATAAAAATGTGTTTTCCAAATGGTTCTTGTATAAAATGATAAAAATATAAGTAAAATAATCTAAATACATTTTGCTATTTAGATTATTAGAATTAGAATGTCAAAAGTTAAAAGTTTTGTGTATTATATTGAATACAATGATGGTGAAGAAGACATAATGGATGAGACCATGTTGGAATTAGAAGTGGATGCGAATTTCGACAAAATAAGTAAAATTGTCAAACATTATCGGTTACACAATGACCCGAAAACAAAGATACGTATGACGTTATACACGTCAGACCAAACATTTTCGGCAGAGGAGTATATAGAACACTATCGTAGTATGCCTAATAACATCTATGGTACCGATTTTCTAAGCGATTTTGATATTGAACTCATTACGATGTTTAACTGATACAACATATTATTTTATAAAAAAGACATAAAAATATTAAGGAGCTTAAATATATAGAACTGTCTTAATGAATTTTGTTAAATTCAAGGAAAATGTTAAGCAAATATTGTTGAAAAATGATTCTTATAAGGAGGAATATGACTTTATAGAGAATTATAGCGTTTCTACGCAGGCAAAATATAATCATTTATCAGTTGATTTTGATACATTATTAGTACAAAAGATTGTTAGTTTGTTGGATACTGATACATATAAAATGTTATTAGAAATAGATGATTTTAAGCACTATTATGAGTTGGGGGATTTATATAGTTTATGGAAAATAATATATATAAAACTTGAGGGACCGGTAATCATAATAGGAGCAGGAGTATCTGGGTTAACTATTGCTTCTGAATTATCAGAAGATTTTTTAATTTTGGAAGCCCGTGACCGAATTGGAGGACGTGTTTATACAAATGAAGACAATATGGATATGGGTGCTGCTTGGTTACATGGGTCTGAAAATAATCCATTGAATCAGTTTATTGACTATAATAATATGATACCAGTCGCCAGTTGTAATCCATGGATGCATCCAGAGAATGTTGCCATCAAATATCTTTCTACCAATGGTGTTTTAACCGAGGAATATCGGCAACAAATGGCCGTAAAGTGGAATAAAATTGCTCAAAAAATTGCTCTTCAAACAGATAAGACAATTTATGATGCATTTTTAGAATTGGATTCTACTAATGGGTTTTCAGAGTCTAAAGACTCCGAAGGTGCTATTTCCAAAGAGGACATATCTAGTTTTCTATATATGATTGAAGTTTGGTGTGGTGGAAGTGTCAAAAATGTGTCTACGTCTTTTTTAAATGAAGCCAATTATCAAAATGCGTTATTTGGTGACTATGGTGGTCCTCATTATTTGTTTAAAAATGGTGCCAAAACATTGTTAGATGGTATTTTGAATAAAGGGAAAAATCAGAATATAAAAAATAAAGTATTGTATAATAAGGTAGTAACAGATATCATCTATTATAATGGCAATGATGATGGAAAAAATGACTGCTTTGTAGAAATACATACAAATGATAATAATTTTTATTATTGTAGCAAATTGTGTATTACAGTGCCACCCGGTCCACTAAAAGATATTCGTTTTAGTCCACCTCTTGACAATTCACATAAAGATGCTCTATCCAAAATCAAAATGGGTTCTTACAAGAAAATCCAAATGGAATTTGGTAAGGATTCACTTGACGGGATGTTTGCGAATTGTCCAATGATACTAACATATAGTCCATTTATTCTATGGAATAACTATCAGTATTCAAAGGGCAAACCGATTTTAGAAGCCATTTGTCCAGCTGAAGTTGGATGGGCATTAACTGGAAAACCGGATGAAGAACTTCTTGATGATATGTTGTCCCAAATGCGAAATTATTACCCACATTTACCTGACCCTATAGCTTGACACGTGTCACGATGGGAAGAAGATAAGTTCAGCCAAGGAGCATATTCATATCACGATACAAATATTACAGACGAAGATGTTCATAATGTTTGTAAAAGTATCAACAATTGTATATTCTTTGCTGGTGAATATACTGACCCTGTTTACTATGGGTCTTTACATGCAGCATATAATAGTGGATTGCGTGTTTTACAAGAGATACAAAAATAAAAATTGAAATATTTTTTTATTATATAATTTTTGTTTATAATTATTCATATAAATATCTTTATTAAAATTTATAAAACGATAAAATGGCAGAACCTGTTTCTCTTTGGTCTAATTTAACCGATGACGGGGAGTACAGTGATAGGAAATCATATCAAGGTAGCCAGGTACTCGTTATGAGATACAATGGTCAAAGAAGTGGAAAATGTGATATGTTTGTAGGAGTGGGAAATCGCGTTTTTACCAAAGAAGCAAAGGGAGGTCCTTGGAAATGTGAAGGAGTTGTAATTCAGTGTAGTCTTGAACGTGTAGAAGCACAAATACATAAGGGTCAAGTAAAAAACGTAAATATATTTGAACTTGTAATAGCAAAAGAACCGGAAGTTTTGTTCAGAATTAAAGAGGACGCATATAGACATTTTGGATGGAGATGGAATGGTGGATGGGAGCACCAAAGCGGCATAATTAAACATACCTTGTTGTAAATTTATATATTTGTTATATTTATTTAATTAAAATTTATATATTTTTTATTTTATCTTTTGCGAAAATATATATTCTAGAACAACTTAAAGAAAACAGGAACGTAATAATATATTATTTATACAGAATCGTCAGAACTTTGTGAATCATCAATGATAATACCGTTTTCATTACCTTTTTGTAATTCTTCAATTGTTAATCCAACATTATCATCTGTTATAACAATGTTGTTTATATTATGTGTGTTTTGTATTTGTTTGGCTTGTATACAAAAACTGTTTTTTCTTATTCTGGTAATTGTTTCTGGTATTAGATTTATATTAGATGGAGATAATAATACATCATTATTTTTACTAAGCGTGTTTAACTGTTTACTAAGGCCGTTTTTATTGTACTTAACTAAATTATCAACATCAAAAAGTAGTCTTGTATTCATATGATATATAATGTCCACCAATTCATGTCCCACGTCAAATCCACTTTTGTCTAATGCTTTCCGGGTAGATTGTTTAATTCTTTCTTCACCGTATTCACGAATTCTTTTTGGAACATTAATGGGAGTTTTTAACAAATCTAGATACTTGCCTTTGTTATTTTTTATAAGAATCACCGCATCTTGGCGTTCGGTCAATGGTAACTGAAACTCGGCTACAAGTAAAGTACTAAAGTTTATCCATTCCTGTTTAACACGAATAAATGTTTCTAAATTTTCCTGAACCTGATAAATTTTTATGGCACCTGTAAAAACAGCAATAGAAAATGCCATAAATGTAAATACATAATTAAATGACATTACTAAGTTGTTATTTGAATTGGCACCAAATCTGGACGCGCTAATTGCTCCAGAAGATGTTGACATAATGAGTCCAAAAATAACATTCCACCTCATATATTTCTGATACATAGTTATAGACATATCAAGGACTTCAATATTATATGCCGCAATACAATTCCATTGAACCAATGTTTTAATATTATCAGTTGTCCACTTTTTGTCATTGTAATCCTTGTAATCTTCATAATAATAATCATCATCTTCTGTATTAATCATTTTTTGTTTATAATATAGTTTTAAACAAAAAAACACATTTTTTAACTCATTTAACAAATTTTCACGGTGTAAATATTTTGCTTTATTTTCTGCCGCCATCAAACAGACCCTTAATATGACTAAGCTCCTTAAACGCGCCTTCAAATACTGATGACAACATTTGTCTTACAGTATCCTTTCCTGAGGTTGGCTCTATAAATGCCATTCGTAAAATACTGTGACTGTCGTGCGGATGCATCTTTTTGAAGCCAACATACGACAGCTTCTTTAAATCTCTGTAATAAATATCATACAATTCAAAATTCAATATATTGCCAATTGTATAATCCTCATTCTCTAGAATAATATCATAACTCGCATCCAATGTAGAATCGGAAGGTTTTATTTCAATCTCATCCTTATCCAACAATTGCTTCAAATCAACAAACTTATCCATCATTATTTGACACGCTTTAATAATTATTTCGGTGTTTTCATAAATACCAACTGTTTGTAGAATGAAATCAAAACTGTTGCGCTTGACATAACGAAGGGCTTCTAGCAACTTCCAATTCGCCGCTTCAAACGCAATATTTGCCTCTGACTTACCTTCATCTTCCCACTTTTGCTTCCTTTTAGCCAATTCCTCAACAATTTTTGTCTCGTCTGGAGTGCAACCATAAGCGCAAGTGCCTGTTACGTTAAATGAACTGTCATCTCTTGCTGTGCCAAGTGTTAAAGTACAAGTTAATTTTATTCTCTCACCCGGCAACTCTTCCGAGAGCTTAGGTCTCAGTTTAACAAAGTCTACAAAATACTCTCCCTTACCCGTTGGTGGCACATAGGCCGGGAATATTTTTCTTAAATCGCCTTCATCCAAATACGAATCAGTTGTCGTATTCCTGATTTTGAAATCTTTAGTAGTTACATAGATTGCGGTATCTGTCCTATTCTCAACGTCAATCTCTAGCACATAATTCTTAATTGGTATTTCCAAGTCCTTGATACAAATTGGGATGCAGCTTAGACGCTGTTTTAGTATCTCATTATTTAGCCGAGTTGTATTAATTAAAATGTTTGCCTTATTTTCCTCATATGGAGTTGTCTTGAAACAAACAACTGGAATGTCTGACAATATTGTCCGACGTATCGCATTTATATAACTAACATCTAAACTGGCAATGGTAAATGTTAATACTTCGTCGGATTCCTTTAAATTTTCAATTCTAGCACTCATTGTATTTATATTATAATATGGTTATTTTTAAATAAGAATAATTCAATTTTTATTTTGTTCTTATTTATTTATTTGTTTTATTTATTTTGTTTTGTTTAAAAAAATGAGTTAAAAATAAATTTTTAAATATCTATTATAAATTAATGAGCAGTATTCTTTATTATAGTAATTATTGCGAACCGTCTAAAAAGTTGCTTCAAACTGTGTCTAAAACTCAAATGGCCAAGGATATTCACTTCATTTGTATTGACAACCGTGTAAAAGACCCAAGTGGCAAGATGTTTATTGTTCTTCAAAATGGTCAGAAAATTATTATGCCTGAAAATGTTACAAAAGTGCCAGCCTTACTACTATTAAATCAGAATTACAAAGTAGTTTATGGTGATGAAATTTATAATCATTTTAAACCAACACAACAGGTTCAAGTTCAGCAAGCGACTAAAAATAATATGGAACCATCGGCTTTTGGATTCAGTGGGGGAGGGTTATTTAGTAGCGGAATTGCGTCGGATAATTACAGTTTTTTGGACCAAGGCGACGATGAATTAAGTGTCAAGGGAAATGGTGGATTAAGGCAAATGCACAACTATGTGTCGCTAAATGATTCTATGAATTTGACAATGCACTTACCGCAAGATGATACTGAATATAAGAATGATAAGCTCAAGGATGGTGAGATGAGTGTAGAGGCACTTCAAAGAAAGAGAGAGCAAGAATTATCTGGCTTTAAATAATAAATAAAATAATAAGAAATAAAATAATAGATTAAAAATTGATTTTAATATTTTTAATCTATTTATTTGTAAAAATAAATATAAATATAATAACAATAATACAATGACTACATTAATACCATATGTTATATTTGACGTTATGTCTGATGATACTATTATAGAATATGGTTCGGCACACGAGGATGAATTATATAATTGTTTAATAAATGAAATAAAAAGATATATGGAAATTCATGATTTTATTGACGAATCAAAAGACGAACGAGCAGTAAATTTAACTTGTGATGATTGTCAATGTTGTGTTATATCCGAAAAATATATTACAGTTATTGATGGTAAGAAATTCTGCGGTAGTTGTAATCCTGGGTCAAATGATACTATAATTGTTAACAAAGAGACACATAGCCGTTTTACAAAGTTTTTAAAACGAAATGATGAAAAATGTGATATTATTTACTTTAAGGATGGTAAATGGATAGATTTTGAAGTTTTATAGTTTCTTATCTGAAAATCGGCATACAAATTTTGTATCTGTAGGACGCATTTTTATAAAATCGTAGTTGACATTATTCGTTCCACGTTTTGCGTCACATTGTTTTTCACATTTTAACTTATCCATATCAATAATCCCCCGGACATCTAATTTATAACTTTTTTGTTTATTTATACATAATTTCCACGGTTTCATACACTGGCAAAAAATATATTTAGGTACCATTTCTATTTATTATTAGTATTGTAGCTCTAAATAGTTTTTTGTTATTTTCTAATTTTTAGGTTTATAGTATTTATTTTTGGCCCTATACAAATTCATCAATCTCAATTAATATTTCCGATGGTATCAAGAGGTTGCTTTCGGTTATTATTTCAAGCGTCTCTACCTTTTCTATCCATCCAAGCGGCATTGTCACCATTCCAGACATACAACTATCATACTCTTTTTTTTGATATTTTGTGAGACGAAGTGTGTGTCGGATAATATCTAAAAAGCAGGCTCTAAACTGGATATTACGTTGCCTGTCATAGAATAAATAACGCTGTCCTGGTTTGCACATTTTGGGGTCCATTTTGTAATATAATATGTTCTTTATAATAATAATACAAATTTAAGTATTAATATTATTAATTTCAATTTTTATATTGTATTTTTTAATTATAAAAAAGATTTAAAAGAAACGTAATAATTTACATTTAATAACAAGATGTCTGCAGCAAAAAATCCAAATATTACTACTATTTTTAATGACCATTTTAATGAATTTATCAATGATATTTGCAACGTGTTTCCAGACAATGTTAGAATTCTGGCGGCCAAAAACGCGCTATCAACTATACGTCGCGCCAATCCAAAAATGATTATAAAAATTTGGATTAATTATATTGCAACTCCGTATAAAAGTCAAATTGAAAAAGGTGACATTAGTTTCTTTTTAAACAAGGATTATACAACGGACCTAGGCGACTATGCACAATCTGATAATATAATGGAATATATTAATATGTTACGTGACCCGATTCGAAACATGGGACAAGATAATCAGGCAAAGGCAATGAAATACATTCAGAATTTATCAAAAATTGCTGAGTTATTTTAACTTAATCTAGATAATTTATGATTTCTTGTTGTGTTTTATTTTTTATGACAGGTTCATTTTTTATATCAATTCTATAATTTTTAAATTTTTCACTAATTAATTCTTGAATTATTTTTGTAATAATTATTAATAATGCAATACATATTATTCCAATAATAATAGTTATAATAGCAGATTCTGTATTTAAAAATTGTTTTGTATTATGTATTATATGAGCTAAATATAGATTTGGAATTATAATTGAAAAAATAATTAAAATAAAACCGTTTATTACACCAGTTATATATCCATATTTTATTGTGTTTCTACTAATATTCAATAAAATACCTAAATATGCTAGAGCATCAATAAGTAATCCTTGAATTGTATCCTTGGTTGTACAATGTATTTTTTTATTCTTTTTACATGATTCCGATAATAATAACAGAATTTCACTATGAACGCATGTTTTATATAAATTATGAAACATAGGCAACCCAGATTTTCTTAAGACAATTGCAATTTCATTTATAAATGGTAATACAAGAGACAAAAAAAATATAATATTATCAATTGGTTCTCCTAATACAGTTTTGCTATGCAAATCAATTGGTTCCCTTGTTTTATTTATATTAGTATTTGTAGTATTCATATAAAGTATTGGTAAAATAAATAATTTATTATATTATTTATTTTCCTATTTTTGAAAAGTTAAAGAAAACAAAACCAAAAAGTAAAAAGGAAAACGAAAATTGGACATTTATAAATGTCCAAAAATGAAAACCCGAAAAAAGTTTCAAAAAACACGTGTTTTTTCACATTGTTACTGAGAAGCTCACAATTATTTTTTTGGTCTGAAAAAATCGTGACGATAATTTTTACATTTTTTCTCAAAAAATAAAATATTTGGTGATATTAAGGCGTAAATGGAAAACGAGGAAATAAATTTAACGCAAAAAAACGCAAAAGAATATAGTTGTTCAGCATGTGACTATAAATGCTGTAACAAATATGATTATAGCAGACACTTGGCAACCCGTAAACATTCAGTCAGTGTCAATGGAAATTTGCTGGAAATAAATAAAACGCATTTTGACTGTAAATGTGGCAAAGAATATAAATCTATAAGTGGGCTTTGGAAGCATAAAAATACATGTGTTCAATGCAAAACTGATGCCAATACTTTAGAAACAGATATAGTAACAAATGAAAAACTGATACAGTATTTAATGAAGGACAATGCTGATTTTAAAAACTTAATTATGGAGTTAATTAAGAAGGATTTTACGACAAATACGAGTACAAATACAAATACAACTAACAATAGTATAAATTCTAATAATACAATTTGTAATAACAATTCCTTTAATTTGAATGTGTTTTTAAATGATAAATGCAAGGATGCCATGAATATGAGTGAGTTTGTAGAGTCCATTAAGATACAAATGTCTGATTTGGAGAATTTTGCGCACATGGACTATGCCGATGGTGTTTCTAAAATTTTATTGAAGAATCTAAATAATTTAGAAACATATTTAAGACCCATACATTGCAGCGATTTAAAACGCGAAACTGTGTATATAAAAGAGAATAATTGCTGGACAAAAGAAGACGATGATAAGGTAAATCTAAAAAAAGCTATTAAACAAGTGGCTTTCAAAAATATTAAGCAAATTAATGAATGGGTTAAGGAGAATCCTGGTTGTCAGGACCCAAGAACAAAACAAAATGTGAAATACAACAAAATTGTTATGAATTCAATGTCAGGTACAACAACGGAAGAGCAGCAAGATAATATAGAGAAAATTGTTAAAAATGTGGCAAAGGCAGTGACAATAGATAAATACTCATTGAATTAAATATATATTTTTGTTAGTTTGATTTAAATATATATTCATTAATAGAAATATATAAATGTCCGATTCAACAAAGAAAACTGTAGAAGAACTAACAATTCCCACCGAATTTAATAAAATTATGAATGATTTTATTTCAGATATTGTTATTACCTTTCCAGAGTATAGTGGTTTAATTAAACGCTGGTGGACTCCGGATTTACATTCTGAAACTCAACCCAAAGAAGGTGCAGACGCAAATGTAAATCCTAGAGCAAAGGGCGAACTAACATTTGTGTTTCGTCATTGTGTCAAAGTACTACCAGAACGTTTTTTTGATATTTTGTATAAAAATGTTGAGATTTTTAATGATAATTCTGAAGTAAATACCGAGTTTTTGCCAGGCATTGTATTCAAACAATTGTGGAAGTGTGACATCAGTGATAACACAAGAGAAACTGTGTGGAAATATTTACAGCTTGTGTTATTTTCAGTGATTGGCTCAGTTCATAATAGCACTGATTTTGGAGACACAGCAAAATTATTTGAAGCAATTAATGAAGATGAGCTCAAGAGCAAGTTGTCTGAAACTTTACAAAACATGCAGACAATGTTTGATAATTTTTCGTCTAAAGAAGAAGAAGGTGAAGGAGAAGCTGATAATACAGATGAACCAGATAATACTGGTGACAAGGGAACTGGGATGCCAAATGCCGAAGACCTACATAAACATATTTCTAGTATGATGGACGGCAAATTGGGCAAGTTGGCAATGGAGCTAGCTGAAGAAACTGCTTCAGAATTGGACATTGACATAAATGAGACAAAGGATGCTAAGGATGTGTTTCAACAACTATTTAAGAATCCGGGTAAACTGATGAATATGGTTAAAAACATTGGTGGCAAGATTGAGGGTAAAATCAAGTCGGGTGAAATAAAGGAAAGTGAACTTATGAGTGAAGGTATGGACTTATTGAATCAAATGAAGAATATGCCTGGAATGGGTGATATGTCCAAGATATTTAGTCAAATGGGAATGCCGGGTTTAGGGAAGAATACAAAGGTAAATATGGGTGCAATGGAGGCACAAATGAATAAGAATATGAAGATGGCAAAGATGAAGGAGCGAATGCGAGCTAAGGTGGAAGCAAAAGAGCAACCAAAGACCCCTTCTGCTCCTGCTTCCGATAAACCAGCATTATCTGAAGAGGAAATTATCAAAATTTTTAGTACGGGTGAGAAGGTTGAGCGAACACCTAGAGGAGCCAAACCTACAGCCAATGTAAGTAATACTGCTACTACTAGTAACGCGGATAAGAAAAAGAAAAAATCCAAGAAATAATTAGAATTTTGTAATTAATATTTTATTGATATTTATATTGTATAACACAAATATAACTCTAATCTTTTGGCATTTTAGGAAAATAGTGTATAATAAATACAATATATTTTATTATACAATTTTATAAGAAAAGTATATATATAATGACGACTCCATTTTGGTCAAATGAACCAACAATATTATTTAATACTGATTCTATTTTACAAGTCTGGCCTCAACCAACCATGTCTTTTGAATCCAAGTTAAACGCAATTAGTCGCCTGGTTATACTGCTATCTATTCTAGGATTTGTATTTACTGTGAAACACCATTTTGTTATTATTGGGTTGATTACCTTGGCAATTATTTTTTCATTTTACAAATACAGAAAGCAGACCATTGTCAAAAATTTAACAGAGGGTTTTTTAAATCAAGATAAGAATGATAATCAAGATTCAATCCAAAATAAAAAGAAGAACAATAAGCACGGCAAAAAGATAACACCTTCATCATTCACGACCAATCCTATAACATTGGAAACCGTGTTGCGCACTGAGTTTCATCCGACAACTAAGCAGAATCCCTTCGGAAATGTATTGCTGACTGATATTATGGATGACCCCGACCGTAAAGCAGCGGCTCCCAGTTTTAATCCGGACGTTTCTGAAGATATTACGACCGCTGTAAAGAAACAAACACAGATGTTATACCCGTCAATTGATAGCACAAATAAGCAGCTTTACGGCGACCTTAAGGACAATTATGATTTAGACAAGTCTATGATGCGATTCTATAGTACAGCCAACACCCGTGTGGATTCAGACCAAGGAGCGTTTGCCAATTGGTTATACTCCGAAATGCCTTCAGGTAAGAGTTCAGGTCCAGATGGTGCATTTGCTAGAGTACAAGATAATTACAGATATATTTTAATTTAATACCATTAGACGTCACAATATATTCTTTCTTTTTTTTTATTGTATACCCATAGTTCATATTTATATCCTAATTTTTCTGCTTCTTGTTTTTTAATTTTTAATATATCTTTGTCTCGTATATAAAACCATTCACCTTTTATCTCAATACACCGATTTTGTGTTGGTATAAATATATCAACATAATGTCTATGTTTATTACCATCATTAGTAGTATACCATATGGTTGGAACATTTTTACAACCAACAATTATATCATCTTCATTGATATGTTCAATATTAATTAATTCATCCAATCCAATATTTTCATAACCTTGAATTTTTTCAGTTCTTCCAGAAGGAAATACATAATCTTTAAATTTTATACCTGTTGATAACATTTTGTTTGCTATTTCTAGATTTTGTGCACAATATTCTACCCCATATTTTTTTTTATTTGTTTCTTTAATTTTTTCTTTTACATCTTTTAATTGAAAATAATTTTCACACCCAATCAATTTTATGTTAGTTTGTTTCCTTATTTCTTTTGCGTTTATTCTACTACAATCCATACATAATAGACTCATATTAATTAATTTATAAAAATCTCTAGAAACTACTTGAGAGCAATCCGTATTTTTACATAAAAACTCCAATTTATAATGAGCATTCATTTTTTCATTTGAATAATCTTTATTTATCTTTATGTTGGGATTTTCTTGTAAAAATATTTGTAACAATTCATAATTATACTTTGCAACTTTAATACAACTTTGTTTTATTTGAGCATATTTCATTACACACTCCACGCCATATTTTTCTAAACAAGTTTCTTTGCGTTTAACCTTTGCGTTTTCATAAGTACAGTCTCTACAATAACCGTTTGTTTTGAGCAATTCACAAAAAACTTTTTCAAAATTATTATTGCAATCATAATTATTACATTTGCCCTTAATTGGTGTATTTTTTGTTAAAAACACATCTATGTAATCATCTATCAGTGACAAATTATGTTCACTACAATAATTTTGAAGACGTTGAATGTCATATTTAATTCGTTCTGTCATTATATACTATATATAGAAGATATTCCTAAACCATTTAGAAATAAAATAATATAATTTAATAAAATGGAATTTAATTTTAATTGTGAAAAATGTATGTTTAAATGTAATTATTTGTCTGAATGGAATGAACATATAATATGTAAAAGGCATACTGGGGAAAAGAGAAAGCCCAGGAGCGATAAGACTTTAGATGAAAAATGCAAATTTTGCGATTATAAGCCAACTAAAACCACAAATTTAAAGTTACATTATCTTAATAAACACGCTACAAAAGAAGAGAGATTAAACGAGTTTAATTTTTATTGCGAGAAATGTGATTTTGGCTGTTTTGTAAATATTTTATATCAAAGACATTTAGAAACACAAAAACATTTAAATTAAATTATTCTTTTTTATTTTTATTGTAGTAATATATAAAATGGCTCACGTTTCAAATTTTACATTTAATACAATGGGAAGAATCGGCAACGATGAATGCTCGCAAGATATCAATTCAATCCAAAACTCACAGGCTTGCTCCTATTTGCTCCAAAATTACTTTACTTCGGACTGTAATATGTCAAAGGCGATGCAATTAGCAACAACGCAACCCGGAATTATATATTCAGGCAGTATGGGCTCAGATATGTGTGGGTCAAACATTGACGAAAGTTCAAAACTCCTTATTGGTTCAGTTCAAACTGCGCCGAAGGCTAGAATAGACTTGTTTCAGCGCCCATTTGCCACTGTTCCTTATTTAGGAAGAGGCGCCGTTGACCCGGCTTTAGAAGCCCAAATCCAACAAGGTGAGGCTGTTACCAACAAGCGTTCTATAACTAAGCTGACTGAGAAGAGCCATCTTAGATACAGAACCACGCCTTTGATTCCAGAGATGCAGAAAACTGTACAGAACTCCGACCATATCATTGAGTCAGATGCTTCACAAGGATGGATAAGAGGAGGAGTGCCATCAAGGGAACTAACAAGAGACAGGGATATGTATTCTAATAACAAACGATAAAATAGAAAATGATATAAAGATTTTGAATAATAATTTACTATAAATGTATAAAACAGATTTTATAGTAAAATATAACACCATTGAAAATGAATTATTACAGCTTTTAGACAAAAGAGAAGAAACACCCTTAGAAGAAGATGACGATTACAAATATACCAAGACTGATATTTCCTATATTTGCGACAAATTGTATCGCGATGAGCTAATTTCGGTATTTGACGCTGAAAGTTTAGAAGACCCTAAAATGGACACCGGAATGCAGTTATTATTTGAACGGCTATTAAAATATGACATGTTCAATCTATTTTTGCTAGATGTAGGGAAACAATTTATGGATAAAAGTAATGCAAAAACAGAAGAAGAATTATTACATTTAAAACGCAACTCGGATTATTTAATATTTATTACAATGTTTAGCCAACAGGTGTTTTATATGACACATCAATGGATTTGTAATTTGTTATTAAATGATACTTTTGGTAGCGAGTTAATGGATGAAATAAAGGCTAAAATTTTAACCGTAATTTTGTATAGTTAAAAATAAAAATATTAATCAAGATATTAATCAATATATTAAAAACATAAACAAAATAATATTATCATATAGTAATATTATTAATGGCTTCGACACGAAATAAAAATACACCCGGAAATTATTGTCAAGACCAAAGACAAAATACACAATCTGAATCGTGGCAATTATATACAAATGGTGCCAATGGTCTAGCATATGATAGTCGCTTGGCAGGCAATGGCCTAAATCCTGGTCAGATGCCCTGGTCTACATTGTCTTATAACCCGGTTGACATTGAAACCTTTTTGTTTGGTATAGGCTCAACTAATTTAGTAGACCCTGTGAGTCCATTGAGACCTGAATTAAAATGTTTATCAAGTGCGAATGTTTTTAAGAAGCAGGATATTATTATGCCAGTGCCTTTGGCAGTTTCCAAGACACAGAGACCATTTCCGATTCCTTAATCGTAAACTTTAATCGTAAACCTTAAACATAACAAAAAATCAAATATATAAAATATTATAAAATATTATATCATAATAAATGTCGTCATATTCTAATTATTTAGGTGCAAAAAGATGTTGCGGGTCTCAAACAAAACAAGTACCTGTTGGGGCACAAGGTGTGCCAGGCCCGATTGGGTTTACAGGCCCACAAGGTCTTGAGGGACCACAAGGTGCTCAAGGTGCACAAGGTACTCAAGGTATTCAAGGTATTCAGGGAATACAAGGTATTCAGGGCGGATTAACAGGTGCTCA
>Ga0214919_10000779_pt1 | contig 54661 bp, 52 predicted proteins | sample LL1503_MetaG_FD_177994 | JGI IMG/M metagenome (GOLD analysis project Ga0214919, IMG submission 177994) | Freshwater microbial communities from Lake Lanier, Atlanta, Georgia, United States - LL-1503 | ecosystem: Environmental > Aquatic > Freshwater > Lake | place: USA: Georgia | collected... | reverse complement strand
AATATTTATTGCATGGTTAATTTTTTGAAGCCCCCGCTCGTCCCCCCCCTCCTCCCCCTCCTCCTCCTCCCTTTTTTTTTTATTTTCTTTGAAATGTAATAAATAAAGAAAGAAAGGAATAAAGAAAAAGAAAACACACAATGGTTAATTTTATAGCCGTTATTGCAGTCGGGTTTCTGTTATGTACCATCATGGGTATTTTGCTCTCTCAATTTATGGCGGGGGGGGCAACGTCGAATAGCAGCATGTTGGGTAATTTATATAATAATTTTGGTGGTTATCCCGTCGCGGTAAACCCAAGTCCAACCTTTCAACCATATTTACAAATACCACCAAACAACAATAACAACCACTTTTAAATATTTAGACTCATTGTATTCGGGACACGGTCTGATTTTGGTTTTCGGCGACTTCGTAATGGTTGGTTTTGATCGGACAAGCCTGCAGTTGTGTCAGTCATATCTTTCAAATCGGAAACACTAATGACGCTATTGGTTTGCATGGTGATGTTATTTTGATTTTCGACGTCAAAGAATGAATTAGAATTTAGTTTGGTGACATTGTTGTTGTTGTTGTTGTTGTTCTTCATCTTGATTCCAGATAAAATATCATTCAAATCCGATGGTCCTACCATTTCCGCGCGAGACGATGATGACGTTGTTCGAAGCTTTCCATTATTGTTATTGTTGTTGTTTCCCCTTTTCATGTCAAAGAACATGGAGTCATTATTTCCATTGCGATTCCTTGGTGGTGGAATCGATGAAGGGCCTTGCGTCGCCATCGGAGGCGGTGGTGGACCTTGATGATTATTATTATTATTATTATTATTATTATAAGATGAAGGGGGTGCCACATTATTAACAAAATTTGCAAAGCCTGGATTTGTGTCTCCCATTGCATTCACCGCCGCACTTTGAAATTGTCGCATCAGATCTGGATTTTGTCGTAATATATCATCCATATTTGGCATGGATGACTTAAACATTGTATTGGTCATATGAACCATTATCGCGCTTCCACCGAGTTGGAAAAGGAGTTTCAATTCCGGAGCCAAAGTCGCCCTCGATTTATACTTTTCGTACAATTCACCAAACACATCATCATAATCTGTCATATTTTCATTCAGCTGTTCACTCCATCCATCGAGTTTCACATCAAAAGGGTCAAACTTATTGTTCAGAAATTCAATCCCATTGATCATGGCCATTAACATATTCCCTTGAAATTTCACCGAGTTTTGTTTCGCCTTTTCTTCCATTATCAAGTCATATTCACCTTGCATTTCTGCCAAAGAGGACTCCATGGAATATTTTTTCGTCAACGTCACCCCCTTTGTTTCTAGGCCATCCAAGTTGCGTAGATACTTAAATTTTTCACGAAGAATTTCCTCTTTTGTCAAAGGGAGGCCTGTATCATTGTTGGTTAAGCTTGCTGGTAACTGAGGAGGTTGTTTGTCTGGATTAATGGGGATGTTGTTAAATTTGCTGTACCCGTCCCATGTCTTATTCCCACTTTTTTTAGTCCCGAAATCATTCAATGTCGCAGATCCTAATCCAGAAGAAGAAGAAAAAGAAGAAGAAGAAGATTGATTATCAACAATCTTTTCATCGGTGAAAAGACTTTCCGGTTCAATTCGAAAGGAGGAGGAGGAGGAGGAGGAGGAGGATGATGGGTCATCGAGTTTCACCAAATCATTCAATTCCATTTCTAATTTGCTGATGTCATCTAATTTATTTTTGCGTCCACTTTGTAAAGGGGACGTGGACGTCGATGAGTCTCCAAATATAGTATCATTCATTAACAATTCAATTCCACCTCCAAAATTGGAAGATGGTAGAGATGCATCTGAAAAGGTGATTTCATTGAGGGATATGGGAGAAATGTCGATAAAATCTGCCATCAGTATTTCGGTTTGTATTTTTTTTTAAATTTCCTTTTCCTTTTATTTATTTAAATGGAAGTCGAGAACATAAATTTGGTACTATTAACGAGAAAAAAATGACAATTGATAAATAATTCTCCTTTTTTTTAAAAAGTGTACAAATATACAAACCATCTCATAAAAAAAACTTTTTATTCTCGACAAAATTAATAATATAATGGCAGGACAATGTGTTTCAATTAGAGGATCTGTTGCGCAACCCCCGCTTTTCCCAAATATGCGCGGTGCAAGATTAGGTGGCGGCATGCAAGGTTTCATGCCTCAAGCCTTGGTAAATACAAATAATAATTCAGAGTGGGTTGATACGAGAATTATTGTAAAAGAAGCATGGAATAATGCAGCCCGCTTTTTGGAAAAGAATAATCATCCAAAGGCGAATTGCACACCCTTTCGAGCAACAAATAATGCGGGAGACTTATTTACTCGCAAATATTTTTCGACTTTAGGACCTTGTCAGAGTTTTCAAAGTCGACCAAATCTTCACGGCCTGAAATCAAGGTTTGGCGCTATTCAAATTGAATATGACAATGAAGCTCCAGGAGTTCCTGCTGCAGCATGCAATGTGAAATATGTCTATGATCATTCGGATTATATTCGATTTTTAAAGCAACAGGCGATCAACAAAAATTACAACGATCTAAGTTATGGTGGAAATAATAATTCTGGAAATCAGGTTGCTGCTAGAGCGATTCGAAGATATTAAATTTTTGTATCATTTATATATAACTAATTAACAAACAAACAAACAAACAAACAAACAAATGACTACCATTGTCGCCAATCATTATGATAATATTCCATATACTGGATTCGCAACATTTAAAATAACTGGCCCTTTAAGCAATCATAACTTCCCCAACTTTGTCAAAGGTCCAATCGATAATAAAATTATGGTTGGTTACCATATGAATCCTGCACAGTTCAGTAATCCAGGCGCTGGGTTCTCACAAGCAAGAAGTATATTCACCAGAACCGATTCGACAATGCAAGTTGGACGCAATGGTGGTTTACAATCCCAACCGGATAATGTCAGATCCCGTCCTTATCCGCGCCATAATGCACATGCGCAAGTGCAAAATAAGAAATACATTGCTCCAACATCAACCTCAATGTATATTTACGCAAAGAAGAATGCAGTCATTGGAAAAAGCTCCATCGCTCCGTCTGCTGATACGTTAAGTTATGCGGGCATCGATCTTAATGTTGTCAAAAGTACTATTGGTCGATTACGACGTCACGGCTGTGCGGCTCCACGAAAGTCATACGCTATTGAAAACAAGTTCAAAGGAGCTGGTTATTGGGGCGCTCAAGCAAGACAAGGATTATTTTGGTGAGAGTCACCATTATCATTATGATCATCGTTATCATCACTGATTATAACATTATTATTATTATTATTATTATTATTATATATTTCCGCCTCAATTTCTTTCTCAATGACCTCGTCGTCGTAAGGTTGGGTTGGTTGCAAATCATGTTGTTGTTCTTCTTGTCGTGTTTGATGATCCTCGATATAACTTTCAAGTCGTTCAGTTAGCTCTTCGTATTTTTCAGCCAAAATCGATACCGATGTGTTAAGTGTTCCGATTTCTTCGTATTTTTCAACTAAAATCGAAACCGTTGTGTTAAGTGTTCCAATTTCGTCATATTTCACAGTTAAATTTGAAACAGTTTCATTCACTCTCTTGCTTGATATAACAGCTGATTGTTCCAATGCATCCAGTCTTTGCAAAATATCACCGATTAACATTTGATACTCATTTTCATCAATCGACGATGATGATGATGATGATGATAATGATGAGGAATTATAATTAACAGAATTGAAATCGGAAGACGTGGTTGTTCCAAAATCATCAACCGGCAAGTTCTGTAAAATAGTTTCTACTCTTCCAAGGCGAAGAGTAATTAGCGCAATCGCATCGGATATCGTCATTTTCACAACACCTTGTTGTGGTGATTGTAAAGGTAAAGGTTGGGAATTTCCTTGTGGGTTTGGTGGGAATGGTTTATTATCTGATGCCCGACGGTTTCTAGCTGAAGCATTTGAACGGCTACTACTCATCTTCCTTCTTATCTTGTTCTCTTGGTATTTTTTTTTATTAATCAGTAAGCATAAGAAACTTTATATTGATTTTTCACACCCATTTTTTTTTCAATACATACAAATAATTCAACACATACAAAAAATTCAACAAAAAAAATGCAAACAGAAATTAATTATTCCCCACAATACGTAAAAACTTTCCTTACCGACCTAAAGAGCGGGCACATAAAATTGATCGCGAATAATTGGTACATTGTCGTTAACAAAAGAGACATAAAAATGTCCCCTTTGAGTTCACGTGGTTGCAATCAATTTCAAGAGAACATAACATTGTATCAAGAAAATGACTTGTGGCAAAAGGTCATTGATGATTTATCACATCATCAACCAAGCGGTCTTATACAAGGACCCGAAAAGGGTAATAAGCAGGGACCACCAGGGAAGCAAGGACCCGAAGGTAAGCAGGGACCACCAGGGAAGCAAGGAGCCGAGGGTAAGCAGGGAGCACCAGGGCAACAAGGACCCGAAGGTAAGCAGGGACCACCAGGGAAGCAAGGAGCCGAAGGTAAGCAGGGACCACCAGGGAAGCAAGGAGCCGAGGGTAAGCAGGGAGCACCAGGGAAACAAGGACCCGTAGGAATGCATGGAATGAAAGGAGACCGCGGACATACTGGCTCTGCAGGGAATACTGGAAATACGGGTCATATGGGACCAATGGGTTCAACAGGTGCAATGGGTCCGACTGGTCCGACAGGCCCTACTGGTCCCTCTGGAGCTGTTGGATTAACAGGCGAAAAGGGGCTTCGATATGTAGGTCCAACGGGACCAAGAGGTCTCATTGGACCAGTTGGTGTATTTGAACGATCTATCACATATTGCGAAAAGGATTTAGGTATTTTTTTTGAACCGTCCATTGTTGACACTCACATGATCGATATTGTAGGTATATCGACTCATGAACATCATAAACATCATGAAGACAAATGTGAGACGTTTGGTGCCCTTGCATCTTTTGGAGGAGGAGGAGGATCTTCCCGAATGCATAGGCAAGATACATTCAATTTAAGTTTTTATAATCACAATAATCCCATAACATTCCTACGTGCTGATTTGGATCAAAAGATGATGATATCCAGAGTCAGTATTGGGACAGATTCTGGAAACATTCAATTGAAAGGAGATGTTTATTTAAAAGATTCAGATAAAGTTTCGTTAAATCGGCGTATACAGTTATTGGAAGAGACAGTTGTGAAGTTGACAGACGCAAATAATCAGTTGTACAAATACCTCTTTAAACATCAATACCCATTTGAGATAAAACCGATTAATATATAAATCCACTTTCCCCTTTGTAAATGAGAAGATTTCATTCGTAAATATTTCAATGCTTTCTCAATATGAACGAAATGGCTTGACGAAAAAATTTGAAGACTTGCGTTGGAAGAAAAAAAACTTTCATGATGAATTTAAAAAAAACATCCTACTAGATCATATTAAGGAAACAAAAGGATTATCAATCATTTCTGTATTTCCAAAGGGGGAGGAAAAACTATTATGGTTTACGAAAATGGGTTCAAAAACGGTATGTGTTTTAGTTGATATGTGTCTTCATAATCATAATGAGAATATGATACCTCAGTATAAAATAAAGCATATTCTCGACAATGTAGACGTCAATCTCCATGATACATGCATCCTGGTCACGAAATCAAATGCACATTCTTATGCAGTCTTTACAATGCAATTTCTTTACATGTACGATGGTAAAGACGTCTCTCATCTTCACTACTATGCGCAATTAGATATGATCCAGAGACTCTCCATTCTTTTAAATGGTGAGGATATGGATTCGCACATTCAAAAAATATCAGCAAAGCCAAACGGATATGTTTGTTGTATGCCAGAGACTTTTTTTTTTGACAAGCATGACAAAGAATCTGAAAAAATAGAAAAACAAATAAAAGACATCATTAGTACAACAAATCAGCAAAATGGGATTGATATTCTCCATATTCAGATTGAACATGTGAAAGAGTGTTGGGTCACAACAGATGAAATGGAAATGCCTGACGTGTATTATTTGTCTGAAAGTAGTCATGTACAAAATACAAAAGGGGTGGTGTGTGCAAGTATTCCTAATTTAGTCATTAGCAAGATGATGAATGAAAGGGTGGGTAACGAAAAAATAACATTTCTGTTGGATCAAACTTTTAATACTTGGATTCCGATTGATGTTGAACTTTGAGAATCAATCGTTCCAGAGCAGCAAATAACTCAATAAATGCCAGTTTCGCATACAATGGAACCGTTTTGCGAAAATATTGAGACAATTGCTTCCATCTAGCCTTTACCTCTTTCAAATGATTTATCGCATCGTCTACCTCTTCAATTTGGTTAACACCAACTTCTACACACATTAGCGTTGTTCCGATTATGAAATCAATGAAATTTATATTGCTCGAAAAGGGGTCATTTTCAGGATCTTCAATCTCCCCTTTATGAATTTTCGCGTCTAGATGTTGTTTTAGAGGCGTAATCAATCCTTTCATGATATGCAACATACGAACCAATTGTCCATCCGTAGCGCCGGAGAGCCTGATGGCTTTAATTGCGCTTGATGTTGCTGATGCTCCAGCCTCTCCTCCGGCCGTTTTCACATAGGCTTCGACAGCATTTAAATCTTCAGTTGCCCTATCGATGAGGCGGTATGATCCCGACGGGTCCGCTCGTTTATGCAAGCTGCGGCCAAAATGCACAAGTAAAGCTGTGATCGTTGCATTCAAATGCATATCTTTTGGGAGTGGTGTTTTATTTGCGCGCGCATCGACCGCATGGAAATGATCCCTTAATTTCCGCGTCTTTGTTGGTTCTAACGCATGCAAAGCTGCTTTTGCACCGGTTGTCACAGATCCAATCAATCTAATTTTGGAATCAAACTCATCTTTCGCATTCCCAAGCGACCAACTAATCCTGGCAGCGTGCACATCAAGCGTAAGCTTTGCTTTCTCCAACCCTCTTTGTGCACCATCATATCCACTCTTTATATATCTTGCTACGCGATTGGGATTTAATTTTCCGTACAATAAAGGGGCTATGGATATAAGTAGAGCTATGCGGACAATCAACAACAAAAGGGAGTTGGGGGTTCCACCACTCTGTTTTTTGCCTCTCTTTTTCTTCGTCGAATTTTGCTTTGAATTTTGCTTTGAATTTTGCTTTGAATTTTGCTTTGAATTTTGCTTTGAATTTTGCTTTGAATTTCTATTTTTTCGATTTCCTCCTCCATAATGTATTGACAAAAGTTGACAATCAATTAATTCTTTGTGAACGCTCTCTGCGTCCAAAAACCCTGAATCAATTAAGTAAGTTATGAGACTGATGAAGACGCCTGTAACCAGTACGTTATAATCATTAGAAATATCTCCCATAGTTTATCTAACATCAACATTAAAATCAAATTGTTCCCTGGAGAATACCGATCTGAAATACTAACATCCGTGAAAATGTAAAATTGGAAACATATTAAAATAAATTAAAAGAAAAAAGATGGACGATACTACTAATAATATATTGTGGCAGAATCGTATCCCTTTAGACGTTGTGTTTTACATTTTAAGTTTTGATCATCGATTTTCTTGCGATGTGAAAACCAACCAGAGATTAAAGGAGGATACATTTTGGAAATATCAAAAAAACATGTGGTATGGCCCATTACGATTGGTTTCAAAGAGCGATAATCACTGTATTTGGCATAAATTGGAAACAGAGAGACCAGTGAATGAAAATGGACATGTTTTATTTCCACGAAGAGATGGAAGTCAATATTTACGCCGACTTATTTATGATGAATTTGAATATATGGACGAAAATGGAGAACTTGTTATAGTTTCAAAGTTGACATATTATTTGACGATGAAGTATTTTGATTATTTTCGGGATACGTATTTGGTGGAATTGTTTTATTACGAAACAACAATGCGATAATTTTTTGATAAACAAACAAACATATAAAGATTTAATGGAAAAAGAAAAGGAAAAAAGAAAAGGATGGACATGATAATTCAGGAAAGAAAAATTAATAATAATAATAATAATAATAATAATGATAAGAATAAGAATGATGTCCCGTATAATCTTTTTTTCAAATCATCAACAATTTTGGTATTCAAGATAAAAATGGAAGTAGACGAAGAATGGGAAATTGAGATAACAGATTCAGATGAGCATTGTGTTGGGAAAAATGTCTTAAAAGTTCCCATCCTTCTTTTCGAATCTCTATTGGAAACATTTCTTATGAAATATGATTGGGAGAAATGTAGGGAGAATATGCGTCTATTTCCGAATGCTCTGATTGTGTATTTTGATGTAAAACTTCAGTTGAGCGAACTTTTGGTAGTAGACTACACATTTCCTTTGCAAAAAAAATGGAAACTTCATCATATAAATTCGCGTTTATGTAAAATGGAAACTCAATTATATCAACGTGGTTTTGTCAAGGTGTATGTGATGAAGGAGGATAATTATCAATCAAAATGGAAATTTGAAATCGCCAAAATTGCGAATACAAATAATGAATGTTTGATGAAAGGGGTTATTATTGTGAGAGGTGAAAAGAAGAATGATGAAACAAAGAAGAATGATGAAACAAAGAAGAATGATGAAACAAAGAAGAATGATGAAACAAAAAATGATGATTCTCTCTACTTTCATGTTGCCAATGCTGGTATTTATCGAATTTTAATGAATTCATCGCTTGCGGCAGTATTGATGTTTTCGGTCAACAACAACAACAACAACAACAATAACAATAACAACAACAACACGGTGTCAGAAAGAATGGGATCGTTTGAAACGTTGATAAAATTGCCAAAAAATTCCTCTTTAAAGATTTTCGGATTTAATACTTACGATTTCAAGACACAGGGATATATTGAACTTGAACAACTATCATTTGAATAAAAATCCAAAAATAATCACTTTTATTTGCAAGGAAAAAAAATGGATAAATGTCTTTTTTCCAACACAACAGATTTCCCCCTGCTTTTAGAATACTGGAGATTGAATATCTTAATGCCATCAACCAAATTAAAGGATAATGAATTTATTCCACCAAAGTCAGAGATGATTGAAATTGAAAGTTGTCGTGGCGAATGGAATGTTCACCGTTGTTTTACTTTTCCGGAAAATGAAAAAATCTGGACTGACTTTCTTCAAAATAACGAAATCATGCGTTTTCCAGAAACGTTGGGAAAATTCGCAATGCACGACTGGCAAGATTTAATCGAGTTTGGAAATGAAAGGGAAAATGGTGCATTTCGTTGCGGGTTTGTCAATACGGATCTGTTTCGAATCCGACGTTGTCAAACAGAAAACGGAAAACAACACTTTATATTTGAAAAAACATTTTGAAAAAAAAATAAAATAAAAAATGCAAAACATTATTGTGTCAAAAAAGGGGGGGGTGGAGGAGGATTTGGAAACCACATGTGGCATCTGTTTAGCCGAAATGACATTCAAAGGGTGTTGTTGTGGATATGCATCACACACCCTTTGTGTTGATTGTTTTTTGTCTGTGTTTCATTCGCAATGTCAAAGGGGAGGTCCGTTGTCTTGCGTGTTTTCGCGGGGACGACTACACCAACTATCATTTGAAGATACAAATAGCATGGATGAAATGATGATACGGGTCAACAACCTCCCCTTTTCGATCATAGCTTTGATTGACAATAGGCTTTTGTACGCCATGCCAACTACATATGATGATGAATATGAGTTTAGGAACAACAATGATGATCTCGGTTATAGTCATAAAATTGCAAAATTTTTGCTGTATTTTTTAGTCATCCTTTTTTATGGCATAAATTTTTTTTAAAAAAAAGAGGATGAAAAAAGAAACAACAAGAAGAAAAGTTTTTTTTATAAAATGTCAAACATGTTTACAGATGTCATGAATGATGCAAAAGGGTTGGAGCAAAAATTGTTAGGGCCGACATATAGTTATGCTGATAATATAAAAACACCTGAACAATTGGGGATATCAAGTACTGGAACACTTTCGGCGTTGGGAAATAACATTAATGGAGTCATTGATTATACAGAGTTGTTGGTGACTGGCGTAACTCCAGCATCTGCGACGGGTCAACCACTTGGTGATAAGTTTTTCTTGCAAACATTTGCGAAATGCATCGATTCCGCCACAAATCAATCAGTTGATCGATATATTTATTTCAATAATGTTCCGTCTGGAAATATCCCCTTTTTATCGAGTACAACAGGTAAAGATTTTAATACTTTTCGAGGTCTTATCCCTGGTGTTATTAGCGATTTAAGTATCTTGAACCCCATGACAATGATGCGTTCATTAATGTCTGGTGCAAACCCACCGTGTCAAGAAATTACACTACAGGTAATTGATCCGAGTAATAACAAGAGCATGCAAACAAATTTTATGACGAATACAGATATCTCTGATTTGGATCCTTGCTCAATTCCTGGCAATTATAATCCAATTACAAAAAAATCTTGTCAAGAGGCCTTTTATACCTACTTTGATTCAGTTAATAATAATAATAATAATAATAATAAAGATAATAAAAAGAGGGAAAAAACATCAATTAATGATCATCATCATCATCATCATCATAAAATGAAAGAAGAACAAAATATGCAAAGTCCAGTAGATATTTCAAAAGATAAGTTGATTCAATTTTATTTTACGAGTCTTTTCATTTTACTGATTTATATTTTGTTTTGCTATTTATTTCGGCGATAAATCACAATTTTAATCGTTTTTTTGTCACATTTTTTCTACTGTATTTGTTTTTCCAAAAAAAAATGTCAGATATTAGTGATAATGATGATTATTTTCCGTCGCCAAAAGAAAAGTCGGATATAAGTGAATACGAGAATAATGAGGAAAGGGTAGTTGGCATCCAAGATACGATCCCTTCTATCGGCTGTGTTAAATGGTTTAACAAACGTTTTGGATTTGGGTTTCTTACCAACGAATATAACAATGACATTTTCGTGCATTATAGCGGTCTAGTTGTCAGCAACCCTGAAATCTATAAATATTTAGTGGAAGGAGAGTATGTCGAATACATTAGCAAAACAGTTCCACATGAGTATGGAAAAATTCATGCCACCAATGTCACAGGAATCAATAGTGGAAAACTGATGTGTGAAACCATTTATTCACGGGGCGGCGGAGCAATGCAAAGGACGACGCACAACAATCCGCGCCAAAATTATCGAGTCCACACCATGAACCCCGCTTTGCAACAATCAATGATGTTTAATCAACAATATCAACTTCCACATCAACACCATCAATATCAACTTCCACATCAACACCATCAAAATCATCAAAATCATCAAAATCATCAACACCATCAAAATCATCAATATCAGCAACATCCGCAACATCCGCAACATCCGCAAAACATGGCACCAAAGCGTCGCGGTCCAAATCGTCAAAGAGCAGCAGCACCCATTTCAAGCAATGATACGCCCCCCTCTTTTAATTTTGAGAATCTTGTCGTGAAAAAGATGGAATTACATCAACATCAAGAATCATAGAATATTCATTTTTTTTAAAATGAGTAATAATCACGAAAACGATGTTTATGATGATGATGATGAAAATGATAATGATAATGAACTTTTGGAAACTTGCATTGGTCTCGTTGATGATTATTTATCCATGCACCCATCTTCCATCCTGTCCGAATCCTTTTTTGATGATATTGTAGATGACATTACCGATTTATATATTGTAACCCTTTTCGATAATCATTCCATTGATGAAAACGACTTTCTTACTTTGCACGCGAAGATTGAAGTCTATCTCCAACTTATTTTTGACATGAATATGGAAATCATTCTGCCACGGTCACAATTTCAAGAATCAACGGAAGATAATCTTTTACTTCCCAAAGAGACAAAACTGGAAATTATCGATACAACCCTTTCCCGCCTACGTTCTATTCCTCTACCTGCACAAAGAACGAAAGAGTGGTATATAATGCGTCATAATTTAATTACAGCAAGTAATGCGAGCAAGATATTTAATTCGCAGGCTCAACAAAATCAATTGATTGTGGAAAAATGCAAAGACGTTGATGATGATATCGATGTGAAAGATAACGATGCTGTTGATGACGACGATGTAGAATCAGTGTTTCGCACAAAGAACATTGACACGCCTTTGGAGTGGGGAAAAAAATACGAAGCCGTGTCCATTTTGTATTACGAACATACACGTGACACGAAAATAGAAGAATTTGGATGTCTTCCACATAGACATTACGATTTTCTCGGTGCGTCACCAGATGGCATTAATATATCTCGCACAAACCCAAGCTTGTATGGACGCATGCTTGAGGTGAAAAACATCGTGAATCGAGATATTACTGGAATCCCAAAGGAGGAATACTGGGTTCAAATGCAGTTACAAATGGAAGTGTGTGATTTAGATGAAACCGATTTTTTGGAAACTAGATTTGTTGAATACGGAAATGAAGACGAATTTTTAAGAGATGCCCCCTCCCCCTCTTTCGAATCATCGGATTGGACTACAGCATTGAATGAAATGAAAGGCATCTTGATGTATTTTGTGGATATCAAGACGGGTAGTCCATACTTTGTACCCAAACCTTTGTTAATGAGATTGAAGACTTTTTTTCGTTGTGAAGAAAAGGATGTGATTCAGCGTCTGCAAGACAAGTTTATTTTTGTTCGTAACATTTACTGGAAGTTAGATGAAGTTAGTTGTGTTTTGGTTCGCAGAAATCGCCGATGGTTTGATTCGCATATTCAACGCATATCGGATTTTTGGCAACTCATTTTGACGGAAAGGAAGAATGGTGAATATATTCAACGTTTTCCGAAAAAGAGGAAGTTGATTACGAGCCCTCCTCCTCTACCCCCCCCTCCCGTCCCTTGACGAAACAATTATTACAGAGTTTTCCGACGATGGTTGGATTATCTACTTTCGCTAGAATATCTTTTACTTTGTACACATTCCCATCATTGTCGCGATAATAATTTATACCGTTAACATCTTCCAACCAAATATCAAATTTTTCCAATTTGACACCGTGAATGTCAAATGCTTGCATAAGTTTTGATCCTTTCATTTTTGTTGGAAATTAAATATATTTTTATGAAACATGAAGAAATTTACGCAAGTTGGCAACAACGTTTTTTCCGATTTTGCGATTGTTTGGTAAGATGAACGAATCAAGATATTTATTATCTTCTTCCATTTTCGTCTTCAACAAAAGCAGTGAACCAAAGTGCTGGATTAATGCATCGGCCACTTTCCCACTTACATCTGGAATTTGGCAAAGCATGCATGCATCAATATTCGTTTCTGTGATGTTTTGTTTCTTCACCGTTTTTACAAGTTCTGTGTAGGATTTATCCATCCTGACTCTTTTCCGACATTGTTCGGCAACATTATCACCATCGGCAACGACATCATCATCATCATCATCATCATTTTTATCTTTATCATCTTGTTTATTATCGACAACATCATTATTTATATCTTCATCACACGATGATGAAGACGATGATGAAGACGATGATAAAGACGATGATAAAGACGATGCTAAAGATGCCATTTTGTAGAAAAAAGGTTTTGTGGGTTCTCTTTGTAACTTTTTCATTGCATTTGTCAACCAAAGCGCTGATTCTTCCACCGAGCCAGTTCTAACTACTGAAAATCCCTTGTAAAACTGTAGGGAAAAGAGTGATGAGTACAGTCTTTCACGATCTTTGCTTTGACGAAACATGTTGCCTTCAATCAGGTAGACTGAGTTATGATTGTGATGATTCGCAATTCCATTCAGACGATGGGATTGCTCCTTGTATCGTCCATCAAAAATAGAGGAGGACAAATCAGAGAGGGTTTTACGCTCAATAATCAAAATAGGACATTTTTCGACAGAGCTTTCAATCACAATGTCACCGATCGCTAATTGAACGACGTCAAACACCAATGGTGGTTTTGTTGTTGCTAATATTTCAATCAATTTTTTCTCACGATTATCAATTTTTAAGCGAAACATTTTTTTTTAATTAAAAAATGAACAAGATATGTTTTTTTTAAATTAAAAATGAGAACAACCTCCAAAGTTATCATCATATTATTCATCATCATCATCATCATCATCATCATCATTTCTCAAAATGACAATCAAAATCGAAATCAAGTCTACCCCTTGTTGTAATTTACAAATGACTTCTCACGCAAACGCATGTTCATCCAACCCGGTTTCCTATCTTTACTTTCTCCTGGCATCACCAATCCCCTTTCGCGATAAATGACATCCCCCTTTGGACCAAATAGTCGCGTAAACGCATCTTCCAACTGCTTTTTGCACGGTTTACGAACGACGAGACCATTGTTGCCTGCTTTCCACCAAGCTTCAAAACTACTGATGATGGCTTTCAATGGAACAGCATCTCCCTCCACGTCGTCGTCGCCCTCTTTCATACTACTCGGGACGACGATGTTCTCGTCAATAAACGTCCCCACCACATCCTGCTGTTTGCGATATTTCTTCGTTTGCTCTTCCACTTCAGGACAGTCTATGTTCAAAACATTCCCACTGCTGATCAACTTTATACACTCCTTCGTCAACATTGCCAAAAAGACCGGAGCCCATCCTATGATTTTAAACATCATTTGCGAATCTTGCTTGAACTTCTTCGGTTTTAAAGGCTGACCTGGCACGTCCGGCTCATTTTCCGGCGGATTCTTCACAAACGACGAAGTGAATTCCACCTGACGAATTCGTCGCCAAGTTCCTTCATCCGTCGTCGGAATCGTCATGGTGTTGTTCAGACAAACAACAAGATCAAACTGAATCTTCATGTCTTCTGCATCTTTGTACAACGCTCGCACATTCATTGTCTCGTCACCCGTCAATTGCTTCATCATTCCTTCATTCAACGAGGCATCTCCACTTGGTTCTTGCATCACTGCATATCGCACCCCTTTTAATTTGGCCAATTCCGAAGTTGTTGCCCCAACCTCACTTCGTTTGTTCGTAATGAGCGTCACAGGAACATTCCCATAGTAATCTCCCAAAGCACGCTTCATGAGATCCGTGAGCAAAGATTTGCCGTTGCTGCCATCACCACGATAGCAATAAAACTTCTGTCCCAAATTTTTGCCAAAGAGACTCAGGGCGAGGTGTGATATCATAAACTTGCGAACAGATTCCGAGGGAAAGAGCTGCGTCAAAAAGTGCTGAATTTCCAACACCGTATCAGCATGCGTGTGTTCATAGAACTCCAGGAAATCATGATGGGTCGATTTGGTAACAAAATCTTCGGCGAGTCCATTACGAAACACACCCGTATTGAGCTCTACAATCCCGTTATTGAACGCAAGCAAATTGGGGTTGTCATCCATGAGTTTCAAGAAGTTCTCGTTGTACATCAAATCAACACATTCATTGTGGATGACACTTTTGGAATTGTATTTCTTCAAAATATTGGTCGCCTTGTCAATCTGCTTCACCGACCAAACCAAAGTGCGGATCATCATATCATCCACACCCGGTTCGGCACCCAAGGGTCCGATTGGAATAATTGCATCATCCGGATCCTCCAAATGGTGGAGCTGAACAACGGTTCCATCACCAACAGCCATTGAATTTGTCGCATCATTCTCAATGTCGGCTGGGGATGGTGTCTTCAGCTTTTCACGTTCCATTTGCTTGTAGATGGCATTGATCTGACGAGTTGTCTTTCTAAATCGACATTCAAGATCTTTCACAAATTTCTCCTTAATGTTGTCAAACAAGGAGCACAGATGCTGTGACATGTCCAAACGGATATTTCCACCCTCTTCCGGTTTCCAATGATGACCACTAAAACAGAACCACTGCAGTGGTTTTATTTTCGCGCATATGTACTTGGATCCAAAACAAATCTTGAAGAGAGTTCCAAAATCGAAATCAAGGCGGGTTGAATACACCCTTTTGATTTCACGTTCAATCGTAATATGCTGGTAAAATTCCATAAGATCGTCGATAATGGTTGGAATATGACGCTTGGCGGTATCGAAGATGTAAAACTTGGACAAAATCGACTTTGTTGGGTTCTGATTGAAGCAATCAAACCAACGAGCGAACTGTTCGCGAATATCAGTCTCCCAATCATAATTCTCTTCTTTGCTTCGCAGGGCGATGTAGGTTAAAAACAGACGCGGATCCTCTTTTTTCAATGCATAGCCTATCTTCAATGACTCGACATGTGTGCCAGAGCCGTAAAAGAGGCTTGGTAATTCAACCACGATGTTGTGAATGAATTCAATCAATGATATTTCAATCACTTGAAAGGTCGAGTACAGCGCTTGCATACACTTCATCAGTAACTCTTTACTATTGATGTCGTGGATCGACACCTGCACATTTTCTTCCAAAAAATCGTTCATGTATGCCGCGTTGACATCTTCTGCATGCACATAGTCTGCGGCGATTGCATGAAAGGTCACGCGATGAAAGGGGGGGGTCGTAAAAATCACAGATGATGATGACGAAGACGATGATGACGAAGACGATGACGAAGACGATGATGACGAAGACGAAGACGAAGATGACGAAGATGACGAAGACGACAAAGCCGAAGACGACAAAGCCGAAGCCGAAGACGACAAAGCCGAAGACGAAGACGACAAAGCCGAAGACGAAGACGACAAAGCCGAAGACGACGACGATGATCCAGAAGAAGGTGATGGAGCACCATTATTCCACCCGCCCCTTGGACGAATCGGACACAATCGCGTTTGTACAATATTTGAAATTGTTTGTGACAAGTCTGCGTCTTGAGTCATGGAGGGAGCGTTATCAGGTCGACGGGATCGTAAGACAAAGCGATGATGATTGCTATTACGAATGCTTAGTTTGTCAAACAACTTGACGTACTGTTCAAAATCATTGGTGAAGTTTGACACCCTCCCCCTTTGACGTGTGAATGTTTCAAGAGCAACATCATACTGAAAGGTGAAGATTGATTTCAGCACGTAGGGTTTCCCACCACCATCTTTCCGCTTTTCGGACCATGGCTTGATGGATTGAAACATCATCAGTCCGGAACTTCCAGACGAAACCTTATCGTCATAAATGTCCGTCCAATTGTTTGTAATTGGAAGCCCTGCGATGCTCACAGTATCAGAACCCTCCTTGGCAATTATCTCCAAGACACGAGTACGCAAAAGAAGTTGTTCGTCATACGTGACTTTCATGCAAATGATAATATGCAGTCCGTCTTTCAACTTGCCCTCGTGGTCAACGAGGCGATGTTTTTTCAAAACAAACACATCAAATTTGGTGTCATCAAACTGGAACATCTCTTTCAAGACACGCAAAACAACTTCCACAAAGTTCATCATATGATCCTGGGTAATTGGACTATCATTTTGTTCATATGTATCACGTGCGTATTTCAGGTCGAGATCGATGACAATAGGACCCATACGTTTTCCTCTCGTGCTGCTTGGCTGCAAGGTGTTGGTGTTGGTGGTGGTGGCGGGCGTTGCCCGGACAGCTTTTGTGTTGTTTTCAACACGAAAGGATTGTTCAACAAGATAAAATTCGCGCGACGACATAAGGTCGTTGTCTGGATTCGAGGCTGCTGCATATAGGCGATGGAACTCCCCAATGTCGGTGGTATCTATACAGTATTTCCCCTCTTTTGCGCGTAAAGAGACATGCGTGACTGTTCCTACGCCCCTCACTTTATGTTGTTCCATAAAAGTCACCAAATTGCGATTCGCGGAATCGGCTACTGCTTGCGAATGCGACCTCGCTTGAGGTTGAGATTGAGACTGAGACTGAGACTGAGACTGAGAATGAGGCGGTGACTGAGACTGAGAATGAGGCGGTGACTGAGACTGAGAATGAGGCGGTGACTGAGACTGCAAACGTAAATTTGACTTTGATAAACGCCTTCGCTTGTTAGCGTGTGTATCGTCTTCTTTTTCATCCTCAACTTCGTTTTCATCGTCATTACCATTATCATCAACACCATCATCATCATTATCATAATGTTCCCCATCATCTTGCTCATTCTCATGCGTTTCTACGGTGTGAATTTCCATGGACATTGACATTTTTTGTTTTTTTTAATTTATTAAAACTAAAACTGCTAGTTTTAATTTTAAAAAATGAATTGATTGTAAATCTGAATATTATTTGGAATTTCTTAGTGCCGAGATATAAAAAAGTGAATAATATACCCAAAAAAAAAAGATATAAAAGTGATCACATAGGTGGTAAATAATAATAATGGAGCTTGAAGTTTCCGTAAAATCATCCCTTTCTGGCTCAAACGCAAATCTGGAAATTTTCGGCGACAAATTAAACGAGATTGAAGTTTGTAAAAAGACCTCTTCACCCTCAACAAACACAAATCTTGAAACCTTGCGAGATAGAATTCAGTTATTAACGAAACAGCATCAGGTTGAAGTTTTGCGAATACTACATCGCGATCCAAAGGTTTTTATAAATGAAAATAAAAATGGAGTTCTCATTAATTTAATCGACCTTTCGCATGTAACTTTAAATCATATAAAATTATATTTGGATTACATTCAAAAACAGGAAATTAATCTGCTAGAGATTGAGGATAGGGCAGAAAAAATTCGCACTACCTTTTTTTGATATTATTATCATCAGGAGCAACAACATCAATGTCTATCATCATTTTACAGTCTTTATTCGACATCAAACATTTTCGAAAGAGAAGTGTGTTTGCGATTATTTCGACATTAAATTCTATTCACGATGCCAAAGTATCGAAAAAGAATGCTAAAATGGCAAAATTAAATCAAGAAAAGGAAAGACGGAAAAAGGAACAGGAACGATTAGATTTAGAGTTTCAGATGTTTTCAAAATTAGACTCCTTTTACGATACTGTTGTGTATCCAACACATCCAGACAAATTGTTTTGGTGCTTTTACATTATCAAATATGGGTTTGCAAAATATAATTTACCTGATTCTGTATCCTTTTCGAAAGAAAAAGAAGAGAAATTCGTCTGCATTAAGTTTCTACGTGAGCACAAGGGAATGTTACTTATGAACAAAATTCGATTAATTGCTGATCGCGTGGAGGAAGAATTGGGACTTGAAGATATGATTTCTTTAAAGACGTTTTGGGCACTCTGTATAGTGCATAACGTCAACATCATGATTATTATCAACAAAACATCCTATGTCGAACAAATGTTTGATAGCGATGAACCATGGCATGTTTTACATTATAACAATTGCCTTGATGAAAATAAGGGTCATCAGGCAGGATATGAACCGAATGTATCCATGGGTACCTTGAAAACGTATAGGGAGCATTATTTTAAGCGTTTCTTAGTTGACAAACCATTGCAATCTTTATCGAACTATAAGCTGCCCCAACTGCAGATCATTTACGACAAATATGTAAAAGCAACTTCATCATCATCTTTTCAAAATATCAAGCATTTGTATGATTATTTAAACAATCATTTTTTGTAATGAAATCATTTTTTTTTCTACAAAAATTCAAAAAAAGACATGGGTTCCATTTATTCAAATCCTGAAGACGATCAAAATGAGAATCAGGAGGACGACGACAAGACTATAAAAGATGGCGACAAAAACACTGAGAAGGAGGAGGAAACAGACTATGATGAAAACGAAAATGAGGATGACGATGAAAACGAAAATGAGGATGACGATGAAAACGAAAATGAGGAAGACGACGACGATGATGATGGTGGTGTCAAAAACAAAGTTATTGAAGAAGAAGAAGAAGAAGAATTGTTTTGCTATGGATGCGGCCGTAACAGTAACTATTGTCGTTGCACACCCTTCACCCCCTTTTTTCACATCATGTCACATGATTATTTTAACAATTAATAAAGTTGTTAAGTTGCACAAGGATTCGGCACGCCATAGGTTATTCCGTCCCAGCTTAAAGGAGCTGAACTTGTTGCGCATTGTTGTGCCCATTCATACTTTTGACACGCCGTATAATTAGTGAAATCAGGTGCATAAAACGTTGACACTGTCGGGGAAAGGGAGAGATTATTCAAGCTTAAATCAAATGTATACGACGAATTCAAAGACGGGTCAGAAGGACAAGTTGCAGCATTGTAGGGAACATCATTTGCATTTAGACACATTGATCCATTGCCACAAACATCAATCCAATAATCCGGACAATTAAAAGTGGTGGGGGGATACGCTTGATTCTGAATTCCATTCTTCACCATGTAATAGGCAAATATTGAAAATATCAAGACAATTATTATCGAAATACCAAACACTATTTGCTGAAAACCTGGCATTTTAAGAATTTGTTTTTTGTTAATATTTTATACAACATATCATTTTTTCTTTCTTCGTTCATTCATTCACATTCTTTTTTTGTAAAAAAATTAAAATGCAATCGTTATCTTCGTCTTCTTCTTCTTCTTCGGGAAACCAAACGGACTGCCTTGAAACAATTGTCGATGGTATCATCCGTTACAATAACATTCGTATCTCCACGGACGAAGACTCATTTGCCAAAAGAGAACTCATATCGAAAATATTCCGGTACTATTCCCCCAACAATCCTAGATTTTCGTCTCAAGCAGATGCCATGGACTGGCTCTCTAACGATTTCGGATTGTATATTTGTTTCAACAATCATTGCTTGTTTCATCTACAAGAGGAAGGGGATGCGATAGGAGTTCAGTTGTGGTATCAGATCGACGCCTTTACCTCTTGTCCATGCACAGACAACATAAGACGACAAACAGACACACACGAGCAGCATTTACGTGAACTGATTCAAGCACTCCCACTCCCCCTTTTGAGTCGACTTCAGGATCAACTGCAACTATAAATTACATTTTTGTGTTAATCATTTTTTTATTAAGTAATTAATTATTACAACATGCAAAACGGGCAAAAACGTAGTAGCTACCATTTTTCTTCTTCTTCCTCTTCTTCTTCTTCTTCCTCTTCTTCCTCTTCTTCCTCTTCTTCCTCTTCTTCCTCTTTTTTCACTCACAAAAAAAGAATCATTGAATATGACAAGGACATTGAAATTGACAATGAGATCTACTACCAGATAAAACTTATTAATCGATACCACGACCTTGTCGTCCGCGCCGGAAAACACCGTAACGAATTAAACTTTTACGAATTAGCACTTATGTTTGAATATTACGTTTGCTTCCGATTATGCAAGCATTTCGGACGTGACATGCATCATTTTGAAGACATATCCCCCTTTGACAAAGAGAAACATGGCTTGACACAGTGTGATTCTGGAATTGATCTATGCGACCTGCGTGATACCATTGTCCAGTGCAAATTACGCAAAAAGAAACTCGGTTGGAAAGAGTGCGCTACTTTTTTCGCGTGCCAGAATGTTTTCGACCCTGTGGCGAAGGCCACAACCATAAAATGGCCACATCTTGTTCTCGCGCGAAATGATACATCCACTTTGACCCGCAATTTACGTCACCGGGCCTCCCTCTTTGAGGACTTTGTCGTTTCTGTCGATGAAATGCTCGACTTTTGCAGTCACGAAGAAAATTTCTATTTTGAGGTGCAAGAAAGAAGGATGAGAAAGGGTGGTGGACTAGTGGTGACTGCCGATGAGATTCGAAATTACCAGCATGAATGTATCAACCTCATTTGCAATAATCATGATGATGATGATGATGATGTTGTTGCGCAGAAAAATGTCGCCATTTGCTTACCCACAGGATCTGGCAAAAATTTGATTATGATCTTATCATTAATCAGCGGCAAGCGTTATTTGATATTGGTGCCGCGCATCATTCTCATGGAACAATTCGTCGCCTTTCTCGTTGCCCAAAGACCCGAATTTGCATCCGACTTTCAAATGATAGGAGATGGATCCAACACCTTTGACGAAACCAAAAGGGTGTGCATATGTGTGTACAACAGTGTCCACATCGTCCAAGAGTTCGCATCCCAATTTGATAAAATCTTCATCGACGAGGCACATCACATTTCGCGTCCGAACATTTATCTTGCAACGGACGAAGACTATATATCAGAAGACGTGTCTTATATTGACTCGATTGCAAGCCTGCGGCAATATAATAACAATGTCTATTTATCTGCTACATTGGACCCGGTGGATACGTTTGATTATTATAGAAAAGATTTGCGTGGAATGATTGACGATGGGTGGTTGTGCGACTACAACATCCACATCCCCATTTTCAGTGACGATGTGGACAATGCGAATGTGTGCACCCATTTGCTTCGTCATTATCGCAGCATCATTGTGTATTGTCATTCGCGAAAGGAGGGGGTGGATTTGACACAGAAATTTAACGAGTTGCGGCCGAATTCTTGTGCATACATCGACTGCATGACTGGGAAACGAGAACGAAAAACCATTCTGGATACTTTCAAGACGGGGCAAATCGCCTTTTTGGTGAATGTGCGCGTTTTGGTGGAGGGATTGGATGCGCCGATTACAAAGGGGGTGTGTTTTCTACATATGCCCACGAACAAGACGGCGGCGATTCAAATTATTGGGCGTTGTTTGAGACTGCATCAAGAAAAGAGATTGGCGACGGTGATTCTTCCGTTTTCAAAGGACGGTGATGGTGATTCCGTTTCTGGTTTGCTACAAATGTTGGCGGAGAATGATGTGGTGATGAAAGAGGTGATGGTGGCGAAACGACTGGGAGGGTATGTGAATATGTGCATTGTTGAAAATGAAGTTGGAGAGGAAAATGACAGTGACGAAGATGATGATGATGATGATGATGACGCAGATTATGCTGATGATGAATGCAACGAAAAGATTGCCGAATTTCGATTCAATTTGATCTTTGACAGTTTGGGGAAATGTTTGAATTCGATGGAAAATTGGATACGAAAGTTGAATGATTTGAAAATCTTTTTGACGAATCATAAACGACGACCTTCCAACGGAGCAAAAGAGGATGCTGAAGAAAAAAGGTTGGGGTCATGGCTAAATCATCAACTTTCGACTTATAAAACGTCTAAATATATCATGAAGAAAGAGAATACCGAAATTCGTCAATTGTGGGAAGATTTTGTCGCGGAATTTCGCCAATATTTCATATCAGATGAAGATATTTGGAAATCGAATTTGCAGAAAGTACGTCAATATATGACAAATCATAAACGACGACCTTCCGACAAAACAAAAGAGGATGCTGAAGAAAAAAGGTTGGGGCAATGGTTACATAATCAACTTTCACAGTATAAAACGTCTACAAAAATCATGAAGAAAGAGAATACCGAAATTCGTCAATTGTGGGAAGATTTCGGCGCAGAATTTAGCCAATATTTCATATCAGATGAAGATGTTTGGAAATCGAATTTGCAGAAAGTACGTCAATATATGACAGATCATAAACGACGACCTTCCGACAAAACAAAAGAGGGTGCTGAAGAGAAAAGGTTGGGAAAATGGCTACATAATCAACTTTCGACTTATAAAACGTCTATAAATATCATGAAGAAAGAGAATACCGAAATTCGTCAGTTGTGGGAAGATTTCGGCGCAGAATTTAGCCAATATTTTATATCAGATGAAGATGTTTGGAAATCGAATTTGCAGAAAGTACGTCAATATATGACAAATCATAAACGACGACCTTCCGACAAAACAAAAGAGGATGCTGAAGAAAAAAGGTTGGGGATTTGGTTATATTCTCAACTTTGGACTTATAAAACGTATAAATATATCATGAAGAAAGAGAATACCGAAATTCGTCATTTGTGGGAAGATTTCGTCGCGGAATATTTGTAAAACAATATTCAGTTCCCATATTTTTCCATGTACGCAACACCTTGTAGATAGCAATCTGCCAAATCATCTTTTTTGTTTTTTTTCGACGTAAAAAGATGATTCCAACATGTATCCTTTGTCATCTCTTCACATATCTCCACTGCTTTTCGTTTTCGCTGTGAATAATTCAATGTTGTCGATGTTGATGATGATGATGTTAATGTTGATGTTGATAATGTAAACAATGATGATTTTAGTTTTGAAGAGACAAACTTGATCTCGGCTTCTGTTTTATCAATAAAATATTGCATTAACATGCATTGTATGCTCTTCATATTCGAAGCCTTGGGTGCAATTTGATTTTCCAACAATACGAGAAAGGGGTTGTTAGTCCCACCCTTTTGCAATCGCATTAACAATACGGACGCAATCAGCACATCAATCTCCTCTTTTAAATTCCGTCCTACTGTTACCAGATCTACTTTTTTTTTCTCCTTTCGGGTGAGATCAATCAATTTCCATTCTAGAATCTCATTTTTGGTATCAAAGACGCAAACAGCAAGATTTTTAAGACCAATATCAAAACTGAACGTTATCATGTTAGTTCTTCGTTTACAACAATTTTATAAAAATGGTTCAATAATCGAATTAGTTTCTCTCTACTCATTTTCGGTATCAAAGACACAAACAGCAAGATTTTTAAGACCAATATCAAAACTGAACGTTATCATGTTAGTTCTTCGTTTACAACAATTTTATAAAAATGGTTGAATAATCGAATTAGTTTCTCTGTAGTCATTGCTATCAATCGTGATGTGTCATATCTCTCTTTAAACATCAACGCCAAAGCCTTTTTGCAGATTTTGAAATTGTCTTCTGCCGCGTTTTCATGCTCCGTCATATCATCTTCATTCATATCTGTTTCATGCATTTGAATATTCTCTAGATCTCGAATCAAACGATTATATGCATTCGCACGGGCATTTCTCGCAATTTTAAAGATACGCAACGATTTTCGGGTGTTGGGAAACTTGTAAAGGAAAAGAGAATTGTATATGTTATCGCATGAATTTGAATTGAGATTAAGTCGAGACAATGCTTCTCTAAAATCTCTACGTGAAATCAACTTCTCGTATTTTTTGACATCGTTTCGGATATGTTGGAAAACATAATCCGATATGTGGGTGTATATATCTTCCCTGTATGTCTTTCTCGCTATTTTTAATTTTTGCGTAAGAGTCATACCATTTGCTCTCATTCTGGATGCGCTTTGTTGAATAGCATCTGTAAATAGTTTCACAAAAGGGGGGGATGTTTTTGGTAAATATATTATTGCCTTTTCATTATCCTTTCGAGGCAGTAATCTTTCCTCTTCCTCTTCCTCTTTTTGCTCCTCCTCTTCTTCCTCTTCCTCTTTTTGCTCCTCCTCTTCTTCTTCTTCTTCTTCTTCTTCTTTTTCATCCTCTTCTTCTTCTTCTTTTTCTTCTTCTTCTTTTTCCTCCTCCTCTTTTTCCTCCTCCTCTTTTTCTTTTTCTGCTTCTTCTTCTTCATCATTGTTTTCATGAAAGGCTTCTTCTTCATCCATTTGAGAATGCTCTTGATCATCATCATCTTCATGAAATTTTTCAAGTGCTTGAAATGATTTGTCATACACACCTTCGCCTAGATTTTCAAAATCGCTACTTTGGACATTCACTTTTAAATCTGCCTTTAATCCAAGTAAACCAGTCACGCCAACCCTTTCATGTACATTAATACTCTCCCTCGCATAAAGTAAAATGTACGCGTCCTTTTCCCTCATCCTTCCTGTCCGTTTGTTGTAATTATTTGCAGCCATTACTGCATATCCCCTCTCTGCATTGTCGTCATATAGTGTTTTTGTCACATAACTTTCATATATGTAATGATTAGTGCCTGTGTGATAAATTATTCCTGCAAGACGATATGTCGCCTTTCGACGACCATCCATCATCATAAACGATAAGGTTTCATTCAATTCTATGGGCGTTACTATTTTTGACGTTACATCACCAATATTCCGAAACCTCTGTAAAACGATTGGTAAATATTTTACATCCCCGATGAACTCCATCGTTTTTATAAACATGCGTGCATTGCCTTCACATCCAGAACCATCATTTTCCCTTGGCTTATTGTATGCATCAATGCATGATTGTACACTCAAAACACTGCCGTCGTCGTGAATGGCTAAATTTAAAATACTCTGGGCATTTAAAACCGGAGATTTCCCCCATTTATCAACAAATAAATGTTGGTTATGATATTTAAATCTGTCTCCACCCCGCTTTGTCTTCTCAAAACAATATGCGACTTCCAGATATGGAAGGCTCACAAGCGGTTGTGCGTTCTCGGAATCATGGAAATGCAACCGATATTCATTCAAGATATTCATCATACCTTCATAAGCATCTTGTTCTATGTTGTGTGATGAACCATTCTTATAAGCCCCCATGTAAAACTTTTTATGTGTGCTTGGCAAATATGGCACTCTTTCTTTTGATGTGGACATTAAGAAGAAAATTGACTGCACTGCATAAAGGGATGTGTTAGGTACTAGCCCTTTCTCTTCCAAAATCTTTTTTCTCAATTCAGGAATATGATACAGACATTGTACAATGGCATGAAAATAGCAAGAATTGTTTCCCCAAGTGAGTCCGCGATTTGTAGGTCCGTCTTTTTGTTCTTCATCTAATGCTTCAGCACGTTCCATATTTATTATATACTTTTATTTTGTGTTTTGAAAAAAAATCAGATCGCTCCAGATAAAAAGTTTTCAATCTTTATTTCAGAATTCGCATTTTGAATATCACCTGTCATTTTTGATGTCTCAAAAATAGTACGAAGAACATTGTGCGATGCTAAACTTCCATCACGCAATAACCCCCTTTTCTTGAGATCCAACTTCACATCTTCAATCGGCATCAGTTTCAAATCATCCATGACAATATCTCTCCGTGTTTTATTGACCAAAACTCCAACTTTGCGATTCTTCTTACCCAATGTGTACCGATACTTTTTCGTTATATTGACTCTTTGCGTCTTTGGAAGTTTTGAAATCTCATCATCTAAATCAGCTAACAATTTTACATCTTCCTCCAATTTTAACTCTTCAGGGACATCAATATGCAAAGAAGGGTGAGCGGGGGAAGGGGTTGAAAGGGAAGAAGCCGTGAAATCATCTGGAATCATTGAATTATTGGTGTTGTTTTTTGTCAAATTTTCAATCTCTTCCTCGATTTGCTTCGAGACAGTCAATGCCATGTTTTCATCTTTCGCATGATCCAGCAATTTTTCGCTATCGCGTGTTTTCGCCATGCCTTCTAGAAAACTGTTGTGGAAGTTATTATCATCATCACCATCATCATTCCCCATATTTCGCCGTGTTTGTTTCCATGACCGAAAGGTGGGTTTCAATCCCCCCTTTAAACAACCGTAGGGAACATCATTTATAGTGTCATTCAATTTTATTTTTTCTCTTTCTTCTTCTGCTTCTTCTTCTTCTTTTTTCTCCTCATTTACTGTAGTTATCGATCTAGGGGTCATGTTGAAGACATGAGGAGGAATTTCTACGAGTTCAGGCGGCAATTCAAGAGATATCTCTGGGCTTATAAAACGGGGGGGTATGGATGAAGAAGAAGATGAAGATGATGATGATGATGATGATGATGCAGGGGTAGGAATTTTTAAAGTACGTCTATTAATTTCCTTTTTCTTTTGCGCATCGTTTGTCAAAGTTGTGAGAAAGTCAATGGACTCTTTTAATTCTAAGTCTGATTTTGAAAGAATGGGTGTTGTTATGATTTGCGCTCGCGGTTTATTATCCTTAGTTTCCTCAGCAGCAGTTTTCAATGACTTTTTACTATTACTGTTAACAACACTTTCACCACGAATTCGGTTCAGTAACTTTTTCTTCATCATTTCGGTTGTCATTGGTTTTGATGATGATGATGATGATGATGATGATATGTCATTTTTCTTTGTTTTTCGCCGTCTTGACATTGGTTTTAACAAATCTGGTGTAAACTTTATTGTTTTGCGAATCGAAGATGACATGTTTTTTTTTCTATTTTTAATGTGTGTTAGAAAATCACATGAAAATCAAAACGATTAAGAACATGAACTTATTTGTTGCAATAAAGGATGAAGAGAAACAGAAGAATACATATTGCAATATGTTTCGCAATGGTGAATAGTCTTCCACTCTCTTTTGCCAACAACCGAATGGGTTTATAGGCCTCGTAATATTCTTTGTAAAAGGTCTCGAGTGACATGATTGGTTTATCTAGCTCTTGATTGATTTTGTTGTGCATGAAGTGCATCCAACGTACAAAACTCTCTCGTGATTCTAGAAAGGGCACGACGGGATACAAATCCAGCAATCGACCAAACGATTTACTAATGTCGCCTAAAGGGATGAAGAGGGGTAAATTTTGCACAAGATTATAGTATTGTCTCTTTTCGGATGATGTCGGGTTATGCGGATATCCGAGGGTGATGGTGTGTAAAAAATACCAGAAATGAGGTCCCCAGACTTTTGCATTCAGATCAATGTCATGACTTCTTTTTTCCATCTATTTATTTTTTTTTACAGAAGAAAGAATATAATAGAATGTTTGAGAAATTATTAAAAAGTTTGAAAAGAAAAAAGCGTCCACCCTTATATATTGATGACATCTACAAAGATGTTCCAACAGATGATGACATCAAACAATTGGTAATATCATTTCTTAAATTTAAAGAAAAGTTGAATTCGATGACAAATATATCCAAAACATTACAGCGCTGGCTCAAACTAGAGATACATTTCGACTTTTATAGATCATCAACATTGCCATCATCATCATCGCAACCTACTGATACAGACATCGAGTTAAAAAAGTCTTGGAACGTTACCAGAAAATTAAAAAGATTCTTTGGGAGACTAACAAAACCGCACAATCAATCAGAATTCATAAATTTCCTACCAAGAAATGAATATGATATCATTAATCGATCATTTCAAACTTTCAAAGCCAATGTTCTATTTACGCTGACCAAAATAAAAGGTTCCAAACTTAAAAATAAAGTAAAATCATGGTTGAGATATAAACTATATGATGATCTTCAGAATACAAATAAGAGTGCCTTTGTAGATTTGACAACATCCATTTCTGAGAAAACGTTTTTAAAAGATGATTTATCCAATTACCCTCCGGCCATCGTATTATCATGCGCTCCTTATAAAATAGGTAATATTGAAATTCAAGGCACTTATACATATCTATGGTCTCGATCAGACGGAGGAAAATGGAACACTTTTACAGAAAGACCAGTTCAATTTCGCTATAAAAAAGACATTGCTGACAATTCCGATGACGTTGAAGCGGTTGAAATATATATTATCGTGCGTGGGGAGAAAGTAGAGATAACCTGTAGTATTTTCAGAGATTATGATGAGAAACCGGTAAAAGACAATATTTTGTTTAAGCACGACTCTTATTTAAACCAAATATTTCCATTGCATCTAGATTCTGTGCAAAATCCAGATATGAAAACATTAACACATATATCCTTTGAAATACCAAAAGATGATGTTTCCGACATTATTACGGACAGAAGCGAATCACTCAAAATTCTTATTGACGAAATAACCTTCACACTACTAAAAAGGGGAAAACATAATGACAATGAGGTAGTTCACATAGAAAGTGAACTGAAAGATGGGCATAAAACAAAATTTTGGGTTTATAGATCAACTAGTGAACTTGGTGTATGGCGGTACTGTAAAGATATTGGAACTGGACAACTAAACAAAGGTAATGATTACGTTCAAGCTACATGTGTTCATTTTGAATTACAAAACCATATTAACACAAACTTATCTTCTTTGAAATTTCAAATAAAAAAAGAACATTGTATGTGCGATGTTGCATGGAGAGACTCTAGAGATGACTATAATGTAAATTGCAATCAAATTGATCAGGTTGTAAGTAATGAGGACAGAAAATCATGTCAATTCGTCGAACCTTTCAATTCCATGAGAGATCATTTGTGTGGTGAAGATAGAGATATGAGCCTTGCATTGAAAAAAGAGTATTACGATAAATGTTCGGCAAGTTTCGAAGACATTTATAAAATTGAATCAATAAAAAGGGTTGTGAAAAATTATTCGTTTTCGTTACAAGATGTAATCAATACACAATCATCAATATGGGAAATAACATTATCGAGAAAAACCCAATTGGAAGGAGAAGACAATGATGCAAATACTATTAAAATGTTTTGTGTCGCTAGTGAATTTTTCAAGGGCCAAAACCGATTATATGAGAGACCTGAGTATCGTAAACAATTTGTTACGAGCTTATCTGCCGCGAATAATTTTCATATATGCCCTTGTTTAGTAACAACACTTGAAGGATTAAAAATAAGCCAGTATGGAATATATTCAAAATTTATTCCATGTGGAATGTATGTCTGCAAACTTTTTGATTATATCACGCAATGTTCTGTAGAAGAAACAAGTTTACAACAATGCACCACAAAATATGCATATATAGGCAATAGATATAGAGAATTATTTCCTAACAAAGAACTCTTGGAACTCTTGACAAATTCACTTAAATATGGTGGCGGTTGTAGATTGAAATATCCAAAACGGCAAAAAAAACATCGATCTAGGAAACCCAATGAAAATGCAAAAAAAAAGAATATATAGAAATTAATCAATAAGCCATAAAAACATGCAGTTTGCATTTTCGGACTCATCATCATCATCATCATCATCATCTGTGTTACGAGATTCAGAAGGGAATTGGAGAGAAAATTGTGGTAGGGATATTATCAAAAAATCTCATTATCATAATCAACATCATCATCATCATCATCATCATCAAAATTTTCAACCTTATCATCAACATAAACAATATCATCAACATAAACAATATCATCAACAATATCTTCAACCTCATAATCAACGGCAATTTCGACATCATCAACCAAATCGATTTTATATTCACCGATACAATTTACAAAATGACCCCCTCTCACCCTTTCGTGCAGCACATAACTGTATCAATAGTTACGGCATCATGGCATTTCGTCGCCCCATTATATTTTCATCATCATTATCTTCATCTTCATCACCACCACCACCCTTTGAATACCTAATGATTCGGCGGAAAGATAGTTTTGGATTTTGTGATTTTTTGCGCAAAAAAAAGAGGGACTGGAATGACAATGCATCCATGCAAACTTGTATAGATGAAATGTCATTTTCGGAAAAAAATGTCATTCTTCAAATTCTAGATGATATCGACAATAATAATGAACATCCAAAAAATACATTTTCTTCTCAATCAACATCATCATCATCATCATCATCATCCTCAACGGAAAATGATTACAAGCACACGCTTCTGAAAAATAAGATTCTACGCAATATTCTCCAACCAGATATGCCTCAAAGACTTCAAAAACTTCTCACCAACAGTACCACGTCATGGGATGAAACAGAATGGGAATTTCCAAAGGGCAGGAAATTATCCGACTCCGAAAAGGATATTGATTGCGCGATGCGAGAATTTGAAGAAGAAACAGGCTATTCGGCAAAAGATCTCAAATTCTTCGAATCCATTCGCAGCTACGAAGAAGTATACACTGGATCCAACAATAAACAGTATCGATACGTTTATTTTATAGCTGAATTAAAACCGGATATTGAACCCGTACATTTTTATCAAACGTCCGAAGTCAGTCAAAGAGAATGGAAATCAAAAGAGGAGTGTTTGTCTTCTATCCGCCCTTTTTACACAGAAAAAAGGAGAATTGTTTGCACAGTAGATTCATTTCTCACCAAAACATTTTTCGCTGCAAATGTCACTTAAAATTTATTACATGAAGAACAAAAATGTTCCGCCTAAAAACTAATATTACCATTGATCTTGAACGAAAAGCCATTGTCGAAAACGCCGCAATAGAAATGTACCAAAATTTAGCATCCAAATACTTATTCTTCAACAAATCAATGCTCATTGATTCAATTCTTGCCTACATCTCCCAAACATTCCAAGAACCATTGAGCGACTCATTTAAACGCATTCATATTTGCCTCATCGAAGACACCATCTCAATTAAAAGGGAGTGGGAAACAATGACCGTGATAAATTGTTACGATTCCGTCGGGAAATTGAATTTCGTACATGATACATTTTTTTTTGTCAACAACTAACATCAAAGTTATGCAAATGATTATTGAAGAAAACGATTTCCCCATTCATAATAATAATAATAATAATAATCATAATATTAATGATGACGCTGTTGATGAAAATAAAAAGAAACAGGAAAATGAATCATCATCATCATCATCATCATCATTAAATACACCCCTTTTCACCACATCTCAAATCACGAAGCGCATCAGTATTCCAATGTCCCAAACATCGTCTCTTGTTTCCATTGAACGAATTCTAAACGACCACATTCATCGCTTCTTTGAAGGAAGATGCATCAGCGAAGGATTTGTGCAACCCCAGTCTTCCAAGATCCTACGCACATCATGTGGACTCTTTCGTGGTTCCGATGTCATTTATTCCATTGTTTTCCAGTGCAATATTTGCATACCCTTTGATGGAATGCAAATTGAATGTTCTGTCCGTGACATTACAAAAGCGGGTGTGCGTGGGGCGGCGAAACACGAAATTATGTCGCCCTTTGTTGTCTTTGTCCCCCGCGATCCAAATATCGTGAATCCAATGTTGAACAAGATGAAAATGGATGATACCTTTGTTGCCTCGGTTATTGGCTTCAGATACGAAATCAACGACAAATTCATTTCGATCATTGCCAATATTGTCGATGTAGATATTATTATTTAAACGATACTTTCAATCATTTACTTAAACTAAAAAAAAAATGTCTTCCTCCTCTTCTTCTACATCTTCTTTCCAAAGGGGGTTGACGGGATTGAATAATTTAGGAAATACTTGTTATATGAACAGTTTACTCCAAGTCCTCTCTTTTACTGACGAATTGTCCCTTTTGTTAGACCACGGAGACTACAAATCAAAACTGGCCGTGGGGAGAAAACCAGCGGAATGCACACTTTTAGTAGAATATGACGAATTGCGGAAACTCATGTGGAGCCGAAACTGCATTGTGCAACCCGTCAAATTTCTGCACACGGTTCGGAATGTTGCCATGCACAGAAAACTCTTTACTTTCACCGGCGCCGACCAAAATGATCTCAATGAATTCCTTGTTTTTATCATCACCTGTTTCCACGAAGCCTTGTCTCGCGAAGTGAGTATTACCATAAAGGGATGTGCAATTAATGATACAGACACGCTTGCGGTCAAATGTTATGATATGGTGCGCAGCTTTTACGAGAAGGATTATTCTGAAATCTGGCAATTGTTTTTTGGAGTTCAGGTTTCCACATCCACATCTTCCACATCTTCCACATCTTCGACTATCATCCCCGAACCCTTTTTCGTTTTAAGTCTTCCCATTCAGATAATGGCCCCACCGCAAAGGATGGTCACTTTAAAAGATTGTTTTGATCTCTACACGAGCGAAGAAATCATTGACGAATCATCAACAAAACAGAAAACGCTCTTTTGGAATTTCCCGCCGATTCTTGTCGTGGATCTCAAACGATTCAACGCTTCGAATAAAAAGAATTACGCATTGATCGATTTTCCGACAGAAGGACTTGATTTATCGGAATATGTAGTCGGCTATAACAGCGCATCCTACATTTACGATCTTTACGGAGTCTGCAATCACCACGGAACACACACGCAAGGTGGACACTACACCAGTTTTGTGAAAACAGGAGGCATATGGTATTTGTTCAACGATGCACAAATCACAAGAGCAGAAAATGTGGTCACCAATAATGCATATTGCTTATTTTATCGCAAAAGGAAAATGTAAATAACAAACAACAAAATTTAAATAAATCACGATCAATATCTAGCAAATACGAATGCTTATTATCGTCCCCACTTTTGAAATGGCTCAGCAGAAGCAGCAGCAGCAACAGCAGACAGAGAGCGATGAAAGTGTCGAAGTAATTGTCGCTCCAATACATCCCCGCATTTCCTTGCGACAGTTTCGTGATAACAGATATGTCATTGATGAAAAAAAGCGAAAATCACTCACCTTTATTTTCAACAAAATCTTACGGCATCGAAAAGTGATATGTTGTTTTCCACACGATGACATGACATTGAAACTAGAAAATGATTATATGTCAACCACCCCCCCTTTACAAATTTGGCATTTACGCGAACTTTTCTTGGAATTTTTGCATAAAAAGAAAGAACAAGAACAAGAAGAACAACAACATGACGACATATATTTTTGCATCGACAATCATCATCTAGAAACAACGACGTTTGAAATCGATTTTGATGACATCTGGAAATTCGAAAGAGAGAGTCATGAGTATGAATTATTTGCCCCGATTTTAACAAAATTTATATCTTTCCATTCTTCGTCCCGAACTCAAAATTACGTAGTCCAGTTTGCGAAAAACAAACACATCTACTTTCTCTTGCAACATTTTTTTGTGCAAAAGACAGTGGACATGACATCTTTGCAAATGATCATTTTCAAAATAAAAACGTCTAATGTTGGAAAGGGGTTATCCTTTCTTGAAATCTTTGATCTGATCGAGAGTTTGTATCAAAAAGGGTGTGTTTCATTTGAAATATTTTCGTCATCATTATTATCATCATCATCATCATCATCATCATTGTCATCATCATTAAGCAAAAAAGAGAAATTAATTCTCGCCTTCTTTTCAAACAATCATACCGATTATGTAAAAATTAACAATAAGGAGGATAATGATAATGATAATGATGTTTTTGATAAATTTTCAATTGCAGAAGCAACCATGATGCTTAGTGTTTTAGAAAATATCGCCGCTATAAAAACCATTTCCAAAACGGGAAAACACACAATCGAAATAACAGATTTTGGAAACACCCTCTTTGAATTCCTTCTTCTTCATTTTGGTGATTTCTTTTTGGAGAAAAAATCTTTACAGACCTCTGTAAACAACTTTTACGAAAACGACAAATCATCATGTTTCGGTATCAGCGACAATCATCATCATCATCATTATCGTTTTCTCGGGGGCAATGTCTGGGGAAGAAAGAGTTGTGTCGAATTTGTTGGAGATCATAATAATACGCTCTCCTTTTTCACCGTCAAACCGGAATACCAGAATTTAACTCTTGAAACGTTTACCGCTGAATCCCTCACCGTAGAGAAAATCATTTGCGAATCCAAACCGTCAAAAGAAAATGAATATTTTTCAAAATCAGTAGGTTTCAAAGGGGGTTACGAAATCATTTTAAGACGTAGCCACTTTGGACCCTACATTTCATTTATCAGTGCAATTTTGCCATCCAAAAAGAATGTTTCTGTGCGACATTGTTTAGGCTCAAGACCCATAGAATCTATAACGCCTATAGAGATTCTAACCACTTGGGATATATCATAGGAGAATAAATTAATAATTAATAAATTTATAAATTAATAAAGTAATAAATTTATTAAAAAAAAATATCAAGAACACTCTGAAAAAAAAAGTATGTCACTCACCTCTTTAACGCAAAAACACAATTGGGGACAATGTTTCCTCGGAATTTTATTTATCCTCTACCTCATTCTCGGAACACCCACCCCACCTTTTTTAGCGCTTTTCGTAGACAGCATCTACGGCAAAGCTTTTGTCTTGATCACTGCCTTGTCCCTCTTTGTCTTTGCCGACCCCATTGTCGCTGTACTTGGAATCATTGTGGCTTTGGATTTCATTCGACGATCATCTATCGCACTCGGTGGGACAGCTTCAATCAATATTGTCCCTTCCGACACAAAGAAGAATGCGTACATGCAATACATGTCTATGAGACACCCTTATTCCTTGGAGCAGGAAATGGTCAGTGTCATGGCTCCTGTGATGGTATCATCTGGTGTGACACCGACGGAGACGTCTTACTTACCGACGGTGAACAATACGAATGATGCTGCTCCTGTGAACTTTAATGGCATCAGCTAAAAATATATGAAATTGTATTTGATATTGATAGTATTATAATCGAAATAAAAAAAAATGGAAACTCCAACATTGCCTGTTTCGACGGCAACTCAAGAAGAATCGGAATCGTCATCTCCACCAACAACATCTGCACCAACAACTGCACCAACAACATCTGCACCAACAACATCTGCACCAACAACATCTGCACCAACATCTGCACCAACAACATCTGCACCAACAACATCTGCACCAACATCTGCACCAACAACATCTGCACCAACATCTGCATCAACAACGACTGATCCAATACAAGAACCTCTTCCCGAAGTGACAATCCAAAATGTATCCGACGCATTTAAAGAAGATGATCCGGAAAATCAACCCGCCGTAGAGTTAGAATTCGACAGATCACTAGAGAGCCCGCATGTAAAACAGCAATTAAGGGATTGGTTTGAAAAGTACATGAAAACCAGCCAAATGTCGCAGAAAAAGCTTTTGAATATGCAGCTTCCTTCAGTTGAACTATGGCAGCGATTACCACTCATTGTACATAAGAAGGTTACGGAGTATTCAGATACAGCTTTTGCCACGATGTCCGCTGATGACATAGATCGTAATGAATTTGTAAAGAGGTTAATGCCTTATTTGATTGCTTCACGAGCAATACTTGAAAAAAAAAATGTTGGAATTCTGGTCAAAATAAAAGCCGCTTTGAAGAATCGTTTCTCCCCCTTTGGAAGGAAGGTAACCACAAACACGGGGAACACGGTTAATAACACAAACACGGGAAACACGGGAAACACGGTCAACACGGGAAACACGGTTAATAACACAAACACGGGGAACACGGTTAATAACACAAACACGGGGAACACGGTCAACACGGGAAACACGGTCAACACGGGAAACACGGTCAACACGGGAAACACGGTTAAAAAAAGGTGGTTTTCATGGGGAAAAGGTGGGAAACGAAAAAAATGCGCGAGAGGTTTTCGTCATAAAACTGTGAAAGGTGGGGGTGAGGGGGGAAAAGGTAGTTTTCTTAACATGTTTCGCCGTTGGGCTTGCTATGCGTTATCTTGTGGACTGATAATGTTCATGATAATGTTTAAAAATTTTATACCTCTTTTTTTGAATATTGCTTTTGTTGCATTATTTCCCTTTTCCACCCTTTTATTACCAGCAGGTGATGTAGATGGCAGTAGTCTCGCGTTTCGACGTGTCATTTACAGCAATCCGTTTAAAGTTTGCGACCAAAAGTTTCCAAATAAAAAGACCGGTGGTGGTCTCCGGCGGAAACAGAAAAAAACAAAAGTTCGCAGAATTACATCCAAATTCCGTCGGGCTCCCAAAATACAAATATAGAAATAATATCAATTCCATTGCATACAGAAAGCAGGATGGCGCAGTGGAAGCGTGCAGGAGATACACACCTGAGGTCCGAAGATCGAAACTTCGTCCTGCTCAAATTTTTACGATCATCGTTGTTGTGGTTGTTGCTGTGCAGTTGCGACATCCCCCTCTTTCATATAATTTTGAAATGCCACAAACCCCTTTGAAAACAATATCAACAACATGATTGCAAATACTCCAAGTATCACATCTTTGAAATGATACTTTTTGGCCAAGTCTAAAAATTCTTTCATGAGTTTCGATTCTGAATTCGGTGGTTTCGGCTTTTCTTGATTTGTCATCTCCCTTGAAACATTCGTCGGCTCACATATCATATATGCATCACTTCCATTTTCCAACGACCCTCCATCTTGATTCATCTTTGAAATCCCCCTTTCATTCACAAACAATTTTATCGTTGGAGCAGTATTATTCGCTGCTGTGTCTGTCTTTATCAAACTTTGAAGACTACTTAATGTGGATTCTTGCAAAAACACACCATGAGACAAAGGGGTGAAAATGGCCGTGATGCTTTCACCTTCTTCGTATTGAGCGAAATAAAACGGATGCTTTATCGGAAGTAGCGAGGTCAGGTCTATTTCAGGCATTGTCGTCGAGTCATTTTGATCACTTGCTTCGTTTACCACTGCAGTGACAATTTCACTAATTGTGTGTGTAGCAGCTGTATTGCTTCCACCACCTGTATTGCTCATTGGAACATATATGATACACATTGATGATTGTCCTACGAAAATCATAGCTGCCTCTGCGTCAACCAGGTTTCCATTGTAAACATTATTCGATGGACATGCTATCACCATTTCCAAAAATGTATAATTGCTATTGGAAATAGATAATTGGGTACCATTCATTCTAGAAGAAGGCACCACCACAATTTCTTGGGATGCCTCGTTCACTACTGTTGCTTGGAAAGGGAGGAGATTTTCCGATACATGACACTTTTCATTACATGGACCAGCAATGTTCGCAGTCGTAATATTTAATTTATTCGGATAAGTAGACGTTGACATGTGATAAAATATAATTTTCTTCTTCTTGTTGTATATATTTTTATGATGGATTGTTTTTTTTTCTCACTTTGTTCAATAAAGGCAAAAAAATGGCGCGTAAAACCAGTTTTGGCAATTTGATTAAAAACAAAAAAAAAGTTTCAAGTAAGTTTTCCAAAAAAAACAGTGATCGACGGGACAACGAAAAGAAGTTCCAATATAGTTATCTGACCAAACGGAACCCTAAATTGCCACCGATTACTCAACTCGAGGCTTTTACAAATCACAGAACTCTACGCAAAAAGAAAAGCTTTAAGAAAGCTTTGAGTTCAAGTGGACATTCCATCGTCAAATTTCATAAACATAAAAGTGATTTGTCACCTGTGACGGAGAACGATGATGATGATGATGATGAAATACAACCGAAAACAAAGAGCCATAAAGTTTCGGAATCACGAAACACGTCGCAGGAAACGCATGCAACACCTATTAATGTATTTACTTTTCGAAACAGTCGCAAAAAAAAATCCCCGCCCTCTTTCCCATCTTTCTCTCCCCCCACTTTTCCAACATTTTCGCCAAAAAGTAAAAAAGATCAATATGATGATTATGATGGTCAAAAACCGGTACATACGAAATCAAAGTCATCACCACCATCTTCTTCGTCTTCCAATTCATCATCATCATCATCATCAATGAGCATGTGAACTGCAGAAGGAAAATCGAGAAAAATTACGAAAGATGATGCTGAACAAAAAAAATAGTTAGGAACATTTACGATATCCTATGATGGCACAAGCAATGCGTTTTCCCGAATTGCCAGTGATTAAACTCTCTTTATCGCCACCTCTCCCTAAATCGTCTTCATCTGCGTGTATCACCAACCCCCTTCCCACAATATTGCATTTGGAATTGAATAAACTAATCATTGAATCCCTCCTTTTGGCGACAACACAACCTTGACTATTTGTTTCTATATTCCCTAAGTCACCAACATGACGTTGCTCATCTTTGGGGCCACCGTGAGTGGTATTAAAGGGGTTGAAATGGGCGCAGGTGGAAGTGCATCCATCCGTCAAATCGCCGTATTCATGGATGTGAAATCCGTGTTTATGTGAAGGTGTTAGACCCTTGAGGTCGATTGTCATGAAACAATCGGAAGCAGGACAAGTTTGTGAAAAGATAACTGTCCCTTTGATATGTTTGGAGTCAAAAAAGGCGATGGCACATTTCTTTGGCATTGTATGTTTATGATGGGGGATCCCTTAGAGTTTCGAGATTATAAAAAATAATAAAGATAAAACGGTCAACCCAACTAAAAATGGATGATAATGATGATCATGATGATTCAAGACTTCGGCAAGACATTTTTGTAAAAGGAATCAATTCACTCTTTCAGGAGCTCAATGATTTGCAACTGACTATTCAAAAGATTGAAAGAGAACGAAATGATTTGCAACTGACTATTCAAAAAGTTGAAAGAGAACGAAATGATTTGCAACTGACTCTTCAAAAGGTTGAAAGAGAACGAAATGATTTGCAACAAATTGACCATATGAAACGATCAGAACAAAAACCATCAAAAGATGTTGATGATGTCTACAAAAAGCTGAAAAAGATTTTGGAATGGGCTAAACTCACATCACTAAACTTTGATCCTACATTATGCAGTGATATTTTGTGTCAATATAAAATATCACGTGAATTTACAGATGGACAAAGTTTATGCATTAATAATATTTACAACGGTTGGAAGGTGGGGGAACGATTAATGGTAGAGAAAAAGAAAAAAGGGAAAGCGTAAAAAGGGAAAAAGCGTGAAGACGAAACAAAGGGGAAAAATGTATACATGCAAAGTATAAACAAAAGTTTAACAAAATGGAAACCCCAACTTTGGACAAATTGCGACGTATTTTTGGACGTAACATAGCTTATCTTCATAAAGAATCAAATACGGTTATTTCCAAACTTCCAAAAGAATTGAAATACTTTGTTGATCCAATATGGACCATGCCGATAAAAGATTTTTATACGGAATATAATCTTTTTCAGGTGACTGGATGCAGTCGAATTATCTACCTATGCTCCATAGTTAATATAACGCAATGTCTCGCAAAAATTAAAATGGACGTGGTAAAAAAGACAATATTTGATGTAGATTTTTTTGCGGAGAAATGTCGAGAAGACTTTTCGAATATCTATCAATTATTGCATTCTGCGTTTTTACATGTCGATGCTCCGGAATTTTGGTCCTATGATGCCATGGTAGAAATTTACGATTCCTTTGTCCGGTTTTTAAGATGTTTGGGAACATTAAATGAACAACGCTTGACAAAAGAGAGATTGAATAAAGAAGTAACTTCTGAATTCGGGTCTTGTGAATCGGAAATAAATGCAGATGGCGAATATTTCACATCATGTAAAAGTAACCCTGAATCTGAATCTGACAATGTGCGGGTTTTATTTGTATTTGTCGTTCCGCAAGAACATAAATTTGCCCGTATCGCAGGATTGCGACTCGCGGCATTGGTAACCGACCCTTTGATTGAAACACATTTAAATTATGAAGAGAGGCATTCGAATCTCGTGAAATCGGGTTATGCTGGTATTATCGAAACTGTCTGCCATGATATTATAGCACACGGTGTATTTCGGAAAAAAAATACCATAACGATTCGGGATGAACATGAATTTGAAAAAATATCATGTTTTATTGACAGTCATAATCCTATATACATGGGATTTAGTCATTATTTTTTTTCAGAAACAGAAGCTAATAAGCCTTGTACAAAACTGAATGGAAACTACAAAAGTTATTTAAAAGCGATGATTGAATTTCATTGTCGGTTTCACGGTGGATGTTTGTATTTTGGAGATTACTCCGCATTTCAAATGCAAAATATTTCAAAATGGATGTACAAACATTGGACAGATTTCAAGTTTAAATCTTTTGACGCAAGGATTCAAGAAAAAGAAATCCATCAGGTCGTTTCATATCACGCCGAAGATCAATCTGTAACCATTACCACAGGTAATAGTAAAGCGATAAGTTTAGATTTTCATGAGTTTCTAAAATTATTAAAAGAAACATCGATATTTGTGCTATCTGATTTTGAGTTATTGGCAAACGACAAAACTTTAAAACGTGAGAATAAATTTCTTTTGGGAAGCTTATTTTTTCATATTTTAAAAGAACTACGGAAGTCCATATTTCGCTTTTGGGAGGACTTTGGATTAGCTGAGTTGTGTGAGGCGGTAACGAAGTGTTTTGACCCAACTCATAGAGAAAATGTTGAAGAATACATAGAAAGCTTGGTGGACAAATATATTGGTGCATTTACACATATAATTGAAACATCAACCGATTTGGACACGACGACGCCTGTAATCAGTCAAAATGTAGCAGTTCTAATCGAAGAATACGAACAGAAAAGACAACGCCGAAAATTGGGTCGTGAGTTGACAAAAACGGTCCGAATGGATGAAGTTCAAAAAAAACTGGGACAAAGTGATGAGATAAAAGCGCCGACAAAAGACGAAAAAGTGACGGAGGTTGACGAAAGACAAAAAAAACACGAAGAACAAAAAGAAGAAAAAGAAGAAAAACACGAAGAACAAAAAGAAGAAAAACACGAAGAACAAAAAGAAGAAAAACACGAAGAACAAAAAGAAGAAAAACACGAAGAACAAAAAGAAGAAAAACACGAAGAACAAAAAGAAGAAAACCACGAAGAACAAAAAGAAGAAAAACACGAAGAACAAAAAGAAGTGAATTCAAAAACACGAGATAGATTAACGAAAGAAAACGAAAAGCGTAAGCAAGCTGACGCTGTAAGATTTGTCAACAAACATGCAGGCACAGTAACCGCAACAAATACAGTATACAAAAAACAAGCGAATGAAGCATCCAAATCATCTAAATCATCCAAATCATCCAAATCATCCAGAGCATCCAAAGCATTCAAAGCTTTCATTGGTCATTGGGTTTCCATGAAAAAACGTACCTATCGAATGTATAGCAACATGAAAAACCAAACTCTTAATTATAAAAGCCATGTAAAATTTTACGTCATAAAAAAACAATATGATGAAAAAGTCGCAGAAGTTTTGAAGGCTATTCAAACGGACAAAGAATTAGACTTAAATAACTTAGAGAAGGGCTTACAATTCCTATATACCAAGCATACGAATAATCTTGTAGTGGGAAAAAATGATGATGACATTGCCCAAAACAAAGCTGACCTCCTTTTCGCCATAGAGTTTATAAAGACATATAAAGTATTAAAAAAAAACGCAATTGATTCTCACGCCAAGTTTAAGGAACGTAGTAATGATACAGTGGAATATTCTGACACAACTACCGATTATTTATTGAAAAAATTTATTGACGAAGCATATACCGTTTCTTTACTCTCTGTTATACTCAACGGTCTCTGTATCCCAAATTCTCAAAATGTACAAATAGATGCAACGATCCATAAAAACTTCTTTCAAACCCTATTTGATTTGTGTCGGTTAATATGTGAATTCACGCATAGGTGTTTCGACAGTTACGAGAATGACTTAAGTAAAAAATTCAAAAATTTCACAGTCGTCCACATGTTAGATGTGTTCCGCTTAAATCCAAAAGGTGCCAATTTTGATACAACCACAATATCATCGAGTAAAATAGAAAAAGTAGACCCCCCTAGTTTTTTTGCCTTCCTATTGACAACAATTGACAAATATGAAACTATTATGACACCCATGCACGCCAAATTTAAAGAGAGCAAGGGCAAAGATTATGATGAGGATATATTAGAAATAAAATTCAAAGAGAGCGGTTTAAATGCAGCTCTAAAAGCAATGGTAGATGAAATTTTGAGCTTTATAAATAACAATTATCCAGGCAAAAAAAAAGGTTTTATACACAGTTGGTCACCCTTTACAAGAGAGGTTGTTAGCTTCAGGCAAAACGTGTTGGACATTGAAAATAAGTATCGAAGTTTGCCAAATTTCCTAGAAGAATTTAAATACCAATGCCAACGTATATTTTCTGCCGTAACACTGGGTGGCTCCAGACGTCAAAAAGGCCAAAAAACGCGTCGCCGAAAAATCGGCTGATAAATTGTTTCTACGAAATCATTCGATGTATACTTATTTTTTTTTGAAAAGATAATTGATAAACACAAAATACAAAAAATGTCATCTCTTTTGCGTAAGACACGAAAACTTGGAGAAAGTGTCGGAAGGTTTTTCGGTTTGACAACGTCAAAAGAAAAATTCAATGCAAAATATCGCATACGTTTCAATACATACAAAGACGATTATGGCGATTTATATAAAGCATTGACAAGGTTTGTTGCATTTATAAAGGTTGCGCGCGACAATTTTAGTGATGATGGTGATGATAAGAAATTAATTGACTATCTGAGAGGGGAATTCATCTACGACTTGTTGTATCGCGACGTAAACAAAAGTAATTTAAAAAAATATAGACAATACAGTAAGTTCCGCCATACGCGGAGAATCAATCGAATAGTTGCATCAAATAAATACGAGTTATATTTAAATCAACTACATTTTACAAATGCTTTTATAAACACAAATTTCTTCGAAGAATTCAATAAATTAAAAGAAATAATCGAAAAAATCAAAGAAGCAAATAATGGTCGTCATCCTGCTCAAATTCGGCGATGGGTGAGAGGATATATGACTGCCGATATTCTGATAAATCATTATAATGGTGATAAAGATGTTGATGCGGAAGAAAACAAACGTATTGAAGAGTTCTATGGCAAGATTAAACATTTTACAAATTCTACAACATTGACCGACTCTAGTAGAGTCGTTACCACCGAGGCACAATCAGAAGAGGAAATATTAAATGATGTACGCGCTGCTGTAAGAGCCGTTCTTTGCCACAGTTTATATAATAATCGCTTAAGTTTTAAACTGGTGCAAGAGTACCTACGCAATAGATTAAAAGATGATATAAGAAATAAAAAAATAACTTTGCAAAATAAAGAAACAGAATACTCTGATAAATTCTTGTCAAAAATTTTACAAAATTTAGAAAATCTACCACATGATGATGCACAATTATCACAAATCGTAAAATATATTCTTGAAGATGATAAATTAAAGGCAACGAATATTCTTGCGTTTACAAACAAGGTTTCTGAAAATTTAAAAATTTTAGAAGATATTGATAAAGTGTCAGAGCAGTCAAAAGTGTCAGAGCAGTCAAAAGTGTCAGAGCAGTCAAAAGTGTCAGAGCAGCTGGAAGAGTCAAAGGAGACAGCGTCAGTAATAACAAAAACACCAGATTCACATCTGATAAAAACAGTGGAAAATATTAACACGAAAAGGTCTCCCACATCAGCGGCAGTTAACATGCCAACGTTTCTAACAATTTGCAAAGCAATATTTGCAAGCCATAAACCTAAATTGTTCACTTTACTCGATGAATTTTCTCGTAGCAATCCAAAAGAGACTGCAATGAAAAAGAGCGATTTAAAGAGAGAATTGCAAACACTGGCATTAGAACTTTTTAATTTTATAGAACGTAATTTTTCAGCAAACATAATATATTATGAGCCAAGTTTTTTGGCATTATATGCTGCATTTGAAAAGAAAGTGTTAGATTTGAAAACAGATTCAGATTTCAGCAAAAAATTCAAAGATTTGCTGACAAATTATGAAGAAGAATGCAAGAAAATATTCGAAATAGAAGATCGAATACTGAGTCATAATTTACATTTAGCAACAAAAAGGGGAGGCTCCAGGCGTTCAAAAAAGAAAAAAACCATAAGTTAATTATATTCGCAAGACCAAAAAAAAAGATGTATGTGTCTCGCGAGCAACAAAAGTTTGAAGATCTCCTCGATTTGAGCGGAATGATTTCTAGCTACCGATCATTTCAGTCACTGTCCAATTGCCGCACTCCGCCTACTCGTTCTCGTGGCTACAGTAAAGACCTGGATCAGATGTTTTTTTGGGTTGGATTAGGTGAAGTTGTCATTGCCGAGGGAGTTGTGTACAACAAGGGTTTTTTTGACAGAAAAGGGGGAAATGATAAGGAGAAACAATTCGCCCCTATTCGGCTTACCACCACGGCAGTGGAATTTTTGTGCACGTATAGCATCATACATCATGAAGAGGGAAATCTTCACGGAGTGTTTTCAACAGTCTTCACCACCCCCTTTGGAGTGTTTCCACCAGATAACATTTCCACTTTGGCGAGACATGATATCACTCTAGAAAAGAGAGCATATAAGCAATTATTGCACCAACATCCAAGGAGCGTGAAAATAAAACCGCGATTTCCACGGAAGTTGTTGTTTGATGGTCAACAAACAGTGGTGGTTCCTGACGGGAAAGTGTATTTGACGCCTGAACTGATGAAACCATTGCTTGCGGCTGCTTATGTAAATCGGGTGGTGGACGAAAGTTTTGATCTCACCTTTTACTGTTTGTTTGATGAACTGGTAGAGTCTGAAATAGAGAGGAGGATAATGGAAGAAAAAGTGAAGATGGAGGAGGAAGAGGAAGAAGAAGAAGAAGAAGAAGAAGAAGAAGCGAAAATTGAGGAAATGGTCTATGCCACTCGATTGATGCAGAAAGCACACCGACTTTCCAAAGACGTTTTATTGTCGGTCGAGAAACTCAAAAAAGAAAAAGCGGTGATACGAGATATGGTCAAATCTTTGGCGCAAAGGAGGGCTGAAGTGCGTCGCCATGAAAACAGTCTGAAAGCCAAAGTGAAACAAGCGCTTGAGATGGAGGAAAAAGCGGCAATGATAAAAAACAGCGTGAGATTGGCCACTCTGAAACGCAAAAAATTCCCGAAAAAATTGCAATATGTGGTCCACGGAATTGAAAAATCATCCCGTAAAATAACATATATTTTCAAATAAGTAAAAAAAAAATATATGTTTCAAAAAATAAGAACAATGCCATTTTTTAAAACACCACAATCATCATCATCATCATCCTCTTTTACCCATCACTCGTTTCAAAAAGTATGTAAAACGGTACCCACCACCACACGCGGTAAAAAAGGGACGAAAATGATTTGTGAATGTTTCGAAAACGGAAAGAAAGTGAAATGTAAAAAAGATGACAAAGACATCACAAAAATCCACCACCACTCCCATCCCCCGTTTCTTACAATGATGATGATGCCTTTTAATTTTGACTTCAAGCATACACCATCAATAAAAAAAAAATCCATAAAGAGAAAAACAAAAACATTAATAACACCAACAAAAAGCAGAACAAGCAGAAAAAGCACAAGAAGAACAAGATAAAGCAGAATAAGAAGAACAAGATAAAGCATATATCATTAGAATGGTTTTTATAAAAAATTACAATGGCGCCATGATGATTTTGGCGTCAATCGGGACAGGAAAGATTCACGGCTCTTTTAAATCGAGTTGGTTGCAAAACCTGAAATACGCAATGAAAACAAAAACCAACCCTTTGGGTCTGGACAAGGAACAACGAAAGCAGTTACTCGCAAAGATAAAAAGTGTATCGGGTCGTCACAATAATTATTCCAAAACGTTGAAGAAATATAAGAGTCGTGATTCTCCCCCCCTTCCCGCAAACAAAAATTGTGGGAAAACAATGAAAGGGAATGATGGACTTTTTTACACATCGCAACCAAACAAGAACAATGTGTGTTCTTGGAAAAAAAAAAAGTTTACTCTTTCCCCGACGAAGAAATAACTTTTCGAAAGTTGTAAACAAAGAAATGCAAAAAAACCCAAAACCGAAAGAAGCATACCTACAATTCGTTTACTCTTTCCCCGACGAAGAAATAACTTTTCGAAAGTTGTAAACAAAGAAATGCAAAAAACCCAAAACCGAAAGAAGCATACCTACAATTCGTATCGTTTGCCATTTCCAATCATTCTTGTAGCTACTCGTCATATTACTTGATTTCAAAGTGGGGTAACTCACCTTTCCTGGTGGAATCTGGCGAAATAAGTGGTGGCAGGTATAAGCTATCATCAACCCCAACAACGCACCAATCACAACATCGGAAAAGAAATGGAATTGATAAGAAACTCGGTGCAACATAACCATTATCACAACAATTAGTAAAAGGGTGTACAAAATCGTTCGATGGGAAGGATTCGAGAATGAAATAGGGCCTAAAACTTTACTCTTTTCATTCACACTCTCATCTTCCAAGTACAAGTAAAGGGATGAGGCAAGAGATGTAATCAGAATGCTATGCCCAGAGGGAAAACTTTGATTCGCTTTATGACTATTGCAGTATTTTTTATCGATGAGTTTGCACGGTTTGCGAGGATTCAAACAACCGGGTCTAGTTCTCCAAATATTGTTTTTCATGTAAAGTGAAATGCTATATGCGAACCATTGGGGTAGCAGCTGGATACGGACGGGGGTGAGACTGTCAAAAAAAAACATACAAAAAATGGCAGTGAACATGGCTGGTAAAACATAGAGTTCATAGGGGATCAGTCCGAGAAGATAAGGGAGTCGTTGTATGTAAATGTTGCTGTTGCAACCAATTAGCTCATAAAGGCAAATTGTAATCGAGTAATCTAAATCGTATAATAACATTGTTTTCCCCACCTCGTTTATATATTTTCTTTTCTTTTCTCTTTTGTGAGTTAAAAAAAAATTCAAAAAGAAAGTTTGTAAAAATGGAAGAAGTTGACGGTATTATTGCAATGATTGTTCGCCAAACAAATTACTCAGAGGAGGAAGCGAGATTGAAATTGGCAGAAAATGAAAATAATCCATTGAAGGTAATTCGATTATTTTTACGTCTTGTTGATGATGATGGTGTGAAAAACGACTCTGTGCTAATAATCCCGAAAGAAGAAGTCCAACGCGAAATATTTAAACAAATTCGGCAGATGCTGTACATAAATCCTGACAGAATAGCTGCTTGTTTGAACCAAACATAAAAAAATAAAATGTAAACCTCTTTGTATAAACAAAAAAAAATGTGGGAAAGACTTGCCAATACAAAGAAGAAGATATTAACATGGTTTCGCAGACGCAAAGAAAGCTATGGTTTAAGTCCTTATAACTCTGCTATATCCAAAGCTATGACAAATATCATTAACGCGATTAATAAGAGTTCTAAAAGAGAAGATTTGCGTAATTGGGTACAATCGACAATGAAAAACCAAATACTAAAGGAAACTAGAAGAAATGATGATGATGATGATGATGATGATGACAATGATGACGATGATGACGATGATGACGATGATGACGATGATGATGGTGAATTTCATATAAAATCCGTGCTTAAACCATTAGGAAACGAAGAAAAACTTCCCGGGGAAATCCTTGCAAATGAACTGGCATCTTTACAATCAAAACTTGCTGTAGAAGAAGAACTCTTAAAAAAGGACCTTGAAATGAAAGTACTGGCCGAGAGAGCACGGGTTGAGGAAGCACGGGTTGAGGAAGAACGGGACGACAAAGAACGGGCCGAAAAAGCACGGCTCGAAAGAGCAAAGAAAGACAAAAAACAGCAAATTAAAATGATAAATAATCCTATTGTGCAATCAGCCATCGTAAGGATTCAAAATAAGATGGTTGGTGATGAAAATAGACTCCAGGTTAAGGGTGGTAAGGCTCGTAAAACAAAACGGAAGTCTAACCCAAAAAAAAATAAGTCCTACTACAAAAAGTAAAATTATAATATTTCATTCATGGAGACACTGAAAACGCTGAAAACTTTTTTCAAAAACCGAACTTACACAGCAAATTTTACGCGAGATAACACAATAAAACGAAATTTCGAGCCAGTATTTGAACAGGTTGAATCTCTGGCAGAGGATATATTCCAAAATAGAAAAAACAAAAAAATACAAGTAAGAGAGCTGGATGATTGGATTAAGAACGAATTATTCTATGATTTGTTATACCGTGATGATAAGAATAATAATACAAAAAAAAGGGAACATTCATCAAATCAGATAACCCGTAGAATTGCGCGAAAATTCTTTTCATCTCACTTTACAGAATATATTACGTATATGAAGGATATTACGAAACCTTCGACTGATGATAGAGTATTCATGAAAAAAATTCATAAGAAGTATAAAACGTTAAAGCAATCAATTCACGATGCAAAAAATGCCGTAAACTTTAGTATTCTTAGAAAATGGCTTAAAAGGCACCTGCCTGCCTATATACTCGTTCGTTATCCACAAAGACGCGAACTAAAAGCACCAGCACCAGCAGCAGCACCAGCAGGAGCAGAAACAGCAGTAGAAACAGCACCAGCATTAGCAGAAACAGCAGTAGAAACAGCAGCATTAGCACTAGCAGCACAACAAAAAGCAGCACAAGAAAAAGCAGCATTAGCAGAAAAAGCAGCATTAGCAGAAAAAGCAGCGAGAGAAAAAGCAGCGAGAGAAAAAGCAGCATTAACTCACAGAAAAGCAGTAGAAACAAAAAGACTGGCAGCAGAAAGAGCAGAACAAGAAAAAGCAGCAACAGCAAAAGCCGAAAAAGCAGAAACAGAAAGACTGGAAACAGAAAGACTGGCAGAAGCACAAGCATTCGCAGAAACAGAAAGACTGGAAACAGAAAGACTGGCAGAAGCACAAGCATTCGCAGAAACAGAAAGAAAAGCAGCAGAAGAAAAAGCAGCGAGAGAAAAAGCAGCAGCAGCAGAAAGACTGAAAGCAGAAACAGAAAGAAAAGCAGCAGAAGAAAAAGCAGCGAGAGAAAAAGCAGCAGCAGCAGAAAGACTGAAAGCAGAAACAGAAAGAAAAGCAGCGAGAGAAAAAGCAGCAGCAGCAGAAAGACTGAAAGCAGAAACAGAAAGAAAAGCAGCAGAAGAAAAAGCAGCGAGAGAAAAAGCAGCAGCAGAAAGACTGAAAGCAGAAACAGAAAGAAAAGCAGCAGCAGCAGAAACAGCAGCGAGAGAAAAAGCAGCATTACTAAAAAAAGCTTTTGAAAGACTAGCAGCAACAGACAAATCTATACAAGGCGAAGCGTTTGGAAAATGGAAACAGGAAGCAGAAAAAGCAGCAGAATCAGAAAAAGCAGCAGAAGCAGAAAGACTGAAAGAATCAGAAAAAGCAGCAGAAAGAGCAGAACAAGAAAGAGCAGAACAAGAAAGACTGAAAGAAACAGAAAGAAAAGCAGAAACAGAAAGAAAAGCAGAAACAGAAAGAAAAGCAGAAACAGAAAGGGAAGCAGCAGAAGCCAAAAAAAATGTATTGAAAAACGTTTTCGCAACAAAAATTCAGAGAACTTATAGACACAGAAAAGCAGTAGAAACAAAAAGACTGAAAGAAACAGAAAGACTGGCAGCAGAAAGACTGAAAGCAGTAGAAGCACAAAAAGCATCAGCATTAGTAGTAGCTGTAGTTCCAAATTCAAATAGACGCCGACTACCAACAGAATTACAATATCTATTTAAACGGGACTGGTCAAAACAAAAAATATCAATAATGTTCGTAAAAAAATTGTTGCAAGCTTATTCAATTCCATCACCAGATTCATCACAAGCTTTCTCATTAGTTCCATTTACACGACCAGTGACAGAACCATTTTTGAAAAAGGAAAAACCATCACATATTGAAAAACAATTTTACACAATATTTAATAAAAATACAAGAGACTGGATTGATAGAATAAATGAAGGCGACTTTGTAACATCTGAAAAAACGTTGCAAAACATAACAAATATTTGCTCGTACATTAAAAGAATATGTAAAAGTGGGGTAAATATATGGAATGCTATTATTTTAATGTGTGAATTATATAATTGTTACAAAATTAAACAAAAACCAGTTTTTATGAGTGAGGTTGACATTCGAAAAAATTTAGATTGTTTCAGAATTGCTATAGGAAACGAATTGGTAAAAGATCCAGTTTCACATATAGCCGACAAAGCACCGCCACCTTTACTGCTAGGCGACGGAACTTCCGAAAAACATCCAGAAAGTAACCTATAATTACGGCTTGTGTCGAAACCCAAATATTTGTTTTGGATTTAGATTATTATTATCATCATTGTTGAGAAGAACATGTTTGTTGTTGTTAGGAATCATTTGCTTGCTTAACATAAACGAGTCGTTATCTTCATGGTATTCAGGTATGATCTTGGTAATCGGTTTGTCGATGCAGAGCAGTACAGTTTTATTGATACTTAGCTGACGATATTCATCAATTGTTAAATTTCCATAATACTTATCGAGAAGATAAAATGGGGATGGAGCAGGTTTAATGCTAGATTTGAATCCGTTTTGATCTAGGTACAGGTTATGCAAAAGTGCCAATCGTTCAAATTTTGTGGAATTATCGAGTTTTTCGGTCATCAAAAATCCAACTGCACATTCCAGGCTACAGAAGCATCCGTATACGTGAAAGGTGTTATTGAGAATATATTTTGGAATGAAGAAAACACGCGTTGAAAAACATTCCGTGTCATAAAAACAACTTTTTGATAATGAAGATGATGATGATGATGATGATGTTGATTTTTGATTATATTCCATATACGTTAATGAATCGTCTGCATCAACTAGTTGATAATGCAATTTACGATCTAAAATTTTTAATTTTTTCGCGATTTCTGTTTTTTCCCGCTTTCCCGCCTTTGATGCATAGGAGTCAATGTCTTGCAAATGTTGTTGTTGTTGATGTTGATGATGTTGTTGATGTTGTTCATCGGTTTTCGTAAAGACTTCCATGTTATCTTCATTGTATGACGAAATTTTTGAAGCCGTCGCGGCAAATATGTCGTCTTCGTTGACACATAAATCTTTGGAAGAACACTTCAAATGTAATATGACATTTTGTTTTTGGTCCTCTTCCTTACTCTTTAAAAAAAAAGGGGCTGCTGCATTGCTTTCCTCACTTGTGGATGTTTTTTGAATTTTTTTAATTTGCCGTGCACGCTTTAAGGGAGAATTATTGGCGTCCGATCCCACTTTCCCTCCCCTTGGCTTCCTACTACCACCCTTTTTAGTTAATTCTGAATCATTGTTTATCATTTCGGCAAAAAATAGCAATCAATATAAAAGGCAATAATTGCTATAAGTTTATATGATTTTTATGACAAAAGGAATAATGGATAATAACAACAACAATAACAACAACAATAACAACAATAATAATGATGATGATGATGATGATGATGATGAAAAATGTATGTTGTGTTTTGTGAAATGGGGGCAACATACAATTCGTCTTTATTTTGCCTGTAGACATGTCATTTGCAAAACATGTTTTTTAAATATCATGAAAACTCAAAATATTTCATGTCCCTTTTGCAGATCACTGAGTCGATAAGTTTCTACGAACTTGGTAATGCGCAAAGACAAAGTTTAATTTCTCCCAAACTTGCAACATTATACTTGACAACAAGGGGTAGATCATTTTCCATGTACAATTCAATTTGGGAACACAAATTTGTGCATTTTATAAAATATAACAGATTTTTCAATGAAAACTCCCCTTGAATAATCTTGCTGGAATCTTGTCGCTTTATGAATTCCATACTTCCGTCCGATTCAACACGATGAATTTCTGCACTAGCGAATTGTCCAACACATTTAAAAATTAATTCATTCCCAACTGAACAAATTTCAATCTTTTCGGATATGCAGGACAAGTCGCGAATGATTTTTTGGAAATCGGATGATGGTAAATTGATGACAGAAGAAAATTTCACGTCTGGATATTCTAGTTCTTCGGCCTCGGGTTCAATTAAACGAAGCTTCTGTGTTTTACATTGTTTTATGTCTCCATTTTCAAATTTCAGAGCAAGATACGAAACAATGCCGTCATTATAATCTCCCGGTTCAATATAGATGGTCAGTGTGTCATCATTGTCAATGGAATTAATAAGTTTGAATAAATGAAACATGTTGACTCCGATGATGATTTTCTCTTTTTTGCATTGATAATATTCAAAATTACTTGCGGCAAGAAACATGTGAACAAGGACTGTGTGCGACTTGTCCATATTAATAATTCGAATTCCATCATGTGTGAAATAAATATTTGTTTCGATCAAGATGTCCTTGAGCGCAGTCATTAATGTTCGAAAAGCGCTGATTTGTACTGTTTTAAACGTAAGGACATTGACATCTTCGGATTGTTGGTTTTTTAACTGGTGGAAATGTTGATGATTTTCATTTTGCATTTTTTTTTCTCTCTTTCTTTTTGCAACGTGATGAGGTAATTCTTTAAAACGTTTTTTTTGAAAAAGAAAAACATGAAATGTCAAAAAAACATGAAATGAAAAACAACAAATATAAAAGAAGCAAATTATAAAGAATCAAAAAGAGAAAGAAGTTGGAAAAATTAAAATGCTAAGTGAATGTGATCTTGCCTTTTGTGAAAGAGACGATGGAACGTATTGTGGAGGTTATAAAATGAATTCTGTCTTTATCGATCATCTGGAATCTCCAATTTTGCTCTACAATAAAAAGAAAGAAAATGTAGATTTTGGTGATACGTTTAACGATTTCATGGTAATTCCTCCAGGTTTATTTTGTTTCAAGGCGCTAGCATTGGCTGAAAAAAAGAGACAGAGAATGAATATGCTGGAAATGAATCCTCCCCAACTTTTTGAACATGAAGTGTTACATTATAGTCAATTGGTAAATAGTCTAGATTCTAGTGAAAAGTGCCGTGAATTTTTGGTAGATGAAAAGCCCGAAAGAAAAGGGGCGAAAAAAAATGACAAAAAAATCACAAGTGTAAGTGTTGTAACTCTACGAGAAATGGATGATAGGAAAACTCTTGAAAAAGATGATGATGTAAAAAAGCATGATGATGATGATGTAAAAAATCATGATGATGTAAAAAATCATGATGATGTAAAAAATCATGATGATGATGTAGAAAAAGATGATGATGATGTAGAAAAAGATGATGATGACGTAGAAAAAGATGATGATGATGTAGAAAAAGATGATGATGTAAAAAAAGATGATAACGATGATCTCCGTAAAGATTTACGAAATATCAATCAACACAAAATTCGGAAAACGAAACGTCACAAGCACTTTGTCGAAAAAAATAAAAAACTCACGCGCAGGAACAAGAATTTTTCAATCAAGTAAATACACATTCCGTATCGACTCCATGTCACGGTAAGCTTCGATAGTTTCGGTTTTTAATCGCTTATATTTGGCTTCCGCTTCCTCAAACAAGCGCTGATACACATCCTTTGGTGTCTTAAGAACAAAGGCAGGGGACAATGATAATAACGACGAATCTACACTTATCTCCTGAATATCATCATCTAATCCTTGAAAGTTGTGATCATGTTCACTATTATTTTTCGCATCATTATTTTTCGCATCATTATTTTTCGCATCATTATTTTTCGCATCATTATTTTTCGCATCATTATTTTTCGCATCATTATTTTTCGCATCATTATTTTTCGCATCATTATTTTTCGCATCATTATTT
>Ga0214919_10000778_pt1 | contig 54670 bp, 38 predicted proteins | sample LL1503_MetaG_FD_177994 | JGI IMG/M metagenome (GOLD analysis project Ga0214919, IMG submission 177994) | Freshwater microbial communities from Lake Lanier, Atlanta, Georgia, United States - LL-1503 | ecosystem: Environmental > Aquatic > Freshwater > Lake | place: USA: Georgia | collected... | reverse complement strand
AAATTTTTTGTACCAATTCTTTTTTACCTGCCACAACTCCTCCCATGGCATCGGAGTGACCACATAAAAATTTAGTAGCACTATGTATCACTAAATCGGCACCCAATGCTAAAGGGTTTTGATTAATTGGGGTAGCAAAAGTATTATCTACCACTACAATGGCGCCCACTTTTTTTGCAGCTGCTGCTAGTCTTTTTATGTCTACTACTTTTAAAGTGGGATTTGTGGGTGTTTCTAAATACACTAAGTCACAACCTTTCGCAATTTCTTTTTCAAATAAATCAAAATCGGTGGTGTCACATAATTGTACTTCCACATTATACAGTGGTAGAAAATCTAAAAATATTTTACTCGTGCCGCCATAATTATCTTTTTGTGATACCACTCTTTTGCCCGAGGTTAAGAAAGTATAGAGTGTATTACTTATAGCAGCCATACCCGTTGCAAAAGAGGTCGCTGCTTCAGCGCCTTCTAGCAAACGAATTTTTTCTTCTAAAACAGCCACTGTTGGATTGGTGTTTCTGCTATAAATATAACCTTCCGCTTTTCCCAAAGAAACTTCATGCCAATGATCTACATCATTATAAGCAAAGGCCACACTATTCACAATGGGCGATGTTACCGCACCACTTACATTTAAATCACTTTCTCCACCCCAAACCGATGTAGTACTTTTTTTAAACTTAGAAAAATCCATTGACTTTTATTTATTTCGTTATTTAGTTAGTTATTTTTTATAAAGATTGTCTTTCTTTTTTTTTATAGTTTTCTATTTTATACATTTTTATAAGATGTATGGCTATTAATTTTTTGCTAATGAGACTCCATCCATTTCTACTGTCGTTACTTTTCCTTGCTCATTCAATCTAAAATTAAGTCCAGTTTTTCCATACCATTTTTTATTCCATGCTAATTGGAAAGTATCATAATTCCAATGCGAAACTTTTCCTTTGCCTAATTTAATATTTTCAGCAACTAATATTTCATTTTCAAGTGTAATGGTAATGCTTCCAAATAGTGGATCGGTATAAGTGCCTACATAGGCTTGCAAAGGCAGTGAGGGCTTGGTGTTCAGCACTCTGGTTGCTTCTTCTGCAGCATTAGCCTCAGCAGCTTTAGCTCTTAAATTTCCATATAAGGTAAGAAAGTCGGCACTCCAGTCGGTATTGCCGCCTAAAGCATATTGATCAAAGGCTTTAAACATTAAAGCATGTCTTGCTTCTGCATGATCTAAATTTCCAAAAATATACACCCCCGTTTTTTCTTCAGGCATTTGTCCATGAATTGCAATTTCTCCAGACAAACTTCCTGTATGAAAATTTAATTTTCTGCCTTTATAATCTTGTTGAAACCAACCTAAAGCATAAGTAGTGAAATTAGGTTTGGTTAATTGTTTAGTAGGATAAAATTCTGACTCAGTTACAAAGGTTTGAGGTTTTAATAAAGTAGTCCAAGTGGCAGGAGAGACTAATCTTCCTCCTTCATATTTACTGCTATCTAACATGCACTGCATCCATAGAGCAATCTCATCAATATTAGAATATACAGAACCCGCAGCACCAATTCTATCGGCAGAGTCTCTGTCTATCACTTGAATTTTTCCCTCCACTCTTTGATGTGGTTTAGAAATATTAGGATTGGTTACTAAAGCTAATTTAGCGCGTGTTTGCAACATGCCTAGGGGTTCAAAAATATTTTTAGTAATATAATTTTCCCAAGGCATTCCAGTTACTTTTTCAATTACTTTTCCTGCAATACCATAAAATATATTTTGATAAATAAAGCCAGCTCTAAAAGAATAAGAGGGTTTTACCAATTGCATGCGTTCCATAATTTCATCACTAGAAAGTATATTCATTGCCCATAAATAATCCGTGTTTCCCACACCTGAATTATGTAAGAATAAATCGCGCACACGCATTTGAGTAGTCACATAGGGGTCGTATAATCTAAAGCTGGGTAAATATTTTATAACCGGATCGTCCCAGTTCACTTTGCCTTGGTCTACTAAAATACCCATGGCCGTTGCAGTCATGGCCTTGGTGGTAGAAGCGCAAGCAAATAAAGTTTGGTTATTCACTTTATTGCCTGTTCCAAGTTCGGTAGTACCATAAGAATTTTTAAAAACAACTTTATTGTTTTTAACGACTACGATGGCTAAACCTGGAACTTCCCATTCCTTAATTGATTTTTGCACATAGGCATCAAAGGCAGCAGCCGTATCGCTAGCTGTTTTTAAACTTTTTGTTTTTTGAGCTTGTACGCATGGCGTTAAAATCATTAAACATAAGACTGCTGTAATTAAATTTTTCATACGACTAGGATTAGATAGTTTAAAATATATGTTTTATAGAATTATATATAATAGCGCATTTGTTTAGCATTTGCAGCTATTTAAAATTACTAATTTTTAAGCTTATGGCCATTTTAATATCTATAATATAAAGAGGATTTAGTAAATTTATAGAACAACTATAAGCTATGAAAAAGATAATTTTACTTTCTGTATGTTTAGTCTCTCTATCAATGCTAAAAGCACAACAGGCCGACTATATTATTAGAAACGGTAAGCTCATTGATGGCTCAGGTAATAACTGGCAGTATAAAGATGTAGCCATTCAAAATAATAAAATTATAGCCATTGGCAATTTAAAAAACTGGAAAGCAACTAAAGAAATAGATGCCAAAGGTTTAGTGGTGGCCCCCGGATTCATTGACGTTCATGCACATATTGAAGGAGGTGAGTCAAGAAACCCTTTAGCCACTAATTTTATTTACGATGGTGTAACCACCGTTATTACTGGTAACTGTGGGGGTTCTGCTGAAAATTTAAAAAATTATTTTAATACCATTGATTCTATAGGCACTTCTATTAATGTAGCATCCCTTATTGGGCATAATACCATTCGAAAGCAAGCCATGGGTACCGCTAATAGAAATGCTACTGCAGCTGAAATGCAAAACATGGAAAAATTAGCAGCACAAGCTATGCAAGATGGTGCAGTGGGTATGTCTACTGGACTTATTTATATTCCTGGAACCTATGCGCCTACAGAAGAAATTGTTGCTCTTGCAAAAGTAATTAGTGCAAATGGTGGCGTATACTCTTCTCATATAAGATATGAAGAAGATAGAGTTCTAGATGCTATCAATGAAGCCATTCAAGTTGGTCGCGATGCACATATACCTGTAGAAATTTCACATTTTAAAGTAAGTGGTCAAAACAATTGGGGAAGAAGTAAAGAAACTATTCCACTGGTAATGAATGCAAGAAAAGAAGGCATAGATGTTACCATTGATCAATACCCTTATACAGCAAGTAGTACACAGTTAAGTGTGTTGTTACCAGACTGGGTATTATCCGATGGACAAGACTCAATTATGGCACGATTAAAGAACCCTGAGATTAGAAAAAGAGTAGCTGAACACAGTATTGGTATTATTAAAAAAAGAGGTTTAAAACATTTTAGTTATGCAGTAGTAGCAAGTTATAGAGCCGACACAAGTTTCAATGGCAAAAGTATTGAAGAAATAAATTTATTATTAGGTAATAAACATAATCAAAAAGCAGAAGCGGAAACCATTATTCAAATGATAGAAAAAGGAGGCGCACAAATGGTTTACCATGGTATGGGTGACAATGATGTAGTGGCAATTATGAAATATCCTTTTAACATGATTGCAAGTGATGCAGGTATTGCAGTCATGGGTGCTGGCAAGCCGCATCCTAGAGCCTATGGAACCAATGCAAGAGTATTGGGAAAATATGTAAGAGAGATGGGCGTAATCACTTTAGAGGACGCCATTCGAAGAATGAGTTCTTTACCTGCAGAAAAATTTAATCTAAAAAACAGAGGTCTAATTAAAGAAGATTATATAGCAGATATTGTTATTTTTGATGAAAATGAAGTGGCTGATATGGCGAATTATACCGAACCACATCAGTATGCAAAAGGGTTTAAGTACATATGGGTGAATGGTGCATTAACTATTAATGAAGGCCAGCACAATGGAACTAGAAAAGGAATGGCAATTAGAAATAAAAACTAAAATTTTAAAAAGTAATTTTATCTGGTTATTAAACGAGACTAATTAGTAATATAAAAAATATATATGAAAAAGAAAATGGCTATACTTCGCTTCTTATTACTGGCATTAGTTGTATTTATTAGTACTATACACCTAAAAGCCCAAACACTTACTATAGACATTAATGAAGCAAGCAAGGGACCTAACCCCGGAATGATAATGATTACCAATAGTTCCAGTATTGGAGATAAAAAAGCGAAAGGTTTAACTTATGAAGATGTAGAAGGAACGCCTTTTTGGGATGAACATTGGAATAGCGCTATATTATATTTTAAATCGGGTGCTATTTATAAATTGCCTAAGGCTAAATTAAATTTATATACATCGGAAGTGCATTATGAAAATGAGAAAGAAGGTGAGTTAGTGGCCGAAACAAATTTGATTGATAAAATTGCATTTTTAGATAGTAAGGATGCAACTAAAATTTTAGCCACATTTGCAGTGTTACCCGATTACATTGATAATAAACCTGCAGGATTTTACCGCGTCTTTAACAATGGAGCCTATCAATTAATTCTATTACAAAAAAATTTAGTAAAAGTAAGTCCCTTTGACCCTTTGCTTGGAAAAAATGTAACAAGCTTTTTTAAAAAAACGTATTATGGCATTTATAATAATGGAAAAACTATTCCCTTGAAAGGCTTAGATAGAAATAGTGTATTAGAGGCTATCCCTTTTAATGCAAGCATACAGCCTTGGATTAAAAACACAAAAAATAAATTAAAATCAGAAGAAGATTTTATTGCGCTGCTTAATTATTACAATAGTTTAGAGACAGCAAAATAATTTTAGTTTTCAAGCTATCTAAACTGTTTACCCTTCAATTAATTTAGCAATGCTAAAGGCAGCAGCAGCAGCTATAGCCCCTGTCATCATTACTTTAATACCACCCCACCAAGGGTTCATGCCTGTCATTTTACTTTTAAAGAAACCAAAAATATATAAACAGATTAAAGTAATGGCTGCAGAAATTTTTAATCCATCAATAGCATCAGTCACAAAAAAATAGGGGGTTAAAGGAACCAGCCCTCCTACGATATAACTGGTACCAATATTAAAAGCACTTTTTCTAGCTCTTTTAGGATCGGGCTCTTCTAAGCCTAATTCATGTTTCATCATAAATTCTACCCAACGCTTATCATCCTTAATAATTTCTTGGGTGGCTTCCTCAGCAGTACTTGGACTCAAACCCCATTCTAAAAAAACTTTACGTACTTCTTCAATCTCCACCTCTCTTTTATGCTCTAATTCCCAATATTCATTTTTTAATTCACTGGCATAATGGTCTTGTTCTGTTTTACCTGCTAGAAAGCCTCCCAGTCCCATAGCTATGGAGCCTGCTGCAATTTCCGCAATACCAGCAATCCAAATAAGATTTACATTTCCTTGTACAGCCCCACTCAAACCAGCAGCCAAGGCAAAGGGGACCGTGAGTCCGTCACTCATTCCAATAACAATATCGGTAAGCATATCACTGCTTTTCAAATGTTCTTCTAGGTGTAAATGCGTATCATTCATAAAAGCAATTTTAAGTAAATGGATTGTACCAAATTTAAGCAAAAAAGGATAAATTTAGCTACGCAAAATGAAGCATTCATAAAGAGATGAGTTATATCATTTTTTAATTTTTATTAGCTATACATAAATTATAAAATTATTTTTTACTTTAATAACAAATTATGAAAACACCGGAAAAAAATAGTCGTCGTCGATTTTTAAAAAATTCAGCTGCTGTGGTAGCGGGTTTTTCAATTGTACCAAGACAGGTGCTAGGCAGAGGATTCTTAGCGCCAAGTGATCAACTCACCAAAGGAATCATTGGACTGGGCGGTATGGGTAGAGGCCATATACCTTATGCAGGCACACGTGTAGTAGCTATTTGTGATGTAGATAAAAAACATTTAGCATCGGCTGCAGAACTAGTAGGAGGAAATGTAAAAACTTTTCATGACCACAGAGAATTAATTGCTTTACCAGAAGTAGATATTGTACATATTGCCACCCCTCCACATTGGCATGGTATTATGGCCATTGAAGCTGCTAAAGCAGGTAAAGATATTTGGTGTGAAAAACCAATGACAAGAACCATCGGCGAAGGAAAACGAGTGGTAGAAGCCGTTCAGCAGTATAAAAGAATGTTTCGTTTAAATACCTGGTTCCGTTTTGAAGATAATTTTTATGGAATGAATTCAACAGTGAAACCCATAAAGAAATTAGTAGAATCTGGTTTATTAGGTTGGCCATTAACTGTGACAGTGAGTAAAACCACAGGATTTGATTGGAAATTTTATTGGGTAGGAAAAACAAAATTAGAAACACAACCCGTACCAGAAGAATTAGATTATGAAAGATGGTTGGGCCCTGCACCCTTTAAACCTTATAATGAACATAGAGTACACCAAACATTTAGAGGCTATTGGGATTATGATGGTGGTGGTTTAGGAGATATGGGACAACATTATATTGATCCTATTCAATACTTCCTTGACAAGGATGAAACAAGTCCTGTCTCTGTAGAAGTAGATGCAGAACAACAACATCCTGATGCCTGTGGTACCTTTAGAAAATTAACTTTCACTTATGAAGATGGATGTAAAATAATTCTAGATGGAGAGGCTAAGGATCCAGATGCAGCCTATATTGAGGGGCCTAAAGGAAAACTTTTTAAAGGCTTTGTATCTGATATTCCGAATTTAAAGGAAAAATTAGCCATGCTTCCAGACCCTGCACCTCAAGTTACTGATTTTTTAGAATCGGTAAGAGATAGAACACCTTTCGCATTAAATGAATCCAATGGATTTAGATCTTGTACCATTATTAATATGGGTAAAATAGCCTTGCAATTAGGAAGAAACTTAAAGTTTAATCCAGTTACCCAAGAGTTTATTAATGATGAGGAAGCCAATAGATTAATTAACCCAGCGATGCGTTCTCCATGGACCATTTAATCATTCAAAAAAAATTATTTATAATGAAAAATAAAATTTCTTATTTACTTATCTTCTTGTTATGCGCTACACAGCTTTTAGCACAAGTAGGATCTGTAAAAAATACTATCAATAGCTTTCCTTATCAGCGCCCTTCTGAAGTGGAGACTGCTATTACTTCTATGCATACTTGGGGTAGTAGCCAATGGAAAGAATTAGTGCACTTATTAGATAACGATTCTTTAAAATTAAAACCCACTTATGCTTTAAATGCTTATGTAAATGAGGCTAGTTTAAACGCTTCATTAAAACAACAGCTTGCTGAAAATTTAGTGGCTGTGTATGGATCTGCGAAAACTTTTTATGCGCGTGAATTTATTATTAAACAACTAAGTTTATTAGGTGATGATGCAGCAGTAAAATTACTTAGCAGTTTATTAAAAAATGAAACCTTCGGAGGTAATGCTGCAAGGGCTTTAGCAAGTATTCATTCTACTGCTTCTAAACAAGCATTAACCAAGGCACTAAAATCGGCATCTGGTGAAAATGCAAAACATATACAAGCCGCCTTAGATAATATAAATTTTAAATTACCAGCAATAAAAATAGCTACTACTGAAAAACAAGGCGCTAGCACCGATGCACAAAAATTATTAGACTTACAAGATAGAATGGAAAAAGCAAGTACCCGATTAGAAAAAAGAAATGTACTGCATGAAGCATCTCTTATTCCAGGTTTTGCAAGTTTTATGTTGGTGAGTAAATCATTAAACGATGAAACTATTAATAAAGAAGCTGCTATCATTCTAGCACGTTTAGCCTTAGCTGATAACAATATCAGAGGGCCAGAAGTACGAGCTAGCTTGGAAAAAGCAATGGGCCTTATTCGTGGAAACTTCTATCCTAGTCATGGTTTAGGCCCATCAGCCACCATGTCAGATGTTGTTGGTGTGGATAGTCCTTTATTAATAAATAAGCTGAAAGAACATTTAATAAAATTACCTTATGACAATGGTTTTGTGTCTTTATTCAATGGCAAAGACTTAACAGGTTGGAAAGGTTTAGTCATGAACCCTATTGCTAGAGCTAAAATGAGCGACTCTGCTTTAAAAGCTGCAGAACAAAAAGCCAATGAGAAAATGAAAAACGATTGGATAGCAAAGGATGGTCTTTTAGTATTCACAGGACATGGAGATAACTTAGCTACAGAAAAAAAATATGGCGATTTTGAAATGTATGTAGATTGGAAAATTACAGAGAAAGGCGATGCAGGTATTTATTTAAGAGGAAGTCCACAAGTACAAATTTGGGATACAAGCAGAAGAGAAGTAGGTGCACAAGTAGGTTCAGGTGGCTTATATAACAATATAAAAAATCAGAGCAAGCCCTTGGTAGTAGCCGATAACAAAATTGGGGACTGGAATACTTTTCATATTATAATGAAGGGGCCTCAAGTAACCGTTTATTTAAATGGTGTATTAGTAACGGATGATGTGACTTTAGAGAATTTTTGGGATCGTAAATCACCCATTTTTGCTAAGGAGCAAATTGAATTACAAGCACATGGAACCTATGTAGCTTATCGTAATATTTATATAAGAGAAATTCCTTCTAATGAAATAACAAGTTTATCTGAAGAAGAAAAAAACCAAGGTTTTGTTTCTTTATTTGATGGCACTAACTTAGATAACTGGACAGGTAATACTTCAGGCTATTTAATAGAAGAAGGCGCAGTAGTAGTGCATCCTGATAAAGCGGGCGGAGGTGGAGGAGGCAACTTATATACTAAAGAAGAGTTCGCTGATTTTATTTATAGGTTCGATTTTCAATTAACACCAGGTGCTAATAATGGTATTGGGGTGCATGCTCCCTTAGAAGGCGATGCTGCCTATGTGGGTATGGAAATACAGGTATTAGACAATGAAGCAGATATCTATAAGGCCTTACAACCCTATCAGTACCATGGTTCTGTATATGGCGTGATTCCTGCTAAAAGAGGTTTTTTAAAGCCTACTGGGGAGTGGAATCAAGAAGAAATTATGATAAAAGGAACGCAGATTAAAGTTACCTTAAATGGTACAGTCATTACAGAGGGTGATTATGCAGAAGCTTCTAAAAATGGCACTATGGACCATAAAGAACATCCGGGCTTATTAAGAACCACTGGCCATATTGGTTTTTTAGGCCATGGCGATGTACTAAGATTTAAAAATATGCGTATTAAAGTTTTAGAGGAAGATAAGAAAGGCAAGAAAAAGAAGCAGAAATAAAATATACGATAAGGCTTATATTTTTAAAGCCTTATAAGAAACAAAAAGCCCCCCGAAATATCGAGGGGCTTTTTTTATAGCTACTACTAGCTAAGTAAATTATTAAACTGATTAGTTAAATAAGTATCTAACTCCAATTTGTAACTGCCAACGAGAGGCAATACTTGAAGACGGAGCAAACGCTCTTGATTGAGGTATTTGCTTTGATGCATCTAAGAAAGGAAATCTATAGATAGGTGTTTTGCCATCTGTATCAATTCCTTTTAATACTAAAGGAGTTGTTGTTGTTGGTACATAGAACCAACCCCAATCTTTATTTAACAAGTTTGTTAAGTTATAAATATCTGCTGTTAAACGAATCGTATGCTTGTTTTTACCAGAAGTAAATCTAATGTCTTGGGTAAAGTTTAAATCTAATTTATGAGTCCAAGGCAATACTAATGCATTTCTTTCAGCAAATTCACCTCTATGTTTAGATAAATAAGGGTTGTTTTCAATGAAAGTATTTAATTGGTTCCACAATGTAGTTTGATCTCTTTTGTCTGTAGCTGCTGAACCATTCTCTAATTTAATTTGAGAAGGATCTTTAGGTATAAACATTAGGTCATTATAAGAAATACCATCATTGTTAACGTCACCACTTACATAATAAGAAGTAGTGTAGTTAGGAGCGCCTTCATATACTAAACCAATAGATGATAATAAGTTTTTAGAGAATTCTTTCTTATAAATCATACTTGCGATAATTCTATTAGGCAAATAGTTATTAGAGAAACCAGCAACGAATTCATTAGGATTGTCATGTGTGGTTTTAGAACCCCACATGGTAGCTGCAGTAGAACCAGTCACCGCTGCATCATAAGCAACTTGTCTTGTATATGCTGCAGTAGCAATGAAGTTTTTAGTTACTTTTTGAATTTGTAAAGTTCCAGTAGCAGCATAACCCGCATTTGAATTGGTCATGTAAATAGCATTAGCAATTGATGGATTATTTGCACTTGCCTTAACTGCACCTCCCATTTGTGAACCACCATAAGGATAAGAACTTGTATAAGGGAATCTCCAACGACCATCAGATAAACGCACTAAACCAGTTGAAGGAAGAGCAATGTTTTGGAATACAGAAGCATTTAATTGCTTAGTATAAGAACCTTCTGCAGTAACTGTCCAACCATTACCTAATTTTTTATCGGCCGCTAAAGTAGATTTAAATACTTGAGGGAATTTATAGTTAGGATCGGTTACGTTAATTGAATAAGAACTACTTAAACCTGCAGTTGCTTGCGGACGGTTTGCATTAATATCAGGAGAGAAATTGTAAGTTGTTCCGTTTGAAATACTTCCAAATAAAGCCATACCTGAGTTAGAAGCTTGGTTAGAAATCCATACAAAAGGAGGAGCGCCTTGGAATAAACCAGCACCACCACGAATTTGTAAAGTTTGGTCGCCATATACATCATAGTTAAATCCAATTCTTGGAGAAACTTGAATAGCTGTAGAAGGTTGAGCACCAGTATTCGCATGAATACCTTGGTAGAACTTTGTTAAAGTGTCCACTACTGGGTTATACAAGAAAGTATTGTAGAAATTTGTATAGTCAGCTCTGATACCATAAGTTATGGTTAACTTATCATTTGCTCTATATTTATCTTGAATGAAGAAACCAGCTTCAAAATCCTTTGGACCTACTAATGGGAAAGCACCACCACCTAAAGTATATGATAAATCATATCTTCCAGCTAGTTTTGTTCCAGCAGCAGCAGCATAGAAATCGGCTAAGCTATTAAAACGGTATGTTCCAGAATAGTTAGGAGAGAAACCATTTAAATATTTTTTATAAGAAGACTGAATTCCAGCTGTAATCTCGTGGTTACCTGCATATACAGATAAGATATCGTTGAATTGGAATACATCGGTATTTAATTTATTACCATAAGTATATAACTCATAACCAAAAGAAGTGAAAGGCTTACTACTTGAGATAGTACCTGAACCATCTAAGATATCCACCATTGGAAATTCTTTTTCAGATAATGCATTTCTAAAATCTCTTAAAGCAGAATAACCAATTTGTAATTTATTACTCATTCTGTTAGAGAACTTAGTGTTCAACTCAGCAATAAATACATTCGCGTTATTATTAATTTGATAACCAGCACCATAGAAAGGAAGTGCAGTTGCATCTGCTTGTCTACGACCAACTGAACCACTATTAGAAGGTGGCTGATCACTAGAAGATTTTAAATAACTATACTTTAAACTGAAAGTGTTGTTCTCATCTATGTTCCAGTCAATCTTAGCTGTTAAACGCTTAGATTTAGATGCATAAGAATAATTTTGGTAAGCCCCTGGATCGTAATTGTATTTTGATTTTAAGAAAGCAGCTAAGGCATCTAAGTCTGCAGCGTTCGCATTAGAAATAGTAGTACCGTTAGCAGGAGAAGAAGAAGTAGAAGCAGTCCATGTATGCGCAGGAGCAGATCTTTCTTCTTGTTCTGCATTGACAAAATAGAATAATTTATTTTTTATTAAAGCGCCTCCTACTGTGAAGCCTTTTAAATCATAATTGAAATCTTGCTTTGGAACTGTAATTGTATAAGGAGCAGCATTTACTTCATATCCTTGCCAATCTTTACTCTTCATGTATTGATATACCGATCCAGTTGCAGTGTTCGCACCTGAACGAGATACAGAGTTCACGTTACCTCCAACGAAACCTCCTTGACGAACGTCAAACGGAGAAATGTTTACTTGAATTTGCTCAATCGCATCTAATGAAATCGCAGTTTGACCTGTTTGACCACCAATATCACCTGCTAATCCAAATGAGTTATTAAAGTTAGCACCATCTACAGTGATATTGTTCAATTGAGAACTTTGACCACCGAAAGACATACCGTTATAGGTTGGCGTTAATTTAATGATGTCTTTATAAGAACGAGAAATAGTAGGCAAACTTGTGATTTGATTTCTATTAAAGTTGTCTTGAGAACCAGTTCTAGAATTAGAAAAAACTTTATCTTGACTAGAAGATTTAACCACTACTTCTTGTAAATTATTAGATGCTTCTACTAATTTAAAGTTGGCTTTGTATGCTTGACCTAATAACAAGGTAATGTCATTTTGTTGGTCCTTTTTGAAGCCAACATAAGATACTTCAACTAAGTAAGGGCCACCAATTTTTAAGTTGGTTAAGTTGTATCTACCATCGTTACGAGTAGTAGTTGAATATTTAGTACCAGTTGGTTGGTGGATGGCTGTAACTGAAACGCCAGCTAATCCAGCTGCACCATTTGTAACCGTACCTTGAATTTCAGCTGTTGTCTCTTGTGCGTTTACTTTAATAATAGATATTAAAATTACCAACATTAGAGATAAAGCTTGTTTTAAAACATTTTTCATTTTTATGATATTATTTATGGACACAAAATTAAACTAAAACTTGCGAATTACGAACAGTTGTCATTAACATTACATTAACGAAAATGAAGGTTTTTCTGTGATTCAAAAAAGGGTTTACTCTTATAATTTATATTTACTATATAAATTATTGTAAATCAATGAATTAAATAAAAAATGGAAAAATTAGTATAATTACTAATCGTAATATAACAATCAGAATATCAAATTGTTAAGTAATAAAATAAGGGCTTTCCTGCAAAATGGATAAAATAGGTAAAAAACCAAGAAAATAAAGCTAGATTTTAGTTCTCTAAGGCTAATAAATGTTCGAAAATCTGAGCACTTAAAGAATTTCTGCCCTCTAGGCTAAAATTTTGCTCATCTAGGCGGGAAACTGGGATAATTCTTTTGGTAGAGCTAGTGATAAAAACCTCCTTGGCTTTTTTCATTTCCGCTAGACTAATATCTCGTTGTTCTAGTTTTAAATGATGGGCCTCAGCTACTGCAATTATATTTTTTCTAGTAATACCTTTTAACATATTACGAGAAGGAGTGACAATGGTGTTGTCCTGACTGACCATAAAAATATTGGACCTCGGACACTCACTTACAGTATCATTATTATAATATAAAATATCATCTCCTCCTTGGCTCTTCATCCAAGGTTGTAAATGAATGGCCATTAAGTAGTCGGTCGTTTTTACTTCTGCCAATTGTCTTTGATAAAAATGACTTACCAGTTGAATGCCTTTAGTAGACATTTGAGCGGGAGGAGCTTCAAGTGGTTGTTGAATAATAATTAGATGAGGCTTAGTAATCGTATAACCATCAGGCGCATCGCCACCGGCTATTATTAATCGAATGCCTGAAAAAGGAATATTATTTTTTTGAATTAAGTCCGCTACAATTTTTTTGAGTTCCTCTTTAGATAAGGCTATAGATAAGCGCATAATTTCTGCAGAATTAAATAAGCGATCTAAATGCGCGTCAATAAAAAGTGGTTTATTGTTTGACACTCTTAAATAATCAAAAATGCCATAGCCTCTTTGCACGAGTAAATCACCTACAGGCACGCCTGCGTTTTCTAATAAAGAAATTTGATTTTGAGCAAAGCAGTAAAGAGGTTTCAAAATAGTAAGTATTTTAAATGTAAAATTAAAGTGCCGATTCTAATTTATTTTTTTTATTTATACAATTGATTAAAAAGCATTTTATACGTACTATGTGTTTGGCCTCTAAAAGTAATTTCGGGACCATAGACAAATAGTTTACCACTACCTACTTTTGCTTCAAAGGCTGCAATACCATCTTGTAAATAAGATTGGCCAAAGGCCCAGCCACTTCTTAATATTTTATCTGAAGCATACCAAGCTAATGGAACCACTTCTTTTCTTGCAATGGCATCTGGTAATAATTTAAAAACAGGGCTAGCACTAAAATACACATCTGCATTTTTGTTCATACCCCAGTTGGCTTTATACTCATTGTCCAAAGTTATTTGCATAACAGATCCTGGAATATAAAATTTTTCACCAGGCAATGATTTCTCTTTGCCTGAAACCATTTCCACTAAAGCATTTCGAACGGGCAAGTTCATATGATAGGCCAAGTTCGCACTAGATCCAATAGTAATAATAGTTCCTCCATTTTGTAAAAATGTATTTAAAGCAGGGATTGATTTTTCTACTGTAATTTTTCCTAGGCTTGCTTGATACATTTCAGGCACATCTTCTGTCTTTGGTTCTCTTTCTTCATAGCCATTGCCTGCTTCTGGTTTTAAAGAAGGAATCGCACCTTCTACAAAAACAATGACATCGTATTTATCTTTTAAATTACTCGCATCAATTTCTTTTGCATAAATTAATTGGAAAGGGAAATTATACTTTTCAAAAATCCATCTTACCCAACCTGAAGACATAGATCCACCATACTTATCCCATAAAGCAATTCTTTGAGGCATAATTTTATCGTTCATATTAACAGGCTTCGCAGTTAGACCATTAAAAATAATTCCTTTCTCTGCACTTAACAATTCAATGGTTTCTTGTAATTTTTTATTAGCCGTATTCACAGCCACAAAATATTGGTCTTTGTTTTTATATACCTCTATGCCCATCGCAAGCATTGTATTTATAGCATAATAAGCAGCATTTTCTTTAGTAGAAAAACTATAGCCAGCTATTGCTGAGCTAGGATTTATTTTACCCATTGGTTTTTGAACAAGGCCGTAGGCAATGGTTTCAAAGGGACCATTAAAATCATCTAAGAAACGATCAAACTCAATGCCCATGGTAAATGCAGGAGTCCAACCCGCGGCATCATAAGGTCTTACAGGAGGTCCACCAGGGTATTGAAAATCATTAGGATGATCCTGTGGTTCAAACATATCAATTACATGAGGTCTGAAGGCTTGATTGGTTTTTACAATATAAGAACCCGCTGGATAATTTTTTCCTGCTACTGAAAAATTAGCCGTTGCTTTTTCTACTTTAATGCCACTTTGAATTAAAATATTTATAAAATCAATAGCCGTGGTAGTTTGGTTCGCAGTAACAATATACCCTCTAGCATCTCTATTCGCTTGGTTTTTATAAACTTTATTGTATACAGTAGTTTGAAATGAATCAATACTACCTGTTACTTTTTCTGTTTTTAATAATTCAGCTACTGCATCCGATCTTTTAGGATACAAGGTCCAGCTATCCTTACTACCTGCTTCAATACTATGTCTACCCATTGTATAAATATTCAAAAGCAATTCTTCTTTATATCTTGCTGCATAATTTAATACGGCATAGTTTAAAGACACTGAATAATCGATGGAGTTTCTAAAATACCACTTCTGTGGAGTGATAGGATAGGGTGTAGCGCTATTTGGAATTAATCTTTGTGGAACTAATGGAATATTGGAAGGTGTTGGGTTGCCAATAATTTCTGTAAGCAGACCTATAATATTATGGTAGTAGGCAGTGGTTCTTAATCCACCATTCCACCAAGTTGAATACACAGAACCAGCCTTCATTGTATAACCTGGTTTGCCTTCTGCATTTAAACGACTGCTCATGGCAGCGCCCAATGCGTCAATGCCCGTTATTAATAATGGATCATATACATAATTAAATGGATCACGATAAGGAGGGCCCGCTACTACTGTACCTGGAGGTCCTGTTTGATGATGATTGTATAAAACCTGAGGCATCCATTCAATATATTGTTGACGACTCATGTTTTTAGATTCCTGCATATTGGTCATATAGAAATCACGATTATTATCATGGCCTATATATTTTTGATATAAACGAGGTAAACTAGAAGTAGATCTTTTTAAAGTATCGTTACTACGCATATACCAATTAGACACTAATTCTTGTCCATCGGGATTCGCGTGTACAAATAAAATAATAGTTGATTTTAATATGCGTTTTGTCTCTTCATCTGTTCTTGTAATTAATTGATAAATAGATTCTATCCATTGGTGAATGCCAGTTACCTCGGTTGCATGTAAGCCGCCATCAATCCAGACTACTGCCTTTCCTTCATTCGCCATTTGCTTCGCTTCTGCTGGACTAATATCTTCTGCATGGGCTAGTTTTTGAGATATGGTTTTATACTTTTCTAAATTGGCTAAGTTACTTGGGTCAGAAACAATCATCATATAGTGGTTGCGGCCTTCTTCCGTTTTTCCAATGACTTGTAGTTTTACTTTTTTTGAAACTGCTGCTAATTTTTTTAAGTAGGCTTCTGTTTGTGTAAAAGTGGCCAATTGATAATTGTCACCTATGTTAAATCCAAAATGTGATTTTGGACTAGGTACTTGTTGTGCCATTAGCAAACTCTGTGAGAGTAGTGCCATCAATAAAAAACAAAAGTATTTACGCATGTTATAACTATTTAATTTTTTTGTATATCTGTATTATTTGGAGAATTTTTTGTTTAAACTGTAGCATTCGCTTGTCTATCAATTATAAATTGAATGAGCATATCTAATTCTATATTGGCTCTTTTACAAGCGTCATCAATATCATCTCTAGAAACATTGGCCGCAAAGGCTTTGTCTTTAATTCTTTTTTTAGCGCCTTTTAATTCCATACCCTTATACCCTTCAGGTCGCATTAAAGAATAAGCGTGCATTAAACCAGAAAGTTCATCAAAGGCATATAACATTTTATCCATTTGAGTAATAGGCTCTACCCCAAAATGAACAGGGCCATGTGAGGCGATGGCTCTAATAATTTCTGGATCAATTTTTTTTTCTTCTAGGTATTCAATTATTTTTTTGCAATGGAGTTCGGGCCACTGATCCCAATCGGCATCATGTAATAGACCAGCCATTTCCCATCGCCATTGATCGGCTTCGTTTAAATTTTCTTTTTCTTTCGCCCAGCACTTCATTAAATGCGCTACTTGTTTCATGTGTAGCTGTAACTTAGGATTCAATACCCAAGCATTAAATAATTCATGGGCTTCATCTACCGATAATACATTGCCCTTATTAGCTGGATCACCAAATTCAGTTCTACCCAAGTTTAAAGACATAATCTTGTTTTGCTAAAGTTAATACTACTAGTGAATTATTTACTTGTTTTTACAATTTGTATTTTCCCGTTCATCCAAACTTTAGCACTGGGTTCTGTAGTTGATTTTATTTTAAGATTTGTCACCTGGCCATCGGCCCAGCTCATTTCAATTTCATAGTTGCCCCTAGTCTTCAATCCTTTAACGGCGCCAGTAGCCCATGCCTTAGGTAGTGCTGGCAATAGAGTGATTAATTCATCGTTTGATTGTACTAGCATTTCAGCCACTGCTGCAGCTCCCCCAAAATTGCCATCTATTTGAAAAGGAGGATGCGCGTCTAATAAATTAGGATAAGTGCCCCCTGCATTAGTATAATTTTCTTTGGTTTCATCTGGAGGCACATATTTTAATAATTCACGGTACATTTTATAAGCGTGGTCTCCGTCTTTTAATCTTGCCCATAAATTTATTCTCCAACCTTTAGACCAACCCGTGGTTTCATCCCCTTTGACTTCTAAAGTTTTTTTTGCAGCTGCTGCAATCTCGGGTGTTTTATCAACTGTTACATGGGTGCCAGGATACAATCCAAATAAATGAGATTGATGACGATGCTTAGGATCGCTGTCTTCCCAATCATAATACCATTCTTGTAAATTACCTGCCTTACCTACTTTATAAGGATGTAAATTATTTAAAGCTGTATTTATTTTATTTGCAAAATCATTATCGTTCTTTAAAACTTTTTGTGCAGCAAGTACATCTAAAAATAATTCTCTAATCATGGCAAGGTCGGCAGTGCCTCCATAAAAAGTAGATCCCACAAAACCATTTGGCATTTTAAAAGTATTTTCTGGAGAGGTAGAAGGAGAAGTAATGAATTGTCCACTACTATCTGTTACTAACCAGGCTAAACAAAATTCTGCAGCACCGCGCATTAATGGATAGGCTTTCTGTTCTAAAAATGTTTGGTCTTTGGTAAATAAATAATGTTCCCATAAATGTGTGGAGGCCCAAGTGCCCCCCATGGTCCAATTCGCCCAAACAGGATCTCCATTTCCAAAATTACCCACGGGATTAGACATAGCCCATATATCTGAATTATGATGTGCTACCCAACCTGGCATATTATAAAATGTTTTGGCAGTGGTCTTTCCTGTAGTAGCGAGGTTGCCAATAAATTGTAAAAAAGGTAAATGCATTTCAGATAAATTGGTATTTTCTGCTAACCAATAATTTTCTTCTGCATTAATATTAATGGTATAATTACTTGACCATGGTGGTTGTATATAGGGGTTCCATAAGCCCTGTAAGTTAGCAGGGACGCCTGTTGTACGAGAGCTTGATATTAATAAATAACGACCATACTGAAAATATAAAGTTTCTAAATAAGGATCGGCTTCTCCTTTGGCATATCTTTTTAAACGATCATCGGTAGGTAAGTTCACTAAGTCCTTGCCGCCTAATTTTAATTCCACGCGATTAAAAAAAGATTGATAATCTTTTAGATGTCGTTTTTTTATTTCTGCCCAGCCTATTTGTTTTGCATTGGTTAATTGAGCAGCAGCGTTTGCTACATTATTCAATCCTTTAGTAGCAGGGTCTTTATCAAAACCATTAAAACTAGTGGCCATAGAAACATATACTGTGGCTTCTGTAGCATCAGCTAATGTTATAGTAGAATCGGTTTTAGTAATTTTTCCAGTACTCGATTGTATTTCAATGTTCGCAGAAAAACGCGTACCTCTTTTGGCATCATACATAATGGCGTTGCGTGATTTTTGAACATAATTAGGATCGGCTTTCACAGGTGCCAATCCATTTACTTGAATACTATTATTAGCCGTGACTGTCGTATGTTTTAATAGCGATTCAAAACGAATGGTAAAACCTAGAGCTCCTGCTTTTTTACTCGTTAAGTGAATGGTAAAAATTTTATCGGGATTAGACACCAAATATTCTCTTTCAATGGTATTGTTATTGGAGAAGGTTTGCACTTTTGCAATGGCCTTGTCAATATCTAGCTCTCTGTAATAATCTGTGATGTAAGGGTCGTCATTAATATCCATAAGTAATGTACCAAGTGGCGCATACGATTCTGAAAACTTTCCTTGTAATTTTTTTAGAAGCTCTCCCGCTTTTTTATAATTGTTTTCTTGTAGGGCTTTGCGCACAGCTGGTAAATTTTTATAGGCCTGCGGATTCATATTTGCATTCACTGGCTCCCCCGACCATAAGCTGAGGTCGTTTAAATAAATTTTATCGGTAGAAATACCTCCAAAAACCGTAGCGCCTTGAAGTCCATTACCTAATACCAATGCCTCTTCAAAATATTGAGCTGGATTTGAATACCAAAGCTTAAGGGGCTGTTGTATAGAAGCAGTGGCCGCAGGGGCTGTAGCTACAGGGCTAGGCTTCTTTTTTTTAACTGCTTTTTTTTGAGCAAATAATACAAAGGGACAAAGTATAAAAAACAAGGTTTTCTGATAAACATTCATAAATAGCGCTTAATAAGATAAAAATTAAAAATAAAGTTACTAAAATCATGGCAGTTTTTTGCACCTATAAACCAACAAAATGAGTTAAATTGAAGTATCTAATTTTTAACCAAAATGAATCTTATGAAAAATATAAAATTACTCTTAAGCATTATACTTTTAATGCAATGTCAATGGTTGATAGCACAAACAATTAAAGAAAAAAGTAGAATCATTGTTATTGGTGCGCATCCCGATGATTGTGATTATGAAGCGGGTGCAACAGCTGCCTTATTATCAAGTATGGGCCATGCAGTTAAATTTGTTGCAGTCACTAATGGTGATGCAGGACATCAAACTATGAAAGGAAAAGAATTAGCTGCGCGTAGATATTTAGAAACACAGGAGGTAGCTAAAAGATTAGGTGTTACCTATGATGTATTGGATAATCACGATGGTGCTTTATTACCTACATTAGAAGTGCGACTACAAATTATTAGAAAAATTAGAGAATGGAATGCAGATGTAGTGATTGCACCAAGACCCAATGATTATCATCCTGACCACCGTTATACTGGTGTGCTCGTGCAAGATGCAGCCTATATGGTAGAAGTACCTAATGTGGCACCAGACGTACCGCCTCTTAGAAAAACGCCTGTATTTTTATATGCAGAAGATCATTTTCAAAGACCAAACCCTTTCAGACCAGATATTGTAATAGATATTAGCACTGCTTATGCAAAAAAGATTTCTGCCATTGACGCGCATGAATCTCAATTTTATGAGTGGATGCCTTGGATAGGCAGATATGAAAAAGACGTACCTACTGGAAAAGAAGAACGTTTAAAGTGGTTAATGAAATTATATGATCTTCCTATGAAAGCCAATATCAGAGCCGCTATGGTGAAATGGTATGGAGCAACAAAAGCAGCAGGAGCAAAACATGCTGAAGCATTTGAAATTTGTGAATATGGTGCACAACCTAATGAAGCAGAAATAAGAAGATTGTTTCCAATGTTAATTAAATAGTATGGCCAATAGGTACAAAGCTTTATTGATATCTTTTGTTTTTTCTATGGTCTTGGTAATAAATGTTATTGGGCAAGTCAATGACGCTTCCACCATTACTGTAAAAAAAACAAAAGATTTTTCATTAACTGGTTTAGCAGACGCTGCTGCATGGAAAACCACTTCCTTCACCAAACTACAAAAGAAATTAACCACTGGCGTAAATTATTCTACCCAGTTTAAAATTTTATATTCCGACTCGGGCATTTATTGTTTATATATATGTGAGGATTCTCTTATTACTTCAACACTGAAAGAAGATTTTGCCGATTTATATAATGAAGATGTAGTAGAAGCCTTTTTTTGGCCTGATGAAAAATCGGTTCTCTATTTTGAATATGAATTATCGCCATGGAATTATGAATTACCCATTCTAGTGCCCAATAACAACGGAAAGTTTTTAGGCTGGAGACCATGGCATTATGAAAAAGAAAGAAGAACAAGACATGCTGCCAGCATTAATAAACAAGCAGGTAAGGTCATAGGATGGACTGCTGAATTTTTTATTCCCTATGTATTATTAAGTCCATTAGAAAATGTACCACCCAAGGCTGGAACAAAATGGCGCGCTAATTTTTATAGAATTGACTATGATAAAGGGGGCAACTATTGGAGCTGGAAGCCTACTGGTCTTAGCTTCCACGAATACAAAAAATTTGGAACTATTGTTTTCGAATAAAATTATTATCGAGATTGAAAGAACTGACTAATCTCTTCAATCTTATCTGTATTGATAAAATCTATTTTTAGTGCAATAAACTTCTCCCATGCTAAAGGAAAGTCTGGTGTGCCCCATAATCTAATAGGTTTATTGAGTAAATGTATTTTTTCAATGGCTGCTTTAATTTTTTCTTCGGATGCAACTTGCATGGGCCAGGTTTTATTCCACATCGTAAACTTTCCATAATCTTCGCTTATTAAAGAAATTTTGGACAATTGTTCTGTAGTATAATTTTTAAAAATTCTACCATCAAAATGTATGAACTGAGGGTATTGAATAAATAAAGAATCAGGAGGTGTGTTACCAGATATAGTAATGGTAATATTTTTATTATGAATAAGTGTAGGATATGTTTTTAATAAAGCTATCAGGCTATCTAAAGTACTAATGGCCTCAGTTTTTACATCTATTAATAATTGTAATTTTCTATTAGTTGTATTGTAAGCAAGCAGGGGTGCTAAATACATATTCTCAAGACTACGATTAGGTAATAAATCTTTTGCATCGTGCCCCACTAAAATTTTGCCATTCACTAAATGAATATCTGCTTCAATAGATCCTAGTTGGTTTGTATAGGCTAGTTCAAAAGGTATTTTTTGTTCATAATCGTTGTGGGAATGAACATTAGAGATAGTAAATTTTTGTGCATGAGCTGTAAAGCAAAGACAGCATATGCCTATCAAACAACTTAGCAAATGTTTGCTATACTTTAAATTATACATCTGATAAATATTTATAAATGCATATTACAATTATTATTTAAAAAAGGAACTTTTTTAAATAATGTAAAAAAGATATTATGTCTTATCTTTGCAAAGAATAAATCTAGTTTCTATGTTAACAAATATTGTCATTTTCCTTTGGATCCTTTCAGCTATATATTGCTTGTATAAATTATTTAAAAGATCAAAATTAACCTCTCTTGATGGGGTTATTGGTTATTCGCCAGGATTAGAAGTTATTATGGTGGTATTTTTAGGCCCTTTATTAGCAGTTATTGATATCTCTTTAACTTGGATTAGAATTTACAAAGACGCTGAAGAAGCAAGAAGAAGAAATGATAAATAAGAAAAATAGATAGGGGTTATTAATAATCCCTTATAATAAATTATTTACACAAAAAAGCCCCCCGATAATTCGGGGGGCTTTTTTATTCTTATATAGAATTACGATTTTGAATAAATAATTTAGATTAATTACTTTATATTTAGAATGTATTTACACTTACCTAATAGTCTTTGAATTTTTGCTTTTAAAACAGAGTTAAATATAGTCAAGTCATTGAACATTATTTAAATAGGATATTAAATTATAGTAAATGAAAATAAAATATTTAAAAGTAGTAACTATTTGGCTGTCATTGTGCTTTTGTCAATTGTCAATAGCCCAATCCAAACAAATTTTTGATATTGTATTAGTAGGCGGTCGTGTTATAGACCCTGAAACCAAATTAGATGCCATTAGAAACATTGGCATTAGTAAGGGCCACATTGCATCTATTAGCACAAATGTATTATCAGGAAAAGAAATTATTGATGTTAAGGGTTTGGTCGTAGCTCCTGGTTTTATAGATATGCATGTACATGGTAGATCTAATCAAGAACAAGAGTTTCAATTACATGATGGCCTCACTACCACCTTAGAATTAGAATGGGGCGTAGAAAATATTGAGCAGTGGTATGCATCTAGAAATACAAAAGCAATTATTAATTACGGAGCAAGTGTATGTTGGCCTTTTGAAAGATTTAGGTCAATGGAAAAATATAAAGAAGCCAACGAAAAATTATTGGAAAATACTGTTAAAGGTAATAGTTCTTTAGAGGGTCTTTTTAATGCAATTGGTGGTTCGTATAAAGACAAATTAACTAAAGAGGAGTCGAACAAGATGTTAATGAATATTAATAAATCATTAGCAGAAGGCGGTATTGGTATAGGCATACCTATTGGATATTTACCAAAAACAAGTCCTGAAGAATTATATGAAGTATATAAGTTTGCTGGTGAAAAGCAAATTTTGCTATTCTCACATTTAAGAGAACCCAATATGCTTTCATTTCAAGAAGCCATTGCCAATGCTACTGTAACAAGGGCACCTCTTCATATAGTACATATAAATAGTATGGCATTAGGTCATATGCAAATGGCATTAGACATGATAGAAGCTGCTAAAAAAAGAGGGGTCAATATCTCCACTGAAATGTATCCCTATACTGCAGGATCTACCTTAATACAATCTGCCATATTTAATGAGGGCTGGCAAGAAAGGCTTGATATGTCTTACAAGGATTTACAATGGGTATTAACTGGTGAAAGACTCACAAAAGAAACATTCGATAAATATAGACAAACTGGTGGAACCGTAATAGTACATAATATGCAACCTGAGTGGTTAAAAATGGGCATTCAACACCCTTCAGTAATGATTGCTTCTGATGGTATGCCTTATAGCGCCTTAGCCCATCCTAGAACTGCGGGTACTTTTTCAAGAGTCTTAGGAAAATATGTAAGAGAAGATAAGTTGTTAGATTTAAATGCCGCCATCGCAAAAATGACATTGCTTCCTGCTAAAAGATTAGAATCCATAGCACCATCAATGCATCAAAAAGGAAGAATACAATTGGGTGCCGATGCAGATATCACCATATTTAATGCAGATAAAATAATTGATAAAGCCAGCTTTGATAAAGGCTTGGCATTTTCTGAGGGCGTAGAATTTGTAATTGTCAATGGCATCCTTGTTTTAAAAAATGGTAAAACAGTGACTGGTGTTTTTCCAGGTAAGGCTGTTGTTGGAAAATTTAAAAAATAGAAGCTTTATTTTTTTATAGGCTGAAACCCGGACTTAGATAGGTCTTCAAAAAGCTTTTTTACTTTTTCAATACCGCCGCTATCATTCATTTCATAATAGTAATAAACTTCTTCATCTACTTTATGAATAGCGTTTTCTTGAATAGCGCCTTGTGATTTATATTCTGCAATCACCCAGTCTGCAACAATCTTATAACTTAGTTTATCATTCTCTGCAAACCTATAAGCTCTGTTTAACCTAAAATGTGCGGCTGTAGCATTTATTTTAGTTTCAGGAAAACCAGTAAGCATTGAAAATTCAGTATCCTTATTGCCATTTATTTTTGTGCTTCCAGCAATAATAATAGGTTTATTGAGTCCCTTGAAACGCTTGACAGCTCTAAGTCCCATTAAAACAGCTGTTTTATGATGTCCGTGTTGCCCCGCTTCTGGTAGTAGTGTAAAAACAAAATCATAATTTCTTTCTGCAAGTAAAATATCTAATCTTTTTTCAACATAGGGTATATCCCAATTTTTTCCAGAAATATAAGGTTCAATATTAGTGGAATAAAAATCATCGGGCTGTTCCATAAAATAAATATTCCTAATGCCCATAATTTTTGCAGCATTAAGAATTTCTTGCTTTCTAATTATAGGTAAATGCGTTCTCGCCACTAGGGAATCGGTAATAGGTAAATTAAAATACATCGCACCTAATTGTGAATCTGCAAAACCACCACCACCATCGGTCATCACAGCCATATCCACTGTGCCATTTAATTCTTTGGTTATTTTAAATAAAGCAACAGAAAAAGTAGTTTCATCATCGGGATGTGCAGTAATCACTAAAATTTTAGGACCCTGTGCTGCAGCTATTAAACTACAAATAGAAAAAAATAAGAATAGTGCTAGCTTATTCATGATTAAATATTTAATGAACCCATTTAAGGGGCTTCACTAAATTAAGCTAAAGAAAAGAGATCAAGAAAGAATTAAATAACCAAGTTCCTTTTAAATTTCTTGTAATTAGTAACCAAATCAGAAATATAACCTTGTCTATCTGTTTTCATGATTGTCTTGGCTTCCTTTGTATAAGTTGTGCCTAAATGATCAATGAAATGTTTTGAAGCAAATACAGCCATTTCAACCATGATAGGGAAAGTATCTAAGCCTCTTTTTTCTAATAAATAATAAATACTTTTTTTATTGAGGTTCCCTTTTGTCTTACTTACAAATCCAAGTTCTTCCAATTTTTTTAATCTATTGGCAAGCATTTTACTAGGCATGCTTTCTGGTGAGGTTTGAAACTCATTAAACAAAGATTTATGACCCCATATCATATCTCTTAAAATTAATAAAGTCCACTTATCGCCAATAATATCAAGGCTTGTAGCCACTGGGCAAATGGAACGAAATTCAATACTGTTTCCCATCTCTGAAATTAATGCTCAAAATTACAATTAATAATTTAATAATACAAGATGCGAAAAAAATCATATATGATTGAAAATCAATATGTTGGAGGATTTTTAGCGATAAAATTCTACGAAATAAAAAATAAGGTAGAAAATTTTAGTTTCATTTAGAAAGCTATATTGATGAAACTTATAAAAAAATTATTTCGGCTTTATACTGTTTAGAAATATATCATATTTATAAATATCATCTTCTATAAATTGATTTCCAGTCCTTATAAATACAGACTTTTTACTAAGAGAGTTATCCCAATAATTATGTGGGTCTATATAAGATAAATCAGGTAAGCCATCGCCGTTAAAATCATGAAAAATTAACCATGGCTTCCATGATGAACCTGGATGACCACTATGTCGTTGGGAATTTATTGTATAAATCAATTTAGAATTATCCATTGTGAAACTACCATCCTTATTTTGAATATAAAGATGAAAAAAGAAATCATCATAATTTACAGAGCCCGAGCAAATAATATCATTTAAGCCGTCTCCATCAAAATCCAATACCCTAAAGTCATTATTAAGAGAACTCTCCATGTAAAATGGTAAAAAAGTTACAGCATTATTATCAAATTTTCCATTTCCTTGATTATATACTATTCTGCTGCTAAGAGTAAATGGAAGATATGTGCTTGTTGCTTTATTGTTTTCATTAGAACCCTCTATAATATCAAGCCAGCCATCTTTGTTCACATCTGCAATTTTTATATTGTAAACACCTCCCCCTGCTTTATTTTGATTATTATTATCCCAAATATTAAAATAAGTTACATTATTACTAAAATAAGGGTATGCTGGAATTCCCCAAGAAATATACATATCACCAGTTGCAACCACTAAGTCAGGATAACCATCCTTATTTAAATCAGCAATGTCTCCACTATGATTATATTTTAAAGTAGGTGTAATACTATTCAAATCTTTTAAATCATACCCGCCTTTGCCATCGGATAAGACAATTCTTATGGGTTGTAAAGGATTAGATGAAACTACATCATCTCCATGATCAAAAATTACCACATCAGTAAAGCCATCTTTATTAATATCATAAGCAATCGATCTTCTTTGGTTACCACCAAAAGACTGTATTGTTTTATCATTGAAAAGTTTTTTATAATCAAAGGTTCTGGAAGTTGGATTCCAAATAAGCCATTGTGCATTGTCGAATACTTTTGAATTATAAGATCCTGTACCTGAATTAAAAATATCAATCCAACCATCATTATTATAATCACCCACTATTATTTGTGGCATAAATGCATTCCATTGACTTCCTGAAACTGGCTGCCCAAATTTGTACATAATTATATCCCAAATTACACCGCAATCCCTCCAATAATTAATTTCATCTTTTGCTTTTAATGACAAATCTACCTTGTATCCCATAAATCTTGCTAATGGATTATTAAACACTTCAATTGATTTATTAAACGTATTGGAGCTTGTAGATTTTGATCTTATTGTAATTGATAATGAATAATTGCCCGTTTTTTTTAAACCTGGAATATTCAAACTTAAACTAGCAGCGGTTAAAGTAGTATCAAGTTTGAATATTTGTTTAGCACTATCTGTCCAAGTGGTTAAAATAGAATATATAATTCCTGCAGGAGGAATTTTAGAACTCACTGTTATTAGAATAGGTAAGGTATCAGCAACATTAAATGTTCCTGAATCTAGGTTAGTTGAAAACTTTATAGCCTCTTCCTGTACAGCTATTATTGGTGGTTCTATTGCGACTTCTTTTTTACTACATGCAAATAAAAAAATAAGGCCCAAAGCGATTATAGTTTTTTTCATAGTTTATGATTATGAATTATCCTTTGGGGGTATTTAAGCTTTTGTGAAGTTATAGTTTAACTATCTTAAACTGCTTTACTATTTTATTATCATTAGTACTTACCTTAATAATATAAGTGCCTGCCGACAACTGTCCAAGTGTTATTGGCATGCCTGCTGTAAGGTTCTGCTTAGTTGCTACCCTGATGCCTGCTGCTAAATCATATACTTCTATATTTAGTCTTTGATAGCCCTTCAACACAAAATCAAAGTTCAGTTGGTTAATAAAAGGGTTTGGGGCTAATTTTATAAATTCATTAGCGCTTAAATTAACAACATCGGTTACTAAAAAATAATAAGGGCTACTTAATGCGCTCACACATCCATTTTGAGTGGTTTTCACAGTATAAGAGCCAACAGCCAATGGTTTTATTTTTTGGGTAGTGTCGGTTATAGCAGCGCCATCTTTAAACCACACGTTACCTATAGTTGCATTAGAGACAAGGTTGCTGGAAGTGTCGCGTAAAATTATCGGAGTAACTGGGATAATTGTTTTTGTAATTTGAATCGTATCAGAAGAAATAACACAACCTAGAGTGTCTGTTCTTATTACATATAATTTAGTTGTATCTAAAAATGTTTTATTGGAAACATTTGTTAAGTCTGATTTGGAACCGAAATACCATTTTAAAGTGTCTCCCTTATTAATATTTGTTATGGTTAATTTTAATGAATCTGAGCTGCAGATTGAAAATTTACTCGTGTTGAATAATGGTTTAACAGCATAGTCCTTACAATCTATTGAATAATACATAAAATTATTTAATAGATTGTCCGGCTCCCAAACAAAAATATCAGACAACCCGTCTTTTTGAAAATCATCTGACCATACATTATATTTAAAATTCCATGTCTTTTTGGGTATATAAGTTTTATTAACTGGTTTAATATAATTTTTCTTGTATTTTCCTGATTCTAAAGAATAATAATATGCAAAATATTTTTTTGTTGAGTCAAGTAACCACTCTTGTGATATAATTTCTGAAATCTTATCGGCATTTAAATCTTTTATATAGCCTCCTAGCCTGAAGCCTATTTCAGTTGTATCATAATCCCAATAATGAGTTGTATTGAGAAGATTATTTTCAATAATATTTATACCCATCCTTTCCGTTGATTGAGAAACGGATGGAAGTGAATTATTAAAACTAAAATATCCTAAAAATATTAATTCCTCTTTTGTGTCATTATTCAAATCTTCAAATTTAAACACCCCTTTATTGTCTGCAATTCCTGCTGCCGCAATTGTTCCATCTTTTAATGTATATAAAGGGTGTTTGAAAGAATTAATAATCTTTATTGAACTATCTAATAGATTTATTTTAAGAATATCAATCATCCAATTTTCTTTAATACCAGTAGAATTATAAGATATAGTTAATAAAATTGAGTTGTCTAATTTTTTTTCGAAATTAAAAAATTTAATGGTCTGTTTTGGATATTGTTTTTCGATATACTCATTAACATTATTAAAATTTTTTTGAAATATTTTTTTATTATTATCATATTCATAGACTATAAACTTTGAAGCTGGAATGGATATAATTTCATCTTTACCATCATTATTTATATCAATAATTTCAGAGTTACCCGACATCATATCTACAGTATCAAGATCTACACGATCAAAGGACTTCCCATTATTAAAGTAAACATGGCTAGGGCTGTAATTTCTATTTGCATACTTATAAAATAATAAGTCTTGATTTTGGGGGTCAAATTCATAGGCAGCACAATTATTATAATAATCAATAAGCCCATCTTTATTAAAGTCTCCAAAACCTCCATTCCAAGTGGCACCTCTCCCATGAATAATGTAGTTTGTATCCAACATAAAACTGCCATTCTTTTGATTAATGAATATCCCTTTGTAATAATTCATCATTGAATCTTGATATTTTCTGGGATTAGATGGATTATTTGTATCAAATACCCTTAAATAAATCTCCATACATAAATCATTATATCCGTCTTTATTAAAATCCACCATTTCTTTTAATTGAAATGATGCGACCCTTGATTCAATTGCTTCGCTATATGGATTATAATTACCTACATTCCTTTGAATCCAGGAGCCAAAATTTGATGGAAATTTAAGAGCCGAATCTTTTACAATCCACTTTTGAGCATACAATTCATTAAATATTGTACAAAATAATATGAAGGCTACTAGTATATGTTTTTTGTTCATCTTATTTCTATTAATATTTTAATCTAAATTTTTTATTAATCTTAAATCCCTTTTTAGTATTCTCCCACCAAAACACAGCGCCCTTAGCCCCATTAAGTGAGCTTTTTCTATAAGTAGGGTAAAATAAATCCATGTCTCCATCTTTATCTATATCATAAGTCCATACCTGAAGCTCTCCAATTAAGCTATTATCCTTTTCTATGTAGTTTGCTCTATATTCAAATTGAGTGCCTGTATTTTCATAATACTCTTGTATATAATCCGATGGAGCTCCCGCTTTTAATTGAACGCTTCCCACAATTAAATCCATATCACCATCACCATCTCCATCTAGCATATTAATTCTTTCGGCAGATTCAATTTCACCCAACAAATAAATATATTTTTTTATGGTTTTACCAACTACTGGATAATTATTAACGCCCGTTTTTGATAAAACAGATAATGTTTGGGACATATCTGGAGAATTATAACGATTGTTTTCATCTAATTGATTTACATAAAAATTAATCATATCTATTGTGCCATCTCCATCGAAATCCAGTTTATTCCCTATTGCTTGATTGAAAAAGTTGGGCTTAGATAAAGTGCCTCTTTGAAATTTATTATCTCCTAGGTTTTTCAAATAATCTCCATGCTCTAAATCAGATAATAAAACATCATCTTTGCCATCTAAATCCCAATCGAACATAGTTAAGTTGAAAGATAAGGGTTTATTGGGTTCGTCTAACACTTCAACTGGTTGGTATTGTAATTTCCCTTTTGACAATAACAGGCAAATATAATTGCCGATATACTGTGCAGTACTTCCAGGAGCTCCATTCTGACCAGTCCACCACTCTCCCATATAGGATAAACCAAAGTCACCATAACCATCGTTATTTAAATCTCTATAATCAATTATGATATGCTGCAATGAATCTCTAACAGAAGGTTTGAAATCTTTAAGATTAAAAGAATAGAGGTTATTTCCTAAATAATCTTTAATTTCAAAAATAGAAGGTAGTGGCGATTTTTCAGACACTATTCTATAAGAAATTATATCTGGAACTCCATCTTTATTAAAATCATAAATAGTATTTTTTCCTGCAGCGTGGTCATTCCAATTTAAATTTGGAAATAAATCTGTATTAACAGCGGGAAGTATGGGTATGTTCACCACTGCAATTGATTTAGCACTTGTATTCGTTGCTGTCGATTTTGAAGTAACATTTACTTGAATAGCATAATTACCCATTCTTTTATGACCTGGAATATTTAAACTTAAACTTGCGGCTGATAAAGTGGTATCTAATTTAAATATTTGTTTAGCACTATCGGTCCAACTGGTAGTTACAGAATAAATAAAACCTGCAGCTGGAACCTTAGTACTAACTATTATATTAAGAGGTAGTGTATCTGAAACATAATATGTTCCCGTATCTAAGTTGGTTGAAAATTTAATTGCTTCTTCAGGAATGAAAACGACTGGAGGAGTAACAACTACTTCTGATTTTTTACATGCACTAAGAATCAAGAATCCTAATACAAAAATGATTCTTTTCATAAAAAAAGAATTTTATGCTTTTGGGTATTTAAATATACAAAAAAAGCCCCCAACTTTTCGTTGAGGGCTTGTGGCACCACCCGGGCTCGAACCGGGGACACAAGGATTTTCAGTCCTTTGCTCTACCAACTGAGCTACAGCGCCATCCTTTGATTCAGTTTAATAATAAGACTATAAGATCTTAGAACCTCTATGAACCGGGGAGCAAATATAGGCTAGGCGGCCTTAAATAGCAAAAAATATGGATTCTTTATTGAAAATCAGTGTTTTACTAAGCAGAAGTAGCCACTATAAAAAAGGAGATAATAATTAAGGCTAGTCCCATCCATTGTTTAGGGCTTAATCTTTCTTTGAAAAAGAAATAGCCTATTAGTACCGATAAAAGCTGGCTACTAATAATTAAAATATTAATGACCATTATAGGCAGGTACTGATAAGATATATTTATAGCCAATCCGCCAGCCACCAGTAAGAAGCCTAATTTCAAATAAGTGAAAATATGTTTTGCACTTATATAGTTCAATAAATTTTTTAGTAAGCCATCGCGAATAACTAATACCAATCCAAATAACATAGCAGTTGTTTCAACAACTAAACTAAAACCAAGCGGACCCCACCAACTAATTGGATAAGTATAGAGTGCATAGGAGCTGCCCCAAAAAAAGCTAGCCAGTACTCCGTATAACATTCCATTTTTTTGTTCGCTAACACTTGTATTTTCTTTTCCTTGAAAATATAATAGCAACAAACCTGCGGTTGAAAATATAAATGCGTATAAATAATTGGCTTTCCAAACTTCACCTACAATAAATACGGCCGTTAAAATAGTAAACAATTTTATCGCAGATACAGGCACCACAATGCTTACAGGTGCTTTCTGAATGCCTCTTAAAAAGAATACTAAACCGAAAATATTAAATACACTTAGTGCTATGGTTAATAAAAAAGGATTGCCGAAACTTAAAGTGTGCACTGTCCATCCTTTAAAAAAAGTATTATTTCTAAACCCAAAATATAAAATGGAAAAAATGATTGATGCAAATATGCCTCTGTAAAACATACCTATTTGATAAGGTATAGTTTCTGTTACTTTTTTCCAATATGCATTACTTACGGCGAAACAAAGCGCACCAATTAAGACAAAAATAATTCCCATAATTAATATTCACAGTTTTTTGGCGTACGCGCAAAAGGAATCACGTCTCTTATATTGGTCATGCCTGTAACAAATTGAATCATTCTTTCAAAACCTAAACCAAAGCCTGCGTGCGGCACGGTTCCAAATCTTCTTGTATCTAAATACCAGCTCATATCCTCTAAAGGTATATGCATTGCCTTCATTCTAGCTTCCAGCTTGTCTAAACGCTCTTCTCTTTGAGATCCACCCACTATCTCTCCAATGCCCGGTGCTAATATATCCATGGCTGCTACGGTTTCCTTGCCTGGCGCACAGCCATCGTTCATGCGCATATAAAAAGCTTTAATCGCAGCTGGATAACCCGTAACAATTACTGGTTTTTTAAAGTGTTGCTCTACTAAGTATCTTTCATGTTCACTTTGTAAATCAATTCCCCATTTCACTTCGTATTGGAATTTCTTTTTCTTATAGTGATTACTATTTAATAAAATATCAATGGCTTCTGTATAAGTAATGCGTTTAAAATTATTGTTCACCACCAATTCCAATTTCTCTCTTAAACCAAGACCACTTCTTTTTTCAGTAGGTAGTTGCTTTTCTTCTTCTGCTAAGCGCGCATCTAAAAAATCAATATCATCTGCATTATTTTTTAATGCATAATTAATTAAATATTTTATGAAGGCTTCCGCTAAATTCATGTTGTCCTCAATATCATAAAAAGCCATTTCAGGTTCAATCATCCAGAACTCTGCTAAGTGCCTAGTCGTGTTTGAATTCTCTGCACGGAAGGTAGGCCCGAAAGTATAAATCTCTGAAAAGGCCATGGCGCCTAGCTCTCCTTCGAGTTGACCACTCACCGTTAAGTTGGTTCCTTTGCCAAAAAAATCTTGTGTATAATCAATTTCACCTTTATCATTTTTTGGAGCCCCTTCTAAAGGAAGTGTAGTTACTTTAAACATTTCTCCTGCGCCTTCTGCATCTGAGCTTGTAATAATAGGTGTATGTAAATACACAAAACCGCGTTCGTTATAAAACTGATGTACTGCAAAAGCAAGTGCATGTCTTAATCTAAATACCGAACCGAATGTATTAGTACGAAAACGTAAATGCGCTTTCTCTCTTAAAAATTCTAAAGAATGTTTTTTAGGTTGTAAAGGAAATTTCTCTGCATCGCTGTCACCTAAAATTTCAATGGCCTTGGCTTTAACTTCTACGCTTTGTCCCTTACCTAAACTTTCCACCACGGTACCCACTATTTTTAAAGAGGCTCCGGTAGTTACTCTTTTTAATATAGCTTCATCAAATTCACCCAGTGTGGCCACAATTTGAATATTGGCATTCGTACTTCCGTCGTTAATCGCTATAAATTGGTTGTTTCTAAAAGTGCGCACCCATCCCATTACCACCACTTCGGTCCCGGTTGGGGTGCCCGACAACAATTGCTTTATTTTGATTCTATCGTTGAACATATTTCTGATTTCGAATGGCAAAGATAATCGGTTTCTAGGGCCAAATAACCTGTTTTAGGTATAAAAACAGATAAAAAATTGTTTTTTTGTTAAAAAATCTGCTTAACATTGCAGTAGCAACGAGCAAATTGATTCTTTTTAATGTTGATAGCTCGCTACCCCATTTCCCAATATTCAATTTACGGTCACCATTATTTCGACCGAAATTTCAAAAAGCGTTCAAATAAGCCCAAATCTTGATTCGATTTTTAAATAAACCATAGTTCAAAGTGCCAGAAAAAGACGAAAAACCAAAAAGGGGACGTAAACCCGTTGCAGCTGCCCCAGCCGCAAAAAAAGCAGTAGCCTCTAAAAAAGCCGAACCTGCTAAAACCAATACTGAAGACGATAAGGCTTCAAAAATTGCCCAAGCATTATTTGGTGATGAAAGTGCAGCAAGTAGCAAAGCGGCTGCTGCCCCCAATCAAACAAATGCATCTGCTCAAGCACCTGCTTCGGCAGATCAAGCAAGTAATGGTGGCGCTCCCAATGGCGGACCCAACTTACCTGCTCAGCGTTATCCTCAACCTAAAAAAGAACCTGTATTTAGTGTAGAATTCGATGGCGTGATTGAGTCTGAAGGTGTTTTAGAAATGATGCCCGATGGGTATGGTTTTTTACGCTCTTCTGATTACAACTATTTATCTTCTCCCGATGATGTATATGTATCTCCTTCTCAAATAAAAGCATTTGGTTTAAAAGTGGGTGATACTGTGCACGGTACTGTTCGTGTTCCTAGAGAAGGCGAAAAATATTTTGCTTTAACTAAAGTGAGTCAAGTCAATGGAAAAAATCCGGATGAAATTCGTGATCGTATTCCTTTTGATTATCTAACGCCTATCTTTCCTTTTGAGAAATTAAATTTATATACATCGGCTACTAATTATAGTACGCGTATTATGGATTTATTTACACCTATTGGTAAAGGTCAAAGAGGTTTAATTGTAGCCCAACCAAAAGTGGGTAAGACAATGTTATTAAAAGAAGTAGCGAATGCCATTGCTGCTAACCACCCTGAATGTTATTTAATTATTTTATTAATAGATGAAAGACCGGAGGAGGTAACCGATGTAGAGCGTTCTGTAAAAGGAGAAGTCATTGCTTCTACTTTTGATGAGCCTGCAGAAAAACACGTTAAGGTTTCTTCAGTTGCATTACAAAAAGCAAAACGCTTAGTGGAGTGCGGACACGATGTAGTTATATTATTAGATTCTATTACACGTTTAGCACGTGCGCACAATACCGTAGCACCAAGTTCTGGTAAAGTATTATCGGGTGGTGTGGAAGCTACTGCCCTACTTCGTCCAAAACAATTTTTCGGTGCAGCGCGTAAAATTGAAAATGGTGGATCACTTACTATATTAGCAACAGCCTTAATTGAAACGGGTTCAAAAATGGATGAAGTTATTTTTGAAGAGTTCAAAGGAACAGGTAATATGGAATTAGTATTAGATCGTCGTTTAGCGAACAAGCGTATTTTCCCTGCTATTGATTTAGTGGGTTCTAGCACGCGTCGTGACGACTTATTATTAGATAAAGAAGTATTAGGCAGAATGAATATTCTTCGCTTATTCATTAATGATATGAATAACGATGAAGCAATGAATGAATTATTAAAACGTATGCGAGGCACTAAAGACAACGAAGAGTTTTTAGCCAGCATGAATAGATAGTTCAGTCTTATGCTCTTTTTTTAGAGGGATGCTTTGCCAATTTTATTGACTTCAGCTCTGTGCCCATATCTTTAATCGCCTTTTCTAACTTAGTAAGCTTTTCCAGGGTTGGAAATTTATTACCCATTCTGTATTGACGCATCATGATTCGGCTAATCCCAGCCCTATCCGCAACAACCGATGCGTTTAAAAAGCTTTTGTCTTGAAAGAGGCCGGAAATATCATATTGAATTTCAAAAGCAAATTTATCTTCTTTAAGTTGATGGAAGTTTATTAAAAGCTTCTTCATTTTTGTTTCTATTTGAGATACGGTTTTCCCAGAATCTACTAATAAATTATCTTCATAAAGAACCCTTCCCCATAGTGGTCCCCTGCCTTCGGTATCAATGATTAAGATTATCTTTTTTTTCATTTTATTTATTTGCATTCATTCAATCTGTCTTTATAAAGGTAACAAAATTGTTACCAATAAAATTACATTTTTTAAATGCCTGTTTTTCAAGTATAAATACTTGCTTATGTGGGTTAAATTGTATCTAGAAACTTGGGCTGAAACTAGTCCTTAAAGTAATTACTATTCTCTATTTCTTCGCGTACTTTTTCTGGTACTAAATAACGAATCGTTATTCCTTCTTTTCTATTGTTGCGAATTAATGTAGCAGAGAGTTGTAACAAGGGCGCATCTAAAATTAAAACGCGCGCACCATATTCATTGCTAATATCAAAGCCATCTCGTTTATATACAATGAATGAATAATTCTTAACCAGTGTTTCGAAGTTTTTCCACTTCGGTAAATTCTGAAAACTATCGGCACCCATGATTACTGAAAATTCATGTTGCGGATATTTTTCTTCTAAATATATAAGTGTGTCAATCGTATAAGAAGGCTTCGGTAAAGAAAATTCTATATCAGATACTTTTAATTGTGCATCGTCTTCAATGGCCAGCTTGGCTAAATGTAAACGGTCATATTCATTTAATAAACTGCCCTGGGGCTTCAATGGGTTTTGTGGAGAGACCACTAACCATACTTGTTTTAAATCTGAATGATTGGCCACATAGCTAGCCACCATTAAATGGCCGTTGTGAATAGGGTTAAAAGAACCAAAAAATAAACCAATCTTCATTTTACAATATATTGATTATCAATTACTTGAATCCAAATTAGGGTTAATAAAAATACTATCTGCCTCATTCATTCTAAGGCTTAATTGATAGCCGGCCACAGATATGGATATAGGATCTCCCAGTGGAGCAATTTGTTCTACAGTTATTAATTCACCTGGTATACAGCCCATCTCCATTAACTTTAAAAATATTTCATCATTTTCAAAAGAATGAATAACGCCAGACTCCCCCATTTTTAACTCAGATAGTTTCTTCATAGTAATAGTGCAAAGATAGTTTCTGTTTTACACAAATAGTTACGAAATTTGGAGCATTGAAAAACAATACCTTATGGGCATGAGTATCTCTTTTAATAAGGCCGATAAAAACGCAACGCTTGCTAATCGTACTGCACTAAAGGCTTTTATAGAAAAGGCTATAAAAAAAGAGGGCTTGCATATTGAGACCCTTCAATATATATTCTGCTCTGATAAATATATACTAGGCATTAATAAATCCTATCTAGAACACGATTATTATACAGACATTATTAGTTTCGACCTATCTGAAACCAAGGGTAAATTAATAGGTGAGGTATATATAAGTATTGACCGAGTAAAGGATAATGCAAAAACCCATAAAACCCCCTTGAAGGAGGAGTTGCTTAGGGTAATTTTCCATGGCGCCCTACATTTTTGCGGTTACAAGGACAAAAAGCCGGCCGATATCAAAAAAATGCGTGCCCAGGAGGACAAATGGCTGAAATCCTACCTAAAGTCTATTGCCTAATTAGGGTTTTATCCCTTTTTCTCCCTAAAAGGTTCCACGTGGAACATTCCCCTTAATTTTTATTGCCCCGAACAAGCAAAACGTTCCATATGGAACATATCAAAGTGCTGGTCTTTCGGGCGAAACAATTGACTAATAGAAAAGTGGTGGTACAGGGTTTTGGAAAAAATACAATTCCGAGCTGGTCTTGTAAGCAAAGCGATTGACTAATAGAGCGGTGGTAGTATGGGGGTTTTGAAAAAATGCTGTTTCGAGCTGGTCTTGTGAGCGAAGCGAACGACCAGTCGAGAAATAGAAGTTTTTTCTAAGAACCCATGATTTCCAATAGAATATTGATATTAAATGAATTGCTTGGTATTCAATACAGGCTTATCTTTGCACACTTATATGTTTCCCAAATACAATGTCATAGTAGTAGGTGCCGGCCATGCAGGCTGTGAAGCAGCGGCGGCGGCGGCCAATATGGGCTCCAAGGTTTTATTGGTAACCATGAATATGCAAACCATTGCCCAAATGAGTTGTAACCCAGCCATGGGTGGAATTGCCAAAGGTCAAATTGTAAGGGAAATAGATGCCCTGGGTGGATATAGTGGCATCGTCACCGACTTAAGTACCATTCAGTTTAGAATGCTTAATAAGAGCAAGGGACCCGCTATGTGGAGCCCTAGAGCCCAGAACGATAGGCAATTGTTTGCCTCTAAGTGGAGGGAAATGCTAGAAAACACCCCCAATGTGGACTTTTACCAGGATTCAGTGAACGAATTAATCATTAAAAACAATAAGGCCTGCGGGGTCATCACTAGTTTGGGTCATAAAATAGAGGCAGATGCAGTCATTATTACCAGCGGAACCTTCCTAAACGGAATTATACATATAGGCGAGAAACAAATTGGTGGTGGAAGGGTAGCTGAGAAAGCCGCCACAGGTATTACCGAACAATTGGTTTCATTTGGTTTAGAGTCGGACAGACTTAAAACCGGAACACCTCCAAGGGTGGATGGTCGTAGTTTAGACTATTCAAAGATGGAAGAACAAAAAGGAGATGAAGAGATTGTAGGCTTCTCTTATATGGATATACCTAGAATTAAAGCCGAAGACCAGCGTTCATGCCATATTACCTATACCGATTCGGTAGTTCACGATATATTAAGAACAGGTTTTGATCGTAGTCCAATGTACCAAGGTCGTATAGAAGGAGTGGGTCCGAGATACTGTCCAAGTATAGAAGATAAAATAAATAGGTTCGCAGACAGAGAAAGACATCAATTATTTGTAGAGCCAGAAGGCTGGAATACAGTGGAGATCTATGTAAACGGGTTTAGTACTAGTTTACCAGAAGAAGTACAATACGAAGCACTTCGTAGAGTTCCTGGTTTTGAGAAAGCACGCATGTTCCGTCCAGGCTATGCCATTGAATACGATTATTTTCAGCCCACTCAATTAACCTACACGCTAGAAACAAAGGCTATCAACAATTTATATTTCGCAGGGCAAATCAATGGAACCACAGGATATGAAGAGGCCGCTTGCCAAGGTATAATGGCGGGTATAAATGCGCATTTAAAAATTAATGATAAAGAGCCACTTATCTTAAAAAGATCTGACGCCTATATTGGTGTTTTAATAGACGATCTTATAAGTAAAGGAACGAACGAGCCCTATAGAATGTTCACCTCTAGAGCGGAGTTTAGAACCTTATTAAGACAAGACAATGCCGATTTAAGATTAACAGAACTAAGTCATAAGCTGGGTTTTGCAAGTGCAGATAGATTGCGCAAAGTAGAAGAAAAAACCAATGAAGTTGCCAATATAAAAACAATACTTTCTAATCAAACTATTATACCAGAAGAGGTGAATGGTTTTTTAACTAGTATTGATTCAATGGTGATTACAGAAAAACAAAAAGCTTCGAAACTCTTGCTACGACCGAATATTAGCCTTAACCAAGTCATTGAAAACTGTGCGGAATTAAAAGAAACATTAGCAGATAAAGAAGTAGATCATTTAGAACAAGCTGAAATACAAATTAAATACGAACGTTATATCGAGAAAGAAAAAGAAATAGTAGATCGTATGTTAACGCTAGAAAATAAAATGATTCCTGATAATTTTGATTACGATAAATTATCAGCCCTCTCTATTGAAGCGCTGCAAAAATTCAAAAAAATTCGTCCTCTTACAATTGGACAGGCTAGTCGTATTAGTGGCGTGAACCCTAGTGATATACAAATACTGATGGTATTTATAGGTCGCTAATTACCGGTTTCAATTGTTGAAATAAACATCGTTCTCCGCTCATAAAAAAACTTCCAATCCCCATTTTTTCACAAATTCTTTTTAGTAGCTTTAGTATCTTTCTTTACAACTAAAATAAGAATCACATGAAGCGAATTTATGTATGGGCCTTGCTTATGTGCACAGCAGTTTCTGCCATCGCACAAGAGTCTTTCCCAATCAATGGAATTAGAGATATTCGTACTGGCTTATATGCTTTTACGAATGCCACTATTGTTCAAAATGAAAAAACCAAGCTTGAAAAAGCAACCCTATTAATTAAGCAAGGAAAAATTATTGCAGTAGGTACTAGCGTTGCTATACCAAAAGATGCAGTAGTCGTAAACTGTGAGGGTAAATTTATATATCCTTCATTTGTGGACCCCTTTACCGATTATGGTGCAGGTCAAGCAAAAAGACCAGCAGGCGCTTTCAATTATGGAGGTCCTGGACAATTCTTATCTAATAAGCCAGGTGCATATAACTGGAATCAAGCTATTAAACCAGAAGTAAATGCTTCAGAGGTATTTGATACAGACGAAGCGGCTGCAAAAAATTATAGATCCAACGGATTTGGCGCCGTATTCACACATGTGAAAGATGGTATTGCCAGAGGAACTGGCGCGGTCGTAACACTTGCTACAGAAAACAATAACCAAGCCTTTCTTAAAAACAAAGCTGCAGCAGTTTATTCTTTTGAAAAAGGTTCTTCTACACAATCTTATCCGTCAAGCTTAATGGGAAGCATTGCCCTATTGCGTCAAACTTATTTAGATGCAAAATGGTATCAAACAAAACCAGCTGGCGAAGGCACTAACCTTTCTTTAGAGGCTTGGAACAATACTCAAAACATTCCTCAAATTTTTGCTGCTGATGATAAGTGGAGTACAGTTCGTGCAGACAGATTAGGAGATGAGTTCGGAGTACAATATATTATTAAAGGCGGTGACAATGGTTATCAAAGAATAGAGGAGATAGTGAAAACCAAGGCTAGCTATATATTAAATGTAGACTTTCCAGAAGCCATGGATGTGGAAGATCCTAACGATGCACGTTTTGTTTCTTTAGCAGATATGAAACATTGGGAATTAGCGCCAACAAATTTAGCGGCGTTTGAAAAAGCAAATGTGCCTTTTAGTATTAGTAGTAGCGATTTAAAAGATAGCAAAACGTTTTTAGCCAATCTTAGAAAAGCCATTCGTTATGGTTTATCTGAAGCAAAGGCTTTAGAAGCATTGACTAAAACTCCTGCTACTATGTTGGGTGTTTATGATCAAGTGGGGTCTTTAGAAACAGGCAAGTGGGCTAATTTTATTATTACTACAGAGCCTGTTTTTTCAAGCAACGCAAAAATTATTGAGAACTGGGTACAAGGAAATAAATACGAAGTAGCAGCAAGCGAGTGGAATAACTATGCGGGTAAATACAAATTAACTTTAAATGTAGGGGGCACTAATACCGACTATAATTTAGAAGTTAAAAAAGATTTATCTGCCTCAATTATTGGCACTGATACTTTAACTGCAAAAGTTTCTATCAATGAATCATTAGTTAAAATTTCTTTTCCAAATAAAAAAGCAAAGGGTGCAGAACAAATAAGATTAGGAGGCGCCATTATAGGTGGTAACTGGTCTGGAGTTGGTACCGATGCTTCGGGAAACAAAAACACATGGACCGCTTCTTTAGTAGGTCCTATGACAAGCACTGCCGATACAAAGAAAAATACGGATACTTTAAAACCGCTTGCAAAAGTAACTTTTCCATTTGCAGGTTTTGGTAATGAGAAAATTCCTAGTCAAGAAACTATCTTAATTAAAAACGCAACCGTTTGGACAAACGAAAAAGAAGGTGTTTTAAATAATACCGATGTCTTATTAAAAAATGGTAAAATTGCTAAAATAGGTAAAGATATTACTGAAGCAGGTGCAAGAGTCATTGATGGTACAGGCAAACACTTAAGCGCAGGTATTATTGACGAACACTCACATATTGCTGCTTTATCAATTAATGAAGGCGCGCAGTCTGTTACAAGTGAAGTGCGTATTGCAGATAACTTAAATCCAGAAGACATTAATATCTACCGTCAATTAAGCGGTGGTGTTACTTCATCACATATTTTACATGGTTCTGCGAACACGGTAGGTGGTCAAACACAATTAATTAAACTTCGTTGGGGTGCTAACGATCAAGATTTAAAATTTGCTGGCGCGGATGGTTTTATCAAATTTGCCTTGGGTGAAAACGTAAAAAGAACAACCAGTACTAGCAATAACCGCTTCCCTGATACAAGAATGGGTGTGGAAGAAGTATTGAACGATGCTTTTGATAGAGCCCTAGATTATCAAAAAGCGATTAAAGAAAATCCGAATACTAGAAGAGATCTTGAATTAGACGCTTTAGTAGAAATTTTAAATAAAAAACGTTTTATTACTTGTCACTCTTATGTACAACCTGAGATTACTTATATGATGCGTATAGGAGATAAATATGGATTTACTGTAAACACTTTCACGCATATTTTAGAAGGTTATAAAGTGGCCGATAAAATGAAAAAGCATGGCGCAACTGCTTCTACTTTCTCTGATTGGTTTATGTATAAAACAGAAGTGCAAGATGCAATTGGTTATAATGCAGCTATTATGCAAAAGGTTGGATTGAATGTTTGTATTAATTCTGATGATGCAGAAATGGCTAGAAGATTAAATCAAGAAGCAGCTAAAGTGGTTAAATACGGTGGTGTGTCTGAACAAGAGGCCTTTAAAATGGTAACCTTGAATCCGGCAAAAGCATTACATGTTGCAGATAAAGTGGGTAGTATTAAAACCGGAAAAGATGCAGACGTTGTTTTATGGTCCGATAATCCTTTAAGTATTTATGCAAAATCTCTATACACTATAGTTGACGGAACAATTTATTTTGATAGAGAAAAAGATGCAACAATGCATAAAGAAGTAGCTGAAGAAAGAACACGCTTAACACAAAAAATGTTGGGTGAGAAAAAAGCAGGTGGTGCTACAAGACCCGCTTCACCAAGCTATCAAGTGCTATTGAATTGTGGCGATCATGAACACGAAGATGAAATGGTTACTATTTACGAAACTCAAAAAGATTAAACTATGCAAAAGAAATATACCACCTTATTGTTAGTATCTCTTGCGCTTTTACAATTAAAAGCAAACGCTCAGGAAACGGTGTATCCTGTCGGTCCGCAAGCAGGTCCTATTGTTATTACACATGCTACCGTGCATATCGGTAACGGAACCGTATTAACCGACGCCTCGGTTTCATTTGATAAAGGAAAAATTACCGGCGTAGGCGCTTCTGTATCTACTACAGGCGCTACTGTTATTGATGCTACAGGTAAACAGGTCTATCCTGGATTAATACTTCCTCTTTCTAGTTTAGGTTTAAAAGAAATTAATAGTGGTGTACGTGGTAGTAACGATTTTCAAGAAATTGGAGAAAACAACGCTAGCATTAGAACTATTGTTTCTTATAACACCGATTCTAAAGTTATTAATGTACTACGCGCAAATGGCGTGCTGCTTGCACATGTAGCACCCATGGGAGAACTTATTGAAGGTAGTTCTAGCGTGGTTCAATTAGACGCCTGGAATTATGAAGACGCCGCTTACAAAGCAGATAACGGAATTTTTATAAATATGCCAACGCTTTTACAAAGAAGAGGTGGTCGTGGTGGTTTTATGCGTCAGGCCGCCGCAGATCCAGTGAAAGAAGCAATGGATAAAATTGAAACCATTAAAACTTTCTTTACAGAAGCGCGCGCTTATTTACAAGAAAAAAATCATGCAGAAAATAATTTAAAGTTTGAGGCAGTGCGTGGTTTATTTTCAGGCAAACAAAAATTATATGTTCGTGCCAATGAGGTAAAGCAAATGTTATTAGCTATTGATTTAGGAAAAACATTCGGATTTAATATGGTCATTGTAGGAGCTGCAGAAAGTTTACAAATAGCATCTATTTTAGTAGAGAATAATATTCCTGTTATTTTAGACAACGAACACCAATTACCTACAACAGAAGATGACGATATTGATCAAATGTATAAACTCCCTGCTCAACTTAAAAAAGCAGGTGTTTTATTTGCCATCAACGATGCCAACGATCAAAGCAAGCAGCGCAATATTAGCTTCAACGCCGGTACTGCTGCGGCTTATGGCTTAGACAAAGAAGAGGCATTAAGTGCTATCACCCTAAATACTGCTAAAATCTTAGGCATTGACGATATCACTGGATCTATCGAAACGGGTAAAGATGCCAACATTATTATTAGCGAGGGGGATATTTTAGATATGAGGGGCAATCAACTGACCAAGGCCTTTATTCAAGGTCGCGATATTTCTTTGGATAATAAACACAAACAAATGTATGAGCGCTATAAGCATAAATACAAGATTAACTAATTAAGAGTTTATCCTTTTATCGAAAGAACCTCTCTATCACAAATGTGGTGGGGAGGTTTTTTTTGTTAACTTAGCGCTATGCCAAAAAAGCTATTTTTATTAGATGCACTAGCATTAATTTATCGCGCTTATTATGCGCTTATTCGCACACCCAGAATTACTACAACAGGTATTAATACCAATGCGCAGTTTGGTTTTACCAACACGCTTTTAGAAATTATAAGAAAAGAAAACCCAACGCATATTGCGGTTTGTTTTGATACACATGCCCCTACAGAACGTCATACCGATTTCACCGATTATAAAGCCAACAGACAAGAGGCGCCCGAAGATTTATTAGATTCATTACCCCATATTAAAGCCATCATTGAGGGTTTTAATATTCCCGTAATTGAATATGATGGATACGAAGCAGATGATATTATTGGAACCCTTGCTTGGCAAGCAGCTGTTAAAGGATATGAAGTGTATATGGTTACGCCCGATAAAGATTATGGCCAGCTATTAGTTAAACCCAATGTCTATATATGGAAGCCCCCAGCATTTGGTAATAAAGAAGAGATTGTAGATGCAAAAAAGATTTGTGAGAAGTGGGATATCGCAAGAGTAGAACAGGTGGTTGATATGTTGGGCTTAATGGGAGACGCCTCTGATAATATACCAGGTATTCCTGGTGTGGGTGAAAAAACTGCTGCTAAACTTTTAAAATTATATGATACCCTTGAGGGTGTGCTAGATAACGCCGATAAAATTACCGGGTCCATGGGGGAAAAAGTGCGTGCAGGAAAAAAATCGGCCATCATGAGTAAGAAGCTGGCCACTATTATTACCAATGTGCCGGTAAGTTTTCATGAAGAAGATTTTAGATTAAAAGAAAAAAATAAATCGGCCCTAGCTGAAATTTTTAATGAACTAGAATTTAAAACCTTGGGTAAAAGAATTTTAGGTGATGAATTCTCGGTAAGTGGTGGCGCGGGTGCTATTGAGGTGGCTGCTGCTAAACAAGAACAAACAGACTTGTTTGGCAATACAGTGAATGTAAAAACAAAAAATAAAAAAGCAGGGTCTAATGAATCGGTTATAAAAAATAGTGGAGATAATAATAATGAGCAGCACAATAATTCTTTAGATAGTGATGTTGCTAATGATGGGAATGACTTCGGAGGTGAATTAGGCGACGAAGATTTGCCAGTTGAGTTAGTAGTAAACAAGAACAGCGCCAATACACCTCATACTTATAAAGCCGTTGAGGGTAAGGAAAATATACAAGCCTTAGTGAAAGAATTACTTTTACAAAAAGAAGTTTGTATTGATACGGAAACCACAGGCATTAATGCCAACGATGTGGAACTAGTGGGTTTGAGTTTTTCTTATAAAGAACATGAAGGATTTTATATTCCTGTTGAAAATGAAGCGGGGGCTAAGAAAACATTGGCATTGTTTGAACCCTTATTTAAAAACAAAGACATTGTTTGGATTGGACAAAACTTAAAGTATGATTTTTTAGTCTTGAAGTGGTATGGTGTGGAACTATTGGGTAAAACATTTGATACCATGTTAGCACATTATGTAATTGAGCCAGAAGGCAGACGCAGTATGGATTTGCTAAGTGCACAGTTTTTGGGTTATGAGCCTATTTCTATTACGACACTTATTGGTAAGAAAGGAAAAAATCAGGGCACAATGCGCGATGCTCCTCTGGACCAGGTAACAGAATATGCCGCAGAAGATGCCGATATAACTTTTCAATTAAAAAATTGTTTTACCCCTTTAATTAAAAAACGCGGCGTAGAAAAAGTATTTAATGAAGTAGAAAACCCACTGGTGCGTGTTTTGGTTGATATGGAATATGAGGGCGTGAAAGTAGATATTGATTTTTTAAACGAATACAGTAAGGTTTTAGAAATTGATGCTAAGATTAGTGAAGAGCGTGTTTATGAGCAAGCAGGTGTTCGTTTTAATTTAGCCTCTCCTAAACAATTGGGGGAAGTGTTATTTGATATATTAAAACTAGACGCTAAGGCAAAGAAAACCAAGACGGGTCAATACGCAACAGGAGAAGATGTTTTACAAAAAATGGCGGCCAAGCATAAAATTGTTGACGACATTTTAAATTTTAGAGAGTTAACGAAACTAAAATCTACCTATGTCGATTCTTTTTCGGAATTAATTAATCCAAAAACCGGTCGCGTGCATACCAGCTATGCGCAAGCGGTAGCGGTTACAGGAAGACTAAGTAGCACGAATCCGAACTTACAAAACATACCTATAAGAACTGAGCGTGGTAGAGAAATTAGAAAAGCCTTTATTCCTCGTGAGAAAGGTCGTGTGCTTGTAAGCGCCGATTATTCTCAAATTGAACTTCGTATTGTAGCAGCTATTAGTGGTGACCCCAATATGTGTGAAGCTTTTAAACTAGGCAAGGATATTCATACAGCCACAGCTGCTAAAGTATATGGTATTAATGAAGCCGATGTAACTAAAGAAATGCGTTATAAAGCCAAGAGTGTAAACTTTGGAATTATTTATGGTCAAGGAGCTTTTGGTTTAGCAGAAAATTTAAATATTTCAAGAACAGAGGCAAAAGAAATTATAGACAACTATAAAAAAGAGTTTCCTGGTATTCAATTATATATGGATGGGCAAATTAACAATGCCAAAGAATTGGGCTTTGTGGAAACACTTATGGGAAGAAGGCGATGGTTAAGAGATATCAATAGTAGCAATTTTACCGTTCGTGGTTTTGCAGAAAGAAATGCCATCAACTCTCCTATTCAAGGCTCTGCTGCTGATATGATTAAACTAGCCATGATTAAAATTCATGGAGAGATGAAAAAAACCAACTGGGGGTCTAAAATGATTTTACAAGTACATGATGAACTAGTCTTTGATGCAGTTGAAAAAGAATTGCCGGCCCTGAAAGAACTTATATTGAAATGTATGAAAGAGGCGATGGTGCTTCCTAATGGAGTACCTGTTGAAGCGGAAGTGGGGGTTGGAAAAAATTGGTTAGAAGCGCATTAAAAATTCTTCTTTGATTAATTTTATTTACTTCTTTTTATACACCGGCACAGTGCTGCAAGGCTCTCCGTACATTATGCTTTTTACCACCGGTCTTAGTTTTTGTGTAATGGCAATATAGGCCGACTCTCCAATGGGTATATCTCCACAGCCCTTAATAACCACTCTTTGGTCATTGTATTCATTAATATTAAGAGTGCCTATATTTTCAAGAACCAATTGTTCTCTTACCTTGTTTCCATCCCCAAAATAAACTGCTTTAGCAAAAGGGTTTAGGGCAGAAACAATTAACATATTCGCCCACATTGGAATAATAGCATCTGCTGAACAAATAATGCCCACTATCTTATCTTGATAAATAGTCCAGTCGGTTGTAAGTAATGCTGCACGAAATTCTTTTTCTTTTAATATAAGCTCCATGTATAAATAGGGCTTGATATCAAACACAATAATTTCGTTGCTTGGAAGTAAACTCGCAAGATCAATGGATAGTATTCCACTTTCCGCCACCTTATTGTTAAACAATTCGGCCATAGAAATTATTTAATACTAGTAAAGCTTGAATCTGTTGTCTTCGATCTTCGCTATCTTTTTAAAAGAACTAGCCGATCTAAACATCACGCCTCTTGTTCTTTCTAATAATTCGTCTTTAAAGAAGCTAGGATCTTGGTCTGCTTGTTTTGCAGCAATTCCGTTTACGCTAAGAGCGTAAACTCCTGTATTGGCAGCAATGGGTTCGCTCACTTTATTAATTAAGGCTTTATTGAAAGCAGCACCTACTAATTTAGGTTCATTGCCAAGTCCTGTAATCATTGAAAAGCTAAAACCAATACTATCTGCTCTTTGAACAATCGCATTTGCACCTACGGCAATTGCTTCAAGTGTTTTTCCTTTTATAGTAGCTTTAATTTTTTCTGCTTTCTTTTTGTCTCTAATAATGCCTTCTACTTGTGGTCTTGCGGCAGTAACGCTTGCTAAGCCTTGTTTTTCTTCAGCAGTAATTACAGCAACCACATAGTTGTCTCCTAATTCAAATGGCTCTGAAACATCATTAACATCATTCTCGAAAACCCATCTTACAATATTTCTTGCAGTACCAATTCCTTGAATGTCAAAATCATTAGCTTTAATGCCTACAGCAGGAATAGCTTGTTTTGCTAATTTAACTGCAGAAGCATTAAAAGACTTAATGTCTTTACTTCCAGAAGCAAATTGTGCTGCAGCTGTTGAGGCCGCGTTAATGGTTTCGTTGCTTGGCATTACCATTTTAGATAAATATGCAATTTTATAAGCAGGCCCTCTTGTTGTTTGTTTTAATACTTCCATGTAGTGATAACCAAAATCTGTTTTAACAACAGCCTTAGCGCCTACTGGATTGTCGAAAGAAAAATCATTGAACGCAGGAACCATTTTCGCCTGAGGGAACATTTCATATTTTCCACCAGTTGCTTTACTTCCAGCGTCATCTGAATATTTAGCCACCATCTCGTCAAAAGACGCGCCACCTCTAATAGCCAAGCTGATACTATCTGCTAATTTTTTAGCAACACTGTCGTCTCTTACTTGTTGACCACTTTGTGGATTCACGGTTGCTATTAATATATGTCTAACACTTGCGCTATCGGGCCATTGTTTAACACCTAATACTTTTGCAATTGTAAAGTTTCTTCCATCTACATAAGGGCCATAAACACCACCCACTCCTACATTTAACACAGAATCCTTTTCTGGTATTTGAAGTGACTTTTTGCTAATGTAACTATCATAATAAGGAATCTCCGTCCCCACCTTGTTTAAAAACTTAGCAGTCTCTGTGCTATTTTTAAAATCTTGTTTATAAGATTCTATATCGTTTCTTGCTGTAATTGAATCTGCAGCAGAAGGAGCTGCGCTAAAACCTACAAAAGAAATATTACGGCTCGCTTCTTCTACTTGGTAAGCAGCGGCGTTTTCTTTTAAATAAGATGCAACATCATCATCGCTTACTTTAATAGTACTATCAACAATTGTTGTATAAGGAATACCCACAAAAGAAATACTGGAAATAGAATTTGCTTCCGCATATTGTTTTTCAGATAACCATTTTGGAACCTGTACACCCTTCACCACCATTACCTGGTATTTGTTTCTCAATCTATTTTCAATAGAAGGTTCTATATATACTTTTTCAATTTGTTTAATTTGCTCGACATTTTTACTCTTTTTGATTTGAGCCACTGCCTGCTTAGCTTCGTTTACTTTAAACTCTCCTGTTTCTTGGTTGGTAAACTCTTGTTTGAAAGGAGATTCATTTCCAAATAATACATCGGATAATTCTTTAGTACCCACAGAAAGGCCTAGTTTATTTTCTTCATCTTTTAATAAAAGACGATCTACTTCTTGGTTCCATAAATAACCAATCAATTGCTCTCTTTTTACTCCTTGTGATGCATAGTTCTGCAATTGCAATTCTAATTTTTCTTCAAACTCTACTTTATTAATAACCTGGCCATTTACTTTACCTAGGGTTAATATATCACTAGCACCTCTTTTTCTACCAATTCCATCTTGTAGGATGAAGGCAATAAGGGCAATTGCAATAATACCAAAGATGATCCAAGCACCTCTTTCTCTAATGTTCTGAATAATTGACATATATATATTATTATAGGAGGGCAAAAATAATGTTTTCTAGCAAGTAAAATGAGGTCTATGCTTAGTTTTTGCGCTTAATTTGGGGTAAATGGGGTATAAAAAACTAACATTGGCTCCGTGGATAATTAAATATTTCGGGGATATCTATGGTTTTAGGGTGAATAAACCTGCATAAAAAAAGAATAACCTTCTTCAAATTCTATTATTTATTATTAAATAATCAAACTACCGTGTATTTATACCCGTTAATTAACAGTGTGTAAACTGTGTATTATTTTATATACTATATAATAATCTATATTTATATAATATAATAAAACCAATATAACCCTTACTGGCATTGTATTTTAAAAAATTAGAAATATATATTATACAAAAAAAGGAAATAGTGTATAACTAAGATATTAAGATTTACACAGGCGTAATAGTATTAGTTTATTTATATAAATGTATTAATACTTAATACTACAATAGAAATGCACATATTGGTTTTTAACCGATCAATTGAAATAAACTACTTTTATACCGAACCAGAAAAACCTGTTTCTTTCCCTTTGTAACAATCAAAAATTGCCTTTATATGCCCCTGTTTTAGCTAAAATAAATACTTTAAAAATTAATTTTAAAAAATACTAAATTTATTACTAAATAAATAATTAATTGATAATCAATAAATTAAATCATAAATAAGTATAAATTAATATAAAAACTAAGCTAATTAGTAAAATAATACTAAATATTTTAGTTTATTAACAATTTATCCCTACCTTCACATAAATATTTAAAGAAAAACATAAAACGACTAACCATGAGTAACCCAAACGTAGAAAAATTAAAAGCCTTAAAATTAACCATTGATAAAATCGACAAGGATTATGGAAAAGGTAGTGTCATGATGATGAACGAAAGAAGTCAAGAACCACAAGAAGTTATTTCTACCGGATCCATCGGTTTAGACACTGCATTAGGTATTGGTGGTTTACCAAAAGGGAGAATTGTTGAAATATATGGACCAGAATCTTCTGGTAAAACTACAGTAGCAATACATGTTATTGCAGAAGCACAAAAGAAAGGTGGAATGTGCGCAATTATTGATGCAGAACATGCATTCGATAGCGCTTATGCAAAAAAATTAGGAGTAGATGTAGATAATTTATTAGTCTCTCAACCCGACTATGGTGAACAAGCTTTAGAAATTGCAGACCGTTTAATTTTATCTGGAGCAATTGATGTACTAGTGATAGACTCAGTAGCAGCGCTAGTTCCAAAGAGTGAGTTAGAAGGAGAAATGGGAGATAGTAAAATGGGATTACATGCAAGACTAATGAGTCAAGCTTTAAGAAAATTAACAGCCACAATTAATAAAACAAATACTATTTGTATTTTTATTAATCAACTTAGAGAAAAAATTGGAATTGTTTTTGGTAATCCAGAAACAACAACAGGAGGAAACGCTTTAAAGTTTTATGCTTCTGTTAGATTAGACATTAGAAGAATGGCACAAATTAAAGATGGCGATGAAGCAATAGGAAATAGAGTTAAAGTAAAGGTGGTAAAAAATAAAGTAGCCCCTCCATTTAGAGCCGCTGAATTTGAAATTATTTTTGGAGAAGGAATAAGTAAAATTGGTGAAATAATAGATATGGGTGTAGAATTAGAGATTATACAAAAAAGCGGAAGTTGGTTTAGTTATGATAGCAACAAACTAGGACAGGGCCGCGATTCAGTAAAAACTATTTTACACGATAATCCAGAAATGGCAAACGAAATAGAAGCAAAAATTAGAGCCAAAATTGCATTAAAAGCAGAAGAGGCCGCTAAATAAAGATTTTAAAAGATTTTGGTTTTTTAGGGTTAGTTAGTATAAACCGCATCAACTATGGTGCGGTTTTTTTATATTTATAAAAAAAAGAGTGATATCTATTTTAAAACTTTTTATTAGAGCCGCGCTCTGGCTTTTTTGCGCAGAAATAAATACAAAGAATAAATATTTATTAAATAGTAGCGGGCCTTTATTAATTATTGCCAACCATCCGAATTCTTTTTTAGATGCTATTATTATTGGCTCTAGATACAATAGAAGAATACATTTTTTAGCAAGGGGCGATGTTTTTACTAAAAGACACCACCGCTTTTTATTAAAGCTATTAAATATGATCCCTGTGTATAGGCTAAGAGAGGGAAAAGAGTACTTACACCTTAATGAATATGCTTTTGTAGAATCTGCAAGGCTTTTGAAAAACAAGGAAGCTGTTTTAATATTTATTGAAGGAACATGTTTAAATACTAACCAGCTTCAACCTTTTAAAAAAGGAACGGCCAGAATTTTACAAGGCTGTCATGCGGAAAACCAATTTCCTCAAATTCACCTTGCAGGCATTTCTTATAATAATTTTAAAGGCATAGGAAAAAGAGTAAATCTTTGTTTAGATATATTTACCCAAGATAAGCCAATAATAACAGCGAAAGATAGAGTAGATTTTAATAACCATGTCTTTTCAAAACTATCTACACTAATTCTTCCTACTGCCCACACGCCAACCATCAAAAAAAATGCGCTTTATTATTTTAACAAGCCCTTTTATTATTTAGTGTATGCGTTTGTAGATAAAAAAACAACAGGCACAGTATTTTTTGATTCTGTTTTGTTTGGTGTATTATTTTTCCTATACCCCATATACCTAATAGTAATAATATTCTTTTTACAATTTATTAGCATACCACAACCAATAATTTTTGGTACCTTGGGCTTGTTGTTTTTATTAAGAAATCAAACCATGTCCATTAGCTAATCTTTCAAATTTATTTATATGGCAAACAATATGAGAAGGCTTGAAAAGAGAAAAAAAATTGCACTTATTGCGCACGATAATAAAAAAAAGGATTTAATAGAGTGGGCTGTATATAACAAAGCGGCTTTAGCTAAACATATTCTTGTGGCTACCGGCACTACAGGTAAGTTAATAGAAGAAGCCTTAGACCAGCCCGTAAAAAAATTATTAAGTGGGCCTCTTGGAGGAGATCAACAAATAGGGGCTATGATTGCTACAGGAGATATTGATGTTATTTTTTTCTTTTTTGATCCCATGGAAGCACAACCCCACGATAGTGATGTGAAAGCCTTATTAAGACTGGCCGTTGCCTGGAACCTACCCATGGCCTGCGATAGAACCACCGCCGATTTTTTAATGACCTCTCGTTTTATGCAAGAGATTTATGAATATAAACTTCCAGACTATACCCATTATTTAAAAAGAAATATTTAATTTATAACGCCTTAATACTTTTCTATGAAAAACATATTTTTTAAAAAAACAATTACAGCAACCAGCCTTTGTTTTATTTCATTGTTAATTGTAAGCAATCAGTCCTTTGCGCAAAATGCAATACTTGGTTTTAAAACCGCCGACAAACAAAATAAAATTGAAAAAGATTTTGACGCACAATTAAATGCAACAAGAGTTGGACAAAATATAAAACTACTTTCTTCTGTTCCACACCATGTGGGATCTGTTGGAGGAAAATTTGTATCTGATCAAATTGTAAAAATATTTAAAGACGCTGGTTGGGAAACCAAAACAGAAGTATATCAGTTAATGTTTCCTATGCCACTTACACGCGTACTTGAAATGTCGGGTGCCACTAACTATAAAGCAAAACTAAAGGAAACCCCGCTTAAAGAAGATGCCACTTCTAATCAAGCCGATCAGTTACCTACTTATAATTGTTGGAGTGCCGATGGAGATGTAACCGCCAATTTAGTTTTTGTAAACTATGGTTTACCAGAAGACTATGAAACACTATCCAAATATGGTATTGATGTAAAAGGAAAAATAGTAATTGCAAAATATGGTCGCAGCTGGAGAGGTATTAAACCAAAAGTAGCACAAGAGCACGGAGCTATTGGTTGTTTAATTTATTCAGATCCTATAGACGATGGTTATGGTGCAGGAGATGAATACCCTATTGGCGCATTTAAAAACGATCAAACTGTTCAAAGAGGTTCTATTATGGATATGGTAATTTATCCTGGAGACCCTACCACTCCGAATATTGCTTCTACTGCTAATGCACCAAGAGTAGACCATAACGATGCGGTGAACTTATTAAAAATACCGGTACTTCCTATTAGTTATGGCGACGCTGCTCCTTTATTAAAAGATATGGCAGGCCCTGTTGCACCAAGAGAATGGGGCGGCGGACTACCTTTCACTTATCATATTGGTCCAAGTAAATCAATGGTGCATTTAAAATTAGCCTTTGATTGGAAACTAAGACCCGGTATTAATGTAATTGCGACAATTAAAGGATCTGAATTTCCCGATCAGTGGATTGTGAGAGGTAATCACCACGATGGTTGGGTAAATGGCGCAGCCGACCCTATTAGTGGTATGGCTGCAGAATTAGAAGAAGCCATTGCAATTGGTGGATTATTAAAACAAGGATGGAGACCTAAAAGAACATTAGTGTATTGCGCTTGGGATGCAGAAGAACCGGGATTAATGGGTTCAACAGAATGGGTAGAAGACCATGCGTCAGAATTACAAGCAAAGGCAGTTGCTTATATAAACTCAGATGGAAATGGAAGAGGCTTTTTAGGAGCCGAGGGTTCACATGCATTCTCTCCCTTAATTACTGAAATTAGTAAAACGGTTATTGACCCACAAACAGGCGTAACGGTTTTTGAAAGATCAAAAGCAGCAAGAGCAACTAGCGCAAGTGGAACGGCTGCAAAAAAAGAAGCTTATGCATCCACTAATTATCCTTTAGGTGCAATGGGCTCGGGTTCAGATTATTCTT